>Ga0247777_1000461_pt1 | contig 11521 bp, 10 predicted proteins | sample UWRJL154409C5_FD_179937 | JGI IMG/M metagenome (GOLD analysis project Ga0247777, IMG submission 179937) | Plant litter microbial communities from Arlington Agricultural Research Station in Wisconsin, United States - UWRJ-L154-409C-5 | ecosystem: Environmental > Terrestrial > Plant litter >...
CTGACAAGAACCCTCCCCAGTACCATCGGCACATACCACGGTAGGTGCCTCGGTAGCTTCACGAACCTTCAAGGGACGTCTTAGGAATCTAAGATAACACAATTATAGGATTGACATGGAATTTAATCAGATACGATATAAATGCGGCGCTGAGATTCCTCCAAAGTCGAAGTACCCAGGATTTGGCTCGTTACAGAGGGTGGCTCGTGACACAGTGACGTAAGTTATATGACCTCCCTACTATGTCAGAAATTGTTATGAGCCTTATGGCTGTTGTAGTGTCTAGATCTTTACACTATTGCCATGCAGATCAGTACATCAGACCAAAGCGATTGACGATTCTAGTTAGTGCGAAATAATTTACCCAGGGCCTCTTATGTGGCAGATGTAGAATGTGGCTGGTACCCATGTCGATAGTCACGTCATCTCAGTTGCGAGCTCTTCTGATAAAAATTATGCCTCAGGCAGCATATTACTAAATTCCAAGACGAACTTTCACGAAGCATGTTCTCAAGGTATAAAATTGCCGCGGCCTCTAAGACCCCGGTCAGCGCGACGTTGGCGGCCCTGGCGATGGCGGCCCCTTGCCCCGGCCGCGGCGGCGATGGTAGCCTCGTCGGGCTCCCTCCGCCCCTCCACGGTAGCCCGACACCCTCCGCCACCATCAACCGCGCCGGTTCGCAGGGATTGACGAGGAGGACGGTGCCGCCACTCCATACATGAGCGATCCGGAACTGCCTGGTGCCGATGGTCACGACAGCAATCGGGGCGGGACCCCGGACGTGGAGACCAGCGACGCCCAAGCCCGAACGCCAGTCTCACCTCCGTTGATCCCCGTCAACCACCACTAGGAGATGAAGAGGGTTCGGCGCGATGTTAGGAAGGTCACAGGTTCAGATAGACAGACGAACACACAGGACAGATTCTTCTTCCCTCAGTGTTGCCCGTCTGATAGATAATGCTCACCATTGGCCGCACTGAGACTGCCGCTCCTCCCTCGCAAAGGCCGGGACATAGAGGCGCCGCGCATTGGCGTCGAAGGGCTTCCACATGCATTGCTTCAAGTCCGCCTACCGCGTGAGGGCGAAAGCGACCTCGCCCGTCGCGGGGGAATGGAGAAAGGATGGAATTGATATTCACTATGAGTCCTGGACCGAGGCGAGGACAGTGTGCACTAGTCTAAGACCAACTTTGTGGCAAGCAGCCTTGGAATGCGGGCCACTCGGCGCAGGGGAATCAAACCTCTTGCAGTTCGTAGGCGTTGGATTCGGAGTCGGAGTCGCCCCGTCCATGCGACTCGACCCGGACCTCGTTGGTCTGCAGGATGCCGTTGTTGTTTTTGAGAATACTCCGGTCGCTTCGATCGTCGTGCCTGTTCTTGGAGCTAGGGGTGAAGTGATCATCCCCACCGGGCGCTAGTCGGCTTGCGGTAACTACAACCATGTTTCGCCCAAGCTTAGATCTCTTAGTCGTGGTGCCGCCCGAACCGTAACCCGTCTTTCCCGTCGCCTCTCGGATCAAGGCACGGAGCTGCGGTATCGACGCCGCCACGATGGTGACGGCCGATTCAGCCGTGCCCCAGATTATCAGATCCGAGCCGTAGTCTGCAATAGAATGGTCAGTCCATAATCTGCGCCTGTTGTTATCTCCAGACCGGGCCGCGAGTATGTCTTACATGTGAAGTCGCCCGAGTATAGCGCCGGGATCTTCGCCGTCTTAACAAGAGCAGTGACTCCTGCGCTTGGGAATGTCAGTTGTTCTGGCGTGCATCTGTGCTGGGTGTGTCTTCTTCGGTACTTACAAGACTCCCATGCTCATGGCAACTGCAACAGCCACCTTCTCCCTCTTCTTCATCTGCAGGTCCAAGATCGTCCTCCAAGGAAGGAGGGCGAGCACTATATCCATAATCCCTGAATATGCTACATCTGGTCGTTAGAGGGCGTCGCAGATTCTGGAGCTGGACCAGGACCACTCACCGGCTGCTACCATGCCGTACTCGGCGTACACTAGTTGAATCAAGCCTAGTCAGCTGCTTGTCTGGGGAGACCATTCTCAGGGACTTACCGCTGGGCGGCCAGCAAGTACCCGGAACTGTGACGCGCCAGACCTTCTCGATGGGCGAGCATTGGACCCAGCCAAGGAGGGCGCTCAAGCTCATGGTGATGTTGATAGTGGCGATGATGAACCACACGAGGTATCTCGTCCGACCTTTCAAGATCCTAAGCAGCGTGACCGCGAAGGATGTCTTGCTGAGAGACGCGGCGAGGATGGAGAAGGTCCCGGCGATGTTGCTTGTAAGCCCAATGTCCGACAGATTCGCCGGGTCAACAGCGTAGATGTGTTTCCCGAATCCGCGAGGTAGATTCAGAATGATCATCACTACCGAGATGAGTAACGCGATCTTTATCAACCAGGCAACTAAGTTAGAACGAGCCGGACAGAGGAACACCAGGTGACCGCCGTACCCATGACACTACTAGGATGTGGTCGTCCCACCACAGATGCCGATGCCGGACACACTTGCAGTACACTCGCAAAGCGAGGAAGAGGGAGGAAACCGCTGCTAAGACGGTGACCGAGACGAGAATGCGTGGTCCCTGGTCCTCTGTTGGATCCATGTTGAAGCTTGCGGGCTGGTGCGGTGATGCTGCTGAATAGCCGAGGACAAAACCTTGTTGCGTGATGCGTTGTCTGAAATGCCGATGTTCTTATTAAACCTACTCATCTGGTCGGTAGCAAGGATATGCCTTCCGCGTCAAGTGATGGCGTGTGACGCGCGGGGTTTATGCCTTGCATTTCCAAGGCATTGCTAGTGTGCTCATTAGACAAGGGATGGAAAGGGGCAGAGGTTCCGCCATCGGCTGAAGAAGGCGAGCGGCCAGTAACCGCCTCAGCGAGAGCCGGGCGGAGCCGCCGCCTGGTTCCTTGACTCAGCACTAACCCCGGCTTTTCTGGACGATGACCGGGATTGTTCGAAGCCACGCCGGCTTGACATGACTTAAGAAGCACAAGCCCCGAGTCCGACAACCAATGTCAGAGCGTACCAAGGCACCGGACCACTTCCACCGGAGAATCGTCTTCGACGGCGTTCCGCACAACCGAACCAGCTGGGGCCGCCCCTACCTTGCTCACTAAGTCCTCGTGCGCTGTGCCTCCGTCGCCGCTCGGACCTGGCATGAACTGATGCTGTGTTTAGGTCGCGGACCCTAGCAGACGGGGACACAGGTCTCGCACACGGTCTGTCAGTGTCGGGTTGCCGGCGCTTCGACCGAAACCGTTGCTCGTTCGGGGGAAGCAGTATGGTCTTCTTTAAGCAGGCCACACCGCAGAGCCCGACGACACACGGCGGCGCTCCGGTGGAAAGAAGCTCGCCGACTCGACAAGGACGACTCGGCCCCTGTCTCCCGTTGAGATACCGCTGCGGGACAAGCGTTCAAGTTCTCCACTCGCGGGAGCGCAAGCCGGGCCAACACCTTCCTCAACGCGAAAAGACCCCGGTTGGTGGTGTCAGGATCTACTGAGCAGCAGGCCCGGAGCTAAGGCAGCCGTCTGAAAGAGTGGCCTGAGATCCGCGCCCTCTGATCGGAGCCCAGGCCCCGCCGAAGAAGCGGTCCCACCATCTTAGCCTTAATAGGGCTAGAGTTCGTCGGCGTCATCGGCTGGGACGAGCGACCCTATCGCTTCGAAGGGATGTTTCTCGATCTCGAGGGATATGTTGACAAGCTGTTGCATCACCTTCTCCCTCTGCGCCGAAGTCGCGGCCTGCCAATCCAAGGGTTTTCCGCCCAGCTTTTCCATGAGGATGTAGCCGGTTCCAAGGTGATTCCCCGGATCAGATTCGCATGCCCAGTCGTATATTTCCGGCACAGGAATGCGAGTGTGCTTTTGGAGGTATCTCATGGTGGCAACCTCACTTCGGAGGATGCGGTCACGGACTTCCTTCGGCGGCGATGAGGTCCTTGCAAGGCGGAAACGTGCCAACCATTTGACGTTATCTTGGAAGGTAATCTCAGCGTGACAGTTCTGGTTTCCCATCATACCGGAAAGGCTCTTTCGAGACAATTCAACCGTGCAAGGAACGCCTCCCCTCAATACCGACGCGATGGAGCACAATTTGGGACCGTCTATTCGGCGGCAGAGCTCATCTATGTCGCGAGCCTCTGTGGCTGCATATTGAGCAGAATAGGCTTCCCAATCTGTCTGAAGTGGAGTGATGAGCTGCGCTGTCACGGCTGGTGTTGAGCGGGTGTATCACAGGCCTCTGGCTTCGGGCATGTGTGCCAAGGCTCTTGGAGATGCGTGCGACAGTGTCTATCGCATAGCAAACAGTCTCCTGCTCTTCGCACAGCCGGTTTTCCACAAGTGTCCCATTCACACGACCAGAGAGGCATCGTAAAAGACGTACCTGCATAGGTCAGTTTGAGAACTGGAGAATGCAACGAGCGGAATGAAGAGGGGAGAGTAACTTACCCCTGGCAGTCTAGATCGTACTGGTGTGACGGTCCCGTGTTCTCGTGATTATTTGAAGAACATGGAAGAGGGTGATGTTGAGGCTTCCAAGACGGACCGGATCAACAAAATTACGGCTCACCCCGCCTTATCCTGCCCCAACTAGAACGGGCATTCAGCCTCTGAAGGTCAGCCCTGCACGATAACAGCGAGTCATCACGTGGGTGGAGCCGGGGTGCCGGCGTCGAAATTCGCCTCATATAATAGGCATTTCCCCCGCCGCAACTTGAAATCCAGGCTGCCTCAAATCACCAAACAAGCCATGACGCTCTGCGATCTTTGCAAGACCATTCCGCTCGACGGCCTACCGGCCTTCCCGGATGAAGACATCGCCCGATCGTTGAGTGGGCTAACGTATTTTCACCAATTCTTCCTTAGGACGCGGGAGCTCGAATCCGTGGGCTTCAAACACCACTCTGACCTGCAGAGCCTGCGTGCCGCTGCTGCTGCCGGCTGTGGTCTCTGCCGCTTGATCGAGAGCCAAGCCGACTGTATCCTGGCTGACATCGATGGTCTGGGAGAAGAGCGGCGAGGCCCATTCGAGTGCCAGCCGCAATTCGACCTATGGCTGACCACACTCCCCAATGGGCGGGCCGGCTTCCTGGTCCTGACCAACGGCAAATGGGAGAGGAAAAGTGCCGTCTGTCCAATGGCCGCTATCGGCTTCTGCGCTGAAGAAGGTGCGTCTATGTGCTTGATGTTGTAACGCCAGGATTCGTATTGACCGACAATTGCAGACAACCCGCTGGCCACCGTATTCAAAGCTCGTCCTCTCCCAGAGATCCCCGATTACGCCACGCTCAATCGTGTTGCGGGCTGGGTGACGGCTTGTGATGCAGAGGGACACTCTTCGATCCGTGGCAAAACCACGCCGGCGCGCCTCATTGGCGTTGGCTCATCGGACTCAGGAAACACTATTCGTATAGTCAACGCCAGCAACGACACTGTGCCACGTTATGTTGCACTCAGTCATTGCTACAAGCACCGAGACATAGCCCAAGCCGATCTTCTTCCCGCATCTCAGGAGAGTGTCGACCTGACAAGCCTGCCCAAGACTTTCCAGGACGCCATTGCTGTCACCCGAGTCCTCGGCGAGAAATACCTCTGGGTCGACGAGGTGTGCATCGCTAAAGAAGACGTACAAGACTGGGCGAGGAACTCGGCCAATGTAGCTTCCGTCTTCACCAATGCCTATCTGACCCTAGCGGCGACAGGTGCCAGCGACACGTCCAAGGGCCTCTTTCTGCCGCGGCGGCGGGAATACGTGCGAATCGACCACGCAACCGCGGGTCTCGAGGGGCATATCCTGGCTTTCACGCTCCCGCTGAACAAGGAGGTCATCGACAGCTATTACGTGGACATGGCGTCGGAGCCTCTCATAAAAGAGGTCTGGGCATTTCAAGACCGCGTCCTTTCGCCACGCTCCTTGCATTTCGCCAGTGATCAGATCTACCTCGAGTGTCAAGGCAGCTTTATCTCAGAGGATGGGCTCCGCCTATCATACGATAGACTCCACTTCGCCTCTCGGTTTGATGGAATCCCCCAAGACAAGAACAAAGCTAAGACTGCGTGGTATGGCTTGCTCTGGGCCTACGGACGCCTGTTCCCGGAGAATACCGCCGATAAACTCCCTGCCATGGCCAACGTCGCCAGAGCCTACGGGGAAATCATGCGGACTGAGTATATCGCGGGTTTCTGGAAGGATTCTGTGATCGAAAGTTTGGCTTGGCAGAGTCTCCGACGCAAGGATATACATGAATCTAGCGCGCCGTCGTGGTCCTGGGCTAGCTTTGGCGGCATCCCCGCCGCAGGGTTTATCGATGGATGGGAGAAGTGGGTACCCTGCGCCAAGCTTCTAGATCACCACATCGAGTTGGAAGGGAGCGATCCCTTCGGCGGAGTCAACAATTCCAGCATCAAGCTAGAGTGTTCGCTCGTCCCACTCGAACTTTGCGAGAAACAGGGGCCGATGGGACACATGCTTCTGAAGACGCCGAATGCGCCGGACGGCATGCATGCCGGGTTCGACCTACTTCCCAGTAAGTACGACGAATCTGCCGACACAATCAAGGGAACGAAGCTCTCTTGTTTGATACTGGGCTTCACAACTCCACTGGAGAAAGCTAGCGGCACTCGTTTCGATAAGCTGCGCACATGCTATAGGTGCCTCATAGTGGCGCCTACGGAAGACGGAGAGTCAATGAAGAGACTTGGGTATCTCCTCGCCAGCGATGAGAATTTCAGTCCCGAGGAGCTCGAGTCGCGGACTGTGGTTACGCTGAGATGATAGGCTCCTGGACGCCTATCATTCATACCTCCTGCCCCTCTCTTTCAAATCAAGCAGCACACACCAAGGCAGCGACTGCTCAATTCGAAAGAGGTGGCAATTCTTGGCTTTCAGATTAGAGTCGTAGTCAGATTGTAGCAGTTACCCTAACTCTTCTCTTTCCCACCACAGCCTTCATAGAATCTGACTTGCTTTCATGCGCAACGAAGCTCTGAACGTCATACATAGACCTCACCAGCAGCGCGGCGTCATGTACAATGTGAAGGTGAATAACGTGTCATAGAGTTATGGGATCCTAACTCGGATGTCAGCAGTCTAAATATACATCGCCCTATGCGGCAGCCTACGAAATGGCCTGTTCTATCCCTTAGTTCGTTCCCGAGGCAGAACCAGAGACCTCTGCTGCGTCAAAGCTCGTCGGAGGGACGAAGGGTCAGGGGTGCAAGAAGGGGGTAAGTGTGAAGGGAGGAGAGGAGAAGCGGAAACTGCAGGTGGGTATACATCTGGCCTAGCCCGGGGGCTGTCCTTTCCACTCCCCTGATACAAGACGATGTCCGCGGACCGGGCCCCAGGTCGAGGGACTCATTCCCGTGCGAGCGGCCCCCGGAACCACACAAAAACCATGACCGGAACGGTAAACATCAACACCAATAGGCACTGGCCTCGGACAAGGTCGGGGCCGGCACGGGCGGTGACCCAAGTCATCGACGCCTTGACTGTACGGCTTCTGGAAATACAAGCCGTCCCCCATCCCCGAGAAGCCAACGCTGGGCCCAAAGGATGTGACGATAATCCTGCCCACAAGATCTGTCTCAGACAACGTCGACTTCGAAGAATGCTTGGCGACATGTCTACTTGCCAGACCTGCGCACCTCATCGTTGTTACCGACACAGACGACACTGCTGAGCTAGCTAAGCTGCGGTACGGGAGCATTCGCAGCAAGATCGAGCTGGGCTCATCCCCATTCCTCAACGGCGGTGGTGCGGCCGATGTCTCTGACGTGGAGACAACGTTCGTACATGTCGGTGTTGCTGACAAACGCATTCAAATTGCAACGGCGGTTCGCTTGGTCCGGACAGCTGATCGTCTTTGTGGATGATCATGTGTTTGTGAAGCCCGGCGTCCTCCAAAGTGTCGCGGCGGCGTTCGAAGACCCTCGTGTTGGGATCTGTGGAGTTAAGAAGTCCGTTCGCCGCAAAGTGTTCCAGACTGGCTCCATTCTGAGGGACTTGTGGTTGGCATTTTGGAATTTTCTGGGAATTGCCTACCTGATGCGGCACAATTTCGAGACCCAAGCGACCAACGCCATGGACGGCGGAGTTTTTGTCATCTCAGGTCGTGCAAATGGCGTTCGAACTGAGAGTCTCCAGGATGAGGAATTCCTCGACTCTTTCATCAACGACAGCATCTTCGGTTTCCCTATTCGGAATCGGGGACGACAACTCCATCACCAACTGGGTGACCATCCACCTCGGCTATGAGGCTAGGGTCCAGCACACCGAAGATGCCACGATAGAAACAACACTCGGCGAACCTTGGACATTTGTACTAATGTGTCTCCGATACAGACGGACGACTATCGTGTACAACTTCCTCGTTCTGTTGGGAGGCTGGACGGTGTGGTACCTGTGGCCCCATGCTGGCGCTGGCCAGGGATCCCGAGGGCGGTCCGCACAAGGTTATAACAAAGCCAGCAGCTACTTTAGATCCTCAATATTCCCCTGCCCGCTACTCATCGCCCGCCGGTCCCGCTACCTGCCTCCCCAGGGGAAGGTAGAGGTATATAAGCGAATGCCGGCGTAATGTGCCCTCCGGTACTCTCTAATGTCTCAAAGTCAGCCAGATTGCCAAGCCTGGATACTGTACGTCTCACAATAAATCCTCAATAGCCGTAACCTTGTAAATCACGAGTTCCAGTTCATCCAAATCCAGTTTCGGCTCCACGTTCTTATCGACGTCGAGAAGTATCCATGCTTTCCCTTCGCCACCGATATTCACAGGCGTGTATACATAGTCGGTATCCCAGCTGAAGTCGCGACGAAAGTTTCGCCTCAAGAAGTCGTTCGCGAGAGTTATAGACCGACCCAGCGGCGGACCCGGAATATCCTCGACTCGCATCCTGAAACAAAAGCGAGTGGCAGGCAGTTTATTCGCCAGCTCTGCTTCAAATCCCTCCGTCAGGTTTTTTGGTTGACGCCCTGATTCCATTTGGGCTTATGGTGCCAGCGTCCTGTGTTGGCGTGAATGATCAGATCAGTTCGAAAAGCAGGTCGTGCTGTTAGCGGGGAAGAAAGGCATTCAACACCACCTGCTCAGTCACATGATCAGAGAACCCTGCAACGTCCTATCCCAGCCACATCAAGCCAACAAGGCAACCGCCCTACAAAGCTACTTCTCACGTCGAATATGCCGCCGGGGACGTCGACCAGGGCGCCGGGCCCGATGTGGGCCTGCAGGTTCTCCTGGGCGTGCAGGTGGCGCTTAATGGTACTAACTGTCTCTAGATCCCATTAGCAAGTCTAGCATCTTTTGCACACTACGAACCACCTGTCTGTCCGTACCTACTCCGTGCCACGATGTGCGACGATCAATTTATCGATACGAGGAATGCGGATGCGACTAGGCCTACGATATTACTTGGTGCGATGCTGCCCGAGCCGCTCAGCAGTGCTGTCCCGCAGAGCGACGCGGACGTGCACAGCAGGCCGGTGAGATAAAGCCTGGCAAGTGTGAAGTCTGCGCTGGGACGTCGCTGGCATCGACAGTTTAGATAATGAGAACGGAGACGGCCGGATACCCATCTGGCTGTGCGGGTCCTACTGGAGTGAAGTCAAGGACAAGAAATGATAAGGGAAGTTCCGCTGTCGGAGGACGAAACCAGTCCTGTATCCGGCATGATCAAGATAGCTAGGCAGAGATGATAAGAAGAGGATCAAACTGGGCAGAATAACGTCCTTATACTCTGCCGTTGTTGGTGGAGGTGTTGGAGGAGGTGTTGTTGTGGTGACGGTTGAATGTGATGTGGACGATTTTGACGTGCCAATGCCTGATGGACCCGAGGTTACGGTCGTCGTGGGCTTGTAGAGGCCGATTGCCTCAGCACAGATATCCCTGAAGGCGTTTCCTGTGTTGCAACGCGCCATTCCGACCCTATCGGCTCCAGCGGGATCTCTGACCCCCGCTGACGCCTCGACTCTATGATCGGCGGATAGGAACCACTGCAAGTCACGCTCCCGACGCCTTCCGTGTCTTACTTCCGTAATCAGTACGGGATGACATGCCGCACATCTGCGAAGGTATATTTGGAGGCCCAAGACAAGTTCCGTAGTCATTTGTAAATGCTCTCGTACCGGGCGCGTATCAGCCAAACCGCAGCATTGACCCGAGTCGCTTCTTGGGCTGCATTTCAGAGTGGCGAAGCGTGCGTGCCCGAACACCGCAAGTCTTCTGGAAAGGCGGCACGGTAGAGGTGATGAGGGCTTCGCGGTGCGGCTTGACGCCGAACAAAACGGGAAGGGAGGCACAGTGCTCCTTATATCTCGAGTACACAGATAAGAGCAGGAACACGCATTTTCTCTTCGACTTGATGCGCGCAACGCCGGCAGAGACCATGGTCGGCGCGAGATCGCAGTGTTCAGCCTGCTTGGTTGATGGGGCAGTGCTTGCCGACGCTGCATGGAGTTGCGTGGGATTACTGGATCTGGTCTGGGCAGCGGCGTACGATGACTTCGCCGATCCTCGCAAAATCAAGGAGGTGTACATGGAAGACCTCCGAAGTCACCTCAAGGAGAGCTTGAACGCTCGACACGTAGTACTTCTCGACTACGAGGTGGGCAACGCATCCGAAAGAGCTTCTCCCAAGTTGGCCTCATTGCTGACCTCAAGTAGCTGAGGAAGCGGCACGAGACCTTCCTCATCTCCACGGGAAGAGAGTATGAGTTTACTCAGCCCAACAGTCTGGCACACACCGGTGGGTCGCTTGTTACGCTTGGACTGCCGGAACTAATATATCTGGCGGCTCAGATGTCACCATGACCACGATCGAAGGCATCTTACACCAACTCTATGGGTCGCTCGCAGACAAAATTCTGGAATCGCGCGTTTTTTGTGTGACGTGAGTATATTATCCAGGCTGTCTTGCAGAAAATGTGCCCTCCGCCGGTGACAACCTCTGATCGTCTATCATTGTAGTGTGTGGAAACCTCTGGTAGGTCCGGTTAAGGACTGGCCATTAGCTGTTTGCGACGCCGCTACACTCGATCACGACTCTGATATTGTTCCCTCCGACGTGGTGTACGACAACTTCGCAGCGGAGAACGCCCTAGTCCATCACGACGACAGCCAACGGGTGGTTCTATGTGTCGGGTCAAGACACCTTTGAAGCCTTGGTCTTCAAAGCCGCCGATAGTGCCTCGAATTCGAACAAATGTTAGTTCATCTGATGTCACTTGAGCCGAAGCCGTCGATAACTGACCACGCCCTTCCACAGCTTGCGCCCACGCCTCCTTTCCACTGAGAAGCGATGCGGCTGTATCGCCACCGCGAGAGAGCATCGACGTGAGGGCATTGGCCATGTCCGCCGACGTGGAGGGCTACGAAAGCGCGAAGACTTGGGCATTCTGAGGAGAGCAGGCCAGGTGTGGGAAATATTCGGAACGCCAGGCTCTGAGGAATTACGCCGGAGGGGAGGATGCCGTTGAGCATCCAAGAAAGAAGAGTCTACA
>Ga0247777_1000462_pt1 | contig 11505 bp, 3 predicted proteins | sample UWRJL154409C5_FD_179937 | JGI IMG/M metagenome (GOLD analysis project Ga0247777, IMG submission 179937) | Plant litter microbial communities from Arlington Agricultural Research Station in Wisconsin, United States - UWRJ-L154-409C-5 | ecosystem: Environmental > Terrestrial > Plant litter >...
GTTGAGCTGATGAGAGTACACGTCGCCGAGTGCTCCGACTTGGATGGCAGAAGTGTGATGGTTTGGAGCAGCGATCCGAGTATAAATACGCCTTTCGAACTCGCGCGGTGAAATGCCAACAAGGGCTCCTCTTGTCACCCAGAGCTGGCAGACTCCAGGGCGATCGGGGCGAAACTCGCCACATACATCAGATGGATAAGATCAGGTGAGATGTGGCTTATTCTGCGGGCCCCATCAGCAACGCCCTGGACAACGAGGAACTGGGTCTGTGAGGGCGGACTGTCTCACCGGCCCGTGCTACCGTGGTCCACCATGGGGTGGAGTGGAGGGAGGAGAGAACATGGTAGGCGACGATACTCGATATGTGTTGCCGCCATCACAAGCAACGGCGCTCAAGCCGAGCTACCATCACGGACAACAGGGGCGTTTTTCATCACAGATCAAGCAAAGACCAGAGGAAGCCCGCTGGGTAGGTAAGTGACGGGTGTTGGTCGTTGGTTGCATCTAGTAAAGGGAGTAAGTCGAGACCACGTAGACTTCCAAGCGTCACAGCGCCGCCCGTCTTGTTGTGGGCAAGGACGAGGCGATCTGTCGACGCCAAGATACAATTGGGGGTCTCTGCTCAGAGAAGGACGGGCGCACCGGGATGAGTCGACGTTGGAATAGGCTCATGTGGCTCGTGTGTGTGGCGGGTGCCGTCGTTGTGGCTTGGCCGAACCCAACTGATTCATGGTGGAAAGGTTTCGCACTCGGCGGCCGGTTGTTCGCTATCGCTGTTTAGAGAAACATTGCCCCAGGACCTTTTTTAGAAGATCGATTACCTTGTCTGTACGTTTTAAGGGGCCTTTTCCCTTTTCGAGGACCCACCTGGACCTATTCCATTCGTGGTGGCCCCCCCCCTGAACCGAGAGAATGAGACCCGCCCTCGAGTCGACCGATGCGAGGAACAAGCTCGAGGACCTCTCCGGCGTGACCCTTACGCCGGGGGAGAATCCATATCATTCGTTGATCAAGATATGTCATGACGATGCGGTGAGTAGTCCGGTTGCGAGTGATCGATACATTCGCCCATTTGGATTGGATGGACACCGCTTTGTGGGCTGCGTCTTACCCCGTGACGCGGGGTCTTGTGAGAGAAGAGAAGATGGTTCCTCCTTGAGTTAAGGATCCGAAAGAATCAAGGATAGGGATTTGCCTGTTGACTTGTATTGTCTGACGATCTGCCAGGCCGAGATCCAAGCGCTCTACGCGACCCACAGAGTGACGAGAAACCAGCAGCAAAGAGACAAGTTCCTGGCGGCGGACTTCGGCGAGTTGATAATCGACCCTTTTCTCTTAAGAATCGAGAAGCCGGAGATCGATCCTTCCTTCTCAGACCCGAGGAACTGCTTGGTATTTTGGGCGCGGCCGCCGGACCACGTCGTGCAGTTGGCCGTTCACATTCAAGGGATGTTGAAGGAGGCTGCTCCCAGTAAGTCAGGCGCCCTTATTTGTTTTTATTCTACTTTTCTTTTTTGCTTTCTTGCCTCGTTACCTCCCTACTTGTAGTGGCCCCCCTCCGAGGCTGGAGAGAGGCTGGCGGGCAGGTGCGGCGAAGCAACCTCCAAAGCTGGATCCACCAAGGTAGTCTGCTACATGCTTGAGAGGCGATGGCCGTTGTGGCGAGGGAGAAAGCGAGGCGGGGGCTGCCGGGACTGATGGGTTACAGACACCTGGCTGATGCCTCCGCACCGCATGCACTTGACGACCCTCGAAGTAACGCACTCCAAGACGGCAGAAGAGATTGGCAAGCTGGTGGGAAAGATGAAGGAGGGCCTCCCCGAGATAGCAAGCCATACGTACACGCACCGGGCACGTCTGGTGAAGCCCTTCGTGTCGTACGATCTAGCGGCCTTTGCGCTCTCGTTCCTTCCCGCGTCCGGAGAGCGCGTCCTCTCTCCGGCGCCGGTTCGCCCGGGGGAGGACGACAGGTTCTCGCGGGACGACGGATACACCTACCACCATCTGCGCCGAGACATCTTCGGCATGGCACAGGGTACCGGCGTGGACATAGAGTCGCGCTACGTCGTGCCCAGCGCACATATCACGCTTGGTAGATACCTGACCCAAGACGACCATGACACCACCGAGGCTCGCGGGGCGTGGATCCGCAAGATGGACGAGATCAACGCCTGGCTGGAGAAAGAAGTATGGGACGGGGAAGACGCTGCCTTCATTGGCGAGTGGATTGTCGGTCAGGAGAGGGGTTTGGACGCGCGGTGCGGACCCTTGTGGTACGGCATGGGCCGTACCATATGCGTCGGAGAGGGGTTCTAAGGTCACAAATGCAACACGGTCACAGATGCACACGGCCCGAGTGCCACGCTTTTGGAAGATAGGCTGGGAGGCTCTTATTACAGGGCATCCACCCTATCCTTCCGGGGACGTCGTGGCGAGACACATTGCGGTAGGTCGGCCGTCGGGCGGCTCCATCACTCCATAAATATCACAGGAGGGCGCTCGGCGGAGGTGCAGCAAACTCCGACTTCGTAGATATTTGCCTAGTCTGCTAATCCTCGCCGGAGGATCGGCACACCGCCCGCCGCCAGATGTCTAGCCATGCCGTTCCGTTTGTCGCAAAGGGAATCCATGGACCGATATGCGCAGAGGACCAATGCAGTTAGAACACCAGAGCCGCACCCTTCGTCTTCTTGTCACCGCTACCGAAAGGTCAGACGAGGTCCATGCGGTGGTCCGATGGAGGGGTACGTACCCAAGCTCGAAGTGCTTGCTGTTCCCGAGTCGCTGTCAGTAGGTACAGCGAAACATACAGCCCGCGGACCACGTACCATCGCTTGATCGCCAGTTGGCTCTTTGTCTTGCACGTTGTGCATTCGAGACGGAGCACAATCTGTTCACGGTCAGTCCTTGGTGTCCGCCCCGACTCCGCGGTTCCCGGCTTGCCTTCTTGGTAGTCTGCAGAGCTGTCAGCGCCGGGCGAGTGCGGGGGGGAAACAGGTAGATCCTAAGCCTACCTTGGCCTTCTTGTGGAAGACAGGCTTCGTTTGGCCACCGTACCCCGACTGCTTTCTATCGTAACGGCGCTTTCCTGTACCCCGTTATCAGAATCGAGGATTCGCGCGTGGTCGAATGACGTCGATGGCGAGCGGGCCGTACCTTGGGCGAACAAGCTGGCCTTTCCGGTCCTGGTAGAATCGGCATGTCAGTTTCCGTCGGCTTGGTTTTCGAGGAATTGCGCGTACTTGTACTGGGTGATCTTGTGCTGGGTCTGACTCTCGCGTCAACATCTCTGCTTCAACCCGCTACTCTTTTGGCAGGCTTCCTTACATGCTTCCGGCAGGTCTTGCCCTTGCAGAAACTGGTTCATCAGACGTCAGCGGTCGTCTCCTCGCGGTGCCGGCCAGACGGTGGGGAGGGAAGCTCGTCTCTCTCCTGCCGAGAACTCGCCCGCTTCGCTTCGGGGTCGGGATGCGCGCTCACGTTTTCCGTGTCTTCGGAATATTGACCATCTTGGCGACTAGAAGGAACCCGGGGATGTGATGGGTTTCTCGACTCTCGAAAGGGGATGTTGTCGACGTTACTGGGCGCTGACGACCTCGGGAGCGGTTGCGCAGGCGCGATTGTGGGAAAGGCCGATTCGAAATTGTGGCAGTTGGTGGGTCGGCGTTAAGGAAAATCCAGGGCCGGAGGGCCTACGAGGGTTCAGCAAGCCACAGCTACGGGTCACAAGCCACGGCCGCACCGCCACGTTTACGGAAGGAACGGCACCAGCGGGACTGAACTCGCGGCTCATTTACGCCGCTCTCCCATCCTCGCCGCACCGACGCGTGCAACGATTTCGGTGAGTCGGAACCGGCCTCTATCAGCCCGGACATTGCCCGCTCCAACTCGTAGTGCCAGTCGAACCAATGACGCCGGCGACGTCGACGTCGCCGCCGGCGGAAGGATGGCTGGCGAGGACGATGACGTTCCTATTCAATCACGGCCCGTTGAGGTGTTCTCAACGCCGCGCCGGCCATTATCACGAACTCGCAACCTGACCTGAAAGAAGGCAAAGATCGGTGCTGTTAGGGCGAAATGGCGCTGAGCTATGGGTCACCTGATGGCAGCTCGGTCCTGCAAGCGGGTCATCATCCCTGCCCCGTGCGGTGTGGGGACCAAAGTTCATCCCAGCGGCTCACGTGGCAGCGTGGTAGGATCAAATATCCCGGCCTTCCGCTCCGGTCAACAAACTCGAGTTTCTCGAACCTGGATGGGCTGGATTCCGCCTCGGGGGCCAGGCGCGAGCAGAGGCAACCACACCGGAGTATTTAAGACCTGTGTAAGTACGAGCACGCACGCATGGCCGGGACAAGCGGTCGCGGCTCAATCTGGGCGATCTCGCCCTCGCACCATTCCGCCGATCTCGCCTCGGTCGTGGAAGGGCGGGGGGAAGCCATCCGCGATTCCGACTTGGACCGATCTCCCTCCCTTACGCCGAGCGGGTGACCTAAGTACTTTCCCCCGCCGGGCGGGTGTCCTTGTCTCGAGGAAACCCGGTCGCGCCCCACCTAGGCAACTACGTAGGCTCGCGACGAGGAGTCTCTCGAGTCGAGAGGGGTGGCTGCGAGTCCGAAGCCGACCAGGAGCCCGGCTCGACTGGCCTACCTACAGTACGAGTACGGACGGCGGAGGGACTGGGAGGAAGCTGGTGCAGCCTCCAGAGCGCCAGGGCGGCCGGCGAGATCGCGGGCGGAGATCGGTCGCGCGGACGGAAGAGGGAAAAGTGACAGGTCCCTCGGGCTCAATCTCTCGTCAGATTTGCTGTCCCAGGTCCATTTCCGCAACGGCGGCGAGACGCGAATAACGAGGGAGGATATTACTGAAAATGAAACATGCTGTCCGGTACAAGCCATCTTACCTCGCCTCTTAATATTAGGCCACTCCGCCCCGTCGTGGGTATTGCTCCGCTGGCTCCGCCGTGCCTGTGGACCTGTGGACCTGTGCCTGGTGCCTGGCTGCTGCCGCTGCCGCTGCCGCTGCCGCACGCAACCGCGGGAGTCGTCCAGTGACCGAGACCTTCCACGCCCATTCCATTCGAGTTCCCGCTTCCCGTTCCCCGAAATCTCGCCTTCCTTTTTTGTCCACGGTCCTGCCCGCGTCGCTCCTCTCTGTTTTTTTTTCTCTTGCCATCCATGGATGGATACCCCGTAGGTCGGGTGGAGAATCGGGTAGAGCGGTCGGGGGACAGTAGACGAAAAGAGAAAAGACGAAGAGAGGACACACACCAGACCGGCGACGGCAGCGAGAGAGAGACCAGGTCCCCTCCCCGCCGTCACCATCCCTGCTCTGGGGAGTCCCTCCCCCCTCTGGCTGGCCCAGCCTGTGAGACAGCCCGGGCAGCGGATCCCCCCAGGACCCCCAGAGCCCCAGTGCTTGTAAATTAGTGGGCTTGACAGACCGGCGTCCCCGTGTCCACGCGACACACTGGGTAATATCGCCCTTGGCCGTTTTCTTCCTGAGATCCATCTCTCGTGCCTCGCTCGTTCTCTCTTTTGGACCCAGCGAGCCAGCTTCACGTTGTTCTACTTCCGGACCCGAGGAGGCTCGAGAGGCCCCAAGACGACGCTAGCGCGCTTGCTGAAATTCGAGGGTGGATCGGGCTCGAGTGCAGGCGCAGCGGCGCCATCGACCGTTCTGGGGAACAGACACGCTTCCCCGCGCCGCCCCATTGTTCGCTCCGCGCCGATCCTCTCAGCTGGCCGCCTATCCCACGATCATCCGGCACCAGAGCGACGGTCCGTGGCAGGCGCAGGCCACGAGATGACCAGAGCCCCCGGGACTCAGACCCTGCGTCTCTTCCTCTTGTTCGAGCCGAGAGCGGCTGCTTCCGTCCCTTCCTCCGAGTTTCTCTCCGCGCCCACGGCGAACCCCACGGACGAACGAGCGATCAAGGACGGAAACCAACGTCCGGCCAACAACCCTCTGCCGACCCTGCGGCCGCCCTGGCGACCCCAATGGACGTGATATTGTGACGATCGAGCCCCAAAGAGATATTCGACGACCCGCTCCCACCCCGGTGGAGCGCCGCGGACCTCCGGACGGGCGGAGGAGGGAGAGGAGAGGGCTGGCAGGAGCCGACGGGGAGGGTTCCAGGGGCCGACATCCCTCGTGGCCGGCCTTCGTGGGACACAGAAGGGAAGGGTTACCGGCCGAGACCAACCACGTGCTCCGCCCGCCGACATGGAGCTTCCCTCGAAGGCAGCCCGCGAACCGCGGGTCGACCGCCCACCGCCCCTCCTCGAACGGCCGCCGATCCCCATGACCCCCATCACGCCGCTCCCCACGCTCCCCGAGTCGCCGCTGCCCCCGAGCGCGGCGACGGAACGGCGGCCGTCCCTGGGCAACCTGCGGACGACGTTCCGGTCCCATGCCGGAATACCTCTCACGATCCGAGCCGTGACACCCGAGCCCTCGGAGGGGAGGGCGTCCGGGGTCGCAGGGCCCGACCCGAGCAGCAGCGGTCTGAGTAACGCGCAAGTGGTGCGTAACTTCGGGTCCATGTCCCCCCAGAGCTCGCCGAGGTCGATACCCGGCGGCGGGGCCCTGTCCAACTCGGGCAGCAGCCGGCGCCAGGGGATGGTCTTCAGCGACGCCCTCGCGAGTTCCTTCGACAGCGCCTCGTCGAGCCCCCCGCCCCGCCACCGGCCGCGGACGCACACCATGGACGGGGCGACGGCGTTCCGCCAACAACTGGCGCCCAACACCGGGCTCGATACGAGGCACCGCATGGGCTCGTTTTCGTCGTCGGGCTCGCTGCCCCTCCAAGACGAGCTGCGGGGCCCGCCGCTGCAGCCCCCGTCAAGGGAGTCGGTCGGCTATCCCTCGGTCGCACAGCCTAAGCCCCTGCCCCTCGACCTGCACATTTCGATCACCCCCCGGGATAAGAAGACGACCAGCCGGCGCCTCATCAAGCGCTCGTCTTCCCGTCCCACCTCGCCGCTCGTCTCGCCGCCGCCTTCGGTCGACTCCCTCCCCCTCCCGATCCCGACCGAGGACGCGAACAAGGTACTCCTCCTGATGAAGACGTTGTGCGGGAGGATGCGCGGGGAAATAGAATACCAGAGCGAGCCGGGCGGCCCGTGGACGCGAGGCATGTGTTATATCGAAGAGGAAAAGGGCAGCCTGATGTTCGACTCCGGGGAGAATGGCCCGTTTCACGTCGCCCTCGTCCCGGAGCTCGGGGGGTGCCGGGTGGTGCCGGCGAACCGGCCCGACAAGGGAGGGTGCTGCTTGGAGCTGGCGACGGCGCAGGGGTCGCCCGCGGTGGTCCTTCGGCCGTACGTCGCCGACGAGTTCGACCTGTGGCTGGCCGCGCTGCTCTGTTGGCAGCAACTCCGGCCCGGTCTCGTCAAGCCGTCGCCGAACGGGCGGGTCGGCAACGGCACGCCGACGTCGGACCAGCCGGAGCCGAGGCGGCGGGCCTCGACCGTCAAATCGAGAGAGGCCACCATCATCAAGGTGGGCAAGGTGATGCTCTGGGACAAGGGCATGGCGACGTCGCCCAGGGCCATCGTAAAGAGGCCTTCGACGCGGGACCTGAGGTCGTCGCAGAGTTCGTGGCGGCGCGTCTCGTGCATCCTGCAGGGCAACGGGGAGTTCAAGCTCATGACGGAGAACGACGTGACCATCCTTGCGGTCATCGAGCTGTCGCAGCTCGCGCGCTGCGCGGTGCAGCAGCTGGACAAGTCGGTCCTGGATGAGGAGTACTGCATCGCCGTCTTCCCCATCTACTCGCCCTCGTCGACGCAGCTGTCCATCTTCCGGCCCGTCTATATCGCGCTCGACTCTCGGGTGTCATTTGAGGTCTGGTTCGTCCTGCTGAGGGCGTTCGCTGTCCCCGACGTGTACGGCCTGGACCCCACCGCCGACAACCAGCTGTACGAGATTGCGAACCTGGACGTCGAGCCGTACGGCGAAATCTTCCGGGTGGAGAAGGCGCTCAGCCTGCGGCTCACCGAGGCCAAGATCAAGTCGCGGTCGACGGCGGATCCCGGCGGCTACGTCCCCGAACGCCACGGCAAGAACGACGATCCGCTCCTGGGCAACTACCTCGCCGAGGTCATCCTCGACGGCGAGGTCCGCGCCCGCACGACGACGAAGTCAGACACGAAGAACCCGTTCTGGAGGGAGGAATATGACTTCACCGAGCTGCCCTCCCACCTGCCGTTCCTGTCGGTGGTCCTGAAGCGCGTGGACGGAAACCTGGACACCTTCAGCCACCAGCTCCAAGCCTCGCTCGGACTCCCCAAGACCGGCAATCTCACCGAGGTTCTGTGCGGGTCCGTCGACATCCCCCTGACCACCATGGAGCGGGGCAGGGACTACGAGCAGTGGTTCCCCATCCACAACGACAAGCAGCAGTCCATCGGCTCCATGCTGGCCAGGGTCCAGCACGAAGAGGTGGTGGTCCTGCTGGCCAGCGAGTACCAACCCCTGTCAGAGCTCCTGCACAAGTTCAGCGCCGGCCTGACGGCGCAGATCGCGCAGGTGCTGCCGGGTAACCTGAGACGGGTCTCGGAGATTTTCCTGAACATCTTCCAGGTCTCGGGCAGCTCGACCGAGTGGCTGATGGCGCTCGTCGAGGACGAGATCGACGGCATCGGCAACCAGACGACCATGAAGAAGATGCGGTTTAGCCGGCGGTTGAAGTCGAACGAGTCGACCGAGTCCGCCACGGACCGGGAGCTGCTCGTGCGCGACATGGGACGGTCCCTGGCCGGCGAGGCCAACCTGCTCTTCCGGGGCAACTCCCTGCTGACGCAGGCCCTCGAGTTCCACATGCGGCGGCTGGGCAAAGAGTACCTGGAGGAGGTCCTCTCGGACAAGATCTTCGAGATCAACGAGATCAACCCGGACTGCGAGGTCGACCCGAGCCGGCTGCAGGCGGGGGAGGACATCCACAAGCACTGGGACCAGCTCATGCAGCTGACCAACGAGGTTTGGGCCTGCATCTCGAGCTCGGCACACCGATTTCCCACGGAGCTGCGGCAGATTCTCAAGTACATCCGCGCCGTGGCCGAAGACCGCTACGGCGACTTTCTCCGCACCGTGGCCTACACCAGCGTCTCGGGCTTCCTCTTCCTCCGCTTCATCTGCCCGGCCATCCTCAACCCCAAGCTCTTCGGGCTCCTGCGCGACCACCCGCGGCCGCGCGCACAGCGCACCCTGACGCTCATCGCCAAGGGCCTGCAGGCGCTCGCCAACCTCTCGAGCATCGGCAAGAAGGAGACGTGGATGGACCCGATGAACCGCTTCCTGACCGGCCACCGCCAGTCGGTCAAGGACTTCATCGACTCGGTCTGCGCCATCCCGGCCGAGCGCGCCAACGTCGCCCTGCCCGCCTCGTACTCGACCCCGATCGCCATCCTCAGCCGCCTGTCGCCCATCGCCCGCGAAGGCTTCCCCAGCCTGCCCTACCTCGTCGACCACGCCCGCAACTTCGCCGCCCTCGCCCGCCTCTGGATGGACGCCAACCCCCTCACCCAGTCTGAGAGTCACCTGTACGACGGCGAGCTGCTGCAGTTCCACACCGCCTGCGTCGCCCTCCAGCGCCGCGCCGCCGCCTGCCTCAGCCGCCTCGAGGTCCTGCGCGCCGCCGCCGCCTCCTCTCGAGCCCGCGGCGGCGCCACCTCTGGCACCGCCACCCCGGACGGCGCCTCGTCGGCCGCGCTCCTCGACCACGCCGCCCTGCTCGACACCATCAACGTGTCGTACGGCGGGTCGGCCGTGTGGATGGACGCCGAGGGCCCGCCGCCCGGATCGTCGGGCAGCGAGATGGACGGCAATGGCGGCGGTGGCGGCGGCGGCAGCGGGACCGGCAGCAACGGTAACCTGCGCGACCGCTGGGGCCGGCAGGCCAGCGCCGGCAGCGAGGGCTCGTCGCTGTCGGGCCTGTCGTCGGGCACCACGGCCACGATGCGCAGTCTGCGCAACGGCCGGCACGCGCGCAAGTTCCTCAGCGGCTTCATGGGCCGCAAGAGCGCCGGCCGCACCGCCAGCCCCGACGCGTCCGTCGTGAGCAGCCCAGTCGTGCCGACCCGGGAGAAGGACAGCGACCGGGATCGCGACCGCGACCGGGGCAAGGAGAAAGAAAAGGACTCCGCCGCCGGGGACCGGGACAAGGATGCCGCCCTCCCCGACGGCGGCAGCGTCCGGGGCGGCACGGGCGACTTCGCCTTTGGGGAGAGTTGGGGCAGCGGGACACTGAGCCTCGGCAGCGTACGGGGCGATGTGCAGCTCACGAGATATCCGCAGTAACGAGGCTCACGGCCACGGCCATCGTATCCACTTGTTCATCGGCCGGCCCATTCATCCACATTCCATCACATTCCATCACATCACGCACTCATACGAACCGGGGCGGGCAGGTTCTTCACATGGCGATAGAGGGGTTCAGGGTTTGGTTTTGTACGGACGACGCATTTCATGATCTTGGCTCTCACAACAGGGAGAGAGGGGCCTGGCAATTAGGGGGAGAGGGGCGTCGCAATGGGGAGAGAGGTCCGTGGTTGGTTTGTACGGCAGGCGGCCCGGGCTGTTTGGTGTTGGGGCAACCGAGACCTCCTGGAGAAAGGAGCCATGGTGGTGGCAGGCAACGGCTTTTATACAAGGAAAAAGGCGTCGACCGCGACCGTCGTTCCAGGCGGTTCGGGTTGCGTGGGACGTCGGAATACGTGACTGGATAGCCCGTCCGGGTTGTTTTGTCCCTTTCATCCCCCTACGGAAAGACATCACGGCGGCGTTCGCTTCAGAGAAGGTGGGAATACCATGCACGTACGTGGTCGTTTGGCTAGGAGGCTAGGTTTCCGGATGGGTGTCCAGATTCTCTGCAGGATGCGCTAGAGCCAGCAATCAAAGATATCCCCGCCTTAGGGTGTGCCATTTTGGTCTTGTCTCCCTACCAACGCCGTCCGGAGGGGTAGGTCGAGCGGCCGCTTCGGATCCGAACCGCGCCTCGCCGCACGGTCGAGCGTAACAAACAAAACCCAACGCGCCAAGATGCCGCGGAGCAGGGTACTATAGACGGCGGCACAGAAGGAGCCGTCTCAGGAAAAGAACTTGGAATACGCCTTCTTCTCCTTGTCGGCGCGGGTCTTGCGCGCGGCGCGCACGACGCCGAGCTCCTTGGCGATGCTGGCGTCGGCGGGGACCAGCTTGTGGGCGGATTCCAGGTCGGCGAGCGCGGCGTCGTCGTCCTTGAGCTTGAGGAGGGCCTGGCCGCGGCGGAAGAGGGCCTTGGCGCGGTCGGCGTCGGCGACGCCGGCGACGTCGAGGGCGCTGGTGGCGCTTTGGCGGGCGTCGTTCCAGGCGCCGGCCTTGAGCTGCATCAGGGCGGCGTTGGAGTTGAGGTCGACACGCAGCTTGGCCAGGCGGGCCTTCGTGTCGGCGGGGGCGCCGTCGAGGTCCGGGTCCTCGTTGAGGTAGCGCAGGCCCTTGTGGTACTTGTCGACGGCGAGGCTCAGG
>Ga0247777_1000463_pt1 | contig 11501 bp, 14 predicted proteins | sample UWRJL154409C5_FD_179937 | JGI IMG/M metagenome (GOLD analysis project Ga0247777, IMG submission 179937) | Plant litter microbial communities from Arlington Agricultural Research Station in Wisconsin, United States - UWRJ-L154-409C-5 | ecosystem: Environmental > Terrestrial > Plant litter >...
TTAGGCACCTCCCTGACAGGGTTAGAACGCGAGGGCGCCCACTTAGGATTGCGGGTCCGCGGCGCTTGTGTTATCGCTGCCAACTCAGCAACTTTCTTGAATAACTCGACGCAACCTGTATATTAAATTCCAAAATAAATAAATATGTTCTATTTGCATATAATATAGACATCTATTCATTTTACTAAATATCTGCATCTTTAGTTATGTTGAAATAGCTGTTGGAAAGTTAAAGGTCTTATCTGTATAGTTATCGTAGGTAGGCTTAATAAGCAAGGAGAATTACACAAGCGCCGCGGACCCGCGATCCTACAAAGTGTCCGCCCCGAGGGATGTGGTGTCGAGACCACCACAATCGTTTATGCTGTGGTGTCGTCTGCCAAAGCCCAGATTTCTTGCCTGCCTATCAAGGTACTACTAAGGGCGGAGTAGAGTTCTTCGTACCTAAGTCCGTACTTACCTATGGCAGGTTGCGACAAGAGGCCGCAAACCCAATGAAAACATTCCCCCCCCCTTCGACGCTGGCGCTGACCTGGATCCAGCTCTGACAGAGCTCTGTCTCATCCTCGTCCCCGGTACTAGATATGGGTGATATGGGGTACGTCATACGACCCGAATTCATTTTGTTCTTGGGAGCCACGGCTGTCCACGGCGACCCCGGCATTTTCGGAGGCTGGTTGCTCGAGACGTCGACCAGCTCTTGGGAAAAGCCCGGCTCGTCTTCGCAATGTACGGAGTACTCCGTAGTCCTCTGTCCTTGCGCAACCGTCTTGTAGGCCATCGGGCCCCACGAGCACCAACATTTCGGGCTTCGGCATGCCGGCCGCCTCTTTTCAGACATCCCGGCTGGCGTCAATATTGTACCGTGCCTGATGGCGGATTTTGGGCCACAGGTTCTAGATTTCAGCCTCTATTTTACACCAGATCATCTACCTCGAAGTGATCCTCGGACCAGGTTATCCAGGTACAGTTCCTCGTGCACGCTCGTGAATACTTCGAGCAAACTGGGCATGGAGAAGCCGTCGCGTGACGTCTGGCGCATGCTTAGATGATCATTGATCGGTTGGACGGAGAGTATCGGGAGCTCGGTGATCAAGTGACAGGGAGAGCAGCCAAACAACGCGGAAGAGCTGATCAGCCGGACAAGCGTGCCCGTCGGGAAGTCGCCTAGCGAAGGGCCGAACAGGGCTAGGTACTGTACATGGCCGTGAAGTTGCCTAGACTAGTTGCGATGCCTAATGCTGGGACAACCAGCGGTCCGTCCAGGCAGACTGGCCAGCAAGTCACACAGTTGGGAGGAAGACGCTACTCCGTAGTGCACATGACACCACAGAGTAGCGTAGGTAGTTTCAAGCTATATAGTACGTCGCATGGCAGACATGATAAATCAAAAGGCGATGATCACCCTTGCTTCTGCCCTCGAGGGCGACAGGAATCCCCGCCTGAGACGAGGTAAGAAAGAGCCGAACGGAGAAGTTGGGCGAGAAGCCGGGGCGCGACCGCTGATGCCACGGGAGCATGATCAACATCGGGCAATGCATGAACAGCTGGATTCTGACGCCCGATTTGGGGCATCGACGTTCAGGCGAGCAAGTCTCGGGAGGGTGATGTGTTGGTTGGGAGCCTCCCGTTGCCGCGGAGGAGGACCGTCCAGAGCCTCCCTGTGATCATGGATTTGCCACGTGGGGTATGCCCCGGGCGTACTTCGTGCTCCATAGTGTAGTGAGCGTAGATACCATGCACTATACGAAGGAGGTACTCCGTAGATACTGGCATGTCGGAAACAGACCAAGGGTCTGCGAGCGAGCACTCTTCCGCTCTACGAGGCCCGGAGGACTAGAGTTGGTCTCCCAAAGCGCTCAGCACATAGCTACGTACCCATCTACTGTAAGTAGGTAGGCACCTAACGTTAGGTACTTTCAAAGACGTTTCGGATAGATAGTAGTTCGGACGAGGGCTGACAGACGTAACGTCTGTCGACACCAGACCGCAAACATATGAATAGCATCGCCATACATGGACACCCGACCTCGCTGGCGTTAAGGGACAGACGGCGTGGTTGACGGTACACCACGCTGTGGTCACTACATCAAAGAATTAACGCCAACACTACGGGCTGCGATGCAAATCCAACTCCTGCCCAGCTTGGCATCGACCAAGTAGTGTTGTCCCACTAGCGACGGCGTCCGATATCTTCGGAGCACCTACTCCTTGGCGCCATGGCGTCCAGTCCATAGCATCCGGCCTTCCACCTTCTCGGCTTGCACCGCAAGGCAGTGTCATGCCGCGCATTGTTGTGCACATTCCGGGAACGGGGTCGAGTGACTGCACGCGTCCAATATTGCCGGAGATGTATTTAACGTCGTTCCCCAGGACAATGCAAAGCCTCGTGTCGCTCCTCATAGGCATTGCCTCGCGCCAAACCCGCGGTAAGCCGACCTAGTCGAGCTAGTATTGCCACCCCCTACTGGAGGGTGTCGCCCACCGTTCAACCTTTCGCCGCGCCCGCCTTGATGAGTAGGATATCGCCGTCTTCTACCACATAGTCCTTGCCTTTTGTCATGACCTTGCCCTTCGCTTTCACCTCAGATTCGTCGCCGAGCTCCTTGAGGACGTTGTAGTTATAGACGACGGCCTGGATGAACGTCTTTTCGAAATCGGTGTGGATCACGCCGGCGGCCTGTGGGGCCTTTGTGCCGTTTCGAATCGTCCATTGCCGCACCTCGTCGGCCCCGACCGTAAAGAAACTCCCCAGGTTCAACACCTTTCGCATGCTGATAATGATCTTGGGGAGGGTCGACTCGACGCCGAGTTTTTTGCACTCTTCCTGAGCCTCCGCCTCACTGTCGAAGCGTGTGAGACGTTCCTCAAACGAGATCGAAAGAGGGATGATGGGGTCTCCCTCCGCATGTTCCTTGATCCACTCGGCAATCTTGGCAAGGTGTTTATTTTTCCTCCGAATGAAGTCCTTCTCCGACAGGTTGACAAGGAAGACAACCGGCTTGGCTGTGAGGAGCATTAGGGGGTTGATGAGCTCGACCTGCCAAGCTAGTCAGCACTCTGCACGACAACCATGTAGTTTGCGCAGAGGTATCGTTTTGGGGAAAAGCGGTGCTCAGAAAGGATGCTATCTCATAATGCACGCTGCGTTGATCGTTGCGAACATTCGACGAGCTGGGATTAGATCGGGCGCGTGGCCCTTTGTCATCATAGACCGAGGTTGGGTATACTTGGTGGAAAGGGGCGAAGCGAGCAAAACCCACCTCCTTGGGGCTCCATGTGCCCTTGCGCACGTCCTTGCCGTCCTGGAGCCAGGCGAGAATCCTCTCGATCAAGGCCTCTTCTTCCCGGGCCTTCTTTTGCTCCAGACTCTGGCCGCCCTGCCGTGTCTTCTTTTTCTGGGCATCGAGGGCCTTTTCCACAAACTCAATGTCCTTGAGGCGGAGCTCCTCGCTGATGATGTCCAGATCCCGCGTTGGATTCACATCCCCTTCGACGTGGATGATTTCTGCATCGTCGAAGCAGCGGACAACCTGAAAGATGGCATCCACGGCACGGATATGGGACAGAAATTCGTTGCCAAGGCCGGCGCCGGTGGACGCGCCCCTGGTCAGGCCGGCAATGTCGAACACGGTAAGGTTGGCGGGAACGCGGGACTTTGGGCTGAACTTGCCGCACAGCCAGTCAAAGCGGGCATCAGGGACAATGACCCGAGCCTCCTCGGGGTCAATGGTAGCATAGGGGAAGTTCTGCGAGCCACATCAGTGAACGGTTCACAACAGATCGTCGAAGGAACATGGAGAGGCCGTACGGCAGGGTTGCCTAGGTTACATTTGGTGATGGCCTGGAAAAGTGTTGATTTGCCCACGTTGGCAAGGCCGACCTTCGACTCAAATTAGCCCTGTCCAGCCTTACTCATGTGGTATCTGACCGGGGATGCGTACGATGCCACTCTTCAGATTGTTCCCGGGACGGCCGAGGAGGATCTTTTCCTCTTGAACGGCTTTTTTGGGAGGCATCCTGTTCCTTTTGGTGCGTTGGCTGTAGCTACGAGTAGAGATGTGGATGGCAGTGCACCCGAGAAGGGGAAATAGAGAGAAGGCAGAGCTCGCTGCGGTGGGTCCAAGGAGGCGTGAGAGAGAACAGAAAGGGGTGACGGCCCCGTGGAAAGTCGTTGCGACGTCGGCGAAGGCGGCTGTTTCCAGCCGCGACCAGCTAGCCGCCTTGCAGAGAATCCAACAGGGCTGACTCTCCGCGTACTCGACGTAGTCCGGGTTGCGACACTTCTGGAGTAACCGCAGGAGGCGGCGGCCCTGGAAGTCGGTGTCGTGGAGCAGGCTGAATTTTCTCGCGAGGGCAATTTCAAGCTGGACGAAAGGATTTTGGAGCCTCAGGTCTCCATGCCCCGCCCCACCATGGGGGTGGTCCCGACCACCCCACCGCGGCTCCAGCAAAGGGCGGCGGTAGGTAGGCGGCAGTTTTTTGCGCGTGCATTGTGGAGTCGGGTTCAGTGCGGTACAAATGAGTTCGATTGGCAGGTGACCGCTCTCGCCGCTCTCTTCCACGGTACCTACCTGCCTACCAACTCCGTACCTCCGAGTCGGTACTGTAGGGAGCTAGTCACCCCGACCGCAAGGCAGACACTCGCCGACCCGAAGCGGCATCCTACAACAGCTAACGTCTCTACCACCTCGACTCTGCGGCTTCGGCTTTTCACCACGCATGGTTTTGTCAGTCATCAAAACACACCGCCGTCCCCCCCATCTCTCGTAGACGTGCGTCCAGCGTCCCTTCGTCCCCGAGCCTCGCCGTTCCCACCTCGCGACAGCCCTGCCATACTCAACTGTTCCAACCTATTCAGCACGTTGGCTGCGGAGAGCGGAAGATTCCAAGCTAGCACGTCCACGTCATTGGCCGCGGCGATGGCTCCTAAGAGGCCCCAAAGGTCCACGCGGTCCCATCGTTCGACGCTCTCTCTCCAGAAGACCGAGATTATCATTAATGTTTACGATCTGCTCGCGGTACTAGCCCTCACAGCCGCTTCCCCCCTCGTCCCGGCGGCGGTTCGCAAACTAACGTCTGGATATCGCTCGTAGCCTGGCAGGCTCTCGTCGTTGTTGTGGGCCGTCGGCACTTCGCTTCTTCATTCCGGCGTTGTGATCAACGGGAAAGAGTACGCATACGGGGGCCACGATCGGCCGGGCGTCACGGGCGTGTATTGGACTCGACCGCGGACGGAGCCTCCAGGGGGGACTTTCAAATGTGAAATACTTCACGGCTTCTCTCTGGCACCGCAGGACGAGATCGATTCCATCGTCAGGGCCGCATCGGAAGAGTTCTATGGCGCGTCGTACAACCTCCTCACCAAAAACTGCAAGTATGCAACCTCAGCGTCCCCACTTAACCTTCTGTCCCCTACCTAGCCCTGGCAAACAAGCGCAAGCGTCTAGTTCCATTTTCACCCGCTGCTTCTCTCACTCAACTCCGTACTGACCCTGGGTCTTGTAGTCATTTTACTGCCCACCTCGTGGAACGTTTGACCGGACGATCTAGCCCTGGGTGGCTGAACAGAGCAGCAAGCATTGGGGTGGCACTTCCGTGTGTCGTGCCGAAGGAGTGGATAGAGCCGCCAGACCACGAGAGCGGTCATGAACTGGCGCTCGACGAGGAGGACGAGCCATCCGAATCGTCGAGCATGCTGGCAGAGCAGCACTCGGCACATATTCACCTGGTAGGGATCGATCAGGAGGGGTCCGCGTGGGAGGATCGGGAGCAAAGACGCCTAGGTGAAGGCGGGGGCAGGGGGGGCAAGCGAAGAGCAAGTCAGGTCCGTGACGACGCGGGGAGGGTCCTGCCGGCAGCAGAGGTGGCCCCGACGGCCCGCCGTCCGTAGCCAGTGGCACACGCGACCCTCTGGGTCAGGGGCGATTTGCCCAGCGCCGGCGACCTGGAGGACTTTGAGAAGACTAGAGTTGTACGGAGTACGGTAGAGGCACGTGCTTCGGAGATTTATGGTGTGTGCGTTCTTTGCGGATTGGACCTAGGGATTGTTCTGTTATCCCCTGGCCTGAGGGCGGTAAATATACCTACCGAGGTCCTAGCCAGGGGGGCAAGGGAGGTAGGCGGTTCTGTGCTTCAGGTTGCGGCGACGGCGAACATTGGCAACATGATACCCTACCCTCCCGCCAGCGGCGGGTTGGGGGATTAAGCTAGGGAGGTCCATACTCGGCTCGGACAAATGGTGTACTTCGCACTTCGAGTACGGAGTACGAAGTAGGCATGGATGAATGGACCTTAGGGACTACTCCGGACGAATAATGGACGGCCGAGATGTCCTCGCATACCAGCTCGGCTCGCACGGCTCGCACGGATCAGGCATGGATCCATGGATCTATACTGTACAGTAGATGGGAGCCTCGGGGCATGGAGCTGCTGCTTGGTGGGTCTGCGCGTCTGTGCCAAGGCTGGTTCCGTCGTAGTGCAGCGCCAGCGTACTGTGATTGGGCAACATCATTTCAACATGGCCTTGCGCATCCTAACCTCCACGACACTCACAACGTAACGACAACCGAGAGCAGCCACTCGCGTCTCCGAACCGCGACCGCGTCTCCTGACCCAGCGCCGACTACATCACCGATCCGGGGGTGTGCGTTGGTCTGCGGGCTGTCACCGCGGAGTGGAAACCGCCCCAACTCCTCCGTGCTTTAGGCGCGCCGTTCAAGGAGGTAACGCGCTGCCCAGGCTTGCGCCTTCGCCGTGCGACGCCCCCAGGTAACGCCGAGTGAATGCAACCGCTCAACCCCTTCCTGGCCGCCTTCTTTCGAAGCCCCCTTCCGTCTCAGTGTACGCCTACGGCGCACCATATCTTGCTTGTTCCGACGACCGATGTCCTCCTTACCTCCCGCGACACCGAGGGCAGCGGCTCCGTTTCCGAGACTGTCGGGTCTGAGGAATTCTTGGGAAGCCATGTTCTCCGCATCCCCGGCGCCAAGTCTGCCAACGCGGGAGGGAAGGATGCGCAGAACTTGCGCGAAATCAGAGGCAAGGCGAAGCCGTACAACACAATCAATGGCCGGAGCGTTGTGATCAAGGACAACCTCGTCTACAGCAACAAAGGTACGCCCCCCCTCCCCCTTTAGCATGTGCTGCCGCCTGCCGCCTGCCGCACGCCCCCGTAGCTGCTGACAGTCTTCTACCAGGATTCAAGAGTCTCGCGCACGCGAACCTTTTGTACGACGCAATCTGGTACTCGGATACGCAGGAGCCGAGGTCATGGCTGGTCTACTATATATCGCGCCCGCTTGTTGGGTCTTGGGAAGAGGTCAAAGTTGTGCCAGCCTTGCTGCCGTTGCGCGTCGCCCGGGCCTCCGTGATGGCCACGAACGGCTCGGCAGCCGAGGAAGGGTCGAGTGAGGGGCCGGTCATGCCACGGAAGAGAGCCATCGAGAGCTTTCACGATCTTCTCAACCACTTCCCGTCCATTGCCAGACAGATGCAGCCCGGCTTGGAGAAGGTTTTCCGCGAGTTTGAGCTTGTTTTTGAGCGCCGCCTACCGCCTCCGCCGTCGTCGACCCACATTCCCGACCCGCAGCCGGACGGTCCCATCGCCGCCGCGATGAAGAAGGCTCGCTCGCACAACGCGTCACCTAACAGGGCGCTTCCTAATGGACACGGGGCTAAGCGAGCAGTGGAGAACTTTTACGCAGAAGACGACGAGGACGTGATGAGAGCCGCGCTGGAGACGGCCGTCACCACCGCCATCGACCTGTTCCAGGCCGTCGACAAGCAACAGCTGTCGCTGCTGGGGGCAACGACAGACCTGACCGGCCCGGACGTGGAAAGGCTGGTGGAGCGCTATGTCGCCGAAAACACCCACCGACATCTGTTCCCTAGGCTGACGGCCCTCAAGCGACCAGAGGATCTCGAACTCGAGACAAAAATCCGGCAGACGGAGTTCATCGACATCTCCCAGCTCGGCGTTGCCATCCAGGGAGGTCTTGGTGGCAAGCACGAGCTGACCATCTCGCTCGGGAAGGCCGTCGAAGAGTTCCGCAAGATGACGAGTGCCGCGTGCCCCCAGGACATGATGCAAATGCTCCTGTCTACGATCAAGGCGGTTTCGGACCTCGCAGGAGCGTCGGCGCCCGCCGCCACCGGGACGGCCCCGGGCGCCCCGGAGAAGCCGCTGCTCCCGGTGAATGCGGATACGCTCGTGTCGCTACTCCTGTACGTGGTGATTCGAGCGCAGTTACGGCATCTTCAGGCCCGATTCATCTACATGCGCCATTTCATTTTCATCGACGATGTGGACAACGGCGAGATGGGCTATGCACTCAGTACGTTTGAGGCCGTCCTGTCCTATCTCATCCAAGATTCTGCTGGCCTGCGGAGGGCCAGTCGCCGCAACAAAGCTCTCTGGGATGCCGCGTCCAAGGGTGATCTACCGGAGCTGAAAAATATCATGGAGCCAAGCGACGACGACACTGCGGACGTAAACGGATTGATCGAGTCACCACCATCGAGCCGACGACCATCAAATAGCGGCGGTAGCCCGTCACTCCATCTGGGCTCAAGACGACCGTCGGCGGTTCTGTCCGCCTCTGACACGTTTTCTCTAGGCTCTGGACTGGGACACGTTTTCCCCTTTCAGGGCGGGGATGACGAAGACCCCGTTGTCGGTACGGTTCTTCCGTTGATGAGGAGGGTCAAGAAGGTGGCAATGGACACGCGCAGCATGTCGAGCGGGTCCGAGATCTCATTTCGATCCCGTACGGCCAGCATAGGGACGCTCGGCAGTACCTTGGAGGGAGATACGTCCATCGGGCGCCTCTCGCAAACCAGAGACTCGTTTGGCCAATCTGTCCTGATGATGTCGATCCAAAACGAGCGGCCCGAAGCGCTGAGGTACCTGCTCAGCCTAGCAGCCCTGTATCCGGCAGATGTCGTCTTGGAGGATGTCAACCACGAGGACACAACCCTCCTTAGCGCAGCCGTCCAGCTTGGCCACCAGGAACTCGTGTCGGTTCTCCTAGGCTTTTTGGCAGGCGCATCCGGTGTGGACGCGGGCCGGATGCGGCAGTACTTTGCTCAGCAGGACATCTGGGGTCGGGGCGTTGCGCATTACCTCTTCAACGCGCCCTTCTTGATTGCGAGCGTCGGCACGTCCTTGCCGTGGCGGCAAAAGGACAGGAACGGACAGACGCCGCTCTTTGCGCTTTGCCGCTCGTACGACAACCCTAGGTACCCTGGTATGGTGAGGGAGGCTCTAGCTGTCGCCACTTCGGCGCAGGGCGACGGGCAGCTCCTCCACCTAGAAGATCACGTTGACAAGAAGGGGAACACGCTTCTTCACATCGTCAACGAGGCCGGGTTGGCGCTGCAGATCTTGCAGGGATGCGACGTTGACGTCAATGCCACCAACGAGAAGAAGTTCACGGCCCTCATGGTCGCCAGCAAGTACGGGCGGTTCGAGATGGTGCGGGCACTGTACGGCGACGCTCGCGTCGATGTCGCCGCCAAAGAGCTGCGGGGGCTAACGGCCGTGGAACTCGCCAAGGACGACGACGTGCGCAACAAGATCGACGACCTGGCGCTCTTTTCCATGACCGGTGGGCACGACGCGCGGACGACGGCCGTAGTGCGTTCCTACTTTGTCGAGGATGCCAGCGTCCGTTTTGTGCTCAAGTCGGGGGCGCCAGTCGACGAGCACAGCTACGCGGTCACGACGTGCCGCCGCTCACAGGCCGACTTTGAGCACCTGGCCAAGCTGCTGGCCCTGGAGAACCCGGCCTCGTGGATCCCGCCCATCGGCGGCCTGAGATGTCCCTTTCAGATCCCAGCAAAGCCCAGCCGGGCGACACTCAAGGACCTTCAGCTTCGGATGGACTGGTTCCTGCGCATCCTGCTGGAGCACCCTACGTTTGCGACCCACGAGATGCTCTGGGAATTCTTCCTCGTCCCCGATCTGCAGCCCAAGATGATGGAGCAGAGAAGCAAGCTGAAGGCGGAAACCCGCGCAGAAAAGGTCCGCGACGAGCTGGAGCCGGTGGAGGACGTGCGTGAGGTGGAGCAGTTCGTCGACCACGCCCGCGAGATGGTGCGAGGCGTCAACCACTCGACCAAGAGCGTGGCGAGGCGAGCGAACGCGATAGGCGTGGCTGCTGCCGGTGAGTTGCGCCTCCGCCACCCGTCGAACCAAGATGCTAATAGGTTCGGCCAGATCTGCGCGACTCGGCCGCCCTCCTCCATCGGACGGTTGCCACGCTTACCTTTCTCCCGGCCGAGTATGTATCGGCTCTGGAGACGTACACAAGGGCACTGGCGCCCGCACAGACGAACCCTTTCGGGACATTCCATGGGACGTTCCTCGCCGTGCAGTTGTCTATCGAGGCCATTCTGGGGGCGCTGTCGCGGCCGACGAAGCTCGTGGGCCAGATTGGCGCAGCCCGACGACAAGTGGAGCGGACGTATAGCTCCATGAGCCGCTCGACTCGCTGGCCTCTGGGGCTTCTGGACGACGCGAGACAGCGCCTGAACGAGGAGCGCGAGGAACGAGCGCGGCAGGGCGAGATGGAGGGCGACAACCTGTCTCGGGAGCTCAGGTACACGCAGCAGACGGTGGCGGCGGAGCTGGCGGGGTGGCAAGAAATGCACGAAAAGATGGGGCGACGAGCCATCAAGGAGCTGGCTAAGGGCATGCTGGTCCAGGAGAGGATGCGACTGCAAGGATTCAGACGGGCGTTGAGAACGGTTCGCGATGGGAGCCCAAGAAGCAGCCGTCTTCCGGCCTTTGTCGGCACTGGGTTGACTCACGATCCCTAATTTTCGGGAGGAAGGGAAGATGCTCGCGTTCTGCGCGACAACGCGACAACGCGACAACGCGGGCAAGATGGGATACGGGCGGACGCGATCTCGTTCCACCAGTTCGGCTTGGGAACCGGGGCAATGGGTTTTTGGGAAGGCCCCGCCGCCGAGGCGCCCGAGCCGACAGATTTATCTACGATATGAACTGGGGGAGCACGGGAGCACGGCTGACCGGGGGCAGGGACATGGCCCCGCATGGATAGACATTTGGAGTATGGAGTACCTACTCACCAAACTTGGGACGGGCAGCAGAGCGGCTTTGAGTCATCGGATACTTCTGTACAAGGAACGCAGGAGATCCAACCGAGCCCCCGAGCCCTCCAAGACCTCCTCCCCTGCCTCCGTACTCCCTCCAAGATCGACGGGCCGTGGGGTGAATGATACCCACCCCGCCAACCCGTCCGCCTCACCGATCACGGTGAGGCGACGTTGATGGTGGCTCGGGTGGCCGGCAGGGCGGGGTCGACAGGGGCGGACCCCTGCCCGTTCGGAGGAGGAGCGTCTCGGGTATGGCAGGCAGTCCTCCGCCCGAGATTCCCGACTGGTCAGGTTTACACAGTATAGCATCGAGTGAGTCACTTTAGCTCGGGCAGCCAAGTCGAAACAAACGGGATGGGGCATGAAACGAGAAGTCGATG
>Ga0247777_1000464_pt1 | contig 11500 bp, 7 predicted proteins | sample UWRJL154409C5_FD_179937 | JGI IMG/M metagenome (GOLD analysis project Ga0247777, IMG submission 179937) | Plant litter microbial communities from Arlington Agricultural Research Station in Wisconsin, United States - UWRJ-L154-409C-5 | ecosystem: Environmental > Terrestrial > Plant litter >...
ATGACCAGAGTGGGGTCCACTTATCATTTGTATGTATGCCAAAGAGGTTGGAAGCATCACGCCGGCCACTTGCAGACAAAGTATATTTTCCATTGTATGTAATTGCTGCATTACCAAAGTACGAAACGAAGCGGTAGGTTTTTTCCGAAAAATCTATCCCGTTGCTGATGAAGCTGTTACTGCCGGTAATAAAATTGGGGTAAGAATTGGCATAATCCACCCTTACCGAACTCAGGATATCCTCATTAAATCCATAAGTACGAAAGCTGTTTGCTGTGTTGGCAACCTGTCGCAGTTCGGCACCGGTAATGGCATCAATGTCCAGTTTTTTGATTTGCCTGTTAAAACTTAATTGTGCCCTGCCGTTTTGCGAAAGCATTTGGTCGTTCCGGGTTAAAAGTATGCTGCCCTTAGGCACCCTGTACGTAACCACGCCCGTACTGCGGTTTAACTGGCTGTAGTAATTAATAAGATTGCGGGTAAAATAGCTTTGCTGGTTATAAAGCACATTGGTGGCCCCTGTTTGTTTTTCATAGCTGTATTTAATATCCAGGCTAAGTCCCTTAAAGATGCGGTAATTAAGGCCAAGCGAAAGCAGCATTTCGTTACTATTACTTTTATTGCTTACCTGTGCATCATCATCCAGCGGGTAATAATTCCAGTCGAGCAGTTTACCGGCACCGGCTGTGTCTATATAGGCCTGCCGGTAATCTTTTATAACCGGCAGGTGGCTACCGTTAATATCTGCCAGCATGGTATAGGGTGGTAGTTTGCCGTTATTGGTCGTAAGGCTGTTATACCCTTGCCTGCCTGCTGTGGTTTTGGCCAGCGTATAATAAACTCCGGCACTTACCACCAGGTTTTTATGCAGCCTGAAGTTGTTTGCTGTACGTAGGTTAATACGGCTGTATTTATCATTAAGGTTGCTGCTGTTCTCATCCCAGCCTGCAGCAAACAACCAGGCAATGGTATTGTAGCCGCCACTCATGCTTACGGCATGCTGCCGGTTTACTGCTGGTTGGTACATGTAGCGGCTGTAATCATTCCGTATGTCCTGGTTGCGCAGGGCGTTAATGGCTGCATCGGCTTGTGCAGCAGGCATGCTGCCGTTTGCTTTTTTAATCAGCAATTCAATTACGGGTGAAACCGGCGGTTTGGAACTGCTGTTTAAGGTGCTGTTGTAAAAACCTTTGCCGTATAAAAACTGTTCCACATCAATAAACGAAGAGGCACTCATGTTGTTTAAGTAAAAGAGGTTGGGCTTTTGTGTAATGCTGATGTTGTTATTTAGTTCTACACGTATGGGCTGGTTAAACTTTCCTTTTTTTGTAGTTATCACAATAACGCCATTGCCTGCACGGGTACCCCATATAGAAGCGGCAGCGGCATCCTTAAGCAGGGTAACGCTTTCCACATCATTCGGATTTATATTATCCGGGTTGCCATCGTAAGGAAAATTATCCAGTATTATCAGCGGTGCTGCCGGGCCCTGTATAGTGCTTAAGCCACGAATGACGGTTTTAGCTACCGGGCTTGTTCTGCGGTCAATATACAGTCCGTTGGCAACCGCTTCCAGCCGGGCCAGCACGGTGCTACCTGTTTGCTGGTTAAATACCTTGTTATCTGTTGTTGTAAACGAACCGGTTGCCCGTTCTTTAGGCAATTGCTGGTAGCCGGTGTTAACAGTTACTTCTGCCAGTTGTTTTGCCACTGCCAGCATGGTAATGCTAAGTGGTATTACAGTGTTGCCGGTTACGGGTAGCGTAACGGTTACATAGTTAACATGCGTTACAAGTAAGGTGTCCCGGCTGCCAACAGGCACTGTAACTGAAAAGCTGCCATCGGCTGCGGTAACAGCACGACTACCGCTGTGTAGCAATGTTACAGTTGCATGGCTTACCGGTGCTGCACCGGCAGCCTGTACCTTACCGGTAATAGTAACAGCAGTCGTTTGAGCATTGATAAGATTTGCAAACAAAAGGCAGGCAAGGAAAACAGGAGCAATGAAAGCTAAAAAGCATAAACGTTGCATAGTGGTTAATTTTTTTGGTAAATAATAAAATTGCTAAGCATTCTGTGGCTCTTGGTAAGACTAAGGCCGTAGGGTTGCAGGGCTTTTTGCAGGGATGGTATGTCCTGCACAGCCAGTCCATCAGGCAGGCATATATCTACTGCTGCTAAAAAGAAGGTTTCGTTAATAACGGGCAGGGGCAGCCTTGCATCCAGGTGGTTTACAAGTGCATCGATTTTACGGTTTAGTATGCACCTGTTTGTATTGTTGTTTAGTGTGTAGGCCTGTTCATTGCCACAACCGGTAAAGCGGGCAAGTATGGCTGTATCTGCCGTAAGTATATAACAGGCCGTTGGCAGGCTATCCGTTTTTGCGGCCAGGCCCAGGTAGCGTTGCAGGTCCTGCTGCATGTACATAAAAGCGTTGTTTTTACCGGCAGGGGTAATTAATTCGTAGGTAAAACTGTTTGCTTTTTGCCAGCTTTCATCTTTATCATAAGGGTACAGGCCGGCACTATCAGCTACGCTGATGCGTAACCTGTTCTTGCTTATGGTTGTGCGGTAGGCATAGCCCAGTAACTGTACCGCAGGCATATTGGTATAAAGCAGGTGGGTGGAAGTGTTGATCGTATTAACCCGGCTGGAGGAAGGCAGACCTGCCAGGTAGCCTGCAAAGCTGCTTCGGCTTTTGATAGCCCCGGCGCTTCCGCCATTGCCATCTGAAAAAAGTGGTTTACCTGCATCAAAATTTTCAAGGTCTTCCTTCACCGGCAGCGCGGGTAAATGGCCGTATATAGCTGCGGCTATGTTGTTGGCAGTAATAGCTTCTTCATCGGTTATTGCCAGCACTTTACCACCAGCATCCAGCCAAACATAATGCGGCAGCAGGCGGTGAGGAAAGTTTTTTGTAAGGATGCTGTCCTGCAAAATTACAGGCAATTGCAGCGGGTGGCTGCGGCCTGCATTAAGCCTGGTAAACAGGCGGGCAACTTTTATCCTGGTATCTCCGCTGCCGGCTGTATTTACCAGTATTACCTGCAGCGTAGATGGATTGGCCTGTTGCATAGAATCCAGCAAGGGAAATTTTTTAATACAGTTGCCACACCAGGTTGCCCAAAAATCAAGTATCAATAGTTTGCCATTGAATACAGGCTGCTTAAATGTAGCAGCATTGCCCTTTCTTAATTGTAATAAAGTGGCGGCAGGTAGTTTATCACCGGGCATAAGAGGGCTTATTGCAGGTTGTTGTGCTTTGTTTACATACGGGCATAGTAATAGCAGTAAGCAATAAAATCGTTTCATTGCAATCGTGTTGTTAATTGAATAAATGAATGTTAGCTTATACGGTCAAATGTAGAAGCAGTTAGATCCGTAATGCTGTCGGGTTGAGCTTGCCGAAACCGGTGCTATGGTAACGCCAACCCGAAGGATTGTTGGAGGAAACTTTCAACTAAGTCGGGTTCTTTGGCTTCTTAAAAAAATTAGTAAGCAGTAAATGTATCTGGCTGTTAAAACTGTACATAGAGATCAGGCTTTATCGGTTGGTATAAGCGATTGCTGTTTGCGATGGCTGCACCAGAACCGGCACAATACCAGGCAGTATTGTTTAAGCTGCTTCCTTAAATACTCCTCCGGTATTCGATCCCGGTTCTCGTAATACTGCTCCAGGGCAAGTTTTACAATAGCTGGCGCTGCCCTTGCATCACGGGTAAGGCGGCGGGCATAGCGCTCCAGCAGCGGGTGGTAATGGCTTACAATTTGTAACAGGTTGGTAGTACCGGGCATAGTAATTTTTTTAAGCACGTTAAAAAGGTGTAAGTGAGTGTGGCAGGCGGGTGTGTGTGTTGTGCGGATGTATTGGTATGCCGGTGCGCTGGCTTAAATGGTAGAGGGCAAAAAGATGGCGCAGACTCAAACTTACTGCTATTGAGGTCGTCGAAAACCTTGCACGCAGATAAGAGGAGCCCACGCCAAGAACGTGGGCATTCAACTTATCCTCTTGCGTGCTATGAAATTTCGACGTTTCAGTAGCAAGATTCAAAGCGAATGCTTCAAATTATTTATGAAGATTCGCAGGCTTATTAAAAAATAATAAGTGTGATCTGGTTTCAAATATACACCAAAAGTTGATATATAAGCATAATTTCTACAAAAAAGTAAACTATATGTGTACAAGAGTTACACAATACTGTTTATTTATTTGCATATCTTGACCAGTAAGAAAAAAAATATTGACCGTGGCCAGCTTTTGGAGAGTATAAGAAAGGAAAACGGTATGTCTGTAAAAGCGCTTGTAGCTAAGGTTGGTTATAAAGACCGGGCCAGCTACTATGCTCATATTGATAAGCCTGATCTTTCTTTAGAAATTCTGTTTGCATACGCCAAGGTTTTAAAATACGATCTACGTGACCAATTTCCGGAAGTATCCCAGTTCCTGCTGGAAGACCCCGAAGTTGAATATTACACAAAACCAAAAACACTTGCTGAAGCAATTGAATTGCTTGCTGCCTGGAAAGAAAAGCATTACTTATTGCTGGAGAAATATAATAAGCTGCTGGAGAAGGAGCGGTAGAAGCGAATCTATCTATAATCCTTTACTCAACACTTCGAGTCATAATAATGTATCAGCAATACAAATATCAAACTCTCAAGCTTCGCAAAGAAGTTTACCTTCCCTTTCAAAAAATAAACTCTTTTTCTTGGCAACTATAGCTTTACCAAGTAGTTAATTGGGCAAAAAACCTGGCTTTATCAATTCCTCCTGTCAATAAACCTGATCACTTTCCTCCCTGCCTCGGGCATTTGTATCTTTTTTATTTCTTCTTCGGTTATATATTTTATTTGCGGGCTCACACGCAGGCGGGCCTGCAGGTTGGCTCGTATGGTACGGTTACATTCTTCCGAAAAATCTTTGGGGCTGATGTAGATGAGCACTTCATCGGTTCCCATTTCGTTGCTGGATACTTCGGCCACATAATCAATTACGTTTTCCATTTCGTTCAAAATATCGAACAGCGCAGGCGGGTACAAAGTAGTGCCCTTGTATTTAAGCATTTGTTTTTTGCGGCCCATCACCGGCGATAAACGCAAACTGTTCCTTCCGCAGGCGCAGGGCGTATCATCGTACACACATATATCGCCTGTTTTATAACGCAGCAGCGGCATACCTTCCACGCCCAGCGTGGTAATGGTTACTTCGCCGGGCTCTCCGGGCGCTACGGCTTTGTTCATTTCATCCAGCAACTCTACAATAAGCAGGTCGGGTTGCAGGTGGCCCCCTTTACATTCGGTGCATTCTGTAAATGCCGTTTGCATTTCGGTAGAGGCGTAGGTAGAAAATAATTTTATATCCCAGGCATCAGTAATTTTTTTGCCTAAAGCATTCAATGTAAAATCTGTATTGCGTATATTTTCGCCAACACAAATGGCTTTTTTTACAGTGCTGCTGTTTACATCAATCTGGTGCTCCTGTGCATAGCTGATGAGCTTAACAATAAATGAAGGCACAGCAATAATGGCTGTAGGCTTCAGCCGTAATATGGTTTCCCATTGCAGCGATGGCACACCGGGCCCAAGCCTGATGATGCCTGCACCCAATTTTTGTATGCCCGAATAATAGGCCATACCCGCCATAAACTGGCGGTCAAGCGTAAGCATGATCTGGTAAATATCATTTACCGATCCCTCGGTACTCACAAATGATGCATATTCATTACAGGCCAAACGGGCCAGGTCATTTTCGGTAAGCATAATGGTAACCGGGTTGCCCAATGTACCCGAAGTAGAACTGTATTCAATGATCTTATTTCGGGGAACACATAAAAAATCATCGTTGCGCTGCTGCAGGTCTTCTTTGATAGTTACAGGTATCACACTCAGGTCTTCCATGTTTTTTATGCCCGATGGATTGAACCTTGCCTTGGAAAAAAACTCTTTGTAAAACGGAGAATGCTCATTCAGGTAAGCAATGGTTTCCTGCAGTTTTTTTTCCTGCAGGCTGGTAATTTCTTCCTTGCTTAAAAAAGCTGTTTCGGGTGAATAGTTCATATGTTTGGCTGCTGTAATTATTTAAAATTGAATTTAGCCACAAAGATCGACTAAGACAAAAAGAATGCATTTTATTCCCGCAAACTACAGCAAAAGTGTGTAGACAAATACTTGAAATGATAGCACCCAAGCGTAGATATTTTTTGTTTCAAGACAAAAACCAGCATCAGCAAGATTTTGGTATAAACGACTTTAACAGATCTATTGCTCTATCACCACCATTGCACAGGCCATGGTTTTAAGATGAGAAAGAGAAACAGATATCTTACCCAACTTTAAGTTAGCAACTGTTTCTGCAGTAATACCATAAAAACAAAATTCAGGCTTTCCTTCCGCATCATGGCAAATCTCAATTTCATTAAATGCCGTTCCCTTTTGCCAGCCCGTACCCAGTGCTTTTAAAAATGCTTCCTTGGCCGCAAAGCGGGCTGCATAATGCTCGTATTTATAGGTCCTGGCCTCGCAATACAAAATTTCCGCGGCAGAAAATACCAGTTCTTTAAAGCCCGGCCTGTTTTGCAGCTTACCGGCTACCCGTTCAACTTCTATCAGGTCTGTACCAATGCCATATATCATGGTGCAAGCTTTTTGTTTATCTTTTTTATCTGCGCTTTAATATGGTCTTCTTCTTTTTTGGTAGCTATAACTTTTGTAAGTGCCAGGTTATAGTTCTGCAAAGCAGCCGCATATTCTTTTTGTTTGTACAGGTAATCGCCTGCCAAAAGATACGCATTATAAAACTGCGGGTTGCTGTTTACCAGTTGCGTTGTATTTACCTTTCCGCCATCCAGTACCTGTTGCTTGATATTCCGGAACACTTCAAATTGCTTATACGCTGGTTTTAACAAAAACGAATCGGCAGGTATGGTCAAACTGCTGTCGGCAATTTCTTTGTTCTCCTTCATACCCTTCATGGCAAAAACCTTGTTAAGGTCGTAAGCCACATACTGGCCCAGTTGCCAGGGCGAGGTTGATACCCAGGCGATCAGCTTCTTTGGTTCAAAAACAACGGAGTGGTGGGCGATCAGCTGGTTGATGGCTTTTTCGTTGCCCATGCCGATATCTGCGCCATTCAATCCTTTTTGATCACGGAGTATGTTCACCGTTTTTTGTACCGTATTTTTTCCATTGGCATTCAGCAGTTCCATCAGTCTTTGATAGCGGTAGCTGGATGCGCTTTCATGCTCCTGCTCTATATTCATTTTTGTTTTGCCTAAACCTTTACTTTGAAAATGATTGGTACAAACAACAAACTCTTTCTGCGGATCATATACTTCCAGGCTGTCCGGGGTTTTTTCGATGATCACCGCTTTATTGTCTGCCGCAGATGCCACTAAAAAAGATTCCGATACAAACATCTTTCTTTTGCCGGCTATACTTATTGCTTCCCGTATATTCTTTGCATATTGTAATATTTCCCGGGCCACAATAGATACCGGTGTTGCCGATCCTGTGGGCAGGTCGCTTTTTGCAGCATTGATGGTGATGGATAACCCCTGGTCGTTCATGCCCGAAACCGCACCAATAAAACCGCCCCAGGTTACCGTCATGAACTTATGCCCCGTTGTTGGGGCAAAAAAAGCAACTATCTTATCTTCTGCAAATTTATCTCCTACATAAAAATCAAAGTTCCGGCCAATGATCATGGTACTGTCTGCCGACATGCTGCCCCAGGTGCCAAAGGAGGTACAACCAACCATGGCCAGGTTTTGTACCGCATGGCCGATATCGTGTGCGGCATGGTAATTTAAGATGCGCTGATAATTGGTGCCGAGGTACTGGTATTTGGGAGATGCGGATTCAGATACGCCGTAAATTTCTTCCTTGTATTCTTCCGTTACATTCTTATCCAGCTTGCGGTTGAAAAAGCCGATCAGGTATTTTAAAAAATTCCTTTTAAATTTTGAAGGTATCATTTTGCTTATCTGCTCCGCAAAATGATCTTCCTGCCTTACCACCAGTTCTTCAGTAAGTTTACCATTGATAACACCTCGCTCAAATGGCTCACCCTCCACATATAATTCGTACAAACCGCTTTTACTATGCCGGAACCAGTTATTCTTAATCGTGTAAAATCCATCGCCATGATCCGTTCGCTGCAACTGCAGGCTGCTCATATTGGCCGGCCTGGGCGGATCAACTTTTGAAACCTGCACCAGGTAAACTGCACCAATGGCCAGTAAAATTAAAAACCCTATAAATACCCGGAGCACCCGTCTCCAGAATTTTTTTCTTCTAAGCATTTCTTATCTTTTCAATTATGTTTTCATTCCCCAAAAAAGCTGTACAGGTCACCAGTCCACTCATGGTGGCGCCCAGTATACCATGTAAATTAAGATTTTGCCCTGTTAAATAAAGGTTAGGAACCTTGGTACGGGGAGAAATAAATGTTTTTAAAGGGTTGCTGTGATCCTTGGCAATGCCATACATCGAGCCGTCATCGTTGCCCACATAATCGCGGTACGAAAGCGGCGTGGCCGTATAATAGGTTTTTATACAATCCCGCAGGCCCGGAAATTTCTCTTCCACGCAATCCAGCAATTTCTCTGCTTTGGCTTTTTTAAACGCTTCGTAATCAGCCCCGCGGTCTTCGGCAGCCGAAACCGTGTTAAAGGAGTTTTCCCATTGCTTTACTTCATCATAACGCATATAGGCAAGTACGGTTACAGACTCCGCATATTCCGGGGACTTTGATGAAGCAGAAAAGAACACACAATAGCAAAGTGGCCAGTTCTCATCGGTATGATCAGTCATATTCCATACATGACCGTCCTTATGATAGTAATAATTATTCTTTATGTATTTATAAGAATCCTTTTTAAATACAATATTGATGATAAAGCCACCTATGGTGTTTTCCAGGTTGCGCACCCTTGTTTTATAGGCGTGTTTGATCAGGTCTGTTTCCAGCATATCCAGTGTACGCACGGGGTGCATATTGCTGATGAATTGCTTTCCATATACCAGGGAGCCGTCGGCTATTTCAACCGAACTTGCTTTACCGTTTTCTACAATTATTTTTTTTACTTCTGTGTTTCTACGGATAACACCACCACGTTCCCGGATATTTTTTGCGATATATTTCCCGATGTCAGATCCGCCGTCGATACATTTCCAGGCACTTTCAATATAGCTGTTCAGTATCATGGCATGTACATAAAAAGGCGTTTTACCCGATTGCAGAACGTACAGCATATTATTACCCACCAGTACCGCCTGTAATTTTTTATCGTTGGTGATGGATTCGATGAATGTACGGGTATCAATGCCCAGCACCACATTCTTTTCATCCATATTGCCGCCGGTTCTTAAATTATATAAGGGAAACTTGCTGCACACTTCTTTGATCTTATCGCAATAAAGCCGCAATGCCTTTTCTTCGGCAGGAAAATCTTTGAGCAGGTGCTGAATAAAATTTTCGTAACCCTGCGCATACACATATTCCTTATCATCATTTTCAATAACGATCTTATCAAAGACATCCTCGTCCATTTTCTGCAGCTTCAGCTTATCGATGATCTCCATGTATTTAAATACCTGGTAAAGATTCTGTCCTTTGCTTAAACCGCCCAGGTAATGCACGCCTGAGTCAAATATCACTTTATCCCGTACATAGGTTTGCAGGCAGCCGCCCAGCTGCCTGTTCTTTTCAAGCACACAAACACGGTAACCTTCGCGGCCAAGTATATCGGCACAAACGAGGCCGCCCATGCCACTACCTATGATCACTATATCAAATTCTTCTGCCATTAATCTGCTGCTGTTTTTAAAATGAATATCGTATTGGAAGTAAGTTTAGAATCCGCGATCTCATTGCAGGCCATGCTGTTTTCTGCTGCAATTTTCCTGATCATATTGCCCGATAAAAAACTCAACCCCGTCTCTTTTGTTTTATTAAAATTTAAAACCTTTGTTGAAAAGAATTCGGTGAGCCTTGTTTTTTTATGCTGCTCTTCCTTATCGCTGTCACCATCCCTGATGATAAGCTGTCCACCGGGGTTCAGGTTGCTGATACATTTAGCGATCACCGCCTGTTGTTCGGCAGGTTGCAGGTAATGCAGCATATCCGCCACTATGATCGCATCATACTTATCAAACGCAAAACCCATCACATCTCCATGTACAAAACTGATATTTTCCGTTCTGCTGAAACAATGGTTGGCCGTATCTATCTTTTCTTCATCATAATCCATGCCCGTTATACTTCTTGCCGGCGAAGTAAAAGCAAGCATATAGCTCATAAAGCCATATCCGCAGCCAATATCCAGTATCTTACCCTGCATGGGCACCAGCTCCTGAAAGGGCTGGTAATTTTTTTCAAGCTTTGTTTTTATGCGCATGTACCATTCCAGCACGGGACCTTTATACAGGTAATTGTAGATGAGCTTTTCGCGGAAATAAGCAGGCTGTTCAATTTCCTTTTTAAGCATATCAAATTGCTCCCGGAAATAACGGCCGATCAGTTTCGCACGTTCAGCATAGCCGTTTCCAAAAGTAGTATCCGTGGGTTTTATGCGGGGCAGGAATTTAACCGTGAGTTGCCCGTCCTTTAAAAGCTGGTCCTGTTTGGTAAGGGTATAATCTGTACCATGTATCATGATCGGCAGGATATCTATATCCAGTTTCTCGGCCAGTAAAAATGCCCCTTTATGAAAACGTTTGATCACACCATCTTCTGCACGTGTTCCTTCGGGGAAGATGATCACCGAGTAGCCATTCTTTATCCTGTCCTCCACCAGGCTAAGGTCTGTTTCGATCTGCTCTGCCGGAAAATAATCCGCCATGCGGATGACCTTGCCAAACAGGGGCGAATTCCATATCCGGTTATTGGTGAACATGATGAGTTTGGGGTGCAGCATGATCAACGGCAGTATATCCAGCGATGACTGGTGGTTGGCGATGATGATGGCCGGCGTTTCAAAGGTCTCGTTAAGCGGGTTGATGATCTTCTTCTTTACATTGATCATGATATAGACCAGCCGCCTGCATACCCGGGCAATAATTCTATGGTAAAGCAGTTTGCCTTTTTCTTTGATGTTGAAGAGTGCAAATATCCAGGCTATATGGGTAAAGGCAATGCTCCAGCCAATAAAATAAGAAAACGCAAACGAAGATTTGATAAAGCCCCAGGCCGTCCAGGGAAAACGGTTACGCTTAACCCGGTTGGTTATCAATATAGAAAAAAAGAAAGGTATCAATATCTGCGACATCAGTACCACGCAAAGAATACCAATGATGGATATGACAGCGATCGATCGCAATGCCGGATGTTTGGCAAAGATGAGCACGCCAAGGCCCGCAATGGTGGTAATGGCCGACAGGATGATGGAAGATTTAAAAGAAGAAAGATTCTTTTTGCCGGTTTTATATTCCTGCAGCAATCCATCCATGATGAAGAGGCTGTAGTCATCCCCCAAACCAAATATCAATGCAGATATGATGA
>Ga0247777_1000465_pt1 | contig 11495 bp, 12 predicted proteins | sample UWRJL154409C5_FD_179937 | JGI IMG/M metagenome (GOLD analysis project Ga0247777, IMG submission 179937) | Plant litter microbial communities from Arlington Agricultural Research Station in Wisconsin, United States - UWRJ-L154-409C-5 | ecosystem: Environmental > Terrestrial > Plant litter >...
GCCTGCGAAGCTGGATGGGTTCTTGTATTGAATATCGAGCACACTGCTCATCTTATCGCCATACTTTGCCTGGAAGCCGCCTGTGTAAAAGCTCACATTTTTTGCAAGTTCGGGGTTGATAAAACTCAGGCCTTCCTGCTGGCCACTGCGTACCAGGTAAGGACGAAAGATCTCGAAATCGTTGATGTAGATCAGGTTCTCATCATAATTACCACCACGCACACTGTATTGCGAAGTAAGTTCATTATTACTGCCCACCAGTGTTTTTATCAGGCCTTCAATACCACCCGTGGTGCTGGGTAAAGTAATGGCATTCCTGGGATTTATCTTAACCAGCCCGGCTTCGGTCCGTTCCTTTTCTGCACTTACCACAACGGTTTGCAGGGTCTGGTTGCCATGCTCCATTTGCACCGTTACCCGCTCTGCTTCTCCATCACTCAAATAAAAATTCTTTTGAACCTCATTATAACCTGTATAAGTAAAGATCAGTGCAAAGGATTTACCTGCCGGCACTTTAATACTGAAGGTTCCGCTATCGCTTGTGGTAATGCCGCTTGTTTTGCCTAAGATAACAATAGAGACCCGGGCAATAGGATGATCATTTTCATCAACAACCCGGCCACTGATCTGTGCAGATTTTGTTTGAGCGAATAAGGACAGGGTACCCAGCAGTAAAATAAAAGTAATGGCGGCTCTCATGGCATGAAGATATAAATATTTTACCTACCAAATGCATCCATCGGCTTCAGGATCGCAAACTGCTTTCCATTCAACACAATAACCTAAATTTACGCATCAAAACAACTAAAGTGATCAAAAGATATTTTCCGGTGATTGTAGCTTCGGCTTTTATTTTTTCCTGCAATAATGCAGAAAAAGAAAATAACCCGAAAGTGGAAACCCATGTGGTGGAAGATGATACCCGGGAAGAAAGCAAGCCCGGTAAAAGTGGTGATATCGTTTACCTGGATACGGCTGAAAGTATTCATAATGTACTTGCCCAGGATTGGGTTTTGAAGGATGATATGGAGGCGCTGGAAGGAATGGAAGAAAGTTCGCAGTTTGAAATTTCCTACCGTAGTTTTTATTTTTCAACCAGGGGCACATTTGTAAAAAATCCCAGGAACACTTTTGACTATGGCAGCTGGATCTACGATGATGCGGCCAAAACGATCAGCATCAGCAATACGATAGACAGGAACAGGGATGTTTACAAGATTGCCAGGATCACTGCAACAGAACTCATACTGGTAAATGTGGGGATCAACAGCACGACCAATTTGATTTTTGGTGCACCGGGCATGCGGTACAGGAACCCCGCAGATGAGCCATATGCGCTGGAGAACAACCGCTGGCGTATAAAGCCCAGGACCAAGGAATCAGATTCGGCCATTCACCAGCGTTTAAAAGACAACCTGCGCTTTTTTATCCTGTTTTATAAAAGCGCCATGGCAAAGAATGATAAAGTGGTTTCTTTCTGGGGATTGCCTTCCTGTTTTAAATGGTATGGCGGTGCCATTTACCTGAAAAAGAAGACCGAACTTAAAGAGAACTGGCTCGATTGTTTTTATAATGAAGAACAGGCCATGCAGGCTTATGCGCTTGCCGAAAGGTTACTGAGCCAGAAATATACCTGGCCAAAGGGCGAATCGAACTGGCTTAAATTAAACCTGGCCGTGGTAGAGATGATGTATGCCAGGCTCGACCAGGTTAGGTAAACTGCTTGCAACCTTGTTGTGATAATAATCGCTGTTGATGAAACGCTGCGTTTTTAAAACCATTATTTTTGCCGGGTGAAAAAGATACTGTTCATATTCAGTTTGTACCTGTTGGTGTTGCCCGGCCTGGCCTGTGCTGAAACGGATAGGTGTAGAGATGAATTGAAAACCACGGTTACCCAAACTGCAGACCATGGGGGGCACGAAGATGAGGATTGCAGCAATTTTTGCAATTGCTCCTGTTGCATACATATTGTTACTGTAAATTTTCAGTCGCCCGTAATTACCATAGATAAACCTTTGATAAAAAACAAGCTTCGATCTTTTTACCATAATATCTCCCTTCCTTCCAACTACTTTGGAAATATATGGCAGCCGCCAAAGATGGGTTAGTTATTCATTCGATAAACTCATCTCTAATTAAAAAATAATTTTAATGCAAAAAATAACTGCGTTGCTTTTGGCAACCCTGTTGGTATATAGTGCAACTGCACAAAATAAGCTTACACTAATTATCAAGGATAGTAAAACATTGCAGCCTTTGAGGGGCGCAACTGTTGTTTTAAATAATATCGCTGCATCTGCTGATAGTACTGCGTTTGCCGAGTTGAAGAGTATCCCAGATGGAAAACATACGGTAACCGTTAGTTTTACCGGGTACGAACCCGTTAGCAGGGAATTTGTATTTCCTTTGGCCGGAAAGGAACCTGTTGTTATTCTTCTGGATGCAACTGAAGAAGAAATGGATGAAGTGATCGTACAAAGTACCCGTACAAGCCGTACCATTGGCAATACTGCCACACGTATTGAAACCATTGATGGTGAGGAACTGGACGAGAAGAATAATATGCGCCCGGCCAATGTATCGATGCTGCTGCACGAAAGTACGGGCCTGCAGGTACAGCAAACATCTGCAACCAGTGGCAATGCCAGCATCAGGGTGCAGGGGCTGGATGGCAGGTACACCCAGCTTTTAAAAGATGGTTATCCCAATTACGGCAATTTTGCCAGTGGTTTAAGTATACTCGAAATACCACCGCTGGACCTGAAGCAGGTGGAAGTGATCAAAGGGCCTGCATCTACCTTATATGGTGGTGGTGCCATTGCGGGTGTAGTGAATTTTATTTCGAAAACACCATTAGAAAAACCGGAAGCTGATCTGATGATCAACCAGTCGCATATTGGCCAGACAAATATCGGTGCATACTTTTCGAAAAGAAAAGGAAAATTCGGCTTCAGCATTTTGGGGTTGGGCAATCTTCAGAAAGCCTATGACGTAGACCATGATGATTTTTCGGAATTGCCGAAGAACAGGAACTTTACCGTTAACCCGCGGTTGTTTTTCTATCCCGATGCATCCTGGAGCATTATGCTTGGCCATAGCTATACCCGGGGATCAAATACCGGCGGCGATATGGTGAAGATAAAAGGGAACGGCAATTTTTTGCATACTTATTTTGAAGAGAACAGCACAGAAAGAAATACCACTACGCTGGAGATAGATAAGAAGTTCAAAAGCGGTAGTCAGCTGAAACTAAAGCAAAGCCTTGCTTTGTTCAACCGGGCGATCACTTTACCGGCTTACGCTTTTTCGGGATTTAATACCAATAGTTTTACCGACCTGTCATTGCTGGTGAAAAAGCAAAAACATACGGTTATCAGCGGACTGAATATCGTTTTTGATAAATTCAAACACCGTAACCTGCGTGTGTTGGATGCGCAAACCTTTACCGGTGGTGTGTATGTACAGGATACCTGGGACCTCAGCAGCAGGGTTATCCTGGAAAGTGGTTTAAGGCTGGATAATGTACATTTTAAAAACCCGGGCTATACAAAAAATCAGCTGTTTGTTTTACCAAGGGTTTCTGCATTGTTCAAGATCAGCGATAAACTCAGTTCCCGTATAGGTGCTGGCATGGGTTATAAAGCACCTACTGTTTTTACCGAAGAAACGGAGCGGTTGCAGTATCAAAACCTGCAGGCGTTAAATAGCGTAGAAGCCGAAAGAAGTGTTGGCGGAACGGCTGATCTCAATTTCAAAACAAAAATTATTCCTGAACTCGCTTTCAGCATCAACCAGATGTTCTTTTACACACAGATCAGCAGGCCATTGGTATTGAGTACAGACATGTTCGGGAACTATTATTTTGCCAACGCATCAAAAGCTGTTACCAGCAGTGGTTTTGAAACAAACCTGAAATTCATATATAAAGAAGACCTGAAGTTATTTGTAGGTTACACGTATACACATGCAAAAGCAGGTTACTTAACGGGCAATCAATTCCTTCGCCTGGTACCGAAGAATAAACTGAACCTCACCCTTATGTATGAGAAGGAAGATAATTTTAAACTGGGACTGGAAGGTTACCTGACCGGGGATCAATACCTGAATAACGGCACAAGAACACCTTCTTTCTGGGAGTTTGGTTTTATGGCGCAAAAAACATTCGGCAGGTTATCGGTATTTGTGAATTTTGAGAATTTTACAGACCAGCGCCAGAGTAAATATAAAACAGTGGTCAGTCCACCGCATAATGACCCGTCCTTTGATGATATCTGGAATCACACAGAAGGCTTTGTGGTGAATGGGGGAGTGAAGATCAGGTTTTAGACAAAGCAAAAGATAAAAGCCAAAATTCAAAAGTGTTGGCGGATGGACTGCATTATTTTTACTTTTGAATTTTGGCTTTTATTATTTATAAATTTTTTAAAGCTGCGATAGTTCCTATCGGGTCTGCTGCTTTAAACACCGTGCTGCCTGCCACCAGCACATCTGCACCGGCATCAATGATTGTTTTGGCATTATCGAGCGTTACACCGCCATCGATCTCAATTTTTACCTGCAATGAAAGTTCATCGATCATTTCACGCAGCTGTTTGATCTTAACCAGTGTATGAGGTATAAAAGATTGTCCGCCAAAACCGGGGTTAACACTCATCAGGCAAACCATATCAATACCCGCCAAAATATCTTTTAAAGCTTCCACCGGTGTATGCGGGTTAACGGCTACGCCGGCCTGCATCCCCAGGCTTTTTATCTGCTGGATGTTGCGGTGTAAATGCGGGCAGGCTTCTATATGTACAGTAAGTATATCAGCACCGGCCTTTTTAAATATCTCGGCATAGTTGCCCGGCTCTTCAATCATTAAATGTACATCGCAGATCTTGTTGGTGGCTTTCCTGAATACTTCAACAAACATAGGCCCATAACTGATGTTGGGTACAAAGCGCCCATCCATAATATCCAGGTGATACCAGTCTGCCTGGCTTTCATTCAGCATCCTGCATTCAGATTCGAGATTAAAGAAATTGGAGGCTAAGAGTGATGGTGCGATGATGGGCATTTGTTTTATGAGTTATGAGATTTAAAAAGCAAAGTTAATTCATAATTTATTTACCGCTTAACCTGGTCAGGGCATCTTTGGCTTCCACATAATCAGGCGAGTAAAGCAATGCTGTTTTATACGCATCGATGGCATCATTTGGTTTATCCAGTTTTTCGTAACAGCGTCCCAGCCAGTAATAGCCTTCATCAAAATTATTCTGCAGGGTAACGGCTTTGTTCAGTACAGCGGTGGCCTCCTGGTATTTGCCCATATCATATAACGCAATTCCTTTTTCGCGGTAGGCAAACATATGGCGGTTATCGAGGTTAAGGCATTTGTCGAAAAAAGCAATGGCCTGGCTCTTATCACCCGTGTAGGTAAAGTACATGCCTTTTATAAAGTAAGCCTCTTTTTCAGTTTCGGGTAGTTTGGATTGTAATAAGGCATCGGCTACTGCCAGGGCTCTTGTGTTTTTTGTTTGTGCGTACAAAGAGCCCAGCAATATCAGGTACCTGGGCATTGGGTTTAGCCTTAAGGCTTTTTCAAAACTCCTGATGGCCTGCACCGTATCTTCATTTTCAAAATGCAGTGTTCCCCGTATATCCCAAAGCCGGGCATTGATGCTGTCTTTTTGTATGGCCTGGTCAACGGTTGCCAGGGCTTTGTCGTAATCCGCATTGTCGCGGTAGAACTGTACCAGGTTTTCTCTCAGTAAAAGAGAATCCGGGAACCGGGCAACAGAATCTTTTAATATTTTTTCATATTCGGCTGCCGACAGGGAAGCAGGCTCCCCGTTTTTTTTTGTCCCGTCCTGGTTATTACAGGAAATGATAGCTATAAATAAAACCAGTGCCGGCAATATGCGTGTTATCATGCTGCAAAAATAAGTGCTGTACTGCTTAAGCAGATGACAATTTTCTGACAATCTGAAATTTAACATCTTTTACCTTTGCGGCACAAAAACAAAAGCATGAAAAAACTGATCTTTTCAGGGGTATTATCTGTTGTGATAATTTCTTTGGTTTCTTTTAAAAATAATCCTGCAGTTAATACCGGCTCAGTCAAAAAAGATACGTTGTTGTACGAGGGCGAAAAGCATTTTGCCAACATGCAGCAACTTACTTTTGGCGGAGATAATGCAGAAGCCTATTTCAGTTTTGATGGCAAGTGGATCATTTTTCAGAAAACAAACCCCAAAGAAGGTATTGCCTGCGACCAGATATGGGTGGGTAAAGTGCCTGCGGCAGGAGAAAAATTTCAACCCAAGCTGATCAGCAGTGGTAAGGGAAGAACAACCTGCGGCGCTTTCTTAAAAGATGGGAAACATGTTGTTTTTGCCTCTACACACCTGGGTGGTAACGAGTGCCCGCCCGTACCCGACAGGGCTAAATACGGCAACAAATATATCTGGCCTTTATACAGCAGCTACGACATTTTTATGGCCGACCTGGATGGGAATATTGTAAAACAACTGACCAACAGTAAGGGATATGATGCAGAAGCCACCATATCTCCCGACGGAAAAAAAATGCTGTACACCAGTACAAAAGATGGTGATATTGACCTGTACATCATGGACCTGAAAACAGGCAAAGAGAAAAAAGTGACCAATACCCTGGGTTATGATGGGGGTGCCTGGTTCAGTCCCGATGGGAAAAAAATAATCTGGCGTGCCAGCCGCCCAAAAACAGAAGCTGAGGTAAAAGAATATAAAGACCTGCTGGCCGAGAACCTGGTAGCACCAACCAATATGGAAGTGTTTACCGCCAACGCCGATGGCAGCAATGCAAAACAAATAACCAGCTATGGCAATGCCAACTGGGCTCCCGCTTTTATGCCGGATAATAAAAGGATCATTTTTGCCAGTAACCACCAGAGCAAGCGTGGTTTCCCTTTCAACCTGTTTATTATTAACGAGGATGGAAGTGGCCTGGAAAAGATCTCGGCAGAAAAATCCTTTGACGCTTTTCCTATGTTCAGCCCCGATGGCAAAAAGATCATCTTTTGCAGTAACCGCAACAATGGCGGCACCCGCGATACCAATATTTTTATTGCAGACTGGGTGGAGTAAGGACTGTTGATGGTTAATGGTGGCGGTCCCGTGATCAGCAATTCGCTGATAACATTAAGCATCGCCAGCATTAACTATTAACAGTTAATAACCTGCATGCGGCAAAAAAAATGAATTATCCAACCATCAATGATCAGCCATTAACCTTATTTGGCACGGTATTTCGTTCGTAAGACCTGGATAAAAACCACGATCTTATGCTTAACAAAACAAGTGCTGTACTGTTGATGGGTATTTGGCTGTTTGCTGCAGCCAGCTGTAAAAAATCGGATACCATCAACAATCTTCCTTCCATCAATGCTGAGAACAATAAAGCAGTTGGTGCTTCGGCCAACGATCTGCTGAGTGCGTCAAGATATAGTTCTGTAAAAATAGAGATACAGTATATGCCCGGCTTTCAGCCCGATGCGGCGGCAGTAAACAACCTGGTCAACTTCATCAATTCGCTTACCAACAAGCCCGGCGGGGTTACCGTTGTACAAACGCAGATCGCTGCTTCCGGCAAAGCTGTGTTAAGCCTAAATGATATTGCCACTATTGAAAAAAATAATCGCACGGTATATACATCGGGCAGCCAGTTAGGTGTTTATTTTTTATATACCGATGGAAATTATTCCGAGGCAGGTGTGCTGGGACTGGCTTACCGCAATACATCCATGAGCATCCTGGGTAAAACCATTCATGATAATTCAGGCGGGGTAACACAGGCCAGCCGTACCAAGCTGGAGAGCACCGTGCTGGAACATGAGTTTGCCCATATCCTTGGCCTGGTTGATATCGGTTCTTCAATGCAGACAAATCACAAAGATGCGGCGCATGGCAATCATTGCAATAACAGCAGTTGCCTCATGTATTATGCATCAGAAACAACAGATATCTTAGGCATACTCATCACCGGCAATATCCCGGTACTGGATGCGAACTGCAAGGCAGACCTGAGTGCCAATGGAGGTAAATAAGCTGTTTATTCAGCAGGCAGGTATTCGTTAAAAGAAATTTTGTTGCCAAAGGGACCGGTCAACTGCACACAAAGCGCATTGTAAAAAAATCCAGCGATGGCCTGTACTATTTATATGGCCTGCTCTGCAGCTCAAAAAAGATTTTTTCAACTTAGCTGCAGGCAATAAATACCTTGCTGCCCGGTGTGGCATCACCAATATTTTGATTTGATCATCTTTTTCCCAGTTCAATAACTTCTGCATCTTTCATTTCGGTTCCATCAATGGTAAAACGGATGATGGTCCTCATTTTATGCCAGCCCTGTTTTCCGGCTGCGCCCGGGTTCATGTGCAAACAGTTCAGTTTATCATCGTACATGATCTTTAAAATATGCGAATGCCCGCTGATGAAAAGCCGGGGACGCTGAACCAGTATTTCTTTTTTTGTCTCGGGGTTATACCTGGGCGGATAGCCACCAATATGTTTCATCATCACTTTCACCTCTTCGCACATAAATACCAGTTGTTCGGGGAATTCTTTGCGTATATCCTGCCCATCGATATTACCATATACGCCTTTAAGGTTCGGGAAACGGCTACGCAGCTCATCGGCGATCCTGCTGGTACCAAAGTCGCCTGCATGCCAAACCTCATCGCAGTTGTTAAAATGGGTAAATACGGCTTCGTCCAGGTAATGATGGGTGTCGGCTATTAATCCTATCCTTGTCAAAATAATTTATTGTAGATTTGAGTTGCAATCTAAGATCAAAGATCTGAAATCAAAAATCAGGTTATGCCTTTTCACCGCAACTTCACATATTATATAGATAAGCGCAACTGGAAATATATTTTCCTGCTGGCTACGCTGGAGTTATCAGTCAGTGTATAAGTAAGATGCTGCAACAGCAAAGCGCTTGTACACTTTAGCTTCATGCTCTCATTATTCATTTTTAATTATTTATTATCATGGCTCATTATCATAAACTGGGAGATATTCCACATAAACGGCACACGCAGTTCCGCAAGCCTGATGGCGAACTGTATTCAGAACAATTGTTTTCAACCGAAGGTTTCAGTAACGATTACTCAATCCTTTACCATAATCATCCGCCTACCGAGATCATCAAAACAGATGAACCGGTAAATGTGCAACCAAGGATAGCCGAAGAAAAAATGCTGAAGCACCGCAGCCTCGAAGGGTTCAACATCAAACCCGAAAAAGATTACCTGCAAAGCCGCAAAGCTGTTTTGGTAAATAATGATTGTCATATTGTACTGGCAGCACCGCAGCAAAGCATGAAGGACTATTTTTATAAAAATGCCGATGCCGATGAAATGATCTTTGTGCATGAAGGCAGCGGCATTTTAAAAACACAATATGGCAATCTTGATTTTGCCTATGGCGATTACCTGGTCATTCCACGGGGTTCTATTTACCAGGTGGAATTTGCCACGGAGAATAACCGCTTGTTCATTGTAGAATCCTTCAGCCCCATCAGGTATCCTAAAAGATATGTAAGTAAACTGGGCCAGCTAATGGAGCACGCACCCTTTTGCGAAAGGGATATACGCCAGCCCAAAGACCTGCAGACATTTGATGAGGCCGGCGATTTTCTGATACAGACAAAAAAGAAAGGCATGTTGTACGGGTTGCATTATGCCCATCATCCTTTTGATGTGGTGGGGTGGGACGGTTGCTGCTACCCCTTTGCTTTTTCTATACATGATTTTGAACCGATAACCGGGAGGGTACACCAGCCACCGCCCGTGCACCAGACCTTTGAAGCACATAATTTTGTAGTATGTTCATTTTGCCCGCGTTTGTTCGATTACCATCCGCAGGCCATCCCGGCCCCGTATAACCACAGTAATATCGACAGCGATGAGGTATTATATTATGTAGATGGCGATTTTATGAGCCGCAAGCATGTAACACGGGGTATGATCACTTTACACCCCGCAGGTATACCGCATGGGCCCCATCCCGGTGCTGTTAAAAAAAGCATTGGTGCCAGGGAAACCAACGAACTGGCGGTGATGGTGGATACATTTCATCCTTTGCAGTTAACGGTGGAGGCCCTGGAAATAGAGAACGAGGGGTATGTAATGAGCTGGGCGGAGTAAGAGCACGTCTGTGGTGTGTTCCTACCCTAAAATGGGTATTTGATATGTAAACAATTAACAGCATCTTCACGGCTCTAAACATTAACGATCATGTCAACTTATTATCCATTAAAAACAGGTAACAGCTGGACCTACAAAACCAATGATGGCAGTACGTTCACCAATAGTATTGTATCAGAAGATAACGGTAGCTTCGGCATGACCAACTCTACCGTAGCGCATACGACCACGGTAAAAAAAGAGGGCAATATTTTTTTTACAGATAGTTATGAGGCCGGCAACCTGCAACCTTTTTTAAAGGAAGATGCAGCAGCAGGCGATGCCTGGGACATTAAATACAAAGCCAATACCATCGACAGTGTATTGAGTGTAGTGATCAAATCGGTTGGCGGCAGCAAGGAGGTGGAGGGAAAGACCTATACAGATGTGATGGAAATGGAAGGGAATATGAGCTTTATTGTGAATGGAGCCAGCTATAGTGCAAACACCAGATACAACTGGTTTTATGCAAAAGATGTAGGCCTTATTTTAACCACATCTACGCTGGGCGATAATATGCCCCTGGTAAGCGCTACTTTATAAAAATGATCAGCAACAGCCCCGGAATAAAAACTCCGGATTTTTTTCAGGAAATTCTATTATATTTATCGTACAAAAATCAAAGCTATATGATAAAATTCAATGAGATCAAAGTAGGGGATTATTTGGTAGTTGATAATGAAGGCGATAAAATGCAGGGCGAGGTAACCGGCCTTAACCATAATGAAAAGCAGGTTTGTGTAAATAATGGTGTACAGGATTTCTGGTACGAGACCGAACAGCTGAGTGCTATTCCGCTGGATGATGCACAACTGAAAAGGTTGAAATTCCATAAAGAAGAACATGAAGATGGTACCGTAAAGTATATGAAAGGAGCTTTCCGGATGATGTTACCGGCCCGGGATGATTTTTCCAGGTTTGAGATATGGTACCGCGATGAGCACCGCCAGATATTGCAGCCAATACATTTGCACCAGTTGCAGAATCATTTTTACGAAATGACCAAAGTTCACCTGAACGACGGGTCATTTGACTAACAGGATAGAAGATATTTACCGGCCCCTGGTTTACCGGGGGCTTTTTTATGTAACCTGTGGAGAAAAATTGAGCCGGGCTCTTTTCCCGTTTTTAATATTTGGGCCGTTTCTTTGTAAAATGTATGGTTTTAGCCATATAAGGTCCTTAAAAAAGGCTGATTTGGGCTTTTTTGTGGAAAAACTCAGGAATTGTTGGTAATTAGAACTGTTTTTTGCTGTTATTTAAATTATTCATCCTATCT
>Ga0247777_1000466_pt1 | contig 11492 bp, 10 predicted proteins | sample UWRJL154409C5_FD_179937 | JGI IMG/M metagenome (GOLD analysis project Ga0247777, IMG submission 179937) | Plant litter microbial communities from Arlington Agricultural Research Station in Wisconsin, United States - UWRJ-L154-409C-5 | ecosystem: Environmental > Terrestrial > Plant litter >...
CTGGGAAAACGGGGCCCATGATGTCCGTGGACCGGATCGTGTCTTGTCGTTCGCCTGTTGTCTCGGCGGATAGGAGGTTACAGCCGCCGACGTTGGCCCACGCCACGGTCGGATCTCGGTGTCTTCGCCCTCAGGAACGCCGATGAGCTTAGAAAGCAATGTCGACGTCATTGGCTGCTGCAACTGCAAGTGGCACGAGCCGGGCGTTTGAACGGCCGGTGCGGCTAGGGTGCCATGCGCTCGGCTCCGAGCGGGCGAGACAGCAGGCCTCGAGCCCCCTCAAGGAGACCAGACCCCTGGGAGCCTGGCTCCCTGGAACTTCAGGGGGTGAAGCGGCGTGGATCACGTAAATGTCGTTGAGTATTTACAGTATATCTCGTCGTCGAGGAACTTCGCGGTCCACCAGGCCAAGTCAGACCAGTACTAAATAACGTGGCCACGCCCTCTCCTCCAAGTATAAGTAGGGAGACATAGCTCGTCATGATGTCTTCCCCGCTACTCTGCTCTATCTCCTCATCATCTCTCTTGCAATCACTGCTTAGCCGTCCCGCACAAGCTGCGAGCCCCACCCCCCTTTTACGTCACTGTTACACGCCGCTCGCCGCTCTCCGGACTCCCCAACTCCAACCGGAACGCCGTTCGATTCACCTATCCCGCCGTATCTCATCCGTCATCGCCCAGTCGCGCTCGCCGCCCGCTACCCGCAGTCGTAAAGGCCTCAGTACCATGTCCGGAAAGAAGCTCATCACCGTATTCGGCGCCACGGGGGCCCAGGGCGGCTCCGTCGTCGACGTGTTTCTCAACGACCCCAAGCTGAAGTCGGACTGGCGCGTCCGCGGTATCACGCGCGACGCCACCAAGGACTCGTCGAAGAAACTCGCCGAGAGGGGCGCTAAGGTCGTCGCGGTTCGTGTTTCCCCCCCCCCTCCCCATTATACCCCTTTCGGTTGTGTTACGGTCAACGGCGCTCATACCGTGTGCAGGCCGATGCCGACGACCTTGAGTCCCTGAAAAAGGCGATGGAGGGTTCCGACGCCGTCTTTGCCGTCACCAACTACTGGGAGAAGATGAGCAAGGACATCGAGGTCCAGCAGGGCCGCAACCTGGCCGACGCCGCCGTGGTGGGTTACCCCTGACCCTGACGAGAGTCGCGTCTTGTTATTAACCCTGCGGGTAGGCTGTCGGGGTAAAGCACTATATCTGGAGCACCCTCACCAACATCACGAAAGGTAAGTCCATCCCACCCGCATTGCCCCTGGCAGGTCTGAGGAAACTGACCAAATATCGCAGCCTCCAAGGGCGCTCTCCCGCATGTGTACCACTTCGACTCCAAAGCCGATGTGGCCGACTACATCTCGACGCTGTCGCTGCCGCACACTTTCTTCCAGCCGGGCTTCTACCTCTCCAACATCCCGGGCAAGATGTTCAGGCAGGGCAGCCCGTCGGAGCCGTGGACCTTGACGCTGCCCGTCGACGCGACCAAGGCGCAAGTGCCGATCTTCGACACGGCCGATGGCGGCAAGTTCGTCAAGGCCATCGTCCTCGCCGGCGCCCGGGTCCACGGCAAGAACATCTACGCCGCTGCCGAGTATCTGTCACCCGCGCGCCTGCTCGACGACTTCCGCGCCACCTTCCCCGAGGCCGGCAAGACGGCCCGCTACTACCAGGCCCCGCGCGACCAGTACATCGGCTTCCTCACCGGCTCCGGCATGCCCGGCTTCGCCGCCGAGGAGCTCTACGAGAACATGGCCGCCCTGGAGATCGGCGGCTACTACGGCGGCGCGTCGCTGGACGAGTCGGTGGCGTTGGTTCGGGACGCCGGCGATGAGCTGACGACTTGGGCCCAGTTCTTGAAGAAGACGCCCGTTTTCAAGGACCTCAAGTAAGGTGGCTCGTCGACCAAGGAGTGTACGTGGTGGCTGGTATCTAGTGAAAGGATGTGAATATGATAGGAAAGATAGCACAAGCCGTGGCTCATGTTGCGGTCGCGTCGAATGGGTGACGAGGCGGAACGAAGGTGATGAACATACCCGACCTGTCGAGGGAGGTAAAGACTCCTCGTCAGGGCGATGATGCTGAGCTGAATGGAAGATTCCAATCCTGCCCTCGAGTTGCTTCACGCCATCTTAAATAAGCCGGACACTCGTTTTGACGAACAGGACGATCCGCAGTGCCTACTACCCGACCTTAAACTAGGCTCGGCCAACCTCGATAGACCATGGACTCCACCAGGTACTCATGGTCTTGATGGGTACCACGACCCGAGTGAAGCAGTCGAGGCCGCGAAACACGGATGTGGTGTGAGACGGAAGGCCGACAACACGAGATTGGTGTTTGACCGTCCACACAATTGCACGGCCATGGAAGAATGATCGATATTCCCATGCCGCATTTCGGTGAGGTGGTACGGAGTATGAAGCGTTCCTTTTTCGACGGCTCAGAAGGTTTCCTGGTAGGTATCCCTGAAGTCTGAGCGGCTAATCCGCGGTAAACTCAGATTTCAGCCCAGTGTGTACACATAAAGTGGGTACCGGGTTTTTGTCAGCATCAGAAGATGGCAAAAATGGCAGGCGGCACGTGTTGATCGTCATTGCCGAGGCTCGGGACCTTCCATTTGGATCTGATCCTCTTCTCGGCAACTTCATCCGATGCTGACGAGAGATAACGTTTGACTCCAATCTTTGGCTTCGCGGTCGCTCTGCGTCATGTTTTTCTGTTAGAAATCGCTTGAATCGTTTTGAGGCACTGGCGGATCACAGGGGAGGGCGTCTCCCCTTTGTTTACCTGGCCCTGGAGCAGGCCCCCTCCACCCGGTCGCAACCCATATCCCGTCGCCACCGCTCACCCCTGACCCACGGTCGGCCCGTCCGCCCCAGCGATGTCGTTCGTGCTGCATACGGTTCCATAGAGCGTTGGACTTGAGCGCTAACTGGGCTTCAGACAACCATCACCGCCCAAGCCGTGGGAACGGCCAGGCGCGCAGACGACGACGGCCACGGCGGCCCCATCCTCGGTGACCACGGCATCAACACCCGGAACGAGCGCTTTGCCCACTGTTGCGCTCCCCGTAAACAACTCAATATCGTCCCCTCCCGAGATACCCGCGCTACCTGCATCCCTGGCTTCAACAGTCAACCAGACGGCGGCAGCCTACAGCGGGATGGGAGCATCACCGTACGGGGCGTATGGATCGTCGTATTCATCACCGTACGGGACGCCCTACTCTAGATATGGTAGCTACGGCGGAGCCTACGGTGGCGGAGCCTATGGAGGGTATGGCGGCGGTTATGGAGGCATGTACGGCGGTGGCATGGGCGGCGGCATGTACGGCGGCATGCCGGGCATGCCAGGAGATCCAAACGACCCGAACACTTTGACGAACCGCTTCAACACGAGCACCCAAGCCACCTTTCAGATGATGCAAGGTATCGTCGGGGCCTTTGGGGGCTTCGCTCAGATGCTGGACAGCACACTGATGGCGACGCACTCCAGCTTTTTCGGTATGTCCGCTTTCGACTTCGACGTCTGGCTCGTGTCTTGGCCACCTGCTAACACCATCACAGCCATGATTTCAGTAGCCGAGCAGTTTGGAAACCTTCGAGATACCCTCGGCTCCGTGCTGGGCATCTTTACGCTCATGCGCTGGATCCGGACGCTCATCGCCAAGGTCACCGGCCGACCACCGCCAGCCGACGCGACCGCGCTGACCCCGGCCGCCTTTGCGCGCTTCGAGGGGAGAAGCCTACCGTCTCCGGACGGCACGCCCGCCCCGCCCAAGCCTAACAGGAAGCCCATCATCTTCTTCGTCCTCGCCGCCTTCGGCTTGCCATACTTGATGAGCAAAATGATCAAGACGCTCGCGGCATCCCACGAAGAAGAGGAGAAGCGCCGCATGGCTCTTATGCAACAGCAGCAGCTGGACCCGGCCAAACTCGAGTTCTGCCGCGCACTGTACGATTTCACGCCCGAGCAGAACGCGGCCGGCGCGGTCCAGGGCGTCGACCTGGCCGTCAAGAAAGGCGACTTCGTCGCCGTGCTCTCCAAGAGCGACCCCCTCGGCAACCCTTCGGAGTGGTGGCAGTGCCGTTCGCGCGACGGCCGCGTCGGCTACCTCCCCTCCAATTATCTCGCCGTCGCCCGGCGGTCGGGCCAGCCCCTCGCCGCTATCACGTCGGGCGCCGACGACTCGAGCCGCACCAACTCGCTGGCCAGCAACGTTACGAGGGCACACACTCTCAAGAGCGACATCACCGAGCCCGCTCCCGCCCACGCAATGCCGCCGACGAGGCCGGGTGACGTGACAGCGGACAGCTTCCAGAGGTCGGCCTTTTACTCCTAACCAGGGGAAGGGGGGTGCCGGTGTCTCTAGACACGAGTGATAAGGGGGGCGGGCGTCTTACTGTACCTGCTTGGGCGAAATTGGTCAACGATTACTCGCAACGGCCGAACCCATACGGTGGGCAAGGCACGAGGATTTTTACTTGTATCATCTCATGTACATATCGCTTACAACTCTCATCGGGACGGCTGCCTCGGCGAGGGCTGGGAGGGCGAGGTCTAAAAGCTCGGCGTTCTGGCTGGGCAGGATAGCTTGTCCTTCTCCCGAAGTATAGCGGACATGAAGTTTTTACCACGGCGTCCCAATGCAAACTTCCGAGGACGCACCTGAGGGTCGACTCTGAGGAGAAATGTTTCTATGGTATGTGAGTTCCGTGGCCTGCTGAAACGCGGGGGGGTGCTAGCGATTGGTATCCTCCTCCTTTCTACAGGTAACCCATTTACATCGCCCCCCGACAATCCGTACTCCCGAGACGGGGAACCCCCGGCCGCCAAGGAGTAACCGGCTCCATTACCGCTTGAAGTAGTTCTTCTCCACCGTCCTCAGGACGATGTAGGTAACCGTCGAGAAAGCAAAGCCCAGCTCGAAGCCGACGTCGCCGCCAAAGGCGGCGCCGCACAGCTTGCCGATGGGCCCGGTGAACCACACCTGGGCCATGCCGAGGACGGCGCCCATGACGCCGACGGCGAAGGCGGCCAGGGCGGCGAAGCCGGGGGGCAGCTTGGAGGCGTCAGTGTAGTCCTCGGGGCGGTAGCCGCCGAAGCCGCGGCGGAAGAGGAAGTGCTCCGAGAGGGCGACGCCCTCGTAGATGGCGAGCCAGTAGCCGATGACGAGCATGAAGTTCTCGAGCCACGACTCGAAGTTATTGTAGCCGGGGATGGAGATGGCCACGTAGGCGGCGGTGCCGATGACGACCCAGACGAAGCGGGGCACGCGCTGCGTCTGCGCGGCGAGCACCTGCAGCGAGAGCGAGACCGAGTAGATGTTGGGGCAGTTGTTGGCGATGATGGAGAGGGCGAGCACGACGACGCAGAACTCGCCGAAGCGGCCGAGCGGGGGCACGAGCACCTCGGCCAGCACGCCGCCGATGTGGGCGTCGAAATAGGCGGCCTGAAAGGACTCGTTGTGCGCCGAGGCCGTCATGACGGCGGCGCCGAGGAGCTCGGTGAAGAGGAGGGGGAAGAAGAGGCCGGCAAAGGTCCACAGGAAGACGGAGACGCGGGATCGGTCCACGGGCTGGTAGACGGTGTAGTCGGCCGCGTACGAGGTCCAGCCGGTGGCGAAGCCGTAGACGGAGGCGGCGAAGGACAGAACGGCGCCGGCCTCGGCCGGTCCGGTGGCCATGGGCAGGAGGTTGTCAAACTGGCCCGACCGGCCAAACTCGCCGGCCACGATGAGGAAGATGACGAAGCAGGGGATCCAGCTCCACCGCTCGTACATGTGCACGATCTTGTACCCGAACATGCAGACGATGAGCGTCGAGACGGCGATGACGATGATGCCGGCCCAGCCGGGCATGCTCGGGTTGATAGCGTGGAAGAGCTGGGCGCCGACAATCACGTTGACGCTGCTCCAACCGATGCAGGCGAGGATGTTGAATACGGCGACTGGACGCACATCAGCCTCGCATCTACGAGGGATTCGTCTGCCTTGCAGGGGTGACGGAGACTCACTCAGCTTCACGCCGTGGTAACCAAAGAAGAACCGAGACAGAACCATCTGCCGCAGACCGAAGCGCGGCCCAAAAGTCGAGAAGAAGCAGACGGGCATGATGCCCAGCAGGTTGACGAAGATAATAGTAAGCGCCGTGTCCACGAAGCCGAGGCCGAAGATGGGTTGCGCAAGGGCTCCTATGGCGAAGCTCGAGACAACCATGTTGGCAGAGAGCCACTGTCCTCAAGGTCAGATCCTGGCCGGTATGGTACTTGGGGTGCGACCTACCAGCGTGCCGACCTGGGTCATACTCGTGTCGGTTCTCTCGTCGCTAGGAACGCGCTCGATGCCTCGCTGCTCGACGCCGAACTTGCCCGCAAGCCGCTGGAGCTTCGCGTACACACTATTGCCGGTAGTAAAGTCGCTCTTATGCACGGCGTTCTCATCGCCCGGGTAGACAACGGCGTAGTCCACGCCGTTCTCCCCATTGGAGCCGTCGAAGTGCTCTTTCTTTGGTGAAGCCATGGTGGAGAAGATCTAATGGCACATATAGCGGGTGGGGCAGCGAATAAATGAACAGGACCTTGGTGTATGAGATGCTCCCAAGGTGATCGTCTTGATCCAGCGACTTCCTACACGTGTAGGAGGCAGAGTTGCATTTGACTCACGCAAGACAGGGAAGAGGTTTGTGGAGGTTAGACGTGAGGAGCTTATGTACAAGATGAAGCCGCAAGACAGGATCTCTGGGGGCCGCAGGGATCGAGGAGATCGCCGAGGGCAGCTCTCGAGGTTCGGCTTAGTAGGTATGAGATTCCCAGGCGGGCGGGACGCATCTCGCCGAGAGCAGCGTAGGGGTCTGCCGCAGAGAGCTATTATTTATCGCCCATCGGTGGAGGCGGGAACTCGTGGTAGGCTGTCGGAGTGTCAAAGATAAAAGGCGCACGCACGCACGGCTGGGTGATAAGGAGGTGCCCAAGCACAGGATCTCTCTACAAGCCAAAGATGAGGCACCAAGAAGGTCCCTGGAGGAGGGGATTACCCAAGACGGGATGGTGGATATGCAGGTGGCGGCCGGCGTGAGAGAGATGGTCGTTAGAATCGGAAAGCTTGTTTCCAGGGAACAGACTAGCGCCCTCGACTAGAAAGACAACCCCCCCCCCCATGGAGGTTGGATATTCAGTCTCGGGGAGACGGCACTGCGGTAGATAGCTCTTCGGAAGCACAGGCGAGGTACTGTAAGCCTCGGCGGCTAGATGCCAGATGGGATTGGAAGACCTTGGCTGGTCGAGCGTCGAGGATAGCCAGGACCCGGTGCGGTCGACCAGGGAACTGAGGGTCCTGTGCTGTCCTCCTGCTCCTGGCTGCTCGATGGCGTTTCACGACAGCGCCGACGGTGACCAGCGAAGACCGCCCCCAGGCGGTCCATGCGAAGCCTTGCAGGCGCTTCCGCAGAGACCCGACCGCATGGTGCTCCAAGAGTCGGGGGCTTCGGGGTCGTGCCTCGGCCGCTCGACTTCGAGCCTCGCCCTGAGGCGGCGGCCGATATCAGCAAGAGGCCTGTGGCGATACCTACGACTGGACGACGGTGCTAAGAAAGCGTGCTCAAACCGCGTGTGCGTGATTGGTGGGCGGGTGGTGATAAGGATCCATAGGTCGCTTAGTACGGAGTACCTACTCCGTACAGGTAATCCCGTACTCCGTACAGGAGGTACAGTACAGGTTGAGTTGCCTGGCTGTTGTGAATTCGAAGGCTGGTCCCCCCACATCACCGCTTCCCAATTGGGTAGGTTTGACGGGATGGGAGAGGTGGGGGAGGGGGGAGGGGGGCAGGGAGGGTTCCGTTCCCGCACGTCCCCTCCCCGGAAGGCGCCGTCCCGGCTGCGCGTTTCTCACCGGCGAGTTGCGATGGCTAGAAGGCTGGGACATCGGCATTCTCCAACACACACGCCCGAGCTGAACTTGAACGCGTTTCCTTGACGGTCAAACGCGCTCTACTCCGCCTCATCGTATTTCAGCTCCCCAAGAGCGCCCTCTCCCAGAACACCTTGTCCGGCCAAAGGCGCCAGGCTCCGTCGCCGTCTCCTTTACCCATGTTTCACCGCATCCACTGCGCAGCACAGGGTTGGCACAAACTTGTGCGCAATTTGTCCCTCGCGAGGCGCCGACCAGCCGCCGTCGCCCGACGAGGCCCGCGGGTCGTCCGTCGTCGCGCTCTCGCGGGACGTGCCGTGCCGTCGTCGCGGAAACCCGACTCGGTTCCCCCTTTTTACGCCCACGTACGCGTTTAGGGGACACTCATGCCGTGTGTCTTGAGGGCCTACAACGGTTGGACAGCGCGCGCGGCATCGCTGCCCCCTTGCCCCGCGTGTTCCGACTGTCATACGATGCACAGCTTCGCAGGCTGCTCGTCGTGGACGTAGCTCTGCCACACCGTCCTCAGCCACGATCCCTGCCGTTTTCGTCCAAGGAGCCTGGGATGCCACAGCATCTGCGAGGGACTGCGGGCTCCCCATCACGGCCAGCGTTGCTAGCCGGCGAATGGGAGCCGCCCCTAGGCCGCCCTCCCAAGGATGGGAAGAAGCAGCTGATATAACGTTCCGCCCAGCTGGATGTCCCATTCTGTCAGCGATTCTACTTTCCATCCGGTCGAAGGTCAGCAGAACCCATGGCCCGGCGTGAAACACGCTCCGGGTACACCTCGGCGAGGACTGCGGTCTGGCTGGTCAGCGCTTGACACGGCCGTTTTACACAGACGACACCTACTGGGTCTTGTACACAAGACTCTGTACTTCGTACGTCCACATCTCAGGAGGCGGAGTCTGATGGCCGGCCATCCACGTTGCAGGCTTGAGAAGCTCCCACAAGGGGCATCCGCCGCCGGGCTGCGCGACAAATCGCGGTCCCACGGGAGCTACGGAGTAGAACGTTGGGACAAGCATTTCTTGGCCGTGCCCCGTTCTCTCATCGTGCCTAGCGCCATATGATCGGATATGGGGATACCGGTAGGACTCTTGACAACGTCTTCCCGTCGTCGAGTTGCTCTTCTTGGGCGGACTTCTGGCCGGACCTCACCCGCGTCTGCTATGATTCTCCATACATCATTATTGGCAGCGATGCCAAGTCGATTTCTATTAAGAATCCCATCAAGCGACCGAATACCCATTCGCCAATTCTGAACGTCACTCCGCTTCTCCGCACACCTCGGCAAGTCGGCAGAGGACATTAAGCGAGTCGGCAGCCGTATGCACGGAGTCGTCGATGCCGTTTCTACACAGCTACATACCCTGCTATATCGTCTGCCCGGCTGAGTGGAGAATGAGAAGCGTCGTTCAGGAGCTGGGCTCTATGAGTCGGGGGGGGAATTGGGGGCTTGAGGAGAACACCACCCAGACGAAGAAGTCGTTCGGCAACTCAGCCGTATCCCGGCCCCGAGGCTTGGGTGGCCTCCCTGCGGCCCCGTGTTGAGCTCTTTCTTACCTATCACTGCGGTCGTAAACTCGCCGCTCGTGCCTCGTATCGCGGAGCCCGTCAGCACCATCCACCACAGCCCTGAGCACGCCACCTGAAATCCGACGAGTCCCCGACGCCGCGATTGCGTGGGCCCGTCGTGTCCTGTCTTCGTGCCCGCCAAACAGCACAAGGCACAACCCACTATAAAATTCTCCGGGACCAGGAGATCCAGCGCAGCATCCCGGTCCCGTCCTTTCGCTCGCCTTGGAACCACCTTTAGGCTGTGTCAGCCACGCACCGGTGGACGTCTTGCGGTGTTGGCCTCGGAAGGCCAATGAATCGTCTAGATGGAACACGCCGTATTACAATTTTCCGAGACCCAGTTCCTATGGGGAAACACTATGCGTAACTGGTTTTGGCATTTGCCCATGTCCGGAGCGATATCCTGCCTGTTAAATATCCGTCCGTCCCCACCATCCGCCTTAGTTGGTCTTCGCTTCCGGGCGCCACCTCCAGTCCGGACTTTCCCAAACCTGCTGAAGAGGTTGTTCGAGATGCACACTCGGCGCCTCGTCCTGGTCACCGCGGCTTTCCTATATCTGGCCGGCCTTGTGCACGGCAGCCCCATACTATGCCCTGACGTAGGTCCACCCACCGCCAAGACGATGATGCCACTGAGCAACTTACTAACGTCTTTCAGTCTAAACGAGATGCCATTCTCAAAGGGGATCTAAACCCAGAAGCTTGCTGCAGCTACGGTGTCTGCAGAGGAGAGGTCGTGGTTGCGATGGCGTGACGAGTGCCTCGGCTGGCCTGGGTCTCGAGAAACGGGGAACAGGGAAACATCGGCGAGGAGTGGCGAGACAAAACAATGGGGGCGCAACAAGGAGAAAACGGGGACACTCATTTCAACGGCGTTATGGGCATCAGAACATGGCGTTTTCATAATCTCGCCAACGGACTTGGGGCGAGACGGGGATTCCAGGGGCTCCAAGTACACGGTATGGACTACACATCGTCGTTAGCATTGGTGTATTGCGACGGCAGGCACATGGGCCGGGGCGGAGTTGGTGTTAATCGTTTTCTGGCATGTCTATCCTGCGTGGACGGCGAGAAAGCAGGATCCCTGGCGACACGGTGGGCAGGCAAGAAGCCACCGCTCTGGACGCCACGCTCTCTCGGAGGCGGGTGGTGGAGGTACTGTAGCTCAGAAGACCGACACAAAGGCCGCCTCTACCTTGCACCCAAGCAGTCTCCGGGGGTTCTGACATGCACCTATCCGGCGGTAAATGTCTTGGAATCAACGACAAAGCCGTAATTCTTTCTGCGAGTCCGTCAGCTTCCGCGACTCCATTCCGCAGCGCAAGGCATCACGAAAGGGGCCGTCAACACTCACCCGATGTTAAACACGGACACCTCCTGGCCATGCTCGGTCGTCGTGCCCGCGCAGTCCTCCACCAGGATGCAGTCCCAGCCAGCATTATACCCGTCTGCCAGCGTTCCCAGCACGCACTGGTCTGTGTTGACGCCGGTGAACAGCAACGTGCGTACCCCCGTCGCCTCGAGGTGTCTCCACAGCGGCTGGTCCGGGTGCCAGAGGCCCGACACTACCACACTGCGGGTCAGTCATTGCCTGCTACGGGATAGGGGGTTCGAGAAGGACCGGGGTGCAGATCTCAAAGGCGATGCTCGTCGTCTCTGCCATCCACGGTTCACCCCCTCCTCCCCCCCGGGGGAATAACAGTCAAACTCCCAAAGCTGCCATGTTGTCTTACTGCGGTTCTTAGCACACTGCGCGTCCTCGGCCCGCACGGCGTCAGCGAGCGGGCCGTACACGGCGCTGTTCCACGCGCCGGCGAAGAGCGTACGGCCCTGTCCTCGGCCCAGATCGACGCCGAGCCCCGCGTCCGGCGGCGGGTCGAGGGGCGACGCGATGGCCGACCGCGCGAAGCCGCGCTGGATGCCCGCCGGCATGGCCGCCAGGTCGGCATCGGTGAGCCCCCAGTTGAGCCAGACGACCTGCGGGCGCTTAGGCGACGTGTTCCGCGCG
>Ga0247777_1000467_pt1 | contig 11465 bp, 10 predicted proteins | sample UWRJL154409C5_FD_179937 | JGI IMG/M metagenome (GOLD analysis project Ga0247777, IMG submission 179937) | Plant litter microbial communities from Arlington Agricultural Research Station in Wisconsin, United States - UWRJ-L154-409C-5 | ecosystem: Environmental > Terrestrial > Plant litter >...
TCGCCTGCCGTGCCCGATGTACCCCTTTTCCGAGTTTCCGAGCTTGCAAATCCGCCCAGGACCAACCGTGCACAGTAAATAAGTACTCCGTAGCTCCTCACCATCATGAATACCTGGAGGGTGGTTTGCGCCATACCGACGACTACAAGACACCACACCACGACACGACAGCTTTCCCAGCTCCAAAGACAAACCATATACATATTGTCCGCGGGCGCCGCGCGTCGAAATGCTAGCCCAACCCCCCTCAGGTGGGGTGTAGCAAAGACCACACTGCACCACCATCCGCTCCTCGCCGTCGCTACCTGTTCCCGTAGCGCCTATACTGTTGTTGTTGCTGCTCGTGCGATTGCTGTTGGTGTCCGCCGCCTCCCCAGTCACCACCATTATCCCAGCCCCCATCCTCTTGCCTCGGGCTGCCAAAGTTCGAGCTGGGATGCTGGTATTCCTCCTGGCCTTGACCGTAGCCGCCACCCCCGTGCCCCTGAGGTGGCGGGTACGTTTGCGCCTGCCCGTACCCCTGGTGGCCCTGCTGCTGCGGCGGCTGCGGACCGGGTGGTGTTTGTGGGTAGCCGCCGTGCGAGGCCCGCGTCGGTGTGGGCGACGGATACACACTCTCGGCCGTCGGCGCGGGCGTGTAGCGGGTGGTGGGCAGCTCCGACATGGGCTGCTGGTAGACGTGAGCGTCGTTGTACTTGGCGCCCGGGCTGGGGCTGAGCAGCGGATAGCCGGGGTGCAAGTTCTCGACGCCGCTGGCCAGCTCCACGGGCGGCGGCCGGTGCTGCTGGGCCGTCGTCGACGTCAGCGTCGGCGAGCTCACGTGCGATATGGCCGGGAAGGTGTGCTGCGAGTGCATCCTGGCGTGGCCCTGGCTGGGGCTGCCGCTGTAGTGCGAATGCGTCTGACTCTGTCCGTACTGTTGCTGGTGCCGCTGCTGCTCCTTCTGGAGGAGGCCGGCCTTGCGTCGCCGCCGGAAGAAGATGCAGCACCCGACCACCGCGGCGATGAGAACCACGCCGCCGCCGACGGCGATGCCGGCGATGGCACCGGTGCTGAGCGGGGGGGCCGCGCCGCCGACGTTGACGTCGCGCGTGGGGCTCCGCGCCGTGATGGCGGCCCTGCGCGTCATCTGCACCGAGAGGTCGGGGAAGTCGAAGCCGCCGGTGGGGCGGGTGACGGTGGCGCCGCCGGTGGGGTTGCCTCCGACGGCGGTGAGGATGTCGGTGGGCACGACGTAGGTCGTAAGGCTGGGCTGGTACGAGCCCCAAATGGCCTTATTCTCGTTCTGCTCGCCCAGATTCATGTTGTGCTCGCCCCAGATGGTATCGGCGTCGCACATGTAGGTCGTGTCGTTGGAGTAGGTACCGCCGATGACGAGCATCTGCGCGTTGTCGACGACGTTGCACGTCATCATCGACTTGGGGTACGCCCCGGTGACGTTGCTGCCCGCCGGGTAGGGGCCCCGAATCCATTGGAACGACGGCAGGCTGAGAATGTAGATGTCGTCGTAGCCGGCGGACGGGGGGAAACCGCCGCCTCCGTAGATGTAGCTGGCGATGCGTTCAGCCTGGGACACCTTGAGGGCGCGACGGAGTGTACCCAATGACATAAGTAAGGCAGAGACTGGGGGAACTCACATGTTGTAGCTCGACTGGTCCGGTGCCCACGTAGCACCAGCGCAGAACCGTCGACGGTTCTCAGGGGTGCGTCCTGTCGTTCGCTGCGTGTACCACTTGGTGTTCGCGACATCGTACAGGAAGATTTTGTCCAGTGGCTGCGGGGTGAGAGACCCGTCGCCGTACAGGTCCTGAGTCCCCCCAAAGTAGACCAGCATGCCAGCATCGCCGATGGGCAGGAAGACCATGACGCCCTCGGCGCGACGGACATCGTCGGGCCCCGTGACGTTGCTCCACGAGTTCGTGTCCATGACATACTTGATCATGCGGTTCGTGGCGACGGGCGGACCGGACCAGCCCGGGACGGACGCGTTGCTCTGCCATCCGCCGTAGTAGTACGCCTCCCCCCTCGCCGGGACGGAGACGCCGGCGCCGTAGCTGACGGCGTTGATGGTCTGCGCGCCCCCGGGAGCGCCAAACGAGACCCACTGGTTGTAGAGAATGTCGTAGCTGTAGAGCACAAAGGCGGAGGGCCGCGTCCCGACCACCTCGCCTCCGTACAGGTAGAGTCGCTTGTTGACCGAATCCTCCCACAAGATGCCGCCGTTCACGTTAGGAACGGTCGCGTTCTTGGCGAGATTGGCGTAAAGCTGGGGCATGCCGCCGGACGATACCGAGTTGAGGTCGTTGTACGCTAGAAAGGTATCTTGAGCAGGGAGGGATCAGCATGCTGCGGACGAGGGACGCGACGGGGCCCAGTCTTTCTCACTGCTCATGTTTTGCGATTCGGCGGTGAAAGGCTTGTAGTTGACCAGACCGCCGTCTATATACAGCTTGCGGTCGACGATGGCCGACTGGTGGCCCCATCGTCGGCAAAAGTCTTTGAGGGGGTCGAATTGGGCGAGTGCCGCCCCAGCGGCGAGGCACCACGCCAAGAACGCGGAGTGCTTAAACGAGGTCATGACGGCGACGCGGCAGGGCGAGGATAGCGGGGAGCAGGAAGAAGCGGTGACTCGGAGAGCAACATGGGCGACGGGTCACGCCAGATCGGGCCGCGGACGCATATCGGCCTCGCGAAGGCAGGAGAATGCGGCCGACGTCGCCAACGTTCGATTCGCGCCAGCCAAGGAGAGGTAAGGTCTGGTGGAGGAGGGAAAACGGCGACCCACCCGCGACGAACACGTCCGGGAGAGCCCTGGAGGGCTGGGCGGGCTGGACGGGGGTGCAACCATAGCCCCGGGAGCCTGTGCGAGGTGCTCCCACGCTCCCGTGCTTCCGTCTTCGTTTTTTGGGGCTGGGGGCTCCCGAATCCTGGTGCGAGGAGCGCTAGCTGAAGCCACCAGCGGCCGGAAGCCGACGTGGTGCGCGCATGGCGTCGGACGAGTACGAAGCTCACTCGCCAGCGGGAGCGAGCGGCGCGAGGCTTGGCTTCTTTGGGCATAGTGGACGGATCCAGACCGAGACGACGAAGACTCAGCCCGACGGAACGTACTCCACGCAGTCGGGGGCCGGGCGTCGCAGTGGTCCGCCAAGGGTCCGCCTCTCAGCTTTAGTGCCCCGCGAGTCTCTGTACGGGCACTCGCAGCCTGTGAGTGGTTCGTGTTCGGGGCCACCCTTCGAAGGAGCTGCTCCTCTTCAACAAACGGCGACACGCAGCCTCGGGCAGCGCGAGGGAGGTACTCCATACACGCGGAAATGTCTCCAGTGAGAGACTGTGAACACGTGTTTCGAGTACAGAAAAGGTCTCTCCGTATTAAGACGGGCGGCCACGCAGCGTCATTGGGTCCGAAGGGGGCCGGGGAGGAGGAAGACAAAGGTCAGGGCCGGTACCCGCCATTGACACCGCCCGCTCGGGCCGAGCCCGCGCAACTCAACCGATGGGGATCGAGATTCGGATCACTTGGCTCGCCTGGGCAGACACACGGCACCGAAATTGACGGATTACGGAACACCCCGCGGAACACGCCGAGCCGCCGACCTGGCGAGAACCAATGGACGCCAGCTCACTCTTGGCAGGTGTGGGATGTGACTACTACACTACCTACCTTACGTACAGTACAGTACCTAATACGTAACTAAGGTAGGTACGGATAGGTACCTAGGTACCTACAGTACTGTAGGTCTCGAAAAGCCCATCCCGCCCATCGACATGCCGGGCAAGTGTGCTCAGGCGATTGCGATGAACCCCGCGCATGCTGGGCGACGGCCAATCGTCGTGCGCGGCCCCACTCACGTTGCCGAAAGGTACTGTATTGTACGTTGTCTTTGCTGTTTAGAGCTGCACTGTCACCTTCGTCAGGCCCGTGCCGTTGTCTTCGCCGTTGTTGTCGTCTTCGTCAGGCCTGCGCCGTCACCTTGGCCAGAGCTACGCCGTCGCCGATACTACTACGCCAGGAAGCCAGGGAGTCACTGCCATAGGCTTTGGGAATGGCGCACAAGGCTCTGCGGCTCTCTGGTCACACTCGATGTCCACCGGTCTGTCTGCCCTTACAAAGTACGTGACCTCATCCTTAAATCTCCAGGCGAGGATGCAGAGTCGTAGGAGCCCGGGAGACATGATGTCGACGCTGGGCTCCGGTGGCCTAGATCACCGTGCCGGCCTATCTCCAGATCATCCGCCATGGCCGCACCAGTGGAGTCCGTATCCAGCCTCGTGAAACCTGGGCCATCGGGCATGACTGCCACCCAAGGCTGCGGAAGTTGGCTAGTGAGGCCCTTGCTGCTCCCAACTGAATCACCTGCCATCAGTGGCTAGGACAAACTAGGTATCATGGAGAAGAGCGGGTGCCTCACCGATAAAAACGTATACCAGCCTTGCGAAGGCGGGAAGCCACGTCGCAACCGCGAGGGACTGCCCGAATCCCCACACATCTTCTTGATCGGAGGCTTCAATAAGCCCGCGCATCGATGCCCGCGTCTGTTGTAGAAAATACATGATCATGCGAGCATTGCCTAGCAACAACAGTGCAAACAACAGGCGAAATAGTGATAGCCGGTGCAGTATTAGGCTCATGCTCGGGTTGCAAAATCTTGTAGGTAACCCTGTTTCCCACAGCCACCGGTTAACGAGAACGCAGCCAACAAGAGAGATGTAGATGACAATGTCACTCCCCCGGACATCGTCCAGCTGCCGCCACGACGACCTCTTTGTGATACACAACGCCTCCCACTCCCTTGTCGGCGGAAATCCGATAATTCGTTGTACGTTGAGCAGCACCGCCGTCATGCAGCAGTTGGTGCCGAAGAGAATTGCGCTTTGAGGGGTGATTCGTCCCATCACTTCGAGTTGGCACCATATGCTTATGGTACAGAGGCTGGCGACCCGGGCAAAGAGGGCAGCACACTTGAACTCGTAGAAGGTTGTCGCGTTGTCAGTCTGCGCCTGTACGCTGAGGACGAAGGTTGCGGTAAGCATCGTGAGGCTGAGGACAAGGGAGATTTCGTAAGTAGCATGGATAGATCCATGCAGCGCGGCGGATACTCGGTGCAGCCCTCCAACGACGAAGTGCCAAAACCATGCGCAGAAGGACTTCCGAGGTCGGGCTCCCTGTTGGCCGCCACTGGCTGTTGTCGAATTGCTCAACGCTGGGGTACCATCGCTTCGGATAAGGCTGTTGGCGATTCCGAGGAGCTCTGCGATTACTGTGGAACAGGTAAACAGTGAGACAATTGCGAAGAGCAGATAGTACGATATGGTCACCTGTGGCAAGCTCTTGTTAGTATTCATTTCTTGCGTTTCCTCTAATTTCCTCCTGATTCTGCCCCAGGACTAATAGTACTTACGCCAGCACCCGCTATATCGGGGTTCCCGGTCCACCCAACTTGAGAGCATATATCCAGACGGCACTGGTCCGCGGTGCGGTTGAGGAACGCCGTGATGTTCTGCGGCTCTCTAGCAACGCTTGCGGCCCACCAGTCTGTGATGTTGCCGTATGAGGCGTCGTTCAGGGGGCTGGGCAGCGCGAAGCGAAAGAAGCTGACCAGGCTCGAGATTTCGACGTCGAGGGCTCGAGATGCCTCGGTGATGACCGAGTTCGTGCCATGGCGCACCATCATGGCCCCTATCAGTCGACAGCCTTCGTACAGCCCGGCCACGAGGTTATCGGCTTGGTCCATCACCAGAATTTCAGACCCTCCAGCTTGGAGCGAGACTTGGTACTGCGTGTTCAGCCAGGTCTCGTTCAGGTACGACGTCTGCCAGGTTGACCAGTCCTCGGCCCTCGGGTACCACTGGTCCGGGAACTCGTCCGGGAACCAGGTCCCCATGAGGGCGGCCCACAGGCCCATGTCGTATGGGAGGTTGATCATCGATATTCCATACTCTAGAAGACTGCTGATGTTGTTGGGAAGGTCAGATGGGCGGATTCCTGCATGCCAGCCGCCCATGATGTCAGGCAGTAGGCAGGTAGTAGGTATGGACGGGAGCCGCGAACTGTAGCCGGTTTAGCCCCCCAGACTCATATCGGCTGCCCCTGTAAGTCTTTCGGTCAGCCTCGCAGAACATAATATACCCGGTTTGAAGAGGAAGACTTTCGCATCAGGAACCTGAAGAAGAAAGAGCATGTAAAGGAGAACAGAACAAAACTGACCAGGCTACCTACCTATCTAGGATTTCGGGATCATGACCAAAGCAGCCTGATGCGGCATTTCGCGGGTTGGCTGAGAACTACCTAGGTCGGCGGCACATCTCGGGCAAGCTTGACGTGGCAAGGCTAACTGCGCCCGAGATACAGCCTCCTGCCTTGACACCTCACCTCTGGTCCGTGTCTATGCAAACAAGGTGAGAGGTCAAGGGACTCTCATGATGGCCTTGAAAATATTAGGTCGATGTTTTAAACTACCCGGGTACCCTATCCACTGCAACGGGTTGTGAAGCTCATGTTTTTCAGTGTCTTGCAATGTCCAGGTCCCAAATCAGCCCGGCCGAGTGCCGACCGAGGGCCTGTGCAGTGGTTGGTCGAAGCCCCCTCCCCGGCTTTCGACGCGGCTGACCAGCTGGGCACTTGACTGGGACATTCAATGGGTACAACACTGTAACGGCCCGAGCTGCCCAGCTTTCCACTCGTGCCACTGAAGAACGCAGCTCCACATTTCACACTTACAGCTGAGGTCACTCGACGAGGCAGGCACCTGACCCTGAAGCCTGGTAGCCTGAAGTTCGCCTGGTGGCCCGGCATCGAGAGTGGAAGCCAGGCGTTCGGACTGGTAGACTGGCGCGTGCACGGCGGGACGCTCGAGCTGCCCGCCAATTGTCGACCCCGCCATGCTGCGGCCTGTTTCGCAGTCGCGCGTCGACGGACGGCGGAGAGTAAGGTCGTCTCGGACAGTGGAAGCGTGGAAAGGAGCAGGCTTCGTTCGATATTCATTCGCATAATAAATTTAGCAGCAGGGCTCGCAAGGTCCGGCGACGTTCAGTCTGTGCCGGTGGCTGTCTCGGACGGGACGGTTCCACCAGCGCGCCCAGGTCGGTCTCCGCTTCACACGTGGGCGCACGCAGAAAAACGGGTCGTATTGACAAACAAATGCGTGGCTTCCGCCCTTGCCCAAGGAAGGACGCCCTGCAATAATCAGTCGTCAAGAATGCCGCGCCCGCCGTACTTGTTTCCGATGTGGACCCTCGACTTGCCCCGGGCATCAACCATGTCGGCGGTGTTGGTCGTCCGATCCGCGATGCCCCCACCACTGAAGATGCTCGCGTCCATTTCGTTGCCGACGCGCACCCGCGCTTCCTCCCCAGTCTCGATCTTCCCTGCGTAATTCTTCACCGCGATCCCTTCGGCCTTTTCTGCCGCGGCCTCAGCCAAGGCGGTGTCAATCCCGGCAGCGGCGTTAGAGACGGCCATCAGGTCCGTCGCGTCGTCGACCATTTCGATGTCCACCTCCGCCAGTTGGCGAGCTGCTTCGACGGGGTATATCTTCTCTAGGTCATCGACGAAGCCCGTTAAATGCTCGACCAGCCTGTCCAGATTCTTGCCATCGTACAGCGCCCACGCCGTCTTCTTCACGAGGCTCGTCTCCTTCTGCCGCTGGCGGACCACACCCTCGAGGCGTCCGCAGAGCCGTCGGAAGGCCGGCTGCATGTCTCCGTCTCGAAACAACGCTAGGTCTTCCTGCTTGGCGCCTAGCTCGTACCGCTTCGACGTCTTCTGGAGCGACTGGAACAGCATCTCGATCTCCACGAGAATCGACTGGACCTGTTGGGTGGGCGCGTCGGTGGGCGACGCGGCGGCAAACCGGGCATCCTCGTGGATGGCCACCGCCTGGCCCCACCGGCTCAGTCGCGTCTGGGCGATCTTGACCTTGAGCTGGCATCGTTCATAGTCGCGGCCAAAGCGGCGGCCCAGCTGGACGTACTCGAAGCAGTCCACGCAGTTGTTGAAGAGAGCTGCCACGCTCAAGGCGCCCGCGACTGTACCGAAAATCTCCGCCATGCTTACCGATTCATATACTGGCTGATGGAGTCCCGAGGGATGCCATGCGAAAAAGCAGCACGGGGACGGGAGAGAAAGACGAGACAAAGAGGATGCGGCTGAGAGCTGGGCCGATCTCGTTAGTCCGTTAGGCGCCCGATGAAGAACCCCTCAGTTTCTGCATCGCCGACGTCGACAGTACTGAGATCGAACCACTACCACCCCAGGGATGGATCCCGCTACAATGGCGACGAATTCCGCGAATGTCACGGCCCACAACGATTCGAGGGTCCAGATTGGGAACAACTATTCGACCACCGTTCACAATCACGGAGGCTCAAATCACAACAGCTGCCTGGCCGATCTTCGCCTCGCCAATCCCCTCCTCGCTGACCCTCGCGACGAGAAGGCGCGCATCGAGCAGACCAAAGGCGGCCTCTACCGAGACGCGTACAAGTGGATTCTCGAAAACGACGAATTCCACCGATGGCGACACGACGAGCGCAGCCGCGTGCTGTGGATCAAAGGCGATGCTGGCAAGGGCAAGACTATGCTGCTGTGCGGCATTATCGACGAGTTGTCGCAAGGTTTCGACTTATCCTCCTTGGTCCGACGCCCCGTCCTCTTGTCACACTTTTTCTGCCAGGCCACCGATACGGGACTTAATACAGCGGTTGCGGTACTACGAGGCCTGATCTACCTCATGCTTCTGCAGAGGCCGCCCCTCCTCGCGCACCTTCAGGAAAGACGCGATCACGGCAGCCGGCAGATTTTCGAGGGCCCCAACGCGTTCTTTTCGATGTCACAGACTCTTCTCAGCATGCTGCGCGACCCTGTCACTAGCGGCGCATTCCTGGTCATTGACGCCCTTGACGAATGCGAGATCGGGCTGTCTTAACTCCTTGACCTCATAGTAGAGACTACGTCCGCCCAGTACGACGTCAAGTGGATAGTATCGAGTTGCAGTAGACACGACATCGAGCAGCGACTCTAGCTTAACAAGTCTAGGACGAGGCTCAGCCTTAAGCTGAACACGGAACACGTCGCCTAAGCCATCTACTGGTACGTTGATTTCAAGACTTCGAGTCTCGTATTGTTACGAGATAACGAGCCTTTACGAGCTGAGGTCCGTAACGAAATCCTCTGCGGGTCTGACAACACCTTCCTCTGGGCCGCCCTCGTCTTGCAGGAACTAGAAGGAATTCAAAGCTGGCATATGATGCGCGTCTTGAAGCAAATTCTAGCTGGCCTTGGTCCGCTCTATGATTGAATGGCGAAGCAAATCGAGCAGCTGGCACCAGATGACAGAGATATTTGCAAGCTCGTCCTTTCGGCTGCAACTCTGGCATACCAGCCCCTCTATTTGCTAGAGTTAGGCGTTGTATCTGGTCTGTTGTAAGATATCGCAGGTGATATTCGATCCATTGTGAGGGCCGTCGACATGTGTGGCTCCTTTCTTACCGTCCGCGACGGCTATGTCTATCTCATTTATCAGTCCGCTAAAGACTATTTGATGGGTAGCACGCAGACGGCAATCTTTCCCACAGGGCTTGAAGCTGTATACTCTATCATGTTCTCAAGATCGCTCGAGGTCATGTCTGCAACGCTGCGGTGGGATATTTACCATCTGCGACACCCTGGAACCGCCATCGAACACGTTGGAACCCCCACAGCGGATCCTTTGGCAGCCGTACGGTATCCATGCCTCTACTGGGTCGACCACCTGGTCGACGCGCAACCAAGCGATATACGCTTGTGTATGGATGATCTACAAGACGGCGGTGCTGTCTATGGTTTTCTTTGCCAGAAATACCTTAACTGGCTTGAGGCAATTAGCCTTGCTCGAGCAATGCCAACGGGTATCCTTGCAATAGAAAAGCTCAACAGTCTGCTTCAGGTGTGTTCTAGACCATCTAACTACTTTGGGGGCGGTAACTCTAATAGAGGCCCTAGGACAGAGCGGCAAACTCTCAGCTGAGCCGCCTAGTTCAGGATATGCGGCGTTTGGTTCTGTCGCACCGATTTGTCATCGAGAGCGCGCCGCTGCAGGCCTACGCCTTGGCGCTGGTCTTCAGTCCAGCGCAGAGCTTGACACGACAGCTTTTCTGGAGCGAAGAGCTGAGATGGTTGGTTAAGGGGCTGAGGATAGAAGACGACTGGAGCGCCTGTCTTATGACGTTCGAGGGGCATGGCCATTCTGTCAGGTCGGTCGCCTTCTCGCCCGACGGCTGCCAGCTTTCGTCAGCGTCCTGGGATAGAACCGTTAAGCTCTGGGACGCGCGTACGGGCGCCTGTCTCACGACGTTTGAAGGGTATGACGTTAGCGAAATTGTCGGATCGGTCGCCCTCTCGCCCAACGGCTACCAGTTCGCGTCAGCATCTGACAAGACCATTGAGCTCTGGGACGTGCGTACAGGCGGCCGTCTTGCAACGTTTGAGGGCCATAACGATGAGTTCATCGACTCAATTGCCTTCTCGCCTAACGGCTACCAGCTCGCATCGGCGTCCGACAACGGGACCATCAAGCTCTGGGACGCGCGTACAGGCGCCTGTCTCACGACGATCGAGGGGCATGGCCATTGGGTCAGCTCGCTCGCCTTCTCGCCTAACGGCTGCCAGCTCGCGTTAGCATCCAACAAGACCATTAGGCTCTACGACATGCGTACAGGCGAATATATTGCAACGTTTGAGGGGCATTACAATAGCGTTTACTCAGTCGCCTTCTTGCCTAACGGCTACCAGCTCGCATCAGGGTCCAGGGACATGACTATCAAGCTCTGGGACACGCATACAGGCAGCTGTATTGCGACATTCGAGGGGCATAGCGATTATATCAACTCAGTTGCCTTCTCGCCCGACGGCCCCTGGCTTGCGTCGGCGTCCAGCGACGGGACCATCAAGCTCTGGGACACGCATATAGGCAGCTGTGTTGCGATATTTGAGGGGCATAACTATAAGATCAACTCAGTCGCCTTCTCGCCTAACGGCTACCAGCTCGCATTGGCGTCCGCAGACAGGACCATCAAGCTCTGGGACGCGCGTATGGGTACAGGCGCGCGTACGGGCGGCCATGTCGCGACGTTTAAGGGGCATAGCGATTATATTGACTTAGTCACCTTCTCGCCTGACGGCTGCCAGCTCGCATCGGCGTCCGGTAGCGGGACCATCAAGCTCTGGGACACGCATAAAGGCGGCTGTATCGCGACGTTTGAGGGGCATAGCGATTATATCGACTTAGTCACCTTCTCGCCTGACGGCTGCCAGCTCGCATCGGCGTCCAACAGTGGGACCATCAAGCTCTGGGACACGCATAAAGGCGGCTGTATCACGACATTTGAGGGGCATAGCGATTATATTAGCTTCGTCGCCTTCTCGCCTAACAGCTGCCAACTCGCATCAGCGTCCCATGACGGGATCATCAAGTTCTGGGACACGCATA
>Ga0247777_1000468_pt1 | contig 11436 bp, 8 predicted proteins | sample UWRJL154409C5_FD_179937 | JGI IMG/M metagenome (GOLD analysis project Ga0247777, IMG submission 179937) | Plant litter microbial communities from Arlington Agricultural Research Station in Wisconsin, United States - UWRJ-L154-409C-5 | ecosystem: Environmental > Terrestrial > Plant litter >...
CGGACGCGTGTGGCGGCTATCGCGGTAGCCCGTCGGCGAGGACTCGTCCCCGATGAGTCGATCGCCATGCCGCCGGGCCGGGCCGTGACCGGCAGGGGCCGTGTTCTGGACAGCCTGCGCTGATCGGTCGAACGCGACGCGGTTTCCTCATGACTGCGCAAATGGTCGTCATTGAGCGAACTTGCAAATCGGCCAAGAGGTCTTTTTTGAGTCACTCGCGAATAGACAATTGAGATCGATCAGGTGCAGAGTCCCGAAGGCTTCCATGAAGAGGGTATCGAGGTCTCGGTATGGACCCTGGCCAAGTGGTTTTCCTCGCAGCTGCGGCTTGTATTGTGCCGGCTATGCCCTCGTGGGCGCAGCAGAAATCGCCCGAAGATGGACCGGTGACGGTAGTTGTCACCGGCTCGCGCATCGCGCGGTCCGAGCCTGATCCGCTGCAGCCGACGCTGGTCATAGGGAGCGAGCAAATCGAGCAGCGCGCCTTCGACAACGTGCTTTCGGCGCTGGATACCCTTCCTGCTTTCGGCCCGCCGGCGAACAGCAAGGTGGGCGTCCAGTCTCCGCTAGGCGTGGCACAGAGTTTTGCCGACTTCTTCTCACTGGGCTCACAACGCACGCTGACGCTGGTGAATGGCCGGCGGTTCGTCTCCTCCAATACCGCCTCGATTTTCGGGCCTACGGACTCGGGACAGCAGGTAGATCTGAACTCCATCCCCACCAGGCTGATCGATCGCGTGGAAGTGATCGCCGTGGGCGGGGCGCCTGTCTATGGCTCGGATGCCATCGCTGGCACCGTGAATATCATCACCCGGCAGGACTACGAGGGCCTTGAGCTCGATGCGACGGGCGGCATTACGGAGCACGGCGACGGTGTCACCCGCCGGGGTCGCGTGCTCGCCGGTACGAATTTCGGGAGCGGTCGTGGCAACGTGGTCTTCAACGGTGAGTACATCAAGAGCGACGGCCTCACGTACGATGATCGTTCGCGCACACAGCGTGCGTTGTCCTTTGCGCCTCCGGCGGACCCGGAGAGCCCCTTCGGCCAGGTGCTGATCACCGATCGCCGCATACCGGTCATCAGCACCGGTGGCATCCTGATGACGTTTGATTCGTTACCGCAGTTCGATGGTATTCGCGATGCGAGCGGCCAGACGCTGGCCTTCTCGAGGGGCCGGCTCGCGCCCTACGACTTCGGAACGGAGACGGGATCGCTCGCGTCCGCAAGCGGCGGCGATGGCTTCAGCCTCGCTTCGGTGTCGAATCTCTTGTCGCCGACGGAGCGTGCGCTCTTCACGGTGCTCGGCCATTTCGATGTCACGGATCACGTGCGCCTTTTTGCCGAAGGCTGGTCCAGTGACACGCGCGCCGAGCAGCTGGTCGATCAGCCGGTGTACAACACGGGCTTCTTCGGTGTCGCGGGGGATCCGGACGGTAACCTCATCGTAAGCACGGCGAACCCGTTCCTCGATCAGACGGATCGGCAGGCGATCATCGACAACCTCAACGCGGCGGGCGCGAACCCAACCCAGTTCTACCTGGCCCGGGGTAATACGGACCTGCAGTCAGGATTCTCGGAAGGGAAGGTCAGGGTCAATCGCGCGGTCGTCGGCACGGAGGGCGATTTCAGCGCGGGCGACCGCAACTATAAGTGGGAAGTCTCGGGCAACTACGGCCGTTCGGTCGGTTCATCGAAGCAGCCCAGCCTGGTCCAGCAGAACTTCCTCAATGCCCTGGATGCCGTGCTGAATCCGGCGACAGGGAACATCGTCTGCGCCGCAAGCCTTCAGCCGGGAGGGGCGCATAGCTCTCCGGTCGCGACACTCTCGAACAACTGCGCGCCGCTCAACCTCTTCGGCGCCGGCGCTCCCAGCGAGGATGCGCGGGACTACGTCACCACGATTGCAGGCGCGACGTCCACGATTACGCAGAGGGTGTTCACTGCTGATGTCGGTGGACCGCTGTTCAGCCTTCCGGCAGGGCCGGTCAACGCCGTGCTGGGCTACGAGAACCGCCGCGAAAAGTCGCACTTCCAGCCAGACGAGTTCTACGAACTCGGGCTGGGGCGCTCCACTCCGGTCGATCCGATCAGCGGCGCGTTCGAGACCAACGAGATGTTCACGGAGCTACTCGTGCCCATCGTCGCGCCACATCAGGCACTGCCGTTCGTTCATTCGCTGCAAGTGGAAGGCGCATTGCGCCACGTGGACCATTCGGTCGCAGGAGGCGACACCACGTGGACCGCAGGGCTGCGCCTCTCGCCTGTCGAGGACTTGATGCTGCGGGGAAATCACACGCACGCAATTCGCGCCCCCGCCATCACGGAGGCATTCAGTCCCACCTCCCGGGCCTTCGACCTGGCCGATGACCCGTGCGATCAGCGCTTCATCGACGCCGGCCCCAACCCGGCGCAGCGAGCGAAGAATTGCGCGGCGATCGGCATTGCACAACCTTTCACGTCGAACATCGTGGACGCCTCGGCTCCCATCAGTGTCTCGGGGAACCCAGACCTGGTGAACGAAATCGCAGAGTCGAAAACCATAGGCTTCGTCTTCAGGCCGCGCTGGGTACCGCGGTTGAGCCTCGCCGTGGACTGGGTGAGCATCGACCTGACCGACGCCATCGTCTCGCTCACCGCCGACGCGACTCTCAAGGCGTGCTATGACAGCCCGGACCTGGCCGCCTCGGCGCAGTGTGCCGCCATCGATCGGGATCCTTCCGGGCAGGTGACCTTCGTCCGCACGGGCTTCGCGAACGCGGGCTCGAAAAAGTTTCAGGGATACACATCGGAGCTCGCCTATGACTTCGACCTGCCCGGCCGTGAGGCGGGTGCGAACGGTCACCTGTCTCTGCGGCTCGACTACTTCAGGTTGAAGAAGCTCGTCACCCGCGTCGGTCTGGGCGACGTGGACAACAAAGCTGGCGAAATCGGAAACAGCAGGAACCAGGCGACGCTGAGCATGAACTACCGGTTTGGAGGCTTCTCGATGCTGTTGCAGAGCCAGTACTACGGCAGCGGGAAGTGGGACGTGGATGAACAGCCCGGCACGCGTGATATCGACGGCGTGGGGGACTGGTGGCTGTTCAACAGCTCAGTGGGCTACGAGATCACGCCACATCTCGGTGTGCGTCTGGTGGTAGACAACCTGTTCGACAAAGGCGCACCTTTCCCGGTCCCTGTGGATAGCGACATCTCTGTGCCAACGTACTTCAGCGGCATTTTGGGTCGCAATTTTCAGATGAGTGCGAACTATCGTTTCTAGCGCCGGGACTCACGTGTCCTCTTCCGGGCCGACAACCATTCGTTGAGCGGTCCGCCTGCATGCGTTGCCCCATTGAGGGGATAGATTGACCCGCCGCGTCCGCGACACCATGCGGCCGACCAAAGTGTTGCGAGCGGGGCGGATGAAAAGATGATGCGAACGAAAGTCCGACACGGTACTGGCATGGGTGTCGCCACGATCCTGGCAGCAACGTTCTCAGCGTCGAGCTCCGCTGCGGAGGAGCCCGCCGAGCTTGCTCACCTCGTCCAGAATCCCATCGCCAAAGTCATATCGCTGCCGTTTCAGAACAATCTGAACTTCGGAGTCGGGCCGCGAAGCGACGAGCAGGATGTGCTGAACATCCAGCCCGTTCTGCCCTTCGGGATGGGCTCGCGCTGGAACCTCATCGCGCGCGCGATCATTCCGGTGATACACGAGCCGCCACTCGGCCCTGGAACGCAGAGCACGACCGGTCTGGGCGACATCTCGCTGGCGATGTATCTCTCTCCGGCGCAGCCGGGCAGGATCATCTGGGGCATCGGGCCCGCATTCACCTTTGCAACGGCCTCACATGAGGAGTTGGGCAGGGGCAAGCTGGACGCCGGACTGTCTGCGGTAGCGCTGACGATTCGCGGTCATTGGCTGCTCGGCGTGCTGGCCACCGATATCGCGTCCGTCGCCGGTGTCTCCTCCCGAAAGAACGTGCACCAGATGCTCGTGCAGCCTTTCATCAACTACAACCTCCCGGACGGGTGGTATCTGACGAGCTCGCCGCTCGTCACTGCGAACTGGAAAGCGCCGGGCAGCCAACAGTGGACCGTGCCGGTCGGTGGTGGGGGCGGGCGCGCGTTTCGCGTCGGAAAACAGGCCATGAATGTCCAGATGCAGGCCTTCGGAAATCTCGTCAGGCCACGCCAGGAAGGCGATTGGACGCTTCGAATGCAGTTTCAGCTGCTGTTCCCGAGGTGACCGACGCCGCTGCCATGACTGCCTCGGTCGCCCATTGACCTGAGGACGAGCGGCTCGTCAATCGGGACCAAACGGATCGGCCCGAGCGCGATTACCCAAAAGGGTACACAAGCAATGCCTGTATCTCGGCACGCGCATGTCGGCCAACGAGACTATCGTCGGCTGACATCAGCATGCTGCCCTCGATTGGCGAGGAATATCCGAATGTCGGTGTCATTGTGATCCAACGAACAAAGCATGGTGTTCGACATCGCTCAGGCATGAGCCAGCCACGGGACTCTCAGTCATGAACTCGATTGAAACCTTGATCACAGATTTTGCCCGCGCCGCACCGCCGTCGAGCGCGATGATGCTCACGCCAGCCCCTGCGCTGTCGCTGCACGTACTCCTCGCCGACGGCGATGCTGCCGCATGCGAGAAGGTCGCCGACTATCTGGGTAAACACGATATCCGCGTGAGCATGGTCAGTACCGCAGGAGCACTATTCGAGAAGCTTCAGGGCGGGGCGATCGATCTATTGCTGCTCGAACCGAAGTTGCACGGAGCCGATGGCTTGCTGCTGACGAAGGCGATCCGCGAGTGCTCGCGCATCCCGATCATGTTGCTGGCTGAGTGTTGTGAGGAAGCAGATAGGGTCATCGCTCTGGAGTTGGGTGCGGATGACTACATGTCGAAACCTTATTCGTCGCGCGAGCTTCTTGCGCGCATACGTGCTGTCATCCGTCGCGCGCGCATTGAGATGGCGCCTCCCGGCCGCGACACATCCGTTCGCGCGTACCGATTCGCAGGCTGGGAGCTCAACGTGAAACTGCATCGCTTGATCTCACCCAGGAGCGCCCGCGTCGACATTTCTCGCAGCGAGTTCAGTCTTCTGTGTGCGTTTCTTTCTTCACCGCAACGCGTTCTGTCTCGGGATCAGTTGCTGGAGCTGTCGCGACTTCACTGCACCGAAGTCTACGACCGGTCGATCGACGTTCAGATCCTGCGGCTGAGACGAAAGGTGGAAGAGAACCCGTCGAGTCCGCAACTCATTCGCACGGAACGAGGCTTCGGTTATGTGCTCGATGCGCCCGTCAGCGTCGTGCGTTGAAAGCGGATGGTTCAGGTGGCAGGCGAGTGAGCTCCTGCCCCCATTAGGGGGATTGGGCAGGTGGCGACGTCCGACGAATATCGATTCAGGCGCAATAACGTAGAGAAATGGCCTTGTCGCGGTATCGTTGGATTGAAAGAGCCCATACGCCGGAGCAGCCGACTCGCTCCGGAATGCGCTTCGCCCAGCAGCTCATGCTGGTGCCGCTCACCCTGGCGCTCGCGTCCTGCGGAGGAGGCGTGCTCGATCCACGGGGTCCGGTCGGCAGGGCGGAGCGTCTGATCCTCATCGATGCCACCGCCATCATGTTGGCGGTCGTCATCCCGGTGATCCTGCTCACGCTCGCCTTCGCGTGGTGGTTCCGTGCGGGCAACCGGCATGCACGCTACCTCCCGAACTGGGAGTACTCCGGGCGCATCGAGATGCTCGTCTGGTCCATTCCATTGCTGGTCATTCTGTTTCTAGGCGGCATCGCCTGGGAAGGCTCACATGAACTCGACCCACCGAAGCCGTTGATCTCATCCACGCCGCCGCTGGAAATTCAGGTGGTGTCGCTCGACTGGCAGTGGCTCTTCATTTATCCCACTCAAGGCATCGCAAGTATCAACAAGGTGGTGGTGCCGGCGGGGACACCCGTTCATTTCCGGCTGACGTCGGCCAGCGTGATGAACAGTTTCTTCGTGCCGCAACTGGGTAGCCAGATCTACACCATGGCAGGCATGACCACTCAGCTGCATCTGCTGGCAGACCACGAAGGGACCTTTCAGGGCATCTCCGCTCAGTTCAGCGGCGATGGGTTCTCGGATATGAAATTCGATTTCGTCGCGACCTCGGCCGGCGAGTTCGAGGACTGGGTCGCCGCATCGCGCGCACAGGGCAGAGTGCTCGACGAGGCCTCCTTCGTCGAGCTCGCGCGCCCTGTTCATGCGAGAGGCCCTGCCACCTTCGCGCAGGTGTCGCGTGGACTGTTCGACCACATCGTCTCGGGTCACATCGTGGCGGATCCCGTTCCGCAATTGAGTCACTGAAATGCTGGGCAAACTTACCTGGGCCGCGATCCCCTTCGATCAACCGATCGTCATGATCGCGTCGGGAACGGTGGGGGCCGTCATCTTCGCGCTCCTGGCGCTCGTCACCGTCAAAGGCTGGTGGCCGTACCTGTGGCGTGAGTGGATCACGAGCGTCGATCACAAACGCATCGGCGTCATGTACATGATTCTCGCGCTGGTGATGCTCGTGCGCGGCTTCTCCGACGCGATGATGATGCGCTCTCAGCTCGCGTTAGCGGCAGGCGGTGCCGCCGGATACCTGCCGCCTGAGCACTACAACCAGATCTTCTCGGCGCACGGCACGATCATGATCTTCTTTGTGGCGATGCCATTCGTCGCGGCGCTGATGAATTTTGCGGTTCCGCTGCAACTAGGGGTGCGAGACGTCGCATTCCCTGTTCTCAATTCCTTGAGTTTCTGGCTCACGGCAGCCGGTGTGCTGCTCGTTAACCTGTCGCTGTTCGTCGGTGAATTTGCGCGTACCGGCTGGCTCGCTTATCCGCCGCTGAGCGAGATCGCGTATTCACCCGGGGTCGGCGTGGACTACTACCTCTGGTCTCTGCAGATATCAGGCATCGGCACGTTGCTATCAGGGATCAATCTCACAACCACGATCCTCAAATTACGAGCCCCTGGCATGGGCTACAGCCGGATGCCGGTGTTCTGCTGGACCGCGCTCGCGGCGAACCTGCTCATCGTGGCGGCGTTCCCGGTGCTCACGGCGACTTTCGCCATGCTGCTGCTCGACCGGTACTGCGACTTTCACTTCTTCACGACGAATCTCGGCGGCAATCCAATGATGTACATCAACCTCATCTGGCTGTGGGGCCACCCTGAGGTTTACATCCTGGTCCTGCCCGCGTTTGGCGTGTTCTCGGAAGTCGTCGCCACGTTCTCGGGCAAGCCTCTCTTCGGCTATCGCTCGATGGTGCTGGCCACGATGGTCATCTGCGTCCTGTCCTTCATGGTGTGGTTGCACCACTTCTTCACCATGGGCGCGGGAGCCGACGTGAACGGATTCTTCGGCGTCATGACGATGATCATCGCGGTTCCTACCGGCGTGAAGATCTTCAACTGGCTCTTTACGCTCTACGGCGGACGCATCCGATTTACGGTGCCGATCTACTGGGCGCTTGGCTTCATGGTCACGTTTGTCATTGGAGGCATGACGGGCGTTCTCCTGGCCATTCCGCCGGCGGACTTCGTGCTTCACAACAGCCTCTTTCTGATTGCGCACTTCCACAACACGATAATCGGCGGCGTCGTCTTCGGCGTGATGGCCGGATACAACTACTGGTTTCCGAAAGCCTTCGGCTTCACGCTCAACGAGCGCCTCGGCAAGGCGGTATTCTGGTGCTGGTTTGTCGGCTTCTACGCCGCCTTCATGCCGCTCTACGCGCTGGGGCTGATGGGAGCGACTCGAAGAATGCAGCACTATTCGGATGTGCACTGGCAGCCCTACATGCTGGTGGCGCTCGGTGGGGCCTGCCTCATCCTGCTCGGAATCGTGCTGACGGTCGTGCAGCTCGTCGTGAGCATCCGCGCACGGCACGTGAATCGTGTTGGCGCCGATCCGTGGAATGCCCGCACGCTCGAGTGGTCGATCCCGTCGCCACCGCCCGCCTGGAATTTCGCGCGACTGCCTGTCGTAGAAGGAACGGACGCATTCTGGGCGATGAAGCAGGGTGTTGGAGTGCCGGCGCAGCGGGCCGAGCCCGAGCCGCTCGCGGCGCTGCACGTCCCCCGCGGAAACCCCACCGGGGTGATGACCGCGTTCTTCGCCGTCATCACCGGGTTCGCACTCATCTGGCACATCTGGTGGATGGTGGCGTTCGGATTGCTGGGTGTGCTCGCGGTGGCGTTGAAGCAAGCCTGGCGCACCGACACCGAGATCGCTGTTCCAGTCGAGGAGATCGCGGCCTATGAACGGCGACACGTGAGACACGGAGCTTCGGTATGAACGCCGTCAATCAAGCACTCACCCGCACGGAAGAGATCCCGCTTTCGTTTCGCGGGCCGGCGCCGACGAGGTCTGTAGCTGGCTTCGGCTTCTGGCTGTTCCTGCTGTCGGATATCGTGATCTTCGGGGCGCTCTTCGCCGCGTATGCCGTGCTCTCCGGGGAAACTGCCGGCGGGCCGACGGGCGCCGAGCTCTTCGACAAGCGGCATGTCTTCATCGAGACGGCCTGCCTGCTCGCGTCGAGCGTGACGTGCGGGTTTGCATTGTTGAGCGCACAGCGCACCGAAAAGCTCGCAACGTATTTCTGGCTGGCAGCTACCTTCGCACTGGGCGCGCTGTTCCTCGCTCTGGAGACGTCGGAGTTCAGCACCATGCTGGCCGCGGGCGCGGGACCGTCGCGCAGCGCTTTTCTCTCCTCGTTCTTCGCGCTCGTGGGCACGCACGGGCTGCATGTAAGCATGGGTCTCGCATGGCTCGTTCTCATGGCGCTGCAGATAGCAACCCTTGGATTTCAGCCCATGGTGAGCCGCCGGTTGTTCTGCTTCGCTTTGTTCTGGCACGCCCTCGATATCGTCTGGGTGGGCGTCTTTACGATCGTCTATCTCGGAGCACACTGATGGAAATGGAATCAATAGCTCAGGGTGCGGCCCCAGGATCCAATGCAGGGACGCATGGCAGCCGCCGCAGCTATGTCGTCGGCCTCGGCTACGCCGTGATCCTGACGCTGGCCTCGTTCTGGGTCTCGTCGACCGATCTCGTGTATCCGCCGGGTGTACCGATTCTGCTCGGGGTGCTGGCGATCGCGCAGATGGGCGTGCACCTCATTTTCTTCCTTCACATCTCGAGCGCACCAGACCAGGCCAACAATATTCTCGCACTGGCATTCGGAATTTTCGTGGTGGGCCTCACCGTGTTCGCATCGATCATCATCATGTCGCACCTGAATCACGCCATGATGCCGATGGACCGGCTCATGCAGATGCAGCGGTAGGTGGTGCAGACGTGAGCAGGCAGATCGCAATGTATTTCGCCTGGGATCGCCCCGGAGAGACGGGCGCGCCGCTGGGCGTGCTGGACAATCGATTCCCCGCGCTATTCGAGGTGCGGCGTTTGCTGTGGCCGCGTTTCGAGCCGCTGGCGGACGCGACTCGATTCGACCAGGGCATCGAGGGGTTCATCGATCACATTTTTCTTCAGAACTTCCAGCTCTTTCAGGAGAGGGTCCAGTCGCTCACCGGCAATCCGGTGAGGGTCGCACAGCGACGCACGGCAAGCGCCGACGTTGCGCTCGATGACTGCTTCCTGAAGGGTGTCGACACGCTCATCGTCATCAGCTTCGACACTCTGCGCACGAATCAGCTTGCTGTGCCGAACGAGATCCAGGCGCTGCGGCACTTCCTGAGCGACTCGGATCACACAGTGTTCGTCTGCCCCCACCACGATATCGGCGCGGTGGATGACGTGCCTGAAGCAGAGCAGCTCGCGCGACAGGTCACCGAGTCTCGCCATCACGGAGATCTGGCGATTCCGGGCCAGCAACGCTTTGGCGGCTACGCGCTTTCCTTGATGAACGGCCTCGGACTACCGATTCGAAATCGCTTCGGTTTGCGGCCCGCACGTGCAGCGGACGGGTCACCCGCGCCGTTTGAGCTGGCCGCGCCAGACTGGACCGGTGTGCTCGATGGGGTGAAGGCGCTCAACCTGCATCCCCATTTGCCTCACTTCGAACGGCATGGCGACAGCCGCTCAAAGCTCGAGGTTCTCGTTCAGCAGCCCGTCGACACCTTCGCATCTGGACATCCCTTCTGCGAGGCGGGGCTCACCGAGTTCGATGCCATTCTTCAATCCCGCCCGGACGTCTTCGATGGACAGCTGCTGGTCACCGACGCAACCCTCTGGGCCTCGGTCTTCGGCGGTTTGGACGATCTGACGCAACTCTGGCGAAACGTGGCCCTGCGGCCTACGCGATCCGCCAGATCACCCCGCGAACGCTACGCGGCGATTTAAATCACTTTCACAGGATCATTCCCATGAGCAAGAAGGTTGCACAACTCATCGTCGAGACCCTCCACAGCGCAGGTGTCAGGAACTGCTATGGCATCGTGGGGGACACGCTGAATACGTTCGCGAGTAGCCTGGCCGATGGCGGCATCGAGTTCGTCCACATGCGTCACGAAGAGGCGGGTGCGTTTGCTGCGCAAGGAGAAGCACTGCTGCTGAATCGTCTCACTGCCGTTGCGGGGAGTTGTGGCCCAGGCAGTTTGCACTTCATCAACGGGCTCTATGAAGCCAACCGTAACCGCGCGCCCGTCATTCTGATTGCGAGCCAGGTCGTGCGCAGCGAACTCGGATTCGACTTCATCCAGGAAGTGGATTTCAAGCAGGTGTTCCGGGGTTGCAGCATCTTCTGCGAGATGATCCTCACACCCGATCAGGCGCTCCGCATGACGGTGATGGCCTGCCAGGCCGCGATCGCGAAGCGCGGTGTCGCGGTTCTCATTGTTCCGGTGGATGTTGCTGATTCCGTGGTGGCCGACGAGCCGCCGTTCGCCGTGCACGTGAACAAGCCTGTCATCCGCCCAAGTGACGCTGACCTAGATGCGATGGCGGATCTGTTGCAAGAGGGAACGAACGTCGCGATCTACGCTGGTGCGGGTTGCGCCGATGCACACGATGAGCTGGTGCAGCTGGCGGCGCGCCTCGAGGCGCCGATCGCGCATACGTCAAGGGGAAAGGACTCGGTGGAATACGACAACCCGTACAACGTCGGCATGACCGGCGTCATCGGGATGGAGGCGGGTTATCACTGCCTGCTGAATTGCGACACGCTGCTCCTGCTGGGCACCGACTTTGCGTGGCGCCAGTTCTATCCCAGTCACGCGAAAATCATTCAGGTGGACGCGGATCCCACACACGTCGGCCGCCGTCATCCGGTCCAGCTGGGTGTCGTGGGCAACATCAAGGACACGCTGCAGGCGCTCTTGCCGCGCATCGAGCAGAAGAGCGACCGAACTTTCAAGGAGGAGTGCGTCCAGCGGCATACCAAGGCGCTCGCTTCGCAGGCGGCGAGAGCGGTTCCCGGACACCATGGAAAGATCCCGGGGC
>Ga0247777_1000469_pt1 | contig 11436 bp, 10 predicted proteins | sample UWRJL154409C5_FD_179937 | JGI IMG/M metagenome (GOLD analysis project Ga0247777, IMG submission 179937) | Plant litter microbial communities from Arlington Agricultural Research Station in Wisconsin, United States - UWRJ-L154-409C-5 | ecosystem: Environmental > Terrestrial > Plant litter >...
AAGTGATCTGTTCGAACGCCTGCACCTCAGGTTCTTCTCCTCGCCTCCCAACGAACCTAGAAACCAAGAACGAAACACACCGGAGCGACGAACACCCTAACGGGACGGGAAGAAAACCCCCAAAAAAGAAACAACGTCCCGCGACCCGTCCGTTTCCGCCGCCGCACAGCCCGAGGCTCGCTCCGTGGCCAAGACCGGGTCCCCCCCGTCCTCCGGCCGGAGCAGGGCCGAGCAATTTTTTTCTTCTCACCCCCCTCCCGCCGGAAGGAAGTCGTCTCCCCCGTGCCACCTACGCATCGCACAAAGCGCCTTTGTCTCGCCTCGCCTCGCCTCGCCCCCTCCTTCTGCACGACGTGTCACGGTGGGCCACAAGGACGATACCTCATACGGCGCACAAACAAACCCCTGCGGCCCGCCCCCACCACCCCAAAAGGCGCAGTCGGCGGGGCCATGAAACTTCGCCGCCGACCTCGTGCGACAAGGCTGCGGGTGCGACGGGCGGTGTCTCTCCCCTATCGATCGTTCGAGAAGGCCGAGCGCCACTGCACAGTACAAGGAAGGCCCTCGGATCATCATCCGGGATTGCGAGAAGGAAACCGCCTCGTAGCATGGCGGGGGTCTGCTCGAAGAACGTGGAGAGCAACTAAGCCGTACGGCGGAGACGACGGAGTGTGTGCTGCCGTCGAGAAAGGGGGCTTGGCCGATAGGCTGGAGGGAAGACTAAAGGCGAGGCCCAGCGGAGAGGGTCGCCGAGAGCCAGGGTCGAGCGTATCTACTCCGGACCTCCATGGGATATGGGAAAATGGCGACTTTCTTTGGATGCTATACTTAGCAGGCAGATCCAACATTTGACCAGACCAGCTTCTGCCCTCCCACCCATGGTTGTCCCTTGTTTCTCCCGTACTGCTGTGCGTCCCGGTCCCTCGCTGACTGGCGCACAGGAACGGTACGCCGCGTCGAGCCGGATGCATCTCCCCGTCGGCGCCGTCGTTGCCGGACTCGAAAAGTCCCTCTCCACTAAAGCGACCGCCAAAACACCAGCCTTGTTTCGCCCTGTCCGGCCCTCTCGTATGTTCTTCAATCCTCCACCGCGGAAACCCCATCCCCACCCCCCCGGCGCAAAGGAGTTTTTCCTCGGCCGTGTTTTTGTCCTCGGCAAAAAGAGAGCGCAGAAATCATTCCCAGACGCGAAAACGATCAACCGCGGAAAACAAACCACCGCGGGCGCGAGAGAAGAGGTAGGAGCGTAGCGCAGAGTAATTAAACAAGATATCGAGGTCCCCTCTTCTCCCTTCACATCGGATGCAGATCCCTTTCTGTCCTGTCCGTGTGTCGTTGGGGGCTTATGATGGTACAGGTGTCAACCGCCAAAGGCTGCCAAGGCGCGGCTCGGCCGGGGATGGCGCAAGGGGTTCGGAAAGGCGGTGGGAGGAGGCGAGTCGCCAATTCCATGTCATGGAGGCAGACGCGTGGTCGTGACAAGGGGTAAATACAGGAGAGTATCATGGTCCACGGCGAAAGGGTAGGCGCCTGACCGGCAACGGTCGTCGATTATAGCGTGTATACGGGTATTGGAAAACGACAGACGGCCACTTCTTTAGATCAGACCACAGAGACGGAGATTCTCCTGGATGATGATGTCTGGGGCAAAGTTAGCTTCAGATCCCTGCCGGCATCGGGCAGAACGAAGACCTACCGTTGACGGCCGCCATGACGAAGCGAATTTGCGTGGTATCCGTGGCGCATGTGAAATGCGTGTAGATCTGCTTCGTCTCGTGCTGGTTGAGACTCACGAACCGGTTCAGGATGTAGTCGCAGGCCGCCGCGTAATCCTCGCCGCCCTCGTAGTCGGGGAAGTAGTTCTTCATGGGGCTGACGGGGAGCTTCTCCTTGAAGCGGTCGATCTTGTTGAGGAACAGGATGATGGACGTCTTGATGAACCACCGCGAGTTGCAGATCGAGTCGAACAGCGTCAGGGCCTCCTGCATGCGGTTGACCGTCTCGTCCTCGAAGAGCAGCTGGTCGTACTCGGAAATAGCCACCAGGAAGAGGATCGTCGTCACGTTCTCGAAGCAGTGGATCCACTTCTTTCGTTCTGACCGCTGGCCGCCGACGTCGAACATCCGGTAGGTGAGATCGCCGATGATAAAGGTTGTCTCGGTGATGCCGGTGGTCTTGACGCGGGATCGGAGGACGTCCTGGTCGTTGGGCATGTAGTCTGGCGCGGCGATGCGGCTGATATTGTCAAAGTAGCTGATAGCCGGTCAGCAGCAGCTCTGCAACTTGGGGGAGACTCGGTGCGGAGAACAACGTACTATCTCGCCGAGTCGTTCAACTGGAATTCGCGCGACCGCTTGAAGCACTCCTGGACACCACGATCCCTCCACAGCGCCTCGATGGCATTGCCGACCTCGGGAGGCAAGACGTCGCCCTCAATCTGGGCGGGCTGCATGAAAATGGTCTGGACGTGGTACTCCATGCGCTGGTCCTCGAGGGGCAGCTCCAGAGACTCCATGGCCTCGAGGATGACGCGCATCGACTGCACCGTGTTGCTGAAGATGATCTCCTTGAACGACTCGCGCTCATCACGCGAGTAGCCGCCCTCGTGGATCAGCTTCATCTGCTTGAGAATCGTCGACTTTCCGGATTCACCAGCACCTGCACCGCCGTCAGCGACGAGTCCCCGTCCGGGCGAGGTCGGTGCGACGCGTTTGTGGCTGTTTGGAAAGGGGCGACCTACCCAGGAGTAGCACCTTGATCTCGTTCCGCTGCTGCATCCGGTCCCTCTTGAGTTGGTTCTCGATCTCCTCGTTCCTCAGCTTTCCCTCCCTCTCCTCCGTGCTCATTCCGCAACCCATCTTGGCCGGTGGTCGTAAAGCAGACGGTATAGATGCAAGGAGACAGGTGCCTCAATCGACCTGCGCATCCGAGTCGACGTTAGCAACGCGACAACTGAAAATATGCGAGGCTGGATGGAGAGTCCGTGATGGAGAGTCCGTGATGGAGCGCCGTCACCGCGACGAGCCCGCAGTGGGTTCGCGCAACAGAAGATCTCGGGGCTTTGGGAAAATCGGCGTTTCATGGATTGAAGCCGGGAGGAAGGAGCGGGCGGGAGGGGATCAAAGGAAGAGAACTCGGAGAAAACTCACCAGCGTCGGAAGAGATGAACACTCGTCGGGAGCACAAGGGCGAACTCCAACGGATGGGTCGTCGAGGAAAGTACGAGGCGATGAAATCGTCGGCGGTGAGGACGAAAACCGATCGTGTTCTTCGTTGCGAGGTTGACAGGGCGGCTGTTTTGGGGGGGGTATGAGCGATCCGGGGAAGAAGAGGAGCAAAAGCAGGAGGCTTTTGCTGCTGGTTCTCAGGTGGAGGGAACAATGCGCAGCAATGCACTGGGGACTGGTAAATTCGGGGGGAGGGAGAAGGCGGGCGGCATGGGTCGACCTTGCAGCGACCGCCAGCGCCCGCCACACGGAAGGGCGAGGCCGGACAGGGAGCAGGGGGCCCACACCAATTTTCTTGGGAGCTTGGGTCCGCACAATTTACCTCTGTGGGGCACCACCGACCACCGACCACCGCTGATTCGGACACGGCCGCCGCCCCTCTGGGAGAACGAGCCCCTCGACTGGGAGAGGAAGCGAGAGCAGCAACAGGCGAAAAGTCAAGCAAAGTTTGCTCAGTCGGCATCCACACGGTGTTAGCCCACCGGACGCAAAGTTCAGTACACAGTATCTGTCGCTACGCCGTAATTTACTCCGTAGACCCCGTCGCAACGCGTTCACCGACGCTAGCAGCCGACGAAACCTCCTTGGAGATAACTTCGTAGTGCGCCAGGGACGGTACGCTCCTCGGGTGTCTCCACCAGAGCGTCGGTGTCGGTGCTCCGCGTTCTTCGTTGGGCGGTCGTCGAGACATACAGGTACACTACAGTACCCTGTCCTGCAGACAGAAGGGTAACAGAGCACTCGATGCGCCTTCGGGCCATCAGCTGTCGGCCCATGGCAGACAACGGGAGCCACGCCCAACAAGAACTCTGTTCGCAAACGGCATCTGCAGTGCTACAATGGATGTCAGATAAGTAGCCTGCGGCGGCTCCGCAGAATTGCCCGCCCGTTCCGATCAGCAAACTCCCACTTTGGGGATTCACGACTCTGTGACACGGGGTCCTTAAAGGGGACACTGGAAGGAGATCTCGTCCGGCTTCACCGTCGACTGGCTATCGACGCCGACCAGAGCGACTACTCCCTATGCGCGCGACTCAGGTCTCTAGGATCAATCATTCTGGCGCCGCCAGTGGCTGGCCCCCCTGTCAACACCGAAGGGTGGTTCGCTCGGACCCCGATCTTGGGCCGACTTGCGGTAGCCTCTACCCGACTCGCAACGGCTCTGTCGTACGGCTTCAAAGTTCTGGCTACATTCGGCGCACCCCGCCTTGACCCTCCGTGACGCAGCACCTCGGCAGCGCTAGACCACCCGCAGCGCAAAGATGGTCGCTCGACGTCTTCGGACGTCGAAACCAGCTGAGTTGGCAAGTTGGCTCCCGGTGGAAGAATTCCACAAAAGCCTCCGACTTTGGGGAAGGACGAGTATGACGACGTGAAGCCGATCGGGACCGTCCTGTGCGGCGGCGGCCTGAGTGTGAGAGCCGTGACAGATGACAGCGTTGCCGCCACCAACGAGTTGCTTTTTTTGGGGGTGGCTTCAAGCCGTCAAAGAAGCCGTGCCCGCCGTGAAACGCGACCGGCCGGCATCAACACCTGCTCTTCCTCCTAGGCTTTGCCATGATGACGATCATCGGAAGTTGTGACCGATATCGTTATCTGGGCACCATCTTCTCCAATCCGTAGTACCTGTCGCTTTCTTTCGGAGAGAGCTCTCGCCCGATCACTTGCACGCTCTCGCTGGGCGGGGTCACAGGCAGAGCAGCCTGCCCCCAACCAGTATGAGGCAAACCTCCAGGCAGAACCAGGAACAGGCCAGAGAGTCGTCTGATCTTGCGAGGCAGACGGAAACTCGGGACCGCCCGTCGTCTTGTAACCCCAACTCCTAGAAGTTACCCAAGGCCGCCGGTCCAAAGTTTAGTTTCTCTGGCTGGAGACGGTGGAGGATCATCACTCTGCAATGCCGAGGCGGACCCCGAGAAGGTGTGGACGGCCGACTCGAGGTGAGACGATTTGGTTGTCGACGCCGTTGCTGGCTTCGGCTCGTATCCGACACGCTCCGCCGGATCCACGCTTCTTCAACACTCAGCTTCCGCAGGAATGGCGTGGGCTCGTCACGTATTGGTACGGAGTAGGGAGGTGGTTGTCCAGAGAGCATCCATTGCCTCTGCAAGTCTTGGACGATCCGTGTTGCCCCTTGGCGAGATGCGTTCGATCCGTGCCTTTGAAACCAAGGTCAAGATTAGCCGGACGGTTGATGCAATGCAACAACGAGACGAGGTGGACGGAGGCTGAATGTGTACAGTCCAAGCCCACGGAACCCCCCGAAGACCTGAATCCGATATAGGGTCCAATCCCACGGCAGTTGTGTGGACGTTGAGACTGGTTTCCCCTCTGACGCCCTCCCGTTCGATCAAACCCGGGACCCCGTCTGTCGTCCTGCAGCGGCGGCGTACGGCTCGGACGAACTCCTCTTGACAACAATCCGGGGAGATCTTCGGCCGGGGCGCCCCACGCCCTCGCCATCCTGAGACAACCTGTGGCACCGACTCGGCTGGCGGCCGCGAAACCGAGGCGGCGGGCGCTTGGTGCTGCTGACCCGACCGAGCCGAGTCTATTTACGACATACGAGGAAGAATTAACGTTAACGTTGTAGCATCCGTCAGCGAGCCCTGCCGTGCTTGGTCGATGGGGTATACTCGTCCTGATCGGCCATCACTGCGGAGTTCTCGTCCGAGAGGGCGAGCCTAGTGGTGAGTCCCAGGAACCCGGAGAGCAAACCGAGCCAGCTTCGCTAGTTCGTTAGTCCGCGCGACGCCGGGGAAAATGCACGCCATCCTGTCCAGTGACTCCAGTTCCTTTCGCGTCACCCCCCGGCTACCGCCGTCACAACCCGTCCTTTGCCTAAATTAATTACCAATTTCTCAGCCTCGTCCCCCGACGCGGTCGCCGCGACCTGGCGAATCCAAAATTTGGGTCCAGCGCAGGGCAGCAGGATCGAGTGTTGGCGCCTCGGTCACCGGGGGGGTACCTGGCACTTCCTCGTCCCTTTGCCGCGATTTGCAGCTAACCATGCGAGTTCTCCCCGCGCCGCGTTTGCTCCAGACCCACGGGCCTCCCAGCATGAAGCAGCAAGCCACGGCCCTAGCGGTGTTCTGGAAGGTGAAGACGACTCCACGCTCTCGTCGGCCGAGCCCCTTTTGGAGTGCAGCCCCTGAGCATGACTCGGCGAATTTCGAGGATCGCACACGGACATCCGACCACACCCTCGAAACCGTTTGAACGATACGGGCGAGGGTCAATGAATGGCGCTTATTCGACCATCCCTTTCAAACGATGTAGCCGTCTACAATGGACCGGTGCAAGGAGCCAGTTGGACGATGTGAGACCCATTACCGGCCTTGAGCCAACGTACTGAGTGGGTATTACAAGCGTGTACCAATATATCGCCTCGGATAGCCGGAGTCTGTTCAGGCGGCGCCCCGCGGGCCGATGACTCTAGAAGGTCCGCTGCGACCCGTTCACTCTAACGGCCAATACTGTGTACATCACGGATGTCCACTGGCTCGCACCGTCGCGGCGGTCTCGTTTTCGGCATGGCAAAAAGAGTGCCAGAGACTCTTGACGGTCGGCCCCTGTGCAGACATCTAAACTTGCTAGAACTGACGCGTTCTGGATAGTAATTGCCAAGACGGGAAACCATACTGCATTTTGCGGACGCGAGGTCATCTCTCCGGACGCGGGTTCTCCTGCTCACACGCTCAGTACGGGCAACGGCCACAGTAGCCGCAGTCATCCACCGCGCAAGGGGCGAGTCTAGATCGTCCACCGCGCGCTCGCCAACCTCTTTGCTCGTTCAGTCGTCCTCCCGCTCGGCGTCGTCCTGGGTAGGCGTACTTGGCTTAAGCGCCCAGAGGAGCCTAACCTCGGGCGACAGGGCCTCGCCGGCATCGGCGAGCTGGCCCCGCAGCTCCAGCGGGCCCACGTTCTCGCGGCGGATCTCCAGCTTGGTGTCCAGGTGGTCACCAACAGCACGGACGATGCGCCGGACCAGCGCCGCGAGGCGGGCGAGGTCCTCGGCGTGGGCTTGCTCCCACGCCTTGACGGCGTCCCGGACGTCGTGGATCTCCACGTCTTGAAAGCAGCTGTTCTGGTGGTACGCCATGACGACCTTGGATATCTGCGCAACCAACCCAGAGCCGACCCATCTCCCTCTCCAAGGTGTTTTCGTTTGATTTCTTCCAGGCAGCTCGCGTCTTCAAGTCGAAAATGCGGTTCTGGGCCACGGTCGTTCCAGCGAGGGCCACCTTGAGTCCCGCTTCCGTCAGTACCGCGACCTCGGGCGCGATGCCCGAGGAGGAGAAGAGGTCGATCAGGTCGTCGACCGAGGCGGGGTTTCCCGAGTCCCCGCCCTCTTTCTTGGAAGAAACCCCTTTCTTCGCTGGTCCACTGCCGCTGTCCACGTCTTCCTCTCCGCCGATATACCCATCGGCCTCGAAGCGGAGCAGGACGCCGAGCCCGGCAAACGTGTAGCGGAGCACCCGCTGATGAGTGAGAGAGCCCTTGACGGCAGGCTCCTAAGTAGTGTAAGCCTCCGGGAAGGTGTGGCTGTAGCCTCGGACGTCGTCTATGTGCTGCGTGGGCGAGTTCTCGCGGCGAACGAAGAAGACGGCGCGCCCGATCTTCTCGACTCGCATGCGGAAGTCCTGGGGGGTCCCGCGCACGAAGCGGAGCAGGTTGCCGAGCGTGCTGGAGCAGGCGACCATGTCAACGCCGTCCGCAGCGCGCGGGTTCTGCATCATGGCGGCCACGATGGCCGGCTCGATGGGGTGGGCTGGGAACCGCGCCGCGTTCCTGTCGCGGAAGTACGTCCCGCGGTCTTGGCGTAGCGGCGTCGGCGTCGCCGGCGGCGCCCACCTAGGCGGCTTGCCTTGCCACGAGGTAAGCAGATGTCGGGCATCCATCGGGTGCCGCTTCGGCGTACCGGGCAGAAGGATGGTTGGCTCCTTTCTGTCAAGCTAGCTGTACGATGCCATCAACTTGCAGTCGGTGATCACTAGTGGGGACGAGTCGTCATCCTTGCCGTCTTCGAGTTCGTCCGTCGTGACGGACGCAATGAGGGGGCCCAGAGGCGGCGCGGGAGTTTTTGTTGGAAGGGACGCCGATGGCCTACCGGCTGACAACCACCTCTTCTGCTACTCCAGTGTGTTATCATGGATGGGCGTGAGTCGGAGATGTTACAACAGGATGGATCGGGGCTGCCTCTCTCGGATCTGGGTATCTTGTGGGCGGTGTCGGTTAAGTACCTTCCAGCGATGAGCTGCCGTCGCATGCGTGCTAGATGCCCACTGTCTCGTGACGGTGGACGGTACCTGCGATTCAACTTGGGCAACAAGTCGCCTGGGGGCGAACCGTCAACTTGCGCTTCTTGGGGAGGTGGCTAGCTAACCCACGATGGTGTTTGCTTGTTCTAGACTCGGATAGACAGTCCCGAGGCTGACAGGGTCTGCCGTCTTCCGCGTCGCCTTGCCCTTCGCTGGCGACGATGATGGGGTCCTGTCATCCATTGGCTGGTCTTTCGACTTTTTCTTCCGACAAACAAAGAGAAGTGTCCACTTCTCTGCGGGTCCCAGCATCAAGATCCTCGAGACTTGCGTCCGCAGGACAAGGCTGGTACATAGCTGTCTTTGAGAGCCCCTGATAGCCATCCCATCGCAATTCCGCATCGCGTCCTCGCTGGCCCCGGCTGCCCGTCAAACCCCCGCCCCGTCGCATGTCTGCAGAATCTGGGACGGAGAGGCACAGATACTATTTACGCTTGAAGCTACCCGGCAGTCACCGACCTGGCCCGTCCCAACAGCCTCGCGCGATCTGACGCGGCTGGATACCTAGGTTGGCACCTAGCTAGGTAGGTATTCATTCTAGACGGTCATATCGCTGCAGCCCGAGCAACTCAACACAGCATCAGATCCCGACAGAAACCGACCGTTCTTTGCTATCTTCAAGGGAGCCCTAACAGGAGCCCGCCTAGTCAAAGCTGTTGACGAAGGTGATCCACGATGAAAACGCTCCAAGCAACAGTGTTGAGGAAACCGCCTCCGCTCCGCAAGGTGAGATATGAGTATCTTTAAAAGATGCTACGCTGAATCATCCTCGCGGATTACTCCGTACGCTAGTGGACAAAATTTGTGTCCTTTCCCTCGATACCCTTGTCCTTTGTGAGCCCTGCGTCCCCGGCGTTGGTTGTTATGATAGCAGCCCGGCTCCATCCACCCACACCTTTCGCATCGCCTTTGTTCATGTCGCCGCTTCGGACAAGCGGGCGCGCCAGTTGCTTTGGCCCTGGTTTTGCGTCGCAGTTTCTTCCGAGCTGGGTTGATGCCGCGGCCCCCGTGGGTCTCGCGGACGGATCGCACCACATGATGGAAGTGTTTCCGCATAAACCGAAGCCGTCTTGTCCTTGGAGACTGAATCCGCTTCAACGTCCGTCGCTTGCCGCGTAGGCTCAGCAGCTGGGCGAGGCGGAACGCTGCGAGCGGCGGTGGCAACGCCCGGCGTCGCCGCCGGGGACGGTCACCCGGGTTGCGTCCCGACTCGACCACTGCCCAGACTGGCAGCGAGTTGTCCTCGAGGTCGACGACGAGCATGTAGCCCGAATACAAGAAGTTCGGCTTCTTCTGATGTTCTTTCGAGCATAGGGATCCGAGAATGAGAAGGTTCCTGGAAAGTTGCCATTCGGGGCTGCGGCGGTGATGAATCCAGCTTAAGGCGGGGTCCGCGTCCTCTTCGGGTGAGACCATGGTGAGGTACTGTCGAGGCTCGGTACAGAGATAGTAGTCGACACTGCGGTGGCTGAAAAACAGCATCTTGCCGTCGGCTGACAGTAGGGGCCTCATGATTTTGCCAACGGCTTTCCGATTGGCCTCGGCGTACAGACGTCCGTCTCCGTGTTTTCCTTGGAGCTGGACATTGCTCGCGCCCTCAAGGATCTTGGCACGCCTGGCTCGTTTCTTGGCGCCAACAGCGCGGCGAGCGGTTCGCCCCAGTTTTCTTTCAAGCGGGTAAGCAAGGACGCGGCGGCGTTTGGCCCGGTAGGAGATAATGATGCGGGTCGAGTTGTGACAGACGCTGTCATGTACTTTCGGCCACGCCATATTGCTGACGCTCGTTCGATTGTGGGACTGTAAGACGAGGGAACGACACGCAGCGATGCCAGTAATGATGTCGGCGCGCGAGTGCGAGGAGAGGAAGAGCGGTCTGGAACGATTGTATCCCAGAGAGTTGGCCAAAGCCGCTAGGGGAAGTGGTGTGGACGAGAGAAAGGGCCCAAAGAGAGATGAGGATCCCATCAAACCTATGGATACCTGGGAAGAGAACAAGACCCAGCAGGCAAGGGCAACTGTCGACGCAGTGCATGCGAAACAGGGGAACCTCGTTCTGACGAGCTTGCCTCCGTCAGCACCTACCTGAGATACCTAGGTAGTTAAGTATCATACCGCCCGCAGGTGTACTACGATTTCCAGATTTCCCCAGCGGTCCTTTCTGTTTCTGGTGTTCTGATGAGGCCGGCAACTGTTAACGAGCGGGTGTGTCCTGCCCGTATTAACGACACCCTTGAGGGTATCTGCGTCGGAGAGTGGGAGTACATGATCTGCGGGAGAGAGACCCCGCACAGAATGGATAACTTAGCCACCTCGGGGGAGAGTGCGATAGCGGCCTGCCGGGCCGTAGGAATCAAGTTGCTGTCTGTGGTCCGGTCGTGATCCGACAGGCACAGCCTTATGGACGCCCTGTCGTTGGTTGGCCAATGATGATTGGTCGGCATCGCTGGCACGGAGAGGCTGAGATTGACTGGCCAACCACAGGACACGAGTCATTGTCGGCCTTCCTAGACCTAGAAAAGCAATATGGCGGTCGACCGAGACAACACGCGCGCTATTTACCGGTCTTGTGCGCACGGGAGGTTCACGGGTACTGTCGCTATCGCAGCATTGTGTTCAGAACCGAATAGACAACCATGGCGTCGGCGAGCGTTCCCATGACCCGGCTGGGCGGCCGAGGTTCGTCGTTACCCTCCCCGCGCTCCTCGGGCAGGCGCTAACCTGCTCTCCCCCGCGGGCAGCCTTCAACCATGACGTCGGCAACGACTCCGAGGCCGAGTACGACCGCCTGCGCGACTTGGCACGGCAAGAAGCCGCCAAGCGCGGCTCATGCTTCGACCGCTCGCGGCAGGCGTTCCAGCGCGGCGACGGCGCCGAGGCCAAGGCCCTCT
>Ga0247777_1000470_pt1 | contig 11431 bp, 12 predicted proteins | sample UWRJL154409C5_FD_179937 | JGI IMG/M metagenome (GOLD analysis project Ga0247777, IMG submission 179937) | Plant litter microbial communities from Arlington Agricultural Research Station in Wisconsin, United States - UWRJ-L154-409C-5 | ecosystem: Environmental > Terrestrial > Plant litter >...
ATGGCCTGGTTCAATTCCTGCCCGGTACGTGATGGGCCGCTGATATGATTGGCATCATTACTTACCGAGCCCCCCGATACCTTTATACCGGATGAATAGGCTTTATCGGAAGTAAGGATAACCGTGCCTGCAGCTTCGCCTAAATTTATGCCTGTTCTTTCCGCATCAAAAGGTTTGCATAGCGTTGAACTGACGGCCTGGAAGGATTGAAAACCGGATAATACAAATTTACTGATCACATCGGCACCGGTTACAACTGCATGCTCGTACTGGCCGGATCGTATCAGGCGCATGCCGGTTAGTATGGCCAGTATGCCCGAAATGCAGGCGTTGGAAATGATAACGGGTTTATTGGCAAATTTAAAATGACCGGCCACTACCGCAGCAGAACTGTTAAGGGAGATGCGTTCCTGCACTGTATTACCCGGCGTTTCCGTTTCCAGTAAACTGATATTGCCTTTGGTGGAAGAAATGATGAGCACAGTATTGCTGCCCGTTACATCAATTGTACTGTTTGCTTTTGCATCGCTGATGGATGCGATAAGCAGTTTTTCGAACTTGGTATAGTTGTTTGTATTGTCCCCTTCAAAGAATGTTTCATTATCGAATAATGCTGCATGAAAAGGAATGTCTGACATTATTTTATCATTATGCAGCCTGATACCCGACACATTCTGCTTCAGCAGCGCAAAATTAATTGCGGCAGTGAAACCAAGCGGCGAGATAATATTATCGGAGCTAACAAAAATTTCTGTCATATTTTTTTACATCTTAAGCCAGGTCATGCTTCTTTTTCCAGTCTTCAAAAAATGGAGGATTGGCCAGCTGCAATACTGAATCATCCTTACTTAAAAAAACCTGTACAGAGGAGCCTGTGGCCACCAGGTCGCCGGTAGCGGCATTAAAAAGCCGGTAAGTAAATTTCATTTTGGCGGCTTCAGTAGCAATGAACTTTGTTTCCACGATCACCCGGTCTCCATAACGCAGCGATTTTTTAAAATCGCACTGCACACTTACCACCGGTATCACAAAACCGAGTTTATACACTTCCAGGTAACCCAGGTCGTGGGTGTTTCCAAAAGCTTCCCTGCCATCTTCAAAATAACGGATATAGTGCCCGTGCCACACAATGCCCAGGGGGTCTGCCTCATTAAACCGTACCAGTATCTCCGTTCTGTTGATCAATTCTTTTTTCATAACCCTGCATCAACTGCTGTATTTATTCTTCCAGGTTTTGTATTTTTTCTTGTCTATTTCAATGATCGTTTTTTTTATGATGCTCACCCAGTAATTTCTAAACCCGATACCGGTGGCTTCCTGTTCAAAACGTTCTGTCATTAACACTTTTTTTGTTTTCATGTCCACCAGCACTGCCCAAACCGCTCCGTAACTTTTCTTCTCTTCCTTTCTCATACCTTCCATAATAAAAACAAGCCCTACGCCTGCTTTATCTTTTATGGCCAGTGCTTTTACTTCGGCAGCAATATCTGCTTCGGTAAGGCGGTTAAAATCACCTGCGTTGGATGAACTGATATCAGCAGCGTTTACCTTTTCGTTGCGGGCAGTAACGGCAGTAATATCTGCAAGCACTTCGCCACTTCTGGAAAAAGCGCCGGCAATATTATAGTTCTTGGGCATTTCCATTACCACCACATCATTCATGGCTGCATAGAGGCGGCCCTTTATATCTGCTGTATTACCAGCCGGGTCGTTGATCAGCCTGTTCTTACTGTAATCAATACCCAGGTAGGTGAGCGCTGTGGATTCGTTGGTAAAAAAATCTTTTACTGTTTGGGAAAAAGCCGGCTTGTAACTGCCTAATAATAACACGAAGGCAAACATCCAGCTTAGTTTCTGTGTACGTTTCATAGTTATGATTTTTTAGGTTGTGTAATAAAAATTTTCATGTTGCATTGGGCTATCAGTTCACCATTGCAGGTTATTTTGCCCGATATCAATGTTACATTAAAAACCTGGTTCTCGGTGGTGATCCTGGTAATGATCTCTTCGCCTGTTTTTGGTAATGAAAATACCTGCAGGTTATTTATAGCACCAATATAGCCTACCAGCACCGGCCTGTTCTCTATCTGCGAATCATAGCCCGCCCTGGCTGCTGCGGTTTGTGCAATATTCTCTACCAGGCCAGGTTCTTTAAACACCCCATGCTCTACGAAAATATTATCTGCCTTAATGGTAAAACCTGTTGTGGTGCTAATATCACAAAAAGCAACTAGCTTATCCACCATCACAAAAGGGGGCCTTTGCGGAATAAGTGTTTCTACATTTTCTACAGTTATCATGCGTTTTTTTGTTCCCAGAAATCGTAGTAGTTAAACCATTGCTCCGGGTATTGTTTAATTTTTTTCTCCATTTCAGCCGCGTAATCGTTCAGCATTTCCTGCATTATTTCATTTCTGGAAAATACTGAATAATCCTTTATCTCACTTGCGAAAAAATGATAATGCAATTTGCTTTCCTTTACCGCAAATACAAACGACACCGGTACTTTAAATTTTGATGCCAGCAAAAAAGGGCCCATCGGGAACCTGGCTGGTGAGCCCAGGAAATTTGTATCCAGGGTCTTATTTCCTGCTATGAACCTGTCGGCATGCATACAAACAAGTTCATTCTTGGAAAACGCATCGCTGATAGCATAAATATGGCTCAGGTCATTTTTTATAACAATGATATTTACATTGCGTTTTCCGGTAACCCCTTCAAGGTATTCTTTTATCTGCTCATGCTCCCCATCGTACAGCACAATATTTATGGTTGTTTCCAGGCGCTTGAACAAATGACCGGCCACATCCCAGTTACCGATATGTGCGCTCAGCAATATGCCTCCTTTTTCCAAAGCCGCTATTTTGCGCAGGTTCTCTTCCCCGTCAAAATTAAAGCTGAAATCATTCTTTATCCCGGACATTACCACCACCTTATCGATGATGCTCTGTCCCAGTAAAAAATAGTTTTTATATAACTTGATAATGGATGTAAACCAACTGTAGCCAAGCTTTCGGCGATATAGCAAATAGATCTGGCGTGAGGCTTTATAAGAAAAAAAGAAATAGTACAATACCACAAAACGTAACAGGAAGTATGCCGGCAAAACACCAAATGTTTTTAATACCCATACAAAGATCCGGTATCCCAGCGGGGTACCTTTTGATTTGCCCTGCCACGCAGACATTATGCCATTTCTTTTGAATTTACACGGGAGATGATATAATCACAAAAATCCTGGAAGGTGGCTATATCTGTAAAGTCTTCGGGTTTTACCTTAAAGGCAAAGTTGCTTTCAATTACCACTACAAGGTCAATGTAATCCAGGCTGTCCAGTCCAAGCGTTTCTTTTAAGTCGGCTTCCGGAACTAATTTTTCTGCTTTCACTTCAAATTCCTCAACCAGGAATTCGTGAATTCTCTCTATTATTTCTGTGTTTGTCATGAGCAGTACATTAAATCAGTTTCCTGATGATTAGTGATGAGTTAGTTCCTCCAAAACCAAAGGAGTTGGACAAAAATACAACTATATCTTTTTCCACGGCCACTTTTGCTATATTCAATTTTGCTGAGTCCTCATCAGGGTTTTCGAAATTGATGTTGGGCGCCACAAACGAATGCTGCATCATAAGTACCGAATAAATAATTTCACTGGCCCCGGCCATCCAGCACTCATGACCGGTCATGGATTTTGTTGAACTTACCAGGGGTTTATGGTCACCAAAGACCTGGTGAATGGCTTTTGCCTCGCTGGCATCGCCGGCAGGGGTTGATGTGGCGTGTGCATTTATATAATCCACATCACCGGCCATAATTCCTGCATCTTTTATGGCCATATGTAAAGACCGTACCGGTCCATCCACAGTGGGGTTTGAAATATGCCCGCCATTGGATGAAAAGCCATACCCGATCACTTCGCCAAGGATGGTAGCACCCCTTCTTTGGGCCGATTCCAGGCTTTCCAGCACCACGGTGGCTGCCCCGCCACTGGGTATCAGCCCGTCGCGGTCTCGGTCAAAAGGCCTGGAAGCCTGCGTGGGACTTGATTCCCGTATTGAAAAAGCCGACAATGCATCAAAAGTACCCATGGCCAGGTGGTTTATTTCCTGTGCCCCGCCACAAACAATACAATCCTGCAATCCTGATTTAATAAAATGGTAACCCAACCCTATGGAATGTGAGCCACTGGCACAGGCTGCGCTGATGGTAAAATTTACCCCCCGAAGCTTGAATATCGTGGCCAGGTTCATGGTCACGGTCGAGTTCATGGTTTGAAAAACCGCACCCGAACCCACCAGTGTAGTATCTTTTTTATCGCGGATGATATCATTGGCTTCAATAACCGATTTACCCGAGCTATCATTGCCGTATAATATCCCGATCTCGTTGGCTGCAATATAATCTTCATCTATACCCGCATGCTGCAAGGCTTCAACAGTGGCCAAATAAGCATATTCCCCCTGTTCGGGTAACATGATGCGTGCCCGCCTGTCTAATTTCCCTTTCAGGTCTGGTTTCTCTACAAATCCCGTTAAGCCTGAGCGGTACCCATATTCTTTACGCACAGGGTCCAGTATCAGGCCCGACCTTCCTTTGTAAAGCGAATCCCTTACTTCATCCAGGTTTTTTCCTATGCAGGAATAGATGCCCATGCCGGTAATAACTACTCTGTTCATACTTTTTTAATACACTAATTTTTGCAGGAACACCCCTGCGGCGTGTTCAAATCCTGTTCGAATTCGCCTGTGGCGAATTCCTACGAGTACAATCCTCCGTTCACTGAAATAACTTCACCCGTTATATAAGCTGCGCCTTCGGATGCTAAAAATCCAACCGTATGCGCTACTTCTTCCGGTGTGCCAAAACGTTTTAACGGGACCATATTTTTTAATTCCGCTTCATTCAGCCCTTCGGTCATATCTGTTTTAATAAAACCGGGCGCCACGGCATTTACGGTAATGCCCTTACGGCCTATTTCCTGCGCCAATGCTTTTGTAGCACCAATCACCCCAGCTTTTGCTGCCGAGTAATTGGTTTGTCCCGGTAAGCCTTTCAGGCCTGAAAGTGAAACCATATTGATGATGCGGCCATACTTTTTTTGCAGCATACTGTTCACCACCAGCCTGGTAACATAAAAGAACCCATCCAGGTTTGTTTTGATGACATTGTCCCACTGTTCATCTTTCATCCACATCATCAATCCATCTTCCCTGATGCCCGCATTATTTACCAGCACTTCAATAACCTTATCCTCATTGGCTTCCATCCATCCACCCAGTTTGCTTTTTATGGCTTCCTTATCCGATACATCAAACTGGATGGTCTCACCATTCACCCCTTTCTCTTTTACCAGGGCAAGCGTGTTATTGGCTTCGGCTTCATTTGATTTATAATTGATCAATACATTATAGCCCATCTCGGCCATTTTAATACAAACAGCCCTGCCAATTCCCCTCGATCCTCCTGTAACTAATGCAAACTTCATGTGTATCCAATTTCTTTTTTATTGTAACGGCTTAATCTTTTACCGGTAATTTTTTTCGATCAGGAATTTACCTCCTCACTCAGCTTGCCCAACCTGAAAGAAACAACCGGGTCGGCTTTTTCAAAATATTTCTTTATCCTGTCCAGGTCCTTATACTTTGGTTCATCTTCAATGAATTTTGGGAACAGTTTCCTGATCTCGGTATAAATATGGTGCGTTTCGGATGATAACCTGTCGGTACATTTTAAATAATCAATGGCCTGCAGTACGGTCATCATTTGTATGGCCAGTACTTCAAAGGAATTTTCAATAACACGCTTGGTCATTAAAGCGGCATTGCAACCCATACTCACAATATCCTGGTTATCGTTGTTATTGGGAATACTGTGCACGTACATGGGGAAGGACATGGTCTGGTTCTCTGCAACGGTTGAAGTAGCCGTAAACTGCATGCCCTGCATACCAAAATTAAAACCCAGCACACCCAGGTTAACAAACGGCGGAAATTTCTGGTTCAGCTTTTCGTTAAGCAGGTAGTTCAACTGCCTTTCGCTCAGCATCGATAATTTGGTTACCGCCATCTTTAATTTATCCATCTCCAGCGATACATAATCGCCGTGGAAATTACCTCCATGAAAAATATTTTCGTTCTGGTGATCGATCACCGGGTTATCATTAACAGAGTTCAGTTCGTCTACCACCACTTTTTCCACGCTGCAAATGGTATCGTATATCGGGCCAAGTATCTGTGTAACACAACGTAGTGAATAATACTCCTGCACTTTATCCTGGAACACTTCCTGGTCAAGCTTTTCGGGGTTGTACAAATGTTCCGAACGGCTGCGGATCATTTTGCTGTCCTTTAAAATATCACGCAGCTGTGCGGCTATTTTATTTTGCCCTTTGTGTTGTTTAACAATATTCAGTTCATAAGAATAATGATCATCAAATGCCTCCACGATCTCGTTGATCATAGCGGATAACATTACCGACCATTCCAGCAGTTTTTGTGCCTGTATGATGTTGACCATGCCAATCCCCGTCATGGCAGATGTACCGTTCAGCACAGCAAGGCCTTCGCGTATTTTAATGGTCAGCGGTTTTATACCCAGTTTGGCAAAAACCGTTGCAGTAGGTTGCACTTCACCTTCATATATTACTTCACCTTCCCCTATCAGAACCAGGGCCAGGTGGGCCAGCTGTACCAGGTCGCCGCTGGCGCCAACGCCGCCGTGCTCGAAAATACAGGGCGAAACATTTTTATTGATCAGGTCCCTGAGTAATTCAACAATTTCGGGATGAACCCCGGAATAGGCCTGCATCAGGCTGTTGAGCCTGGCGATCATCACGGCTTTCACCATAATGGGGCTCATTAAATTGCCGGCACCCGAGCTATGGCTGCGGATCAGGTTATACTGAAGCTGTAACAGGTTCTTTTCATTAACCTTGTATTGGGCCATAGGGCCAAAACCGGTGTTGATACCGTAGATCAGTTTATTTGAAGAGAATTTTTGTAAAAACTTATAGTTTTCATCTACTTTTTCAACAGTTAAAGCATCCAAAGCAACTTGCTTTTCCTTGTACAGGATATCTGAAAAATTATCAAGGGAAAGCGCACTGTCTCCTACATGTACCATGGTCCGAATTTTTTTGCTGCAGTAATAATTTTGGTAACCAAAGCGGTAAAAATAGAATAAAGAATTCAATTTTTAATTTTTTGGGTGCACATATATGAAGATAGGGCAGGATGGGCTTCAACAATTGCGGTTAATGGGTATTTTTTATGCCGGATTTTTGCCTATTTTTAACCCCTAATTTAAACATTATATGAAAAAAACAACACGCATGTTTGCCGTAATGGCCATTTCATTTTTCTTTATACAGGCCAACGCCCAGAAGATAAAGACCAAAGAAGGCGATCCTTCGGTAATAAAAAATGAAGCCAGTATAAATATTGAATTTACTTATGATAATATCTCGGTTGGCAAATTTGCCGATGAGAAAGATTATATAAAAAAGAAGACCGACGAGTATAATGCTAAAACTCCCGGCCGTGGCGATATCTGGGCCAAGGACTGGATCGCCGACAGGCAAAACAGGTACGAGCCGAAATTTATTGACCTGTACATGATCACCAGCCAGAAAAAAGTAAGTAAAGATGCCAAATATACCATGATCTTTAAGACAAAATCTATAGAACCCGGCTACAATGTAGCTGGTGGTATGGTTGCCTTTGGCGGCAGAAAAAACGCTGAAATTGATGCAGAGGTATGGATCGTGGAAACGTCCAACAAATCTAAACCGCTGGCTATCATCACTGTTGAGAATGCGCCGGGTGGCGTTTGGGGTGGTTATGATTATGATACCGGTACCAGGATAGCAGAATCTTATGCTATTTCGGCTAAAAAACTGGCTAAATATATCTATTAAAAACTAATGTATCCGGGCACGGTTTGTTAATTTACCGGCCAAATACCCCAACTGATCATCCATACATATATCTTTGCAAAGGCTTCCTTTTTTTGGAAGCCTTTATTTTTTAACTATACTCAAACAAAATGAAAACGATCAAATTTTGCCTAGCATTTGCAGCTGTGCTATTCAGCTCGATTATTGGATTTGCCCAGGAAGTAGATATCAACAAAGGAGATCTCTCTATCCTGAAAGGAGAGACTACAATCAACATCGAATTCACCTATGAAAAAATGTCGGTGGGTGATTTTAGCAAAGAAGCCGATTACATTAAAAAACGTATTGAAGAACTGAATGCCAAGGAACCTGGCAGTGGCGACAAATGGGCCATTGAATGGGAAGAACAGAAGAAGAGCTATTTTGGCGATAAGTTCATCCTGGGTTTTACAAAACAAAATAAGATGACGATCAGCAAAGATGCAAAGTATACCCTTATTTTTAATACCAGGGCTTTGGAACCGGGCTACCAGGTGGGTATATCAAAAAGAAATGCAGGTGTTGATGGTAATGTTACCCTGGTTGAAACTGCCAAAAGAGATAAGAAACTGGCCGTACTTTATGTTGAACGTGCACCCGAAACCAAATGGCGTGGAGCTGCTTTTGATGCCAAATCAAGGATCGGCGATGCCTATTTTATGGATGGGCAGAAAGTAGGCAAATTCCTGGACAAGAATGTAAAATGACCTAAATAAAACTTAAACCTAAATAAAAAAACCGGATGAAATATCTAATTATTGCTGTAGCTGCATTGCTCAGCACAGCTTCTTTTGCGCAAAGCAAAAAATTCACTTTTAAACTCGGTTCAGAATTTGAGTTACCCCGCAAATCTGAAGACCTGTCATTTTTTGGAAATCAAAAAGACGGCATCGTTAACCTGTCCTTAAAGAAAGATGAGATCATCATCGTAAAATTTGATTCCAAAACACTGGAACAATCTGATGAAAAAACGATCGAACTGAATGATGTAACCAAAAATTTCAACAGCGAGATCATTACCGAATTCAAGAACGGTAACTATTTCTGGCTGCATAGTGACTGGAACAAGGAAGATAAGATTGAAACACTGTATTATGATAAGCTGGATGTTGGTGGTGCCAAATTATCAACCAACAACAGCAAAATGTTTGAAACCACGCGTTTGGCGGGCGACCTTACTTCTACCGGTTTTTACCAGATGAAAGTGGATAACAAATACCAATTCAACTACGATGCAGAAGGTAAAAAACTATTGGTGAATTACCGCCTGTGGCCCGAAGAAAAAAACGACAAAAAGAACTATGACAAGATTGGCCTGCAGGTTTTTGATGATAACATGAAAAAACTGTGGGGAGGAGAATTCACTATGCCTTACACAGAGCAGATCATGGATAATTCTGATTTTTCCATTGATGGTAATGGTAATGCTTACATGCTGGCCAAAGTGTATGATGACGAAAAAAGAAGGGAGAAAGATAAAGAGACAGGTATGCCTGCCTACCATTACGAAGTATTTAAGTTTGTAAAAGGCAGCAACAAAATAATTACTGCTGTTATCTCTCTTAACGATTATTTCATTCACGAAACATCGCTGATAGAAAACCTGCAGCACGAAATGATCATCGCCTGCACGTACAGTAAAAAATCGGGTAAGCGATCTGAAAGCAACGGTACTGATGGTGTGTTCCTTGCTGCTTTGGACCAAAACAATAAAATAGCAAAATATAAGAATGGTTACTACGAATTTCCATTGGCCGATCTGCAGAAATTTGAATCTGCCAGGACCAAAAGAAAAATGGAAAAGAAAGATGATTATGAAGCACCCAACCTGGTTGTTCGTAATATCGTAATTGAAGGCGATGGCAGTGTGATGATGATTTTGGAAGAATACTATAAAGTGGTGTACAGAACATATGACAGCAGGGGACAAACCAGGACCAACACTACTTTTTATTATGAAGACATCATAGCAGGTAAGATCAATGCGGCCGGCCAGTTTGAATGGCTGCGTAAAATACCCAAGAAACAAAAGGGATCAACTACCAGTTACACGTACCAGATAAATTACAATTTACCGGGCACCATGGGCTTTAAACTGGTAACAGATGCAACCGGTTATTACTTCCTGTACCTGGATAATAAGAAGAATATGGACATTACCGAAGACGAGGTACCAAAATACCATGTTGATGGCGCAGGCGGGCAGGTAGTGGTTTCAAAATTAGATAACGCAGGTGTTATCACCAATAAAGAACTTTTGTTTGATACCAGGGAAGAAGAGGTAAGGGTTTTCCCGGCCAAATTTACCAGGATCAATGGTAACCAGTTCATTGGCAGGGCACAGGTAAAACGTAATCATTACCAGCCTTTACTGATCACGGTCAATTAATTTCAGCACGATAATTTTATAAAAAGAGATCCTAAATAGGATCTCTTTTTATATGCGGGATATTACGCAGGTACTACAGCAAAACTAGTTGCCAGCCGTTGCTCTATCTTCTTTATCCAATCGGCGTATTTCTCTTCATCCGTTATGCCTGAAATATGCTCACGGATAAGATCAAGCGCATGCGTATGGTTTGCAGTAAGTGCAAACCATAAACGGCCGCAGCGGTCAGTATCAGCCGTCATGGTATTTGCCATGGTACGGGATCTTGCAGCCAGTGCAGCCCCGCAGGTTAATTGATAGCTGTTTGATGCTGCATATTGAAATAGTGTTTCCAGTTCCTCATCATGGCAACCGCCTACATAGGCCACTGCAGTACCCACACCACGCCACAGATCGGCATGCCTGTCGGGTGCAAATGTTTCTATCCTGTTGCTTATGTTATGTACTGCTGCTTTTTCTGTATACCAGATGCTGCGGCCAATGCCCTGGTCGTACATAGGCAGGGCAGCAGGCGGCAGGTAGGCCGGTAGTTCTTTGTTGATCACAGTATGCCGGCGCTTAAAACTGCCGTCATAATAACCACAACCATCGGCTATCCTGTAATAAAATGCTGCGTGAAGTTTTGCTATTGCAGTTAAAAAACAAAGGCCGGTTTTGGCAATGGCCCAACCCAGGCCGATATACACCTGCGGTTTGTGTAAGCAGGCGGGTCCGTTGGCAAACAAAACCCATTGCGCAGGAAAACTTCCGGCTTCCAGGTCGGCCAAAGCAATGGCCATGGAAGCGCTCTCGTAAGCGATCGATCTAAATTCGGGTGCTGTATTTTCCAGGTACCCGATCAATGCAGGCATACCAGTATGCTTTGCATAAAACAGTTGTGTATCTAAAAAAACAGTTTTTATTTGCTCCGTTTTCTCCAGTGCTGCATTCATGGTATTTGATTGGGTTGGTACCTGTTTATCAAAAACCAGGCAGGCAATATTGTCATCAGGCTTAGACTTCCACCGCCACTTTCGGGTAAAACCACATCACATCCACATCTTTTGATATAGCTTCGCCGGGTGCAATGGCCAGTTCCGATTCGGTATCCAGCATTACTGCCCCTTCTTT
>Ga0247777_1000472_pt1 | contig 11425 bp, 6 predicted proteins | sample UWRJL154409C5_FD_179937 | JGI IMG/M metagenome (GOLD analysis project Ga0247777, IMG submission 179937) | Plant litter microbial communities from Arlington Agricultural Research Station in Wisconsin, United States - UWRJ-L154-409C-5 | ecosystem: Environmental > Terrestrial > Plant litter >...
CCCGTCAAGTCGTCCGTCTTCGGTGCTCTCTTCCTCGCCCACCAGCCACAATCGACGGACGTCGACTGACACCATCTCACCTGCGTCAAAGCCGCGGACAGAGGGGGCCCTCATCGACTAGGAGTCGCCAGCCAAGCAACTCCCGCGATGTCTCAGAAGCCGCCACCGACGCTAACGGTTCCTCGCCGAGCCGACTTGTCCTGCTCGGCCCTCGCCGTCTGGGACATATACCACGGGTCCTTTATCATGAGGACCCAGTCGTGAGGATCCATTGTCGGCCTCGTTTCTGGCTTCCTCTGCGTCGAGGTAGAATCGGCAGAGAGCAGGAGAGATGAACGGTTTGGGCCAAGGTCGGACGGCATGTCACTTCTGGCCGCGTGGTTCGGTAGTTCGGTGGTTTAGCGGTTTGACGATTTGGCGGTTTGACGAGCACGTCCTGGACACATGGCGAGATGTTGGCTGTTCTTGCTTGATGGTTAGAGACGACAGTTCATCATACCTGGCTAGAACTGCTGGTTATGTTTGTGGCTGTAATATATATATACGCATTCAACCCGTACGGGCGAGGCTTGCCGCTGTGTCGCCCTTGAATGATTGAGTGGACGATCTGGCAACACTGTGCGCTGTGGGAGAGACTTCTCCGTAGGTACGGTAGGCACTTGCTCTCGCCGGTCCAGCACATCACGAGAACACAGCACACCGCGATCAGTGGATTTGTCGATACGCTATACGACGCATTGGCTGTCTGAATTCTTTTAGTCTCGTCGACCTAGTATAGTCAACGTTGGGACTGCGTTCAACGTCCTTCGCCGCTGCGTCTAAACCTTCTTGCATCGTCTTCTGTCTCGCCGCACTCGCTGACCGCCGAACCACCACCGTATCATACCGGCCTCGCGGTTGACCATGCCCGCCAATGATGGGCACCCTTTTGGCATTATTGATCAACGTCGTTCCCTTGCTTCCTTTCCGTTCATGAGTCCGGCCCGTTTTGGTGTGCCAATTACCTGTGGTCCGCCATTAGTCTACATGTATGTATCTGCTGATGTGCCGTTTGCCCTCCTTGCCACGTCCCTCTCCGACTGCTGGCGCGGTCATGTTCGTCCAACGATGGCCCCGTGCGAGTATGATCTAGGCCAGGTCGGAGCGCGAAGGGGGGTGGGACGCATGGCAGGCAAAACGTCCCAAAGATGGAAACAAAAAACCCATCGCTGCGCTGCCCGGCAAGGCTCCTCCGGCTCCCGACGGAGGAGTCCACCGCTGGATGCCCTTCTTGAACCGAGACAAACAAACTCCAAAAGGTGGCAATCCCGTGCCATGCACGGAGCCGGGTATGTAGTGTATGAGCGAGACAGCAAGGAGATATGCCTCGAAATGCCTCTCCATCCTTCGAGTACGCCGCCGTATGCATTGAAATTCGTCGTCCAGCTTCTCCGTCGCGCGGCCCCGGGGGGGAGGGGGAGGGGTTCGACATGGCGTCGTCAATACGGACTGTGTCGGGGACTTCGTCCGTGCCACGACGGTCTCGCTCGGTCCCGGTCCCTCTCGCGGTCGCGGTCGCGGTCTCGTTCCCTCTCATGGTCTCGCCGTTCTTTTCTAAAGCTGAGGCGGTCGCCGTTCTCAATGGGGTAGACTCGTCGTGATGGGTCCTCCCTCCTTTCATCTCGCCGTCCCTCGCGGCGGTGGTCGTCATCCCGCCTGTATTCCCGGTCTCGGTCTCGCTCCCGCTCCCGATCTCGGTCGCGATCGCGCTCCCGATCGCGCTCCCGATATTCTCGTTCCCGCCGAGCCTCGCGGCGAGCGTCGCGGTCACTGTCGATCTCGCCGTCTTCGAGGTCCTCGCGGCTGGGCTTTTCGGGCTTTCTCTGCCCATCCTTTGCATCTTTCGCCTTGAGCGACTCGTACATCTTGGCAAGCCGTTCGCCCGACACGGCAAAGTCGTTGACAGGCCAAATGGACGATAAGAAGTCCCTGAGGTCGCAGTTAGCATGGCATCCCGTCGCCTCGGTTGAGAAAGCGCTGCGGCTACTCACCAGAATCGCGGCATCAGGGCGTCTAGCTTCTCGGCCGGCACGGCTTGATTCTTCTTAAGATCCGTCAAACAATTGCCAATTTGCCGCAGCTCCGTGCCCATGATGGCCGCTCGCTCCTTGGCGTTCTCCACCCGTTCGGATGTTGTGTTCATAATGATTTTGAAGTTACCACGGACCGGCCGGAGCAGCGACCACATGACGTGCTCGTCGTCGGCATAATTGAGTTTGTTGTCGTCGAGGCGCATCAGCTCTTCGAATCGCTGCACAGCGCTGCTCTGAGCACGCCTCAGCTTCTCCAGCGTATCGGGATCCAGTTTCTTCCGCTTCTCCTTCTCCTTCTGGTCCTTATGTGGCTTGGCGTCGGCATGGCCCTCGCGGCGCTCAATCTCGTCCAGCCTCCGATGCTTGCGGTTCCGCTCGTCATGTTCATGATCGTGCTTCCGCTTGTCTGGCCGCGGCGTGCTTCGATCGCCACCACCGTTGCTGTGAGATCGATTGTGGTCTGCGTGCGAGTGGGAGTTGCCGCGGTCCCTGGCGCGCTCTTTATTCTGGCTCGGCCTCTTCACCAGTTGCGGCGCCGGTGACCCCGATGCGGAACCGCCGAGCTCGCGCCGGTGACCGTTGACGACAAGGTTCTTCTTGCTGCGGTGGTGATTCTCGACGGCCTTTACAGCCGCGGCATCGTTGGAATGCTTCGCTAGAAGAACAGAGAGCAGGTACTCGGATCGGCGAACAAGGTGAACGGCACCAGGCGACGCGATGCTCTTATCGTCGCCCTTTTTGCGCTCCTCCTTCTTTTCGACTCGATGCTCCTCCAGGTAGAATTTCTCACTCATGTGGAGCTCGGGATCGTCGCGGATTTGGGCCCAAGCCCCGAAGCCGTACTTGTCAATGCCGACGAGAAGCATCCCGTCTTCTCGCGCGCCCCACTCGCAGGTATAGTGGGCGGCCTTGCTTGCGTCGGGGAGCCGAAACGTAGCGTTGTTGTCATGCTCGTGCAGAATTTTCCGCAGCAGCCTCAGCTGACGTGGTCGCTCGATGATGGTCTCGGCGTTGACCTTTCGCAGCTCCCCAAAGTCGATCAAGACGGCCTTCTTGTCCTTCTTGGCCAGAGACTTCCCCATCTTTTCTTCTTCGTCTCGGAGTTTGACGTTGTTCGCGTCGACCGCGATACCGCTTGCTTCCACCAGCTCATCGATAACGGAGCGGAGAAAGTCGCGATCTCGGTCGCCGAGACGGGCTTCGTAGATAACCTCCTCGCCACGGTCGTCGATGGAGCCGTAGCGGTAGAGAGCCCGGACAAGATTACGCGTCTCCTTCTCGTTCAGGGGTCGGCGCGGGTCCCTCAGCTGAGCGCGCTTGTCTTCCAGCTCGTCCTGCTCCTGCTTCTCCCGCTGTCGCTTCTTGGCCAGTCGATCCGCCCGCTCCGTATCAGGGGCCTTCTTGGAGCCCTTGAGCGTAGCTTTTCGAGGGGCGTTCTCCTCTAATGCTCGCGCCAGGTACTCCTCATTCTTCTTCTTCACTTCGTCTGCCTTGATGACGGCGAGCTGCTCCGCCGGGATGATCTGGTCCCAATCCAAGGCCAGTTCGTCCACCTTGACGTCCGTCACCTGCATCCAATTGTCCCAATCGATGCCTCCGCTGCTTAGGTTGAGCTTGTCGTCGACATTGGTCTTGGTGACCTCGGCGTTCTCGAGAATGGCGTCGATGTCGAGCTGCTCCAGCTTCTCCTGGTTCCCGGACTGCTCGAATAGGTTCTGTGACCTCATCTTGAGAATCCATTGTATGTCTTCGGCGGTCTTGGCCTCGTCCATCTTGATCCCCCTCTCCTTCAGCTGCTCGTGCAGCGCTTTGCCCTCGTCCGTGACGCCGGCTTGGATGGTCAGGTATTCGAGGAAAAGTTTGTTGCGGGCGCGCTTGACGACTTCCTCCTCAATTGTCTGCTTTGCCACTAGGCGGTACACATTGACGGGGCGTTTTTGGCCAATGCGGTGGGCGCGGGCCATCGCCTGCAGATCCGCCTGTGGGTTCCAATCTGAATCGTAAATGATAACCGTGTCGGCCGTCATGAGGTTGATGCCTAGGCCACCAGCACGCGTGGACAGCAGAAAGCAAAAGTCATCGCTCTCGTCGGCGTTGAAGTGATTGATAGCCATGCGGCGGGGCGCGGCCGGGATGGTGCCGTCGAGCCGCTGGAACTGATAACCACGCATGCGAAGATAGTCACCTAGGATGTCGAGCATCTTGACCATTTGGCTGAATATCAGGACGCGGTGGTTGTCTTTCTTGAGCTTGGCAAGGAGCTGGTCCAGAAGCATCATCTTGCCGCTGCTGGTGATGAGGCCCTTGATTTGATCCTCCCTGCGCGTGCTGCCGGCGAGGACTCGATCTTCGACACCGTGGAACATGTATGGGTGATTGCTGACCTTCTTCAGTTCCATCATGATGTTCAGCAGAGACTGCTTGTGGCCCCCGCTGGCGTCGCTGAGAGCCGCGTAGTTTCTGGTCAGGATGTTCTTGTAGTACTCGAGCTGGACATCGGACAGCTCGACGCGAATGATCTTCTCCGTCTTGGGCGGCAGATCCGATTCCACGGTCTCCTTGGTCCGGCGAAGGATGAACGGTGCGATGGCGGCGTGGAGTTGCGTCAACTTCGCCTGGGTCTCGCGACGCTTCTCTTCGTCCTTCTCCTCGTCCTCCTCCTTGGTCTCGTCCTGGCCTAGGAGTTCGAGTTCTTCATCAATGAGCACCTTGCCCGGATTTAGGAAATCTAACAGGGCCGACAACTCGGCGAGGTTGTTCTGAATCGGAGTTCCGGTGATGAGGACGCGACAAGGCACCCCGAAGCTGACAAGCTTGCTGTACAGCTGCGAGTCCCGGTTCTTGAGACGATGGGCCTCATCCACGGCGAGGACCTGCCACTTGATCGTTCGCAAAAACTCCCAGTCCTGCAAGATGAAGTCATACGACGTGACGAGGACGTTGAACTTGTGCTTCTTGGGGTTACCATCGACGATGAGCTCGAAATCCCGTACGGTGTTCCGCGCGGCTTCGTTGCCCAGGTAGACGACGTAGTTGAGGTCGGGAGCCCAGTGGTTGAAGGTATCACACCATGCGGGGATGACGCTGAGGGGAGAAACGACCAAGAAGGGCCCTTCCTGTCCGCGCTCGTTTCGCAGCCAACTGAGGAACGAAACGGTCTGGACCGTTTTGCCCAGGCCCATCTCGTCGGCGAGGATGACGTTGTTGCTCCGGGTCCAGTTGAGGGCAAGAAAATTCAGGCCCTTCATCTGAAACTCCCGTAGTTGGCCGCCCTTGACGTACGCCGGCTGCTTCTCGAGTTTGGTCATCCGGGACCGAGAGGTGGAACTGGTCTCCGTTCGGTCCGACTGCCATGATCGGGAGGACCGGTCCAAGAACTGGTCAATCTTGTCCTGAGAATGGCCGCTGACGACCGACGCGGCTTCCCAGGTACACTCGTCGTACTGGAGGCCCTTCCACTTGATGAAGTACTCATCGCCATCTTCGCCGTCGCGCACGGCAACCACGCGTTCGACCTTGGTGTAGTCTTCATGTGCCTCCTCCTCTCGCTCCCGATCAAGGAGCCACTGCTCCCTCTGCTCGGGGCTGAAGTCGTCGCCGCCAAACCTCATGTCCAGCTCGTACTCGACAATCTTCTTATAGTAGTTCTCGAGGCGGCGAAAGCCACGGTATCCGGCAACGCTCTCTGTGGTCTCCCAGGTGTCGTGCAAGTGCGACTTGCCCTGCCACTTGATGTAGTATTCGTAGTCATGCCGGGTGGCGTCTGGGGTGAGAACAATGCCCTCCTTCTCGCGATGACGAATAATTTTCTCAATGTAGGGAGTGTTGTCGTGGACGTCGGCACCAGCCCAGTAGTTGGGTGTCGCGTCGTCCTCATCATTGTCATCCACATCGCTCTCCTGGTATGCGCCGGCCGTTACTTGCGCTGCGCGCCGACTCGACCATCTCTTCTCGGCCAAGGCGAGATCCGGTTGGGCTTCCTGCTGGCGGCGGGCCTTCTTCTGGAAGATACGAGCTCGAGCGCCGCCATAGTTATCCGAGTCGGAGTCATCGGCGGAAGTCTGATGGGCTGGCGTGTCCCTTTTGGAAGCTGTGGATGGGAGGGGTTAGGCCCGATGATGGAATTCAGGGGGGTGAGGGTGAGGGGGGGGACGAACAGGGCTGTGAACGTTCTATCCGCCTCTTCTTGACTACCCGGCGACCAAAGGATACCACATCGGAATCGTCGTCGCCCTCATCATCGGAGTCAACCTATTTGGGTGATAAGCAACAACACGACGCGAAGAGGCAGGTGGCGACATACGACTTTTCGACGGGGTTGTGGGCGTGACTGCCAAATTGATGTGAGCGTCTGACACGAGTAAGGGTATCGGGTAGGCGTACACTTCTCCGAAGGCCATACAACTCGGGGTCGTTCCTCATAAAGTCGTCCTCCGATGCCGCGGGGGCTTTCCGCTTGGGGGTTCGATGGGACCCGTTGGAGGAAGCAGGCTGGTTCAGTCCGTCGTCGCTGTTTGCCGACGCTACGCTTTCGGCCATATCGAAGTCGGCGTCATCGGATCCATCACCGTCACTAGGTTCCGAAGCTTCTTCGAACCCATTTCCCGCAGCGGCGCCCTGGATGGTGCCCGGTCCTCGACGAAGTCGGGGGACGATCCGTCGGCGTCGGCGGCATGGACGTCGGAGAGATCGCTATCGCTCTGGTCGCCGTTTGCGTAACTGACGGTCACCTCGTCGGCTGCTGGGGACAGGCGTCCATTCGCGGGACTAGGTTCCGGGGATGTTGACATGTTCCTCGGTGGATTATGGGGCACCTGTTCGCGGGCGACGGGGTCAGTCAGAGTTTTCCAGGCCACCAAAGCTAATATAGCACCGGGGGTGTAAAACTGAAAACGGCGACTAAATGCAAGGCACAAGAGGGCGAAACGACTCGGCCATCAGTGAATGATGGTACCTGTCGCATGGGTCGCATCGAGGTGATGCGCACGAGGCTGACGGGTGACTGGGCTCGAATTGCGCCGGCTTGGAGAGGTTAATGGCTCTGGGACCGACACCGGATAGTTCAGGGCATCGGTAAGAGAGATGATGACCAACAGTAGATCATACGAGGGCGTAGAAGGCCTGCTGCCGTTGATATACGAGATGAAGGTGCCTCGCTAAGACGGCCGCCCGCCCCAGCGAACGGCTCTCCAGCAACGCAGGCGACTAGGAAAGCACCTCAGAAGTTCAGGACTCACAAGTCATTAAGGAATGGCCTCCAGGAAGCGGTAGAAAAATCGCCGTTCCTGGAGCTGACGGTGGCCAGTGCTGTCGGTGGTGGTGGTGGTGGTGGACGGTGGTCCGAGGAGAGGTGTGGAAAAAGAATAGGATAGCAGCAGCGGTGGCAGATTCCGCCCGGCGCCTCGCTGCTACACTTTCGGGTGTGGTCCTGGCAGATCCTTGGCGGGCTTTTGTTGCCTCAGGCACTAAAAAGCCGCCGTGCCACAAAACGCTGGCGGAAGAGGCTTGGCCCCCTTCTTCCGCCTCTGTGCATCGTTCTGCCTCTGAGGCGTTTCCATACTGCTCGAGCTCTTGCCCAAACCATCGCGTGGTCGGCGTCATGGCGCCTCACGGAAAATATTAGATCAGCAATTACACGGCTTTGATATGAGCGCTCTCCGATTCCCTGGCCCGTCTGCCCAAGCATCCCAAGTGAGGATGCTTGTCTTGCCAGTGAGTGTGAGGCCTATTTAACGTCAGGGTGGGTACCTTCGTGGTAGGTGGCCTCGGGTAACAAAGCTGGACTCTCCACTGGTTCAATGATTGTTTAGCAACTTGAAGCTCGAGTCCAAGCTCGACGATGACGGACACCTCCTACTCCGCACCGATGTTCTCGGGCTGCTGCGTCGTTAGCAACGTCGGAGTCACCATCCATCAGACTGCGCCCTGCTTGCCTGCGAGCCTGCCAACCTGCCCAACCGCTATCCCACCATCTCATCCCTCTCTCCGCTGCAACCTCGCCATCCGATCAAACCACGTTTTGAGTCACTCACGCGACCTGAGCTCTGTCGGACCAACTTAACACTTCGTAATAAGGCTGACCTATCAGCAACCACCCGATTCAAACTCGCTGCCGTGGTGCCTGCCCCGCAACCCCACCAAATGTTCACCCGGTTGTTCAATTTCGCAAATTCGTGGGCATTGATCCCGTCCCTGATTCCCTTGCCTTCTCTTCTGCATTCCTGTGCTTGACAAGTACTTTCCTTCCTCCAGTCCGTCTTCTTCTCCCAGTCCTCTAACCGTTCCATTGCGACCATCTTCCGTTTCGCCGCGCGTAAACCACCAACATGGCGGACAAACTTACACGGTGAGAGCTGTCCGACGTCATCGGGACTCACAGCCCCTGTTCCCGGCGACTCTGTAATAAGAGGTAGCGACGAACACTTACTTACATATTCTTGTGTGGCTAGTGTGGCCATCGTCAACAGCGACAAGTGCAAGCCCAAGAAATGTCGTCAGGAGTGCAAGAAGTCGTGCCCCGTCGTGCGCAGCGGCAAGCTCTGCATCGAGGTGACGCCCGACTCGAGGATCGCCTTCCTCTCCGAGAGCCTTTGCATTGGGTGCGGCATCTGCCCCAAGAAATGCCCCTTCGGCGCCATCACCATCATCAACCTGCCGACCAACCTCGAGACCGAAGTCACCCACCGGTACTCGGCCAACAGCTTCAAGCTGCACCGCCTGCCGATGCCGCGACCCGGGAGTGTTCTTGGTGCGGGCGACTTTTCGGATTTGCGGGAAGACGACCGTTAACGCTTGCGCAGGCCTGGTGGGAACAAACGGTATTGGCAAGAGCTCGGCGTTGAAGATCCTCAGCGGACGACTCAAGCCCAACCTGGGCCGATTCGACAACCCGCCCGACTGGGAGGATGTTATCAAGCACTTCAGGGGTTCTGAGCTACAGAGTACGCATACTGCCCCCCCGTGGTGGCCGCCTCTGGCTGTTGCTGACTTGGGACAGACTACTTTACCAAGCTCCTCGAGGACGATCTGAAGGCGGTGGTCAAGCCGCAATACGTGGACCAGATTCCCAAGGCCGTCAAGGGCCCTGACAAGAGCGTCAAGACCCTCATCGAAGGGCGGGCCGCCATGGACAACCTCGAAGATGTTGTAGACACGCTGGAACTACGGCATCTGTACGATCGGGACGTGACTCATCTCTCCGGCGGTGAGCTGCAGCGGTTCGCCATTGGAACCGTCTGTGTCCAGAATGCCGATGTCTACATGTTCGACGAGCCGTCTTCGTACCTTGATGTCAAGCAGCGGCTCAAGGCCGCTCGCATGATTCGCTCGCTCCTCCGGTCCGATGACTACGTCATTGTCGTCGAGCACGATCTGTCGGTGCTGGATTACCTCTCGGACTATGTCTGTGTCCTCTACGGGCAGCCGGCGATATACGGGGTCGTCACTCTTCCGCACTCGGTCCGCGAAGGCATCAACATCTTCCTCGATGGCCACATCCCGACGGAGAATCTCCGGTTCCGAGAGGAGTCTTTGACCTTCCGCATCGCCGAGGGGACGGACGACTTCGCCACGGACAAGTCTCGCGCCTTCCGTTACCCAAACCTCGTGAAGACGCTGGGATCTTTCAAGCTCACCATTAATGCGGGTGATTTCACCGACTCCGAAATCGTACGTTTCCCGTCCTTCTCGCCGGGCTGTCGCTAACTGGAGCAGATCGTGATGATGGGTGAGAACGGAACGTAAGTACATACCGCAGCGACGTCAGCAGAGGATTCTAACGCGGCGCATACAGTGGCAAGACTACATTCTGCCGACTGCTCGCCGGAGCCATCAAGCCGGATGGTGAGAAGAAGATGCCTGAGATGAAGATCAGCATGAAGCCCCAGACTATCACCCCCAAGTTTGAGGGGACCGTCCGACAGCTCTTTTTCAAGAAAATCCGGGCAGCGTAAGTAGCTTTTCTCTTCCTTCTGGCACTGCCGTCTCGCTTTTGCGGTCGCTGACGGTCTCGTTGATAGGTTCCTGTCGCCGAGCTTCCAGACCGATGTGGTCAAGCCCCTGAAGCTCGATGACTTCATCGACCAGGAAGTCAAGAACCTGTCGGGTGGCGAGTTGCAGCGCGTGGCCATTGTCCTTGCCGTAAGTCGCGATCTGGGTATTTCGAGAAGTTGCCTTGTGCGAACAGTGGCTCACTCTTTGCAGCTGGGTCTGCCGGCTGACATTTACGTCCTGGACGAACCGTCGGCCTACCTTGATTCCGAGCAGCGTATCATCGCGGCGCGCGTCATCAAACGTTTCATCATGCACTCCAAGAAGACGGCTTTCGTCGTCGAGCACGACTTCATCATGGCAACGTACCTGGCCGACCGCGTCATCGTCTTCGACGGCCAGCCCGGCATCGACGCCCGCGCGAACAAGCCCGAGGGCCTGCTTTCGGGCTGCAACAAGTTCCTGAAGAACCTCGATGTCACCTTCCGCCGCGACCCGGCCAACTATCGCCCACGCATCAACAAGCTCAACTCGCAACTGGACCGGGAGCAGAAGACCAGCGGAAACTACGTAAGTCCAGTTTGCGGTGTCAAGAGAGTTGCTTGCCCACGGGGAATTCGGAGCACTAACGGCGCCCTTCTGCACAGTTCTTCCTGGACGATGACCCCAATTCATCCTGAAAGTTGCCCCAAAGGGCGCTCCAGACTACCCTCCTCCTTCCAGCGATGCATCAGGGCTAGGTGTTGCAGGCGTTCAAAACCGGACCGATGGTGGTGGCACGGCGCATGAGATCGGACTAGAGGAGGGCGGCACTAACGAAGACGACGACCCCGACATTTGTTGGTAGAGACGGCAGTCAATCCCCCGTTGTCTGGTCCTACGGAGCTCTGGTTTCCACAAATCTTTTCGATTCCTTTCCAGCGGTTGATGGCGACATGGGGGAGACAGGGAGAACTGCTGCCTGCATCCCCCGGCTTCTCCCCATCCGTTCACTTCACTTTCTCGGACCTTCGAGTTTTCAGTTTTCGCGCTACGATTTGCGTTGGAATAGAACGCAAGGAAACCAACTCCGTAGATTGAGGGGCAACAGGTCAAGAGGATGACTGCCGTCGCTCTCACACTTCCCCAGTGTCGGGAGCAGAGACATCAGGTCGGCATGGGACGTTCTGTTTTGAGAGAATAAGGCAAGCTCGCATAGCAATACATGTGCTGCCCAAAGGTCTTGCAAACTCTATTAAATTGTCTTCCCCATGGAAAACGAGGCTGAAACGTTTGCGAAGGGTCGAAAAGGGGAAGGCAATACACACCAAAACTCCGCCTCGCGCTCCGTGTTCCTCTCAGCAGAAAAAACGCGGCCCCGTGTA
>Ga0247777_1000473_pt1 | contig 11425 bp, 15 predicted proteins | sample UWRJL154409C5_FD_179937 | JGI IMG/M metagenome (GOLD analysis project Ga0247777, IMG submission 179937) | Plant litter microbial communities from Arlington Agricultural Research Station in Wisconsin, United States - UWRJ-L154-409C-5 | ecosystem: Environmental > Terrestrial > Plant litter >...
ATACTAAAGAAGGTGGAGGAAATGGGAATGCCGATAATGGACAATTAGCACATCCATATTGCAATTCAATAAGAAAAGATTTAATTGCAGATGGGTTTTATACTCCTTAAATGAAAAAGAAAAAAGAAAAAAAAGAAGTAATAGTAAAGTTGGATATGACTTTTGAAGAAGCCATGAAGAAGGCTCTTAATACCCCATTGCCTAAAAAGGTAACACCTAAAAGGAAAACCAAATGACAGCTATGAATGCTTGGATTTCCAAAGATGCTGTCGCTATAGCAACAGATACATACTGCCATAGAACATTGGATGAAAAAAGGACGGCAATTAACTATATGACTAAAATTTATCAATTGCCTCATTTAAAAGCATGTTTTACGAATCAAGGATTGCGGGATTTAGGGCTTCACTTATATAATTTTATTCAAACAGAGGTGGTAGCTAAAGATTTTGAAAGCCTAATCCAATACGTAAAGTTGTATTTCACAATAGATGGATTTTACGAAGACCTACCTTATAATAAAATCGGCAATGTTTTTATATATGGATTTAATGACAGTACTCAAGAAATGGAAGTTGTTAAAGTATCTTTTGATGAATTTAGATTTACTGTAGTAGAACAATTGGGTATCGGATATTTTAAAGGAGGCGACGAGCATTTTCGAATCTTTAAACCTCAAACAAAAGATGGTAAAATAGATGAATTTACAATTAAGTTGAAGTGGTATAATTTGGAGGAGGCTGTTAATTCATTGCGGTTGGTTATGGAATATCAAAAGATAGACGACGAATTAAATGATGAAAAAATAGTAGGCATAGGAGGTGAAATACAAATAACACTTCTGACTTTAAAAGGAGGCTTTTTTGTTTCGGAAACTTTTATGCTGCAACGCTTTGATGATTTTGAAACAAAATATTTAGAGATGTTGGTAAATGATTTGGGATAAAGAATAAAGGATAAATTAAGTTCTTTGAAATACTAGTATTTAAAATACAGCAATATCCTGAATTTTATCCCTGATAGAAGAATATACAGTTTTGCGATACCCCTTTCCATTTCCTTTAATTTCATTACCGGCAGCGTCAACCACTAAAAATTCAAAATGCCAAAAGTTTGAAACTAAAGGCTTATGACAAATTTTTAATGTAAACTCCAATGCAGCTTTATCAGTTTTTTCAGGTGGATTATGGTATTTACCCTTATACCCATGTAATTTTAGCAATGGTATAAAAAATATCTTCCTTGTTGAAACAATCTCATAAGATTCTTTTGTAGGATATAAACCATCATTCCCTTCTTTCCAATCAGCATTATAAGTCTTCTTAACATCTTCATTAAACTTAATGAATAAATGATGTTTTTTAGAGTGAGGTATGGAATTAGTAGAAAAGCCGGGGATTCTATCTATATCTATTGCAGAGGGGTTCAATTTGCCATCTGGATCTTTTAAATCAATATGCGGTTCAACCCACTTAGCTAGGCGATGTTTCTTGGTAAAGCTGGAAACGGGAATTAACGTGTGGTTGGAAGTAGGGATTAGAATTTTGGGGTATGGCGTGTTTCTGAATTCCGCTATAAGTTGTTTGATATTTCTTAGCATAGTCAACATTAATCTCATAAACTAAAACTCCTTCAAATAATAATTCATTAATAGTGTTGAAAAGATATTCAATAGAACCAAAATAAGAATCCTTTTTTTCTTGATTTTTGTAAACATGCAATGTTGACTCTATATCGTTTTCATCACTTTCATCATAATCATAGAATACTTCAAATTTAAATTCATAATCGCTTTTACAATTAGAAAATCTAAAAAATAAGCTATCAGAGGAAGTGATGCTGATATATAATTTATCTAAATTCAGTCGATTTAATAAATCAAAAACCTTATCTGTTACTGAACAAGCGGAAACTCGAAATTCAGGTGTAATAGATGATAATTGAGTTTTGAAAGATTTATAAGCCTCATTTAAAACCTTATTAGTGCTATAAAAACCAACAACTATATTTGTATTTTTAGTACCCATCTTTATTTTTTAAAAAACTGTGATAATGCCTCTATATCTTTAATTTCGATACCCGTCTTTTTTTCATATTCACCCAAAGCAAACTGCAAAGTAGTTGACAAAGATTTAGCCGTAGCTAATGGCATGGCGATTACCATTGCAGGCATTCCATTAACAGATACAGTTATATGAATATCCGCAAATGTAAGCCTAACTGTAACACCATTTGCATATAATAACTGAATTGGTTCACCTCTTCCCGAATTAGGTTGAGGCGCAAACCCTTCAGAGTTTTCCTGATTTACCATAAATGCAAGTTAATACTTTAAAGCTGTACTTTATGTTAACAATTAAACCTAAATGTACCATGTTTTTGTGAAAAGTAGAAAAATGAGAAAAAAAGTAAAATATAATCTATCTTAAATAAAAGCTTTAAATAAAGATATGAATTATTAGCCGACGTATATGACAAAATAGCATAACTAAAAACATGGAAATTCACATGCTTATTTTTCATATATTGCTATATTGGATCCATCATAAATGATTGACAAACTAAAAGTTAAAATGCCTTGTGGGAAGTAGTATGTAGTCGCCCTCAAAAAACTCAATATTTGTTAATCAAGCGAGTTACCGTAAATTACAGTCAGAAAATTATAGCATGAAAAGTAAACTCCTCCTCCACTCCGTAACCATTTTGTTGATCTCTATTTTTGCGACATCGTGTCAGGCTCCCAAAGAATTGGTGTACCGCGATTTTAAAAACCTGACGGTTGAAAAAGTTGGTTTTGCAGCAACTACCCTCAAACTCGATCTGGTCTATTACAACCCGAATAATTTTGGTTTGCAACTCAGTTACACCGATCTGGACATATATGTAGATAATAACTATTTGGGACATAGCACCCAGGATTACCAGATATCGATCCCCCGGCTTGCGGAATTTACGATGCCCCTGGCCATTGAAGTGGACATGAAGAACCTGTTGAAAAATGCGCTTCCAACATTATTTGGCAAAGAAGTGATGGTGAAAATTACAGGTAAGGTAAAGCTGGGGAAAGCAAATGTGTTCAAAACATTCCCAGTCAATTATGAGGGGCTACAGAAATTCTCCGCCTTTTAGGGCAGTATAAAGGCCCTTAAAAGGGCCTGGCTGAAGAAAAAATTTAAAATTACTGGCTTACGGCCGGATTTACGGGTTTGGGTTTAGCTGCTTCTATCTGCAGCTTACAATCCTTTGGAAGCCGTTTATAAGCATACTCCTCTGCTTCTATATCATCTGCATCAAAGCCCAGGTTGGCAATGGCTGTTTTAATGTTCTCCAGGGTGGTACGGTCATTTAACCAGGTTACCGTAGTGGTCTTTTGCTTAATATTCACCTTTACAGAGCTAACGCCTTCTGTATGGCTGATGAAGAATTCCACCTTATCCTTACACTTTTCGCAAAGCACGGTAGGTGTCTTGATCACGGCTTTCCCAACAGCCTTTTGGGTTTGCTGGTACTGGCCAAAACTGCTGGCACTAAAACAAAACAAGGCTAAGAACGCAAGTGAAAATGACTTCATCTATCAGAATTTTTATAAAGTTATTAAATCCCTTTCCAATTTGCAGGGTCGGCACGCCAGTTTAACAAGGTATTTTGTTCTGCTTCGGCAATTATGCCCTTTTCCACCGCCAGGCCGACCAGTGCCTGGTAATTGGTAAGTGATTGGTAAGGTATCCCAGCCGTTTTAAAGGCCATATCTGCAATTTCAAAGCCATAGGTAAAGATCGATACCATACCGATCACTTCTGCCCCGGCGGCTTTTAATACATCGCATACCTGCAGGCTGCTTTTGCCGGTAGAGATCAGGTCCTCGATCACCAGCACTTTCTGTCCCTTTTCCAGGCTGCCCTCTATCTGGTTGCCCAGGCCATGTTCTTTAGGCTTTGGACGTACATAGATATAAGGCAGCTTAAGCTGATCGGCTGCCATAGCACCCCAGGCAATACCCGCTGTAGCCACACCGGCCAGTATATCCGCCTCCGGGAACTTCTCGAATATCACACTGCACATTTCGCTTTTTACAAAGTCCCGGATATACGGAAAGGATAATACTTTGCGGTTATCGCAATAGATCGGGCTCTTCCAGCCACTTGCCCAGGTAAAGGGTTCTTGCGGGCTCAGTTTAATTGCATTAATTTGTAAAAGCTTTTCAGCTACGGCTTTTTCGTTGGTCATGCTGCAAAGTTATACGTTATAAGTTATAAGTGCTGAGGCTGCGTGTAATTAAAAACTGCAGCTCGCTGCTTAAAACTGATAGCTGATCGCTAAACATTTATTTATGTACATCAACATTTATTTCGGAGACAAGCCTGTAATTCTTTGTAACGAAATTGACAAAGACCTGAACGAGATATTGCATCACCCTGATGCGGTATTCGTGGATGAAATATCTCCCCGGGCCATAAAATCGATGCTGCACGAAATAAAAAAGGAAGAATTTCACGCCGGTGTGATCTGGCACAGCGACCTGGAAAAACTAAAAGAGACCTTCTTTAAAAATTTTAAAGTGATAGAAGCCGCAGGTGGCATTGTGCAAAATGAAAAAAAAGACCTGCTCTTCATCCACCGCCTGGGTAAATGGGACCTGCCTAAAGGAAAGATAGAAAAAGGTGAAAAAGAGGAAGAATGCGCTGTTCGTGAGGTTACAGAAGAGACCGGCGTTACCGGCATCCAGCTAAAGAAAAAGATCGGAGAGACCTACCATGTGTACGATGAATTTGGCAAACACTTTTTAAAAATATCGCACTGGTATCATATGACCTGTTCCTCCAGGCAGGCATTGATACCGCAAACGGAAGAACATATCACCGAAATAAAATGGGTAAAAACAATTGATATCAGGGAGCCTATGCAGAACACTTATCCTTCTATTAAGCATATACTGAGCATTTTTTTTGATACGCCGTGAGGAAGTGGGAAGTTGGAAGTAGATAAAGTAAATAAGGTAGATAACGTATGTAAAGTAACTAGTAAAAAAAGTACGCCCAAATTTGAACGGTATACTAAGTACCCAGTACCTTATTTACTTATTACGAATTTCTATTTCTCACCGGCTTCTTCAGAATTGCCACCGTAAGCCGGCTGATGCAGACGAGTTTTTGCCTGTCATCGTGGATCTTAATGTCCCACACATGCGTGGATGCGCCGATATGCAAAGGTGTGCAGGTTGCAGTTACATAACCGTTCCTGGCACTGCGTACGTGGTTGGCATTTATTTCAAGTCCCACACAAATAAATTTGTCGGGGTCTATAACAAAATGAGAAGCAAGGCTGCCGATGGTCTCTGCCAAAGCGCAGCTGGCACCGCCATGCAGCAGGCCATAAGGTTGTTTGGTGCGGTCATCTACCGGCATCCGCATCACCAGGTGATCATCCCCCAGTTCAACCCATTCCATGCCCAGGAATTCACCCATGGTTTTTGGTCCCAAAGGACTCATATCAGGTAATGATAACGACTTATTGAACCAGATCGGCATAGCTGAACTTAAAAGTTTGCGGAATTATTTCTTCTTTTTTTTGATGGCTTTTTTGATAACATCGGGCAGGAACTGCGATACATCGCCACCATTTCTTAATACATCCCTCACCAGCGTTGATGCCACAGAAGTAAACTGGGGCAGGCAGGTAAGAAAAATGGTTTCGATCTTGTTGTCGATACTCCTGTTCATATCGGCAATGGCTTTCTCGTACTCAAAATCATTTACGTACCGGATACCACGGAGAATAAAACGTGCATTTACTTTTTTACAGCAATCCACCGTAAGGCCATCGTAAGCCAGTACTTCTACTTTGGGATCGTTCTTATATATCTCCCGTATCCAGGCCAGGCGCTGCTTTTCGCTGAACATGGGCTGTTTGTTGATATTACGCCCGATGCCGATCACCAGTTTATCAAACAGGGGCAATGCCCTGTCAATAATATCAGTATGCCCCAGTGTTACGGGGTCGAAAGTGCCGGGGAATAAACAGATGCGGTTCATGTAGTGGATAATTAAGTAATGAATAATTGCGTAATGGATAATGTTTAGTTGCTGGTCTTACCTGCAAGCAGGTACAAAGCCGCCATCCGCACTGCTACCCCGTTCTCTACCTGTTGCAGGATGATGGACTGGTTACTGTCGGCCACATCACTGTCGATCTCCACGCCGCGGTTGATAGGACCCGGGTGCATGATCAGTATCTCCTTTTTTAATCCATCCAGTAATTTGCGGGTTACGCCGTAAGCCAGGTTATACTCTCTTAATGAAGAGAACAATACCTGGTTCTGCCGCTCCAGCTGTATGCGCAGCACATTGGCCACATCGCACCAGGCCAGCGCCTTTTTAATATCATATTCCACTTTAACGTGGAGCGCTTCTTCAATATATTTTGGAATAAGCGTTGGCGGGCCGGCCACCATCACTTCGGCACCCATTTTATTTAACAGGTAAATATTGCTGAGCGCTACCCTGCTGTGCATGATATCGCCAACCAGCACGATCTTCTTTCCTTCCAGGCTGCCCAAACGTTCGGTAATGGACAATGCATCCAGCAAGGCCTGCGTAGGATGTTCATTGATGCCATCGCCGGCATTGATGATCGCTGCAGGAATATGTTTGGCAAGAAAATGAGGCGCCCCGCTGGCGCTATGCCGCATAACCACCATATCCACTTTCATGCTTAAGATATTATTTACCGTATCCAGCAAGGTTTCGCCCTTGGATACCGAAGAGGCCGAAGCCGCAAAATTGATGGTATCGGCACCAAGTCTTTTTTCTGCCAGCTCAAAAGATATGCGGGTGCGGGTTGAGTTTTCGTAAAATAGGTTCACGATGGTAACATCACGCAGTGACGGTACTTTTTTTACGGAGCGCTGTAATACTTCTTTAAACTGTGTGGCGGTTGATAAAATAAGGGAAATATCTGACGGGGTGAGGTCTTTAATGCCCAATAGATGTTTGGTAGATAGTTGCATTAAGGAGCGAAGTTAATGTAAAAAGGCAAAATTAAAAATTCAAAACACAAAACGGGGTATGCGCAGGCTTTAGCTATGTTCTACGCTTCACTTTTAGTTTTTACCTAATAAAGCACTACTGCCTCTTTATCCCATTCCACTTTTACTTTTTGAGAGATGACCGTATCAATGGCTTTGCCGCAATAGTCGGGTTGAATGGGCAGTTCGCGGTTGAATCTCCGGTCGACCAGCACACAAAGCTCAACTTTTTGGGCACGGCCAAAATCCTGGAGGGCATCGAGCGCCGCTCGTATGGTGCGGCCGGTATATAACACATCATCAATTAACACCACTTTCTTTCCTTCAATGGAAAACCCAATATCCGTAGTATTGGCCACGTGCAGCTCATCCCGCACATCATCGCGGTAAAAAGTTATATCTAAAATGCCGTATTGTATCTTTTCATCCGGGCAAAGCTGCTGTATACTTTCCATCAGTTTGGTACCTACCTGCACACCACGGGGTTGAATACCGATAAAAACCACATCCCTCAGATCCAGGTTATTCTCTAAAAGCTGCTGTGCCAGCCTCAAAATGGTCAGGTGTAATTGCTGTTTATCTAAGATCGTTTTCAAAGTAAATATTTGTAAAGCGAATTTATCTGTTATTGCCCGATAAAAAAAGTCCCTGTACCCGGTTGCTCATTTCCGGTTCCGGTGATCTTATCTTTTATACTTGTGATGATGCGAATGGATATCTTTTGCCCAGGTAGAACTGAGACTGAACTGGCAAGTGTGACATAAGTTTTCGGACCGGTCCAGGCAACATGTTCAATATAATTATACACCACAAACATCCATATTTATAGTTCGGGGTATTCATAAACACATGGCCTGATCAGTAAATTACAAATAACTCGATCCTGTTACCGGGAATAGATCAAAAATCATTTTCCTCCTTTAAGGTCTTTTTGCAGCAGCTCAAGTTCTTCCCATTTGGCTACAGCAGCCAGTTTGGCCTGTTTGGGCCAGGTACCGGGATCATGCATACTGAATTTGCTGCCGGCTGCATCAAGTATCCCCTTAATGGCTTTGATACTGGTCTTCGCCAATTGCTGGTAGGTTTGTATATTGCTCTTGTACAACAGGGCTTCTATCTTTTTACCCACACCTTCTATTTTGGTAAGGTCATCTTTTACAACAACAGCTTTGGCGGCAGCTTTTGGTTTAACTGTTTTTGCCCTGGCAGTTTTTGGTTTTACTTCCTTCGCTTTCTTCTCTATTTCCGGTACCCTTACAATACAGTTCTCAACCGGGTAACCCGACATATCCGTTGTTACTTTTTCTCCGTTATCGTTAACCCAGCGGCCATTACTTAACAGGTAGCGGTATTGATAATCTCTTCCTGCAGCCAGTTCTACTTCGGCTGTCATGGAGCCATCAGCCTGCTTTTGCAGGTATATTGCTTCATCTACGTTCCAGTTATTGAATTCTCCCAGTAACACACACTCCTCGGCACCGATGATATTGGCTGCGGGTAAAGTGAATATAATTTTAGTTTTCATCTTGCTTTTATGTTCTGTTTTCTTTTACTTGTTTATCTCAATATTTATTTCTCCTGCAAAAAGGGATAACGGTAATCTGTTGGTGAATTGAATGTTTCTTTAATAGTACGTGCACTCAACCAGCGGTAAAGGTTCAGAATAGATCCTGCCTTATCGTTGGTTCCACTGCCCCTTGCTCCGCCAAATGGCTGTTGGCCTACCACGGCACCGGTTGGCTTATCGTTGATGTAAAAATTACCTGCACTGTTGCGCAGCCTGTCTGTAGCCAGTTCTACTGCAAAACGGTCCCGGGCAATAACAGCTCCGGTCAATGCATAAGGCGATGTTTCATCAACCAGTTTTAATGTTGCCTCAAATTTATTTTCATCGTAGATGTATACTGTCAACACCGGCCCGAACAATTCTTCGCACATGGTCACATAGTTTGGATCGCTGGCTTCAATGATGGTTGGTTCAATAAAGAAACCTTCCGTTTTATCACATTTACCGCCTACCCAGATCCTGGCACCGCTGTCGCGTTTCCTTGAATTCCTGATATAGCTTTCCAGCTTATCAAAACTCTTCTCATCAATTACTGCATTCACAAAATTGGTAAAATCTTCTACCGTACCCATCTTCATGGTCTTCACCTGCTCTACCAGTTTCTTTTTTACTTCCGCAGCCATATTGGACGGGATATATGCCCTTGACGCAGCCGAACATTTTTGTCCCTGGTATTCAAACGCTCCCCTGGCCAAAGCCGTAACCACCACATCAGGGTCGGCGCTTTTATGTGCAATAACAAAATCCTTACCGCCCGTTTCGCCAACAATACGTGGGTAAGAGCGGTACATGCCCATGTTGCGGCCGATGGTCTCCCACATTTTATTGAATACACCGGTACTGCCCGTAAAATGTATACCCGCAAAATCGCGGTGATTAAAGATCACTTCGCCAATAGTTGGACCATCAATAAAAACAAGATTGATCACACCATCGGGTAAACCGGCTTCCTTTAAAATACGCATGAACATTTGTGCGCTATACACCTGCGTGTTGGCGCATTTCCAGATCACCACGTTGCCGCACATAGCAGCAGAGGTAGGCAGGTTGCCGCCAATAGCGGTAAAGTTAAAAGGCGTTAAGGCAAAAACAAATCCTTCCAGCGGACGGTATTCCATCCTGTTGTTGATACCGGCACCGCCCGCAGGGCCCTGTGGACTGATGGGTTGCTGGCGGTAAATATCACTTAAGAAGTGTACATTAAAACGTAAGAAGTCTATCAACTCACAGGCTGAATCAATCTCTGCCTGGAAAGCATTTTTACTTTGCCCCAGCATGGTAGTACCATTGATATAAGGACGATATTTTCCGGCCAGCAGATCGGCAGCTTTTAAAAATATATTGGCACGGTTCTCCCAGCTCATCGCAGCCCATTTGTCTTTTACTTTCAATGCCGCATTGATCGCTTTGTTCACATGTTTGGCATCACCCACATGAAACTGTCCAAGTAAATGCTTACGTTCATGCGGCGGGCGGATATCTACTGTATTCCCGGTCCTCACTTCTTCTCCGCCAATATACATCGGCACATCAAGCTTTGTGCTTTTCAATTCTTTTAAAGCTGCTTTAAGGGCAAGCTTTTCTTTTGAACCTGGTGCATAATTAAGAACTGGTTCGTTAACCGGCATTGGATAATAAAAATCTCCGTATTGCATGATCGTTATTTTTATTGTTTGTAAAAAGTTCAGCAAAGGTATGTAGTACAAGTGAGTGACACAACGATGTTGAACAGTATTTCAAAAGCTGATTTCAAAAACATTTCACGCAGATATACAAGGAAAACTTTGCTGCTCATTTACCTTGCTGCTTTGCGTGAAAACCTACGCTTCTGTTTCCTTCTCACTCATCAGATATGCTTTAATAAAGCCATCCAGCTCGCCATCCATCACGGGCCCTACATTACCTACCTCAAAATCGGTTCGGTGGTCTTTGATCATTTTATAAGGATGAAAAACATAACTGCGTATCTGGCTGCCCCACTCTATCTTTTTCTTTTTGCTGTTGGCAGCATCCTTTATCTCGTTGCGTTTTTGCAGCTCTATTTCGTATAAGCGGCTCTTCAGCATCTGCATGGCCAGTTCGCGGTTACCAAGCTGGCTCCTGTCCTGCTGGCAAACCACTACAATGCCGGTGGGTATATGTGTTAACTGTACCTTGGTCTCTACCTTGTTCACGTTCTGTCCGCCGGCACCGCCACTCCTACTCGTTTCCATCTTCACATCGGCGGGGTTTATCTCAATATTGATGGTATCATCAACCAGCGGATATACATTCACCGATACAAAGGAAGTATGCCTGCGTGCATTACTGTCAAAAGGAGAGATACGCACCAGGCGGTGCACCCCGCTTTCCGATTTTAAAAATCCGTAGGCAAATGCGCCTTCAAATTTATAGGTACAGGTCTTAATACCGGCACCATCGCCCCATTGCCAGTCCATTTCAGTTACGGTCCAGCCCTGCTTTTCGCCGTACATCCTGAACATACGGGCAAGCATTTCGGCCCAGTCCTGGCTTTCGGTGCCACCGGCCCCGCTGTTTATCTGCATCATGGCAGGCAGTTCATCCTCGGGCTGGTTAAGGGTGCTTTTAAATTCTGCTTCCTCTATCTTTTCGATAGCAGCATCAAAAGCTTCCTTTACCTCTTCTTCCGTGGTTTCGCCAGCCTTCCAGAACTCGAACAATACGGTAAAATCCTCCACAGCAGTTTCCACTGCATGGTACAGGTTTATCCAGTATTCATGTACTTTTATTTCTTTCAGGATAGCAGTTGCACGGGTATTGTCGTCCCAAAAACCCGGCGAAAGTGAAAGTTGTTTATCATTGGCTGCTTTGGC
>Ga0247777_1000474_pt1 | contig 11421 bp, 5 predicted proteins | sample UWRJL154409C5_FD_179937 | JGI IMG/M metagenome (GOLD analysis project Ga0247777, IMG submission 179937) | Plant litter microbial communities from Arlington Agricultural Research Station in Wisconsin, United States - UWRJ-L154-409C-5 | ecosystem: Environmental > Terrestrial > Plant litter >...
TTTTCTCATTAGCACATCCGCACAACTCGTGTTCTAGGCAGCTGACAACCAGAGGTGGGCAGGTTGCAGCAATCAAGGTTCCACCGCTCGTCTTTTAATGACTTTGGTCTTTGGCAATCCAGGGAGAGTATATCATCGCTTCTACCTACCTGTTTAGAGCGCACGTGCCGCGGATGAACGGGCGAGTCGTTGTCGCGAGAAGGGTGTCAAGCGGCATGGCGCAACCCATGCCCATCTGCCCGCCCAGGGGCATCTCCATCCTCGCCATGGATGTCCGCTCCACCTGCCGCTTGAGTGAGCATCTCCTGTCAAACACATATACGACAGTGACCGCGACCACACCGGTCTGATCCCGCCCGGCTCACAACGTCAGCCCCCAGCGTTTCCTTGCAGCTACTCGTAACCAGCAGAAGATGATTTCGAACTCTATTGGCGCTTCCAAACAGAAATTACCCGAATTTCTCGCCCCTTGTTTCCTCCGGTCAACGCCCACTCACGGCCCGAACAAGCCGCCGCCTTGACATGATACATTCTTGAAGGATGAACGTCGATTAGTGGGAAGGTAGTCAACCCGCTCGCTACCCGCGCTCCGACTGGGCTCCTCGTTCAAGTGTACAGCGGCTCACTCCTGGCCGAATCCCATGGTCTCCTCGACCGCAATCGTCATCTTATTCTGGAGCATCTCCAGGTTCTTGTACGGTGGTAAATCGAGACGATTGAAGCTATCGCTTCATGTCAGCGTACGGCGGGGACCCAGCGGGTAGCAGCAAATAACTCACCAAGTATGTGCCTTAGGCAGGTTGGTGATCTCCCCGGCCTTCTCGATGGTGAAGCGTCTCGGCCCGTCGCTCCCTTGCAGGTCCTTGAAGCCGTTGACGGGGATACGCGACGTGCCCGTCGTGAATTGCAGCAGCCGAGACTTCTGTTCGCCGTCCCAGGAACGAACTGTCTGCCAGAAGTACTGGATGACCTCGTCCGCCTCGGTGTAACCCCGGTAATCCGTATGCTTCTTCCAGTCGTCCACGTCGATCTCGGCGATACCGCCGATCAAGAGCTCAAGCTCGCGCTCATCGAACACGTTGATCAGGTCCTGGGGGATGAGCTCGTGGAAGCCCTCCTTGAAGGCCTGGAACTGCTCGGCGATTCGCTTCTCGATGCGCCACTTCACCATCAGGTCGACGTACTCCTTCTTGTTCTCGTTCGTCACGTCGATGTTCCGCCCGTTCGGAATCAAATCTTCGACCGTGATGACGCCAAAGCGCTCGTCCTCGGTGGAGAAGGTCTGCTCGAGAATGCCGCCCGAGATGTCGTTGTCCAGCATCCACTGCAAAGACCGGTGGAAATCGGCGTCGACGCCCTCCATGTCGGCGAGAACGACCGACTTGGCCAGCACCATCTTGTATAGCGCGCCGATGAAGAAAGCATCGAGGAAGCGCCTGTGGAAGATGGCGAGTCCCACCACCCGGCCGATGAACTTGAAATAGTTGAGATGCTCCGGGTTGATGCCCGAGTGGGGGTTGATCTGGAGCGTGTAGTTGTCGTGCGCCGAGTACTCGAAGAGGCAGTAGAAGGGATTGAACATCTCGTGCGAGAGCAGGAAGAAGAATTCGCGGGAGAGACCGCCGTAGTCCAGGCCGTCCTCGCCGTCAAACTTGATCATGAGCCGTTTCTTCAGGTCCGTCGCCGACTGCCGTGAGATTTCGGCAAACGAGTCCTCGAAGATGTGAGACCGCCGAACCTTGATGTGGCACTGGCCCGACGCGATGCGCATCGCCGGTTGGGAGCGGAAGTAGATGAGCTTCCTTCGGAAGTCGCGCTTGTACTGCGGGACGTTCTGATCCAGCGACGACGGCAGCCGCGGGTCATCCCACGTCGTGGTCTTGGTGTTGTGGTCGACAAAGTAGACGCGAGCCGTGTTGGTGAGCCGCATCTCCCATCCACTGGGCAGGGGACCGAGCTGCGACACGGGCTGCTGTTGAATCGTGCCGCCGGCGCTGTTTTGGCCGCCGTACATCCTGATGTACTGTTGCCGACGAGGATCGACCCACGTGGTCGTACGAGTGTTATGGTCGACGAAGTACGGCCGACCCTCGGGGGTAAACCGCTGCTCCCAGCCCGGCGGCAGCTCTCCAGTGCCGGGGCTGGTGGCCCCAGTATGCAGCATGGTCGCGGCATTGGCACTTTGGCCGGCGGCCGGCGGCTGCCCAGGCGGAGGAGAGTTATTATTAGTTCGATCCTCGGGGAGGGTGCGGTTTTGGTGCCTCTGGCGCTCGACCTGCGTCGCCGCCTCTTGGTTGATGCGCTGTTCGGCCGCACCACCGGCAGTCGGTCGGTTCCAGCTGGTGCTTCTCGTGTTGTGGTCGACATAGTACGTTCTCCCCAGGTTGTCCTCTCGCCGCTCCCATCCGGCCGGCAGCCGTCCCTGGGCATCCTCGAACGGGCTCAGACTGTTAGTGCTGCCCCCCCGGGGATGCGCTGCCGCGCCGTTCCCATTAGCCCCCGGCGCAGACATACTCGACGGGCGATGGGGAAGGGTCAGCGGTGGACCGTTCGGGTTCAGACTGCCATTCAGGCCCGACACGGCCGAAGTGGGTCTTTCGCCAGGGGGGGCTGACAGGGTCGAGCTCTGCGATGGCCCGATCGAAGGACGATTGGCCAGTCCCCCGGGGGGCGCGATGGCCGCCTGTACACGAGGAGGGGTCGTGAGGTTGGTCGAGAGGTTGACGATAAGCTTGCCGTGCACGACGAGATTGTCCGTCGATTTTTTCAGGTCTCGGGTGAGCATCTGATCTGTTGGACAAGACGTTAGCACGACACCCACGAGTAGGAACAACGCCCACGAGGGGGGGGGGGGTACCATCAGCGTCCGGGGCAAGCTCGATCATGTCGCCGATGCGAATGTTGATCACGCCAAGGAATCCTTGGTCCTTCTTCTTGAACTTTTTCTGGTCGAAGACCTGGACGGCAAGGATGCTGTCCTCATTCACCCGACTGGCGGCAGGTTAGAGAGGAGGTCGGACCCCGCCAGCAGATGGAGTCACCCACAAGTCGAAGTTCTCGTTCCAGTATGGGTTCAACGTGCGCTTGCACACCGTCGTCGTCTTGGTCTGCTCGCCGTTGACCGTGGCCACAGCAAAAGGGTCGGGGAAACCTAGCAGGGTTAGAAAACGTGGCGCGCCTTTGTCAAGGGGAAGAGGGTTTCTATACGGAAGACATCACGCTTGTAGAGGCCGTCGGCGGCGATGACTGTGGTGCGTAGAGTTAGCCACGCATCATCGACAGAAGGGGCGGGGCAGGTAGGTCGTTACTTGTCACTCGGAGGTTAAGTTGGCCGGTGCTTCAACGCCATGGTTAGCTGTTTGTGCTCCGTCTGAGAAGCAAGCCAGAGGAGCGTTGGGGATGCTCACGGCGGAGGGCCGGCATCCATCCTGGCGCTGGCCATGGTGGCCTCGCGCACAACGGGAACGGCGGACGAGCCTCGGTTGTTGCGTCGTCTCGAGGTCAGCTCTCTCGACAAGAAACCAGCGTCGTGAAGATGACGGCCGTGGCGGTTTGGGTCTCGAGACCGTTGACCGTTGACGTAGATGACAGGAATGTAGTCGGGGAGAGAAGCGGCGACGCGACGGCGGATGTGGTGCGGGTTGAGGCTGTGCTCTCGGGTCCCCCGCTTTCGAAATCAATGGAGGCTGACCCAGTCGCCCGAAGAAGGCGATAAGACGGGTGGCAAGGGCAAAGGGTGCATCCGGCGGCTTGGTAAGAGACGGGACCGGCCCAGGGAAGCGTTTGCGAGGACTCGGGGAGTCGGGGTCAAAGGAGATGCCACGGTTCGGGGCAGCGGCTTCGCAGCAACGTCGTGGTGGTCCGGGGGTATGCAAGCCGATGAGAGAACCGTCAGGATCTGAGGTTGGAGCTGGTTTTGGCAGTCTCGCAGTGGACGGCAGCAGTGAGCAACGAGGGGCGACACTGCCTTGGTGGGTCCCACAGGGCCACAACAGGCGACAGGGGGGCCCAGTGGCTGCCGGGGGGGCTTGGCAGAGCAAGGGAGACGTGAAGAAAGTGCAGCGACGCTAGGTAGGATTCACCCTTGCCGAAACTCTCACTCTTTCGCTACATTCACTTACTCCGAACGGGCACATATTTACCTGTTATTCGGACGATTCGGGCGATTCGGGCCACACGGAAGTTTAGGATACTGTGTACACTTGCGAGACTTGATCTCGAAACCGATCCAAGATTCCTATCCTCCTGGCTCCGGTCCGTATCAGTGTTGGCATATACCGAACTACTCGTGCGGAAACGTCGTCGTCCTCCCCGTGCGGACACCACAGACGGAGCCAGCAGTGGCCGAGTGGATCGGCCCTGTGCCAGGCGGTGCCTCGGAACCACAGCCGAGGAGGTGTCTTCCCCCCTGGCGGGACTGGACCCCATCCACGGAACCTTGCACGTCTCGAAGTCCGAGTGTCCATCTGCGCTTGTCTCTGTCTGTCACTGCCCGTCAACTCTTCCCGCCGCAGTGGCCTCGAAGTTCTTGGTCCTCTGGAGTCTTGGTCCCTCTGGACGGCGAGGTGGATGATGCCACACCTCGCTGAATGGCCGAATAACCAAAGCAGTCTATTTTTACGGCCCTCCAACCCCCGCCGCCCGTGGCCGCAGCTACCAACCGGAAGGGGGGATATGCCTCAAGGCTCCGCGAGTGCGTGAAAGGCACAGCACCTCCCCGTGACCTCCAGCCTGATCTGTCAAGGGGCTGGCTCCCGTTATGACAAGTACTGTAGGCCTCCGACCGAACAAGCGTTTCTCTCTTCAAACATTACCTCTGAGCCTCCCACACACCTATTGGTGTATCCCGGCTAACGGCACGTGCACCTTGACTTGTTCCAGCCCAATGACGTCGCGAACGGTTTGGGGTAGCTTCAGTACCTGTCGGTGGGGCTGAGAGGCTGTTGAAGCACGAACCACACGGAGTACGTGTATCGGTGACGCGGCACAGCACCCAACCGCGCCATCGGCCAGCCGTCGTATTGGCCCCTGCGAACAATACCGCGTACTTAGACGTGCTTCGATAAGACGGTTTGTCAGGCAAGGCAGACTCGAGGCACATAGCAATGGAAACCGCCGAGTCCCATTGGGGCTCCAGTCCTGTGTCGAGGGCAAGCACACACACTCGGCCAACTTTTCTTCGCGATATAGGAGGCATCCCGGCCTACCTCTTCTCTCCCAGACGCCCGAAAGCCAATGCGCGTCGTGACCCGTAACCCTTCGAGACGTCGTTGCCCTGTGCTATCGTACAAATGAGCCTTGGTTGCGCGAGGGTATATGAGTAAATCCGTCAGGTTCCCGCGGCTCACCCTTTAGTAGGGGGTAAAACCTCTTCCGCGACCCCGGTAACCACCACGATATCCGCCTCGGGGTTGATAACCGCCCCGGCCGCCGCCCCATCCTCCGCCGCCGCCACCACGGCCGCCGCCTCGGTACGCGCCCCGTCCCCGGCCGCGGCTCATACCCGGAATATTGGTGCGTTTCGGAGTAACTTTGATGTTCCGACCCTTGAAGACGCTCTCGTTCAAGACCAGCGCCTGGGCCACCAGATTTGGCTCGGTAAACTCAACATAGGCATAACTTGGGTTTCGGTCAGCAGCTGTCCGGAGCTCACACGAGGAAAGCAGACTGACCCCTTTGGCTGACCCGTAAACTTGTCCAACAGGATTGTCACTCGGTTGATGGAGCCACAACTTTGAAAATGGGCCTGGATCTCTTCGGGGGATGCCGAGTAATCGACGTTGCCGACAAAAATGCTGCGACTGTCGATATCCTCTTTGTTCTCGGCAAGGTCCTGACTCTGGTTGTCGAGATCCTTCTGCATCTCGCGCAGTTTCGCCGCTTCCTCCTCCATCTCAGCGACACGTCGCTTCATTGCCGAAATTTCCTCCTGTGCCTGTAAGTAACCGTCTATAGCCAGACCTGGGCCCGTGGAGAGCATACGGACCTCATCGTTGTTCTCGAATCGATCGGCGCTGTCCGCCGCCGGCTCCACCTGGACGTCCGACATGCTAGGATTGTCGACTGGAAGTCTGGCCCGAGCTGAAGACGCAGGCTTAAACCGGAGAGCCATACTCGTTAGCATGAAGCCGCAGTGAGAACTCTCTGACACGAAGGCTAGGTTCCCCCGGCGGTAGTGACCCTTCAAGGTTTGTCTTGCTAGTGACACAGTGGTGAAGAGGAAAGGCTGAAGATAGGAAAACTTGGGTGACTAACCGAATCCGCTGGTAGACTGGTCCTCGGGGAAGCCGCAAGCTTGAAGGACTAGGCTAGGCTTTATATCTATGGCGGAATGTGCTTTAAACTTCGAGCGTCGGTCACGAAGGGTAGGTTCCTAACAGTAGAACGGAGGAAAAGCAGCAGTCGCGGCTCGTCGCTACTCAGCATCTCCAAAATAAATCAACGCCGATAAGATAAGAAACGGTCACGTGCTAGCGCGACTCATGCGAGCCCCTCTGGAGCTCTGAGCCACCTCCAATCTTCAAGCAACACCCGCGCGGCCCCTCCTGCACCTGGTGATTGCCGGCGACCTCAATCATCGTTTCCATGCAACCCAACAAGGGTGGGCAATCAAGCAGCATGCCGCTCGCTCCGGCGGCCGTCGAAGATGGCTTCTCGTATGCGTCGGCGACTTCTACGCCGAGGCAAGCGGCCACAATCGCCATCGGCGAGCCACGATTCCCGAGTTGGTCGCTCTATTCAAGGGTTCCAGCGACGCCAACGAACCTCCCGCGCATTGGTACGAGGCCCAACTCATCCACTACGGGCTCAAGCCATCCAAGACAAAGGGCACAGCCAAGATGAGGCTGTACGAGGCCACGACAAAAGGCGGATTGGCTGTGCCCGGTCACATTCTCATGATCGAGGCGAACTTGAAACGAAACTGGGTGAAGGCCGACCGCGCGTTAAAGCAGGCGCTGAAGAATCAACCCGCGGATACGACCCCGGCCAGGGGAACGAAGCGGAAGGCAGACCCTGCTATCAGCGACTCACCAAACCCAGTCAAGTCCATGACTATCAATCCAGACGGTTCCGTGAATATTCAATTCGGAGGGACGGCGAAGAAGCCTAAGAAGGCGACAAATACCAGCCAAGCTGCCAGTTCAAAACCAGCGGCCCCCCGTGGCCCGGGTACGGGAACCTCACGAGGCATGGGTACGGGAACCTCACGAGGCATGGGTACGAGAACCTCACGAGGCATGGGTACGGGAACCTCACGAGGCATGGGAACCGCTCCCCGTGGTCGCCCCTCTCCTAGAGCAGGGCCTTCGACAATTAAGACCAAGGCCGCATCTCCCGAGCGCCCCCCGCCGCAGGCACCGCGAACCAAGCAGACGGCGAGGCGAAGCGGAAAGTATCCCAATCTCAGCACCAGACCGCCCGCATCAAGTCTCGAGCCGAGCCAGCCAGGCCCAGGCCCCGGATACCGCAGCTATGCCGGCTACGATGACCCTATCGACTTTGACGACCCTCCGCCTCCGTGTGAAAGCGAGTCTGCCGGGCACTACGATGATCACCCCGATGACGGCTACGGCAGAACCGAAAAGCAGACTTACCACCATGGCGAGCCTGCTCCTGAGCCTCTGGGGTTGCTCAACGGACGGCACGATGTGGAGATTCGTCAATCGTGGAGCGCCTTCGGCGGTTCGGCCATCATCCTGACCTTGGACGGTTCAGCACTGTGGGGCTCGTTCGACTTTGGTGATATCCACGGCGTTTTCTTCCTCCCCAGCCGACCTTGGCAGAGCTCCCCGCAAGCTCACCGCTTCACCTGGCGTGGGGAAGACGGCCACGGGGATCAGTATACCGGGGATAACTGCGTCGGGGAGATTGTATTCTACGGGGGCGGCCGTATCAGCGGTATGATCGACTGGCAGGGAGGACCTGAGTTTGACGGACATCGAGTCGTCGGCCAGGGAACTCGAAGTGAGATCAGCGGTACTGCGATGCAAGGTCAATGGGCTGGTTACTGTTAAGGTGGGCTGAATCGCCAAACCGATAGGTCCAATCCTATGGCGATATCCATACCGGATGGTGGAAGGAGCAGGGTTGAAGAACGAAACGAGGAGGCGGGGGGGCACTGGCAGTTATAAGCCTGTTACCCCCTTTCTTATGTGCACTTTAGCACGCCCAGGCTGGAAGCACAAGGCTCTACTAGGGTTGGAGCTGGGGGACACCCGTGGGTAGGGAAGCTGTATACGATCTTGTACGTTTCGTTGGATGTAAGAGCGACCAGAACTTGGTCCCGCGCATCTCAGATGATAGCCGAGATCATCAATGCCTCTCTTGGACGACGTAACCGCACAAATCGTTTCGATAGTCTCCCTGCCATGTTTCAGGCGCCATTAGGCGCCAGCTTTCTGGAGCGCGCAGTGAGGAACCGGGAAGGAGACGAAGCTGTTGCTGACGCGCAGCCCCGCAGCCCCAAACCGCGCCCCTCCAAGCAGCGCCCCTTCGCCAACGCCCGTCCTCGCGAGACAAGTTGCGTTTACAGGACCATACCCAGCACGACATTGCCGGCCCAGGCGGCAACATTCTCCAGTACTTATCTTGGGGAGTAACTACCCAAGTTGTATCGGGTGGAGGGAGTAGCAGCCAACCCGTCACCATGTCCATCACCCTCGAGAAGGTTCTCGCGGCAACGCCCGCCACTACACGGGGCCAGCCGACCCAGCTCTCCTGCGATCCCAAGGGCGAGCGGATAGCTTATGCCGTAAGCCCTCCCCCCCTCCTCCTGCTCCCTAGCCCGTCCGCTGGAGCACGTCCGGTCGCCACAGCAGCTAACTTACCTCGACCGGCCCGAATTTAGTCGGGCAAGTCCATCTTCGTGCGGTCCATCGACAACCCGGCCGTGTGCAAGCAGTACACGGGCCACACGGCGGCGACGTCGGTGGCGCGCTTCAGCCCGTCGGGCTTCTACATCGCCAGCGGCGACGTGTCGGGCCAGGTGCGGGTGTGGGACGCGGTCGAGGGCGTCAACACCAAGGGCGAGTACGCCATCATCTCGGGGCGCATCAACGACGTGGGCTGGGACGGCGACAGCGCGCGCCTCGTCTGCGTCGGCGACGGCCGCGAGCGCTTCGGCCACTGCATCACCGCCGACAGCGGCAACAGCGTCGGCGAGGTCAGCGGCCACAGCAAGACGGTCAACGCCGTGGCCGTGCGCCTGCAGCGCCCGCTGCGCGCCGCCACCGTCTCCGACGACGGCAGCCTGTGCTTCCTGCACGGCGCCCCCTACAAGTTCCAGTCCAAGGCCGCCGGCCTGCACAAGGGCTTCGTCTACGGCGTCGCCTTCTCGCCCGACGGCGCCCTGCTCGTGAGCGTCGGCGCCGACCGGCGCATCCAGCTCTACGATGGCAAGACGGGGGAGCCCACCCGGGCCGTCAGCGAGGGCGCCGGCCCCGGCGCCCACCAGGGGAGCATCTTCGCCGTAAGCTGGGCCAAGGACTCGAAGCGCTTCGCGACGGCGAGTGCCGACCAGACGGTCAAGACGTGGGATGCCGAATCCGGAAAGCTGCTGCAGAGTTGGCGGTTCGGGGAGGAGGGGGCCGTCAGCGTGCCGGATCAGCAGGTCGGCGTGGTGTGGCCGCAAGGCCGGAGCGACGGGCTGCTCATCGCGCTGAGCCTGGACGGGAAACTGAGCTACCTCGTCGACGGCAAGGAGAAGCCGGTCCGGGTCGTCCAGGGGCACAACAAGAGCATCACGGCCCTCGGCGCGGGCTCCGACGGCAAGGGTGGCGACCTGTGGACGGGCAGCTTCGACGGCCGCGTGTGCCACTGGGATGTGGGGAGCGGCACCGGCAGCGCCGTGGACGGCCAGACGCACACGAACCAGGTGACGCAGTTTGCGCCGCTGCCGGGCCGGACGTACAGCGCCGGCTGGGACGACACGCTGCGCATCGTCGACGAGGCCGCCCGCACCTTTGCCGGCGCCTCCCTGAAGCTCGCCGCCCAACCCAAGGGCGTCGGCGCGGCCGACGGGCGGATCGTTGTCGCCACGGCGTCGGGCATCGCCGTCTTCCACAAAGACAAGCAGGTGGGCGAGCTGAAAACGGACTATGCGCCCACCGCACTCGCGGCGAGCGGCACGTTGGTGGCGGTGGGCGCGGACGGCAACACGGTCGCCGTCTATCAGCTCACCTCGGGGAACGAGCTTCGCTCCGCCGAGACGCTGCGGGCGTCGGCCTCGCAGGTCTCGTCCCTCGCCTTCTCCAAAGACGGCAAATACCTCGCGGCGGGGTCCGCTCAGGGCAAGATCGTCGTGTACAAAACGTCAGACTGGAGCGTGGCGACGGACCGGTGGTCCGCCCATACGGCGAGGGTCACCTGCATCGCGTGGAACGACGCCGGTACGCACGCCGCGAGCGGCGCCTTGGATACGAACCTTTTCGTCTGGAGCCTGGCCAAACCGGGCAGCCGAGTCAAGGCGCTCAATGCTCACAAGGACGGCGTCAACGGGGTCTGCTGGGTCGAGAGCGGGCAAAAGGTGGCAAGTGCAGGCGGCGACGCGGCTGTGAAGATATGGAGCGTATCGGGGCTGCAATAGGTGATGGAATGGTACGGGGTACTAGTACCCATGACCAGTGTTGAGTCGGCCAAATAAAAAGAACAGATGCATCTACGAACCTGATCTATCCGTTTCCGTCCGCTGGGTATCTAACAAGTGCAACGCTCTAAACGCCTCAAAACACTAAACCATCGCGCGACTTCCGTCCACAACCTCTATTATCAGTCTGTTCCACACTGTACCTCCAAATCCGCAACGCTGACTCGGGGAGGACGACAACCACATTTGAGGGTCAAGCCGAATAGCCAGGCTTCGCTGAGGACTAGTCTTGGCGAAGTTGATCGTCTACGTTGGCCTCCCGCAGCGCCGCCTGGGCATCGGCATCCCTCAGCTTCTTCTTCTCTGCGAACATGGTGGCCGAGTCGCGCAAATCGTGCAACCGTTTGAGATCCTCCTGGTAGCCTGCCGAATCAGGTCGTTAGCGCCATCCAGTCGAACAAGGTGCACCGCTCGTCGTCCGGGACCGGGAACGACGGTTCCTCGTAGGGCGCCAGGTGATCGAGCCGACCTCGTACGATTATCCTGTCGTGAACCATGGGGATGAAGTCTCGGATGCGTCTAGGCAACATCAGTCGGATGGCCGGACGGGAGGCACAACGCCCAACTGACCCGAGCTTCCCCGCAAGCCCGTAGCCCAGAGGCTCCAGTTCGTCGGCGAGCTCTTGCTGGTGGTTCCCGGCTAACAAAGGGTTGGGAACAGCGACGAGGGCGACGCCGAACCGCTGGGCATCAAGGACCGTGCCGGAGCCTAGAGAGCATAAGCAACCGGCATCAGACGACACACCTCCCCCAGGGAAGTTATGGTATTCATACCA
>Ga0247777_1000475_pt1 | contig 11403 bp, 9 predicted proteins | sample UWRJL154409C5_FD_179937 | JGI IMG/M metagenome (GOLD analysis project Ga0247777, IMG submission 179937) | Plant litter microbial communities from Arlington Agricultural Research Station in Wisconsin, United States - UWRJ-L154-409C-5 | ecosystem: Environmental > Terrestrial > Plant litter >...
CCTGCCGCGCCGGAACCGGAGCCCGCGCTGCCGGAGACGTCACGCCATCACCTGGACGATCTCTACCGGCTGGGCCGCATCGGCCACGTGCGCGGCATCCACGCGAAGCTCACCGAGATGGCGGCCGAGCACCCCCAGAACGAAGCCGTGGCCTCGCACCTGCGCGCCCTGGTCTCCAACTTCGAGCTCAAGCGCTACATGAACGTCCTCGAGGCGATGAGAAAAAATGGCTAACGAATCCGCACGCCGCGACACCATCCTGGTGGTCGACGACACCCCCGAAACGCTCGGGCTGCTGACCGATACGCTCGACCACGCCGGCTTCACGGTGCTCATCGCCATGGACGGAAACAGCGCGCTGGAGCTGCTTGACCAGATCACGCCCGACCTCGTGCTCATGGATGCGGTGATGCCCGGCATGAGCGGTTTCGAAAGCTGCCGGCGCATCAAGCAGGAGAAGATGCTCGCCAACCTGCCGGTGATTTTTCTGACGGGCCTGAGCGAATCGGCGCACGTCATCGAAGGGCTGGCGGCGGGCGGCGTCGACTACGTGACCAAGCCGATCGTGGTCGACGAGTTGCTCGCGCGTATTCGAGTGCACCTCGCCAACGCGCGCGCCGCGCAGGGCGCGGGCGAGGCACTCGATGCGTCGGGGCGGTTCCTGTTCGCCACCGATCGTGCGGGCAAGGTGCTGTGGTGTACGCCGAAGGCCAAGGAGATCCTGGCCGACACCGGCCTGCAGGGAATGCTCACCGAGCAGGTCATGCGCCTGCGGGCGCAGAGCTCGGGGTCGCCGAACGCGAAGGTGGCACTGGAAGTGGGTTCGCGGCGCCTGGAGATCGGCGTCGTCAGCTCGGTGGGCCCCAACGAGTGGCTGTTCCGGCTGACCGAGACCGCCGTCATCGTCGAGGAAGAAGTCCTGCAGCGGACGCTGGCCATCAGCTCACGCGAATCGGAAGTGTTGCTGTGGGTGAGCCGCGGCAAGTCGAACCGCGAGATCGGCGAGATCCTCACCATCAGCCCGCGCACGGTGGACAAGCACATTGCGCAGATATTCACGAAGCTGGGGGTGGCCAATCGGGCCTCGGCGGCGGCCCGGGCGGTCAAGGCGCTCGCCAGCTGAATGATGTCCGTTTTTGACCGCTGACCGACTTCGGGTGAGCTTGTCGGGGCACTGGGCCGCGCGCAGGATTCGCGCCACACCCCAGGAGTCACCCCATGAAAACCGCCCTTCTCGTCATCGACGTTCAGCAGTCGTTCCAGCATCGCCCGTATTGGCGTGAAGACGACGTCAAACCCTTCCTCGCCCACATCCAGAAGCTCATCGACCAGGCCGCGGCGAGCGGCATTCCGGTGCTGCAGGTGTTCCATGTCGAGGAGCAGGATGGGCCGACCGGCGCGTTTTCCAGCAAATCCGGTTATGTGAAGGCGCTCAGCGCGCTGCGCATTGCGCCGACCGAAGTGTTTCACAAGGAAGTGCATTCGGCGCTCTATGGGCGCGCGGCGAACGGGCGCACGCTCGAGCAGTGGCTGCGCGACTTCGGCATCGACCACGTCATCGTCACCGGCATCCGCACGGAGCAGTGCTGCGAGACGACGACGCGGCATGCGTCGGACGCGGGATTCAAGGTAACCTACGCCCTGGATGCCACCCTCACTTTTCCGATGGTGTCGAAATCCGGCCGCACGTTCTCGCCCGCGGAGCTGATGGAGCGGACCGAGCTCGTCCTGCAGGGGCGATTTGCGGAAGTGCTGCGGACGGAAGCCATCGCTTTCTGAAGACGCTGTCATGACCGAAGTCGTGTTCGCGCTGCTGCCACGAGTGATCCTGCTGGATGTTGCAGGGCCGGCCGAGGCATTCCGGATTGCGAACCGGCTGGTGCCGGGGAGCTATGTGCTTCGATTCGTCGGCAGCACACGAGCCCTCGACAGCGCGGTGGGACTCCGGCTCGCCGCGCTTCGGCCGTTGCCGAAGCGGCTCCCGGCGGGCTCGACTCTCATCGTGACCGGTATTGCCGGCTCGCGTGTGGATCACGCTGAGCCGGCGATCGGCCGGCTGGCTCGCTGGCTCGGTCACATCATGCAGGATGAATCGCACACGCTGCTCTGTGTGTGCGCTGGCAGCGTGGTGGCGGGTCATGCCGGCCTGCTCAAGGGCCGCGAGTGCACGACCCATCATGATCACGTCGATGAGCTGCGCACGGTCGAGCCGGGCGCGCGCGTGCATGCGAACCGCATCTTCGTCGAGGATGGGCGGGTGTTCACGAGCGCGGGCGTGACGGCGGGTATCGACCTCGCGCTGCATGTGATCGGGCGACAGCTCGGGCATCGGGTGGCGGCGACGGTGGCGCGTGAGCTGGTGGTGTACCTGCGCCGCTCAGCGGCGGACCCGGCGTTGTCGCCGTGGGTTCTGCATCGAAACCACATTCATCCCGGGGTTCACAAGGTGCAGGACGCGGTGAGCCGTAACCCCGCCGCGGACTGGCCCGCGAAGCGGCTCGCGGATCTCGCGCATACCAGCGAGCGCAATCTGGCGCGGCTGTTTGCGCAGCATGCGCAATGCTCGCCGCTCGACTACGTGCAACGCATGCGGGTTGGGCTGGCGCGCGAGCTGCTCACGCAGGGTGACTACTCGGTCGATCGGGTGGCGGAGATGGCGGGCTTCAGCTCAGCGCATCAGTTTCGGCGTGTGTGGCGGCGATGGGAAGAGAAGGCGCCAACGCAGATGTGATGGGCGCTTTTCAGCCGCCCGGCGATTGAGGGCTACTTACCGGCGGTGGACCGCCAGTAGCCCAATCAAGCAATTCCACCGTGTGCACAACCGGAACACCGGTAGCCTGCGCAATCTGCGTGATGCACCCGATGTTGCCGGTAGCAATGATCTCCGGCTGTACAGATTCGATATTGCGCACCTTCCGATCCCGCAACTGCGCGGACATCTCCGGCTGAAGCATGCTGTACGTCCCGGCCGAGCCGCAGCAGATATGGCTTTCCGGAATATCGAGAACAGTGAACCCCGCTTCACGCAGCAGCCGCGGAGCGAGCGCATGAAGCTTCTGGCCGTGCTGAAGCGAGCACGCAGAGTGATAGGCGACACGCAGACTGGGCGCACGCGGCGCCTGAGCATCGAAGCGATGTGCCGCCAGCAGCTCGCCCAGCACTTCGGAAATATCGCGCGACAGTGAGGAGACGTGCGCCGCCTTCACCGCGTAATGCGGATCCGTGCGGAAGAGGAAGCCGTAGTCTTTCAGCATCGTGCCACAGCCCGATGCCGTGACGACGATGGCGTCGAGGCCGCGCGATTCGATTTCGCGCGTCCACGCATCGATATCTGCTTTCGCCTGGGCGGCGGAATCGTGCTCGCGACCGAGGTGATGAACGAGCGCCCCACAGCATCCGGTGCCTGGGGCAATGACGACCTCCACGCCGAAGCGCTCGAGCATGCGCTTGGCAGCCTCGTTGATTTCCGGTCGAAGCGCCGGTTGAACGCAGCCAGGCAGGAGCGCGACACGCCGAAGTTTGCGTGATGTGTTGGATTCCACTCGCGTGGCTGTCGCACCGGCGGAAATCTCGCGAGTCGCCGCGAGCGTACGCCTCACATCGCCGGTAAGAGCGCCCACACTCTGATTGACTGCTACGCCACCCTGATTGATGGCTACCCCACTCTGATTGACCGCTACGCTCCTATTGGCCGCCGCATCGAGCAGCGCCCGCATCCGCTTCGGGAACAACCCCCGCAACGGCCGCGCTAACCGCGCCAGCGCCAGCGCCACACGAAACCGCCCCGTATGGGGCAACACGAACGCGAGCATCGCTCGCATGACCCGATCCGCCATCGGACGCCGATAGGTGCGTTCGATGTGCTGGCGCGCATGATCCACGAGGTGCATGTAGTGCACGCCCGATGGGCACGTGGTCATGCACGAGAGACAGGTGAGACACCGATCCAGATGCTTCACCGTCGTGGCATCCGCCGGCCGGTTCTTCTCCAGCATGTCCTTGGCGAGATAGATCCGCCCGCGCGGCCCATCGAGCTCATCGCCCGTCAGCAGATACGTGGGGCAGGTCGCCGTACAGAATCCGCAATGGACGCAGGCGCGCAGGATGCGCTCCGTGTCCGCAACCTGCGGATCGGCGAGCTGTGCCGTTGTGAAATGAGTCTGCATCTCAGACGTCCGCGTACATGCGGCCGGGATTCAGCACGCGTTTCGGATCGAACTGCAGCTTCACGCGCTTCGACAGCGCCGCGAGCGACGCCGCCTGCGGCTGGAAGACATTCACGCCCCGACGCACCTCTTCGGGCGCGCGAATCAGCGTTGCGTGCCCGCCGGATTCGGCAAGCATGGAGCGAATTTTCCGCTCGCATTCGAGCGTGCTCGAAACATCGGCAGACGCGGCAGACTGCAGCCACATGAGCCCGCCGCCCCAATCGAGAAAGGCTCGTGAGCCCGGCAAGCCCGCCTGAATCCTGCCGAGCACCTCGACACCCAGCGCGGGCGGCACGGAGATTCGCCACAGTCCGCGGCCCGGATCGTCCGCGAGAGGCGCGACGTCGCGAACGGCCCGCCAGAAACCCAATGACTCTTCGAGGTCGAGCGTCGTCATCGGGCCCTCGGCCGCGAGCTGCTCGCGCAGTCGCGAGAGACGAAACTCGACGGACGGTGCCACACCTTCAAAGCGGAATGCGGTCGCCGGCGTGTGAGGTGCGATCCCGGGCGCGGAGAGGTCCTGCGGCAAATAGCATGCTGCTGACACATCCGCAGTCGATCGAACGACTGTCTTCATCGTGCGTGCCGCGGCTGCCGCCGCCTGGCCACCAACGACCAGCGTGCGCGTGTCTTCCTGCGCCGGCAGTACCTTGATCGTGAGCTCGGTGATCACAGCGAGCGTGCCATACGAGCCCGTAATGAGCTTCGGCAGGTCATAGCCCGTCACGTTCTTCACCACCTTGCCGCCCGCTTTGAACAGCTCGCCCCGGCCGGAAACGGCCGTGAAACCGAGCACATGATCGCGAACCGCGCCTGCCTTCGGACGACGCGGCCCCGAAAGACCGCTCGACACCGCTCCGCCGAGCGTCCCCAACCCGCTCAGGTATGGAGGCTCGAACGCGAGACATTGCTTGCGCGCGGACAGCAGGCTTTCGACCTCGGCGAGCGGCGTGCCGGGAAGCGCGGTGAGAATCAGTTCTTCCGGCTCGTATGCGAGCACGCCGCGCAGCCCGGAAACATCCAGAGTGTGCGGAGCGTCGACGGGTCGCCCCAAGCCACGACGCGTGCCGGCGCCCACGACCTCGAGCGCCTCGCCGGCATTCATCGCCCAGCGAACTGCGTCGACCACCTCATCGGCGTTACGGGGAGCAAGCGTTGTCACGAAGGCCTAGAAGCGCGGAATGTCCGGGAACGCGAGCTTACCCTGATGCACGTGCAGCCGGCCCAGCTCCGCGCAGCGATGCAGGACGGGGAACACCTTGCCCGGGTTCAGAAGGCCGGCGGGATCGAACGCACACTTCAGTCGCTCCTGATGGGCGAGGTCGCCTTCGCTGAACTGCTCGCTCATGAGATCGCGCTTCTCGACGCCCACGCCATGCTCGCCGGTGAGCACACCGCCCACCTGCACGCACAGCCGGAGAATGGCGGCACCGAACGCTTCAGCCCGCTCGAGCTCCCCCGGCTGGTTCGAGTCGAACAGAATCAGCGGATGCAGATTGCCATCGCCGGCATGGAACACGTTGGCGACACGCAGCCCGAACTCGCTTTCGAACTCCTTTAGTCGCGCGAGCACGGCCGGCAGCGCCTTGCGCGGGATCGTGCCGTCCATGCAGAAATAGTCGGGGCTGATGCGGCCCACCGCGGGGAACGCGGCTTTGCGCCCGGCCCAGAAAGCGAGCCGTTCGGGTTCGCTCGAGCTCATGCGACAGCTCACCGCACCCTGCGCCTGCGCCAACGTCGTGACCTGCGCGCAAAGGTGGTCGACCTCGGCGGCCGGGCCGTCCAGCTCGACGATGAGCAACGCTTCCACGTCGAGCGGATAGCCCACGTTCACGAAGGCCTCCGCCGCATGAATGGCGGGCTTGTCCATCATCTCCATGCCCGCCGGGATGATGCCCGCGCCGATGATCGCGGCCACCGTGGCGCCCGCGGTTTCATTCGAGGCAAAACCGATGAGCAGCGCCCGCGCGGTTTCCGGTTTTCGCAGGATACGCACCGTGACTTCGGTGACGACGCCCAGCAAGCCTTCCGAGCCGGTGAGGATGCCGAGCAGGTCGTAGCCTTCCGCATCGAGGTGCTTGCCGCCCACCCGCACGATGTCACCTTCGATGGTGACGATCTCGACGCCCAGCACATTGTTGGTGGTGAGGCCGTATTTCAGGCAATGCACGCCGCCGGAGTTCTCGGCGATGTTGCCGCCGATGGTGCAGGCGATCTGGCTGGACGGATCGGGGGCGTAATAAAACCCGAGAGCGTCGACGGCTTTCGAGATGGCGAGATTGGTAACGCCGGGTTGGCAGGTGACGGTGCGATTGTCGTAGTCGATATCGAGGATTTTGCTCAAGCGGGCGAGGCCCAGCACTACGCCGTCTGCCAGGGGCAGCGCGCCGCCTGAGAGAGATGTGCCGGCGCCTCTTGGGACGACCTTTATGCCCAGGGCGCTGCAGATTCGCAGCACCGCTGCTACTTCCCCGGTGGACGACGGCAGCACCACGAGCATCGGTATCTGGCGATACGCCGTGAGGGCATCCTGTTCGTAGGCGCGGCGACTGTTCTCGTCTTCGATGACGCCGTCCGGGACGGCTTCGCGCAGGCGCGCGAGCAGCTCGGCGCGCCGCGCGAGGATCGCCGGGTCGGGGGCGGGCATCAGCATGGGAAGATTATCGGGCCAGTGAGGCAGCGGTTGCCGCGAAATGCTGGCCGGCGCGCTTCTCGGCGCTGAGCGCGCGGCCAGGAGCGAACCGCTCGATCATTTCGGGGCGGGTGCCGCTTCGGGCACGGAGTCGGGCTTCACGGCCGGGGCAGCGGCGTCACCCGACGCGGCCGGGGCGGCGGCATCGCCCGGCGCGGCGGGCGCCGCAGCCTCCGCCGGCGGGTCCTGTGAGGTCGTCACATAGACGCGCAGCTCTTTCAGCTTCGCCTTGATGGTCGCCTCGTTCTGCGGGCCCATTCGCAGCAGCAGCTTCTGGCCGGCGGAACGGGCTTCGAGCGCGGGGTCGGCGTATTCGTAGAACACCTTGCCCTGCTTCAGCGGAATCGGCCCGCGGATGTCCGGGGTCTGGAGCAGGTGGTCGATCACCTCCACCAACCGGTCGTTGAAGTACTGGCCGGGGTAGCCCAGGTCCTCATACGACTGCTGGAACAGCGGGTAATAGCGGATATAGAGCGAGCCGAGCTGCTTGATGTCCGCTGTCTGGACCAACTTCATGACGGCCGCATAGCGGGCCGCGTTCTCCGTGCTCAGCAGGGTGCTGTCGCCGCTCGTGACCACCACCGTCTCGCCGCCGAGCGACTTGAGCGGCCGCATCTGCTCGGCCACCTTGTTCCGCGGCAGGTTGTCCACGGTTACGACTATGTGGCGGATGACCATCTCGGGCACCAGCATCTGCTCGATGGGCCCCTTGCCGAATACCCCGGCCAGTGCGCCGCCCACCTCCGGATCGCTCTCGTTGAGCTTCGGCAACGGCTTGTCCGGCTGGCTCGCGATGGGGTGGTGCTCTTTCTCCGGCTCCGGCGCGGCTTGCGCAGGCGCCTGCACGGCCGGAGGCGCCACAGGGGGCGCCGGCTTTTTCATGAACTCGAAGTAGTAGATCGCGCCGCCCGCTGCCACCACCGCCACCGCGATGGCGGAATACAGCGCCGTTCGTTTCCAGAACGAGTCTTCCGAATCCCAGGATGTCGACACGTTATGTCCTCCGCACGCACATTCTAGAGGCAGACACCGTCGCAGCGCCAAAATGCCGCATCGGAATGACGGCGGGACCCGACAAGGCATAGCCCTTGCGTCCCATTCGGTAGTACGGAACTGCCACGGCCGCGGTTGCTGCGCTTCGCACAGCGGATCCGGAGTGCGGAAAGTCTCAAAAAAAGATCAGTTGGTTGACCGTGAACCGCTGTGCAGAGTATCCAGTGACCTGCACGGTAGTTGCGGAATCGAAAGGCCGCTGGATGCGTTCAGACATGGGATCTCGGGAACAGGAAGGTTCGTCGCTTTCGGGCCCGCTTGCGGGCCGCAGTTCCGTATCCGCTGACCTGCACAACGACCTGCTCGCCAGTGCACAGGCCGAAACCTATGTGCACGGCATGCAGCACCTCGTCACCGTCGTGCAGCGACTTTCCCAGGCCCGCACGCTCGACGCGATCCAGGCGATTGTCCGCCGGGCGGCTCGCGAGCTCACGCATGCGGATGGCGCGACGTTCGTGCTTCGGGACGTCAACCTCTGCTACTACGCGGACGAGGACGCGATCTCGCCCCTGTGGAAGGGCCAACGTTTTCCGATGAGCGCCTGCATCAGCGGCTGGGCGATGCTCAACCGCCAGGCCGTGATCATCGAGGACATCTACGCGGACTCGCGTATTCCGCACGACGCGTACCGCCCCACGTTCGTGAAGAGCCTAGTGATGATGCCGATCCGGACGGTGGAACCGATCGGCGCTATCGGCGCCTACTGGGGCACGCGCCACAAGGCGACGGCGGAAGAAGTGAACCTGCTGCAGGCCCTGGCCGACAGCACGTCCGTCGCCATGGAAGCCGCGGGACTCTTTACCACCCTCGAAAGACGGGTCGCTGAGCGTACCGAAGAGCTCAACCGGCGTACCCACGACCTCGAGGTTCTGAACCGCGAGCTCGAAGCATTTTCCTACTCGGTCGCGCACGACTTGCGCGCACCGCTCATCACCATCGACGGCTTCGCGCAGGTGCTGAAGGAAACTTCAGCGGAAAGCCTGAACGACGAGTCGCTCAGCCATCTGGGACACATCCAGACCGCCGTCGCCCGCATGCACCGGCTCATCGAGGACCTGCTGGGGCTGTCGAAGATCGTGCGCGCGCCGATGGTGAAAACCACGGTGGACGTCAGCGCGATCGGCCGCGAGATCGCGCAGCGCCTGCACGAGGGCTCGCCGCAACGGGCCGGCGCGATCCTGATTGCGCCGGACCTCGTCGCGCAAGGCGATCCGGGGCTCATTCGCATCGTGCTCGAGAACCTGCTGTCGAACGCGTGGAAGTTCACGTCGAAGCGCGAGCACTCACAGGTGGAGCTCGACACCATTCGCGGCGCCGAGGGCGATACGGTGTTTCGGGTGAAGGACAACGGGGCGGGGTTCGATCCGCGCTATGCGACCAAGCTGTTCGGGCCGTTTCAGCGGTGCCATGCGCAGTCGGATTTTCCGGGGACCGGGATTGGGCTGGCGACGGTTCAGCGGATCGTGCATCGGCACGGGGGGAAGATCTGGGTTGAGGCGCAGCTGGATCGGGGCGCCAGTTTCTATTTCACGCTGCCGGGGTAAGAGTCCGGAAGCCCTCAATCGCCGGGCGGCTCAGAGCGCTCAAGCGCCGCGCGGCTTGGAAGAACCCATCTCAGCCGCCCGGCGATCGAGGGCTTCCTGGCTCTTCAGGCGCCCCGGGTCATCGCCCAATCGAACATCTTCGTGACGAAGCCGCCGCCGAGGCTGGCGCCCGTCACGTCGCGCAACTGATATTCCCCACCATCCAGAATCACATTCGCCGCCCGAATGCCGCTGCGAATCGCAGGCCCAATCCCTTCGGCCATATCGCGCGTCGCAAGCCCCGCGGCATCACCCGTGATGAACGCATTCCCAACGCGCACGACCTCTACATTCCCACGCAGGAAGTAGCTGTACCCATGGGGGTCGTACTGCGCCCCCGCGGCAAGCTTGCGATCGAGCAACCCGGTGATGTGTGACCAGTGGAAGCGAATGTCCTTCCCGCTGCGCTTGATGCGCTCGGCCATGCCGCCGACGCCGACGTTCAGGAACCCGTTCTCCTTGGGCACGTACCAGGAATACCCCGGCAGCCCCTTGTCGAAGAACCAGAGGTGGCAGTCGCCATCCTTCCAGTCGTACGGAATCTCATGTTCGAGCGTGACGGTCTGCAGCTCCGCCGCGCGCGGATTCGCCTCGCGGAAAAACGTGCGATACACCGGGCAGCGCGTGCCGCCGGCGCCGATGAGATGCCGCGCGCGATAAGCGTCGTCGATGACGTACCAGCCGTCTTCCTCGCGAATGGTCTTCACCGTGTGCTGAACGACCGGCGCGCCGGAGCGCTCGAGCAACCACGCGTCGAACTCGACGCGACGGATCGAGTGCTGAATGCACGGCACCTTCACGTAGAGCCCCTTCACATGGATGTGCAGGCGCTCGAAGGTGAGGAAGCTGTGCGGATAGTCCTCGATCTTCATGTCGAGGTCCTGCACGACTTCGGGCGTGATCCAGCCCGCGCAGAGCTTCAGGCGCGGGAAGGTCTCCTTGTCGAGGACCAGCACCTTCGCGCCACGCTTCACGAGCGTGCGCGCGGCAGACGAGCCCGCAGGCCCGCCACCCACGATCAGAACATCAACGGTTTGCATCAGGGCTCTATGCGCGGTTGTAGAGGTAATCGCGCGTCCAGGGCACGTTGTTGTTGTCCTTCGCCGCGAACAGCACCTGGAAGAGCTGCAACGAACCGGTGGTGAAGCCCGCAATGGAGCCGGCGAGATACAGCCGCCACATGCGCTCGAACTTCTCATCGAACATCTTGCGCACCTTGTCAGCGTTCGCGTCGAACAGCTCCATCCAATGGACGAGCGTGCGCGCGTAGTGCAGGCGGATGTTCTCGACGTCGATCACCGAGAAATCCCACGGCTCGAAGATCTGCATGAACTCGCCGATCGACGGAGGATAGGCGCCCGGGAAGATGCGCTTGGTAATCCAGGGATGCAGCGGTGCCGGCCGGTTGCGGCCGATGGAATGGATGAGCCCGCGTCCGTTGCTGTCACCTCCCAGCGCGCGATGCGCGACACCGCCGAGCGTGGCGTAATTCTCGACGCCCACGTGCTCCAGCATGCCCACCGACACGAACGCGTCGTACTTGCCGTGGACGTTGCGATAGTCGTCCTCGATGAACTCGATCTGGCTGTCGAGGCCTTCGCGCTTGGCACGCGCCCGCGCGTAAGCCACCTGCTCCTTCGAGATGTTGAACGCGCGCACCTTCACGCCGTAATGGCGTGCCATGTGCAGGGAGAGCCCACCCCAGCCGAAACCCGCTTCCGCCACCGTCTCGCCGGCACGAAGGCGCATCTTGCGACACACGTGATCGAACTTGGCGCGCTGGGCGTCGTCCAGCGACGCATCGGGCGTCGGGTAGTAGGCGCAGGTATACGCCATCGTGTCGCCGAGCCAGAGCGAGTAGAAATCG
>Ga0247777_1000476_pt1 | contig 11399 bp, 11 predicted proteins | sample UWRJL154409C5_FD_179937 | JGI IMG/M metagenome (GOLD analysis project Ga0247777, IMG submission 179937) | Plant litter microbial communities from Arlington Agricultural Research Station in Wisconsin, United States - UWRJ-L154-409C-5 | ecosystem: Environmental > Terrestrial > Plant litter >...
CCACTTGACGAATTCGCGACTGACGTCGAACTTCGCATTGGCATTGTCGGTGGTGGAATTGCCGCGGGCCACCACCACTCCCGCCTCGGCCTTCGCCTTCCACTGCGCCATCGCGCTACTTGAACAGGCGGTCAACAAAACGATCGGCGACAGCAATCGCAACCAGCTCACTCTCGGCATCAGCACTCGTCTCCGCGATCAACATCAGCGGCGCAGTATGACAAATCACCCCACGACCATTGTGTCGAAGTGTTGTTTCCTTGCGGCGACATTACGGAAAACGCGCATAGGGTGGAAAAGCTTTCTGGACGCCCCCATGTCGGCAGCCATGAACACACCAGCAACCGACTATCTGACCGTCACCAACGACACGTTCATGAAGGAGGTCGTCGAGGCCTCCGCAGGAACGCCTGTCCTGGTCGACTTCTGGGCGCCCTGGTGCGGCCCCTGCAAACAATTGATGCCCGTCCTAGAAGCGGTAGCCGCGTCCTATACCGGCCGCGTCAGGCTGGCCAAGGTCAATACGGACGACGAACAGGAACTGGCGCGACGCGTCGGCATTCGCAGCCTGCCCACTGTCGTGCTGTTCAAGGATGGTAACGCCGTGGATCACTTCAGCGGCCTGGTGCCGGAAGCCCAAATTCGCACCATGTTGGACAAGCATCTGGATGCGCCGACTATCGCGTCCGATCCGGCACAAGAGCTGGTCGCTGCGGGCGACTACAGCGCGGCGCGCGCCGAGATAGAGGCGCGACTCGCTATCGACGTCGAGAACTTCGAGTTGCGAGCGCAATTCGCCGAACTGCTGGCGCTGGAAGGCGATCTCGCTCGCGCACGCGAAGAGCTTGTAAAACTGCAGTCGCGCGAACCCAATCATCGCGCCGTGCGCAAGCTCGCCGCCCTGCTCGACTTCAGCGAATTGGTCGCCGCCAATGCCGATGTGCGCTCATTGAAAGAACGTGTCGCGACGAATCCAGCAGACCTGGATGCGATGCATGCATTGGCCGTTCATCGGCTGCTGGGCGGCGACGTGGAGCCGGCGCTGGAAACCTGGCTGACGCTGCTGCGCGATCATCGCAGCTATGGCGACGACCTGGCGCGACGCAGCCTGGTGCATGCGTTCGAACTGATCGGCGAGGCAGATCCCATCGTCGGTCAGACGCGCCGTGCGATGGCGCGAATGCTGTTCTAATCAGCGAGACTCAGCGGGCCTGATGCGCTTGCGCGCGCAGGCCTTCTGCAACCTCATCGCTCAAGTACGCATGGATGAGCCGGCGCGTGAGATAGATGAACGGGATCAGCAGGAACGCCATCAGCAGCTTGTAGCCGTAGTTGACCGTCGCTACCGCCAGGAACAAGGATGTCGGCCAGTGCTGCGGGCCGAGCACGAACGCGATGTAGAGCACCACGAAACTGTCGACCAGCTGCGAAATGGCGGTCGATCCCGTGGCCCGCGCCCAGATCCATTTTTCGCCGGTGACTTTGCGAATGCGGTGAAACACGGCAAGGTCGATGACCTGCCCCAGCAGGAACGCCGTCACCGAACCGGCGATGGTCCATAGCCCCTGGCCGAACACATTGCTGAAGGCGGCCTGCATGTCGGGTACGCCGCGATCCTGGTTTACTACCACCCAGAACTGCGCCGGCACCAGCGAGATGGCCACGTATGCGGCAATGAAGCCGTAGACGATCAGGCCGATGGTCAGCCACGAAATGAACTGCACGCCGCGGCGGCCGAAGTATTCGTTGATCAGGTCCGTCATCAGGAACACGAACGGCCACCACAGCACGCCGCTGGTGAACGACAGCGAGCCGCTCTGCCCGAACAGGCTCCAATTCAAAGCGTCGATGCCTAATGTGGGCTCGAGCGCGAAAATTTTCACGCCGACGAATTCCGCGACCAGCGCGTTGACGGCCAGGAAGGCGGCCAGCACGACGAACAGGCGCGCGGGCTTTGAGGCCAGGGGACTGTGCAAGGTAAGCATGGGGTCGAAGTATGAAGGAGAAGAAGGGCGTTTGCGGCGGAAGCATGCTTCTTGCCTCCTGCGCCGATCGCCGGGAAGGACCGAGGAGGGGCGTCTTACTCTTTCTTGAATTACGGTAATCTTGGTTCCTACATGATCACCATCGCCTCCCTCCACATCTACCCCGTCAAATCCTGCGGCGGCATCGCACTTCAACGCGGCTTGGTGACAGCGACAGGTTTCGCGCACGATCGCGAATGGATGATCGTTCGCGAGGACGGCCGCTTCATCACCCAGCGGGAACATCCCCGCCTCGCCCTGATCGAGACCGCCCTCGATGAATCGGCGCTTACGTTGCGTGTACCAGGAATGCAGCCGTTGAGGATCCCGCTCGCTGCACGGGGAGCAGCGATGCAAGTGAAGTGTTGGAACGATCTCTGCGCGGCACACGATGCTGGCGACGTTGCCGCCGAATGGCTCGCTGCGTGGTTGGGCGCGCCGCATAGACTCGCGCGCTTCGATCCCGCTCAGCGACGCCCAAGCAATCTGACGTGGACGGGCGGACGCGAAGCGTTGAATCGATTCACCGACGGCTATCCCTGGCTGGTGATTTCAGAGGCGTCGCTGGCCGATCTCAACGCACGCTTGCCTAAGCCGCTGCCCATGAATCGCTTCCGGCCCAACATCGTAATCGACGGCTGCGCTGCATACGATGAAGACCGCATGGAAGAACTGCGTCATGACGAAGTGCGCTTCGCACTAGTGAAGAGTTGCACGCGCTGTGCGATCACCACTACCGAACAAGCGACGGGCACACGTGATGGAGATGAGCCACTGCGCACGCTGCGCAGTTATCGCTTCGATCGACAGCTCAAGGGCGTGCTCTTCGGCCAGAACATCATTGCGCTGGCGGGAGTCGGCAGCACGATTGCCGTGGGAGATATTTTCGAACCGCGGTGGCGCGTGGACGAGACCGGCGCGCCGATATTATCTACCTGAGCGCTGCAGTTCCTGTGCGAGGCGACGCAGGCCTTCGCTTTCCCAACCGAACCGCTGGCTGCCTCTCGCGTCTTCGCTGATGGCGCTTTGCACAGCCGCGACATGAGGCGCGATGCGGCGAATCACTATGCTTTCCCAGTCTTCTCGCACCAGGGTCTTATCCGGATCGATGTCTTCGAACGCCGGCTCCTGGGCCAGTTCGCCGTTCTTGCGCAGCAACTCCGAATCGCGGTCGACTGTCATAATCGAAGAGCCTCTGGCTATTGCGTACCCTATCCTGCAAGCGTGTCCGGCAAATGTGGTCCGGCTCACAAGTTCCTCGATGCAGCGTCGTCACACCGGGAGTTCGCCGATCCTGTCCTGCGACCTCACCGGGGTCGAGTGCCTAAAGGGACTAACGTTGCACGCGCAGTTGAAGTCGAACGCAGGTAGCGAGCCGGAAGTTCCTCATCGTGGTGGCCGGAAAAATGCAGATCAAAAATGCAGATCATTGGGTAACAAAACGGTCAGCAGAATGACATCTGCGCGAAGCACTCAGCTTGTCGGTGAACGCTCAGCTCTTGTCGATGGAGAGCCTGCCGAACGCGATCCCCAATTCCCAACCGCGGCCAGTGCCGCTGAATGCGAGTGACACGGGGCCCTTGCTCATCAAGTTGACGTTCGCTGACTTCACAGCGCCGGCTCCGGCCTCGGCGGAAACATAGGCTCCGAACAGATCGCCGATGCTGTCGACACCCGAGAAGCGGCCGCGGCCCTTGTCTATTGTGGACCGGCCCACGGTCGGCCCGCCGCCCTTCGCATCGATCTTGACCTTGGCCGACTCACCGTTCGAACACTTGATGGTGCCGATGCCGCTGGCCGTTTTGTAGAACGCGGACCAGCCGGACATGGTGAACCTGATATCGCAGTCGACCCTGCCCGAGGCTGAGGAGGTCGCCGTCGCGGCGGGAACGACGAACTGGCTGGTGAGTGCGAGGATGGATGCAATGACGGCAAAGTGACGACGCATGATGAACTCCCTGAAGATGCTGCGTAGACCCCTTCCGTGACCGCATCGCTGGCACCCATCCCGTCAGCCGCGTGTCCCCGTGAACGCGCTGTTGCCGAACTGGGTGCGGCAGCTGCCGGTCACCGTATTGCCCGTAACTTCGCCGCTGAACGCAACATGGATGCTGCCCATGGGACTGCTGACGTTGGATTCGCACGAGAACCTGTCGCCGTCAGCGACGATATTGGTGAGCGCCGTGGTGCCGGTGGACGCAGCCATGGTCCCGCTCCAGGCACCCGCCTGCGACTGCAGGTCCCAGACGAACTTCTGTGTGCCGATGGGAGTCTCCATGGTGACATTCCACTTGCCTGCAACACTCATAATGAACTCCCGGGTCGAATCCCGATTGACGGTGGTCGATTAACTGCCGCGATTGTAGCTAATGCCACTGCGCGTCTTCGATGCAGCGATGGTGAAAGAGCCGTGAGGAATGGGAGAATGACCGGATGAATCACAGCGGCAGTCTCTCCAGCGATTTCTTCAACGACTATCGCAGCCGTGGCGAACCGCTCGCGGTCGCTACCATCGTCAGCACGCTGGGCTCCACCTATCGCAAGGCGGGCGCGCAGATGCTGATTGCTGCCGACGGCGCGGTCGCCGGATTGCTGAGCGGCGGCTGCCTGGAAGGTGATCTCGCGGCGCATGCGCTCACCGTCATCGAAACTGGCGAGCCGAAGATCGTGGAATACGACACGCGCGGTTCGGATGACCTGATCTGGGGAATCGGCCTGGGCTGCGAAGGCGCGATGCGCATCCTGCTAACCCGGCTTGCCGCCGACAATGACTATGAGCCGTTCGCCTACCTGCAGCGATGTCGCGAAGCGCATCGGGCCGGCAGCTACGCGTTCGTGATCCAGACCGACAATGCCCAGTACCGCCTGGGCAGTCAGTACCACGGCAATGACGCGACCTTGCCACCCGAAGTGCAGGAAGCGCTCGACCTCCATGCAGGTGGCAGCAGCATCGTTGCGGCAGCGGGAGCGAGCTTTCTCGTCGTTCCGGTGGAGCTACCGGTGCGCCTGCTGGTGTTGGGCGCCGGGCCCGACGCCATGCCGCTCGTCGACATGGCGGGCATGCTGGGATGGGACATCACGGTACTCGATCATCGACCTGCATACGCTGTAGCGGATCGTTTCCCGCGCGCCCACCAGGTGTTCTGCCAGCCGGTGGCGAACCTGCCGGCGGTAATCGCGCATCGACACTTCGATGCCGCGGTGGTGATGAGCCACCATTTGCCGTCGGATGCAACTTACCTGGCATCGCTGGCCGCGAGCACGATCCGCTACGTAGGCCTGCTCGGACCAGCGCCTCGTCGTCATCGGCTGCTCAACGATATCGGCGAACTCGCGTCTGCCCTGTCGTCACGACTCTACGGGCCGGTGGGACTGGATATCGGTGCATCGACACCGGAAACCATTGCGCTGGCCATCGTGAGCGAAGTCCAGGCGGTTCTCGCCGGGCGCAAAGGGGGATCGTTCAGCGCACACGTCCGAGCGCCTGAAACCGCTTAGCCGCGTCGTAGATCCCGCAAAGCTCGCCGCGCATGTTTGTCCGGACGTCCATCAGGCGCCGGCGGCGCCATCCTCGACTGCTCCCGCCGCTGCTCGCGTGTATGGATACTCTCGGGCGTTTCGGTGTAATGCAAAACCGCTTCGCTCGCGGGGCCGCGTCGCTGGGGGATGCTCGCGACGATCACGTCGAAGCGGATTTCATCGCGCGTAATTTTTACTCTATCGCCGGGCCGCAGCTCGCGAGACGGCTTGACCCGCTCGTCGTTGACGTGGATGTGGCCGCCAGCGACGGCGTCGGTGGCCTGCGAGCGGCTCTTGAAAAAACGCGTGAACCAGAGCCATTTGTCGACGCGCAAACCTTCAGCTGTGCTCATGATCCAGATCTTACCTCTCGCGGTTCCGGGAGCGGTGGAGAGAAGAAGAGCGCCGGTCGGGGCCCTGTTAAAGTGCCGCCATGACACAACTGCCCCTCTCCCCGCCTACGCCCGAACCCCTCGATCTTCTCATCGTCGGCGGCGGCATCAACGGTGTCGGCATTGCACGCGACGCTGCCGGTCGCGGATTGAAAGTCGCGCTGGTGGAACAGTCGGATCTCGCCTCCGCCACTTCCTCCGCAAGCACCAAGCTCATTCACGGCGGCCTGCGCTACCTGGAGTCGTTCGAGTTCCGGCTGGTGCGCGAAGCGCTCATCGAGCGGGAGAAACTGCTTGGCATCGCCCCGCACATCATCCGGCCCATGCGGTTCGTGATACCGCATGTGCGCGGACTGCGCCCGCGATGGCAGATCCGCCTCGGCCTGTTTTTCTACGATCATGTGGCGGGGCGACGGCGCCTCGAAGCATCCCGTAATACCCGCATTGCCGGTACGGACTTCGGCGAATGCATCCAGCCGCAGATCACTCACGGCTTCGTCTACTCCGACTGCTGGGTCGATGACAGCCGGCTGGTGGTGCTCAATGCCATGGACGCAGCACAACGCGGCGCGCTCATCCATACGCGTACGAAACTGATTTCCGCTGCGCCTCTCGGCGGGCTGTGGACGGCGCAGGTCGAAGATCAACGTTTACAGCAGCGCCGGGAAATCACTGCCCGCGCACTCGTCAACGCGGCTGGGCCATGGGTGCAGAAAGTCCTGCAATCGGTGCAGCGGACAGCACCGGTGGATACGCATGTGCGCCTGGTGAAAGGCAGTCATCTCATCGTTCCGCAACTGTACCCCGGCTCGCACGCCTACCTGTTGCAGAATCCGGATGGGCGCGTGGTGTTTACGATTCCCTACGAAGGCCGCTTCACTCTCATCGGCACCACCGATGTGCCCTTCGAGGGCGACGCCGGCGATGTCAGCATTGCGAGCGAGGAGATCGATTACCTGTGCGCGACGGTGAATGCCTATTTCAGCAAAGCCGTTTCGCCGCGGGATGTACTGTGGACTTATGCGGGTGTCCGACCGCTCACGGATGACGAGTCGAAGAACGCGTCGCAGGTCACGCGCGACTACAAACTGGAATTGACCGCAGGCAAAGGCGAGCCGCCGTTGCTTGCCATCTTCGGCGGCAAGATCACCACTTATCGCCGGCTCGCCGAGGCAGCCCTGCACAAGCTGCAGCCGTTCATCCGCGGCAGCACGCAAAGTTGGACGGCACAGGCTCCTTTGCCCGGAGGCGATCTGCCGCGCGACGATTTCGAAGCGTTCCTCGCGGGGGTGCAACGACGTTGGCCATTCCTGCCGGAAGCGTTGGCACGACGACTGTCACGCGCCTATGGAACGCGCATCAGCGAAGTGATCGGCGCAGCCAGGCATTTCGACGACCTGGGCCAGCAGTTCGGCGCCGGCCTGTCACAGGCGGAGGTCACGTATCTCAGGAAGCACGAGTGGGCGCTCAGCGCGGAAGACATCCTGTGGCGACGGACCAAGCTCGGATTGCACATGACTGCCGCCGAGCGCGAAGCATTTGCGAAAGAGAATCCTGAAGGGATGACCCTGCCGGAATGAACAGTCGCGGGTCGCGCTTCGGCGACGTATACACCTGCTGACGGCCGCTCGATGGCAGAATATCCGGGCCACATGCACACGCAGGGAACTCACGTGAAAAGCGACTTTCTCACCCGCCTCGCCACCGACACCGAAGCGCTTCGTGCGCAGGGCCTCTTCAAACCCGAGCGCGTACTCACCTCGCCACAACAGGCGGTGATCCGTGTCGCCGACGGCAGCGAAGTCATCAACCTGTGCGCAAACAATTACCTGGGACTGGCCAACGACGAGTCGGTGCGCGAAGCGGCGCAGCTCGCCCTCGACCGCTACGGTTACGGCATGGCATCGGTGCGTTTCATCTGCGGCACGCAGGCCATACACAAACAGCTCGAAGCACGCTTGAGCGCCTTTCTCGGCATGCAGGACACCATCCTGTATTCCTCCTGCTTCGACGCTAATGGCGGGCTGTTCGAAACGCTGCTGGACGAGCAGGACGCGGTGATCAGCGACTCACTCAACCATGCGAGCATCATCGACGGCGTGCGCCTGTGCAAAGCGCAGCGCTTTCGTTATGCCAACAATGACATGGACGAATTGGAGCAGCGACTGCGCGAAGCGCGCGATTGCCGCGTTCGACTCATTGCCACCGACGGCGTTTTCTCCATGGATGGCGTGATCGCGAAACTCGACGCGATCTGCGATCTTGCCGATCGTTACGATGCGCTGGTGATGGTGGATGATTCCCACGCCACGGGGTTCTGCGGAGCCAATGGTCGCGGCACGCACGAGTTGCGCGGCGTGATCGATCGCATCGACATTCTCACCGGCACGTTCGGCAAAGCGCTCGGCGGCGCCAGCGGTGGTTACACATCGGGCCGCAAGGAAATCATCGGCTGGTTGCGACAGCGGTCGCGGCCGTATTTATTTTCGAACAGCATCCCGCCGTTCATCGCCGCTGCCACCCTGCAAGTGCTGGATCTGCTCGAAGCGGATCGCGAACTGCGCCAGAAGCTGCGTGACAACTCCACCTACTTCCGCGCTCAGATGTCGGCAGCAGGTTTCACACTGGTGCCCGGCGAACATCCCATCATTCCCGTGATGCTCGGCGACGCCAAACTCGCCTCTGATTTCGCACAGAAGCTGCTGGCCCATGCAGTCTATGTCATCGGGTTTTCATTCCCGGTGGTGCCGCACGGCAAGGCCCGCATCCGCACTCAGATGTCTGCCGCACACACGCGCGTGCATCTGGAAAAAGCGGTGCAGGCATTCACTGCCGTCGGCAAGGAACTCGGCGTGCTCAACTGAGCACGAGCACACACTAATGAAAGCACTCGTCAAACAGCATCCCGCGCCCGGCATCGAACTGCTCGACATTCCACCGCCTGTGCCCGGCCCGAACGACATCCTGATTCGCGTGAAGCGCACAGCCATCTGCGGCACCGACATGCACATCTACAACTGGGATGGCTGGGCGCAGAGAACCATTCCGGTGCCCATGGCCGTGGGCCATGAATACTGCGGCGAAATCGTCGCGCTGGGCAGCGAGGTGAAGGGATTCGCCACGGGGGATCGCGTATCGGGCGAAGGCCACATCACATGCGGCCATTGCCGCAATTGTCGAGCGGGTCGCAGGCACCTGTGTCGCAACACTGTCGGCGTGGGGGTCAATCGTCCCGGCTGCTTCGCGGAATACCTGGTAATTCCCGCGTTCAACGCATTCAAGCTCACCGACGCCATCGACGATGACATTGCTGCCATTCTCGATCCGCTGGGCAATGCGGTCCACACGGCGCTGGCATTCGACGTGGTGGGCGAAGATGTGTTGATCACCGGTGCCGGCCCTATCGGCATCATGGCCGCAGCCATCGTGCGCTTCGTCGGCGCAAGGCATGTCGTCATCACCGATGTGAATGACTATCGCCTCGACCTCGCTCGCCAGATGGGAGCCACTCTCGCGCTGAACGTCACGCGGGATTCGCTCGACGATGCGATGGAGAAGCTCGGAATGCGCGAAGGCTTCGACGTGGGCCTGGAGATGTCAGGCAACGCCACGGCGCTGCGCGACATGCTCCGGACCATGCATCACGGCGGCAGCGTTGCGATGCTCGGGCTGCCTTCCACTGAAGTCGCCATCGACTGGAATGACGTGATTCTCAAGGGACTGACACTGAAAGGCATCTACGGGCGCCAGATGTTCGAGACCTGGTACAAGATGGCGGCGTTACTGCAAAGCGGGCTCAATATCCGGCCGATCATCACGCATCGCGTGCGGTACACGGAATATGAGCACGCGTTCGAGGTGATGGGGAAGGGGCAGTCGGGGAAGGTGGTGATGGACTGGTCGTGACCTTTCGGTGCGCTTTCGCGTTTGCCGGCTACGCCGGGAGACCCTCACCCGCGCTAACTTCGTTAGCGCGACCTCTCCCGAGACCGGGAGAGGTTGAAGCAAGCCGTCAGTTCACCGCACACGCACAGTAGTAATACGCCTGCATCGGATCCTTGAACTTCGCCATCCGCGCAAGCTCCGTTTCAATCGGCGACAACATGCGACGCGCACTCGTCAGCAGTTCATTCTTAGGCATCAACGCCTGAGTGATACGACCCGCCAACGACTGAGTCTGCCGTGTCAGCGCGGCACGCCAACCCAGTGCCGGTTCGATGTACTCGACTTTGTAATCATCGCCGAGCTTGGCGCGCTTCGCAGCGGCGCGCAGCGCGTCGTGAAACGTTCCGAGCTTGTCGACGAGGCCGTGCTTGATGGCATCCGAGCCTGCCCACACCCTGCCCTGCGCCACTGCATCGATATCGGCTACCGATTTCTGGCGGGCGGCGGCAACGTGGCCGATGAACGTGCCGTAGGCATTCTCGATGTAGAGCTGCAGAATCTGCTTCGTCTCGTCGTTCATGGTGCGCTCGGGCTGCAGGGAACTGGCGAGCGGCGTGGTGCCCACGCCGTCCACAGTCACACCGATTTTTCCGAGCGTCTTCTCGAACGTGGGAAACACTCCGAACACACCGATGGAACCGGTGATGGTCGACGGACTGGCCCAGATCTCATCCGTATCCATCGCGATGTAGTAACCGCCGGACGCCGCCGTGCTGCTCATCGAAGCAACCACCGGTTTGCCCGCATCGCGCAGCGCATTGATCTCGCGACGAATGACTTCCGATGCCAGCATGCTGCCGCCGGGACTGTCGATGCGCAGGACCACTGCCTTGATGTGTTCGTCGTAGCGCGCCTGTCGCAGCAGCTTCACTGCCGAGTCCGAACCGATGGTGCCCGGAGGTTGTTCGCCATCGAGGATCTCACCCGAGGCCACGACCACGCCGATGCGATTGCCATCACGATGCAACGCGTTCCCCGCGCGTACCGCAGCGATATAATCCCAGTGCGGAATGCCCTGGTAGGTGTGCTCATCCTCGTTTTCACCGACGACCTTTTTGAGCTCCTCGTCGACTTCGTGCCGCGACTTGATCTCTGTAACGAGACCGCGCTCAAGCGCAACCGCTGCGAGATCGCCGCCACGCGCCGCCGCTGCCGTGCCGAGTTCGTTGACATAGGCATCGATGGCGTCGGGAGCGAGCTTGCGGGCTTTGGACACACCTGCCTGGTACTGCGCCCAGAGTGCGTTGAGCCAGGCGAGACTCTCTTCGCGCTCCTGCTCCGACATCTCGCTGCGGCTGTATTGATCCGTGAACGACTTGTACTTGCCGGCCTTGAAAATATTGACGTCGACGGCGAGCTTGTCGATCGCGCCTTTGAGGAAGGTGCGGTAGTAGCCGTAGCCTTCGATCATCACCATGCCTTGCGGATCGAGATAGATTTCATCGGCGTTGGCGGCGAGATAGTACTGGCCCTGGTCGTACGCTTCGCCGACTGCAATCACCTTCTTGCCGGCCGCACG
>Ga0247777_1000477_pt1 | contig 11390 bp, 12 predicted proteins | sample UWRJL154409C5_FD_179937 | JGI IMG/M metagenome (GOLD analysis project Ga0247777, IMG submission 179937) | Plant litter microbial communities from Arlington Agricultural Research Station in Wisconsin, United States - UWRJ-L154-409C-5 | ecosystem: Environmental > Terrestrial > Plant litter >...
TGGCGACTGCGAGCCGCCGTGCGATCCAGGCGATCGACGAATTCATCGACATACTCCGCTTCGTCTACTTTGCCGTCACGATTGGTATCGGTGGTCGCGTAGGCGGTGGCACGCTGTTCAGTGTATTGCGCGAGCGTGACTACACCGTCGGCATCGCCGTCGTAGATCTCGATGAGACCGGCGCGCGTATGCGTGGTTGGCATGCCGATAGCCGAGCGCTGGCGGGCAGGTCGCGGTTCACCAGCAGGTTTTTCTTTTTCTTTCTTCCCGGCAGCGGCAGGCGCAGTTTCCGGATCGGCCTTGGCGATGCGACCATCCTTATCCTGATCGAACGCTGCAAACGCCCGCTCGCCGGAAGCGTCATACTCGGCGCGAGTGACGAAGCCATCGCCATCTTTATCGAGCGCCCGAAAGCGTACGTGAGTCTGCTCGATAGACGCCTTGCGCTCATCGGCGACCTGGCGATCCAGGCGCTGCGCGTATTCATTGACGTACTCTTCGGCGTTCAGCGAGCCGTTGCTATCTTCATCCGCAGAGGCGAAGCGCTCGGTGCGTACGGCATCGTATTCGGCGCGCGGCAGCTTGCCGTCTTTGTTCGTGTCCCACGAGGGAATGAAAGACGAAGTCTCATGACCGCCGGTGGGCAGGGCCTTCGCTGCGGGCTCTGCAGCGTAGGCAGAGTGTGCGACGGCTGTTACCACGACAACGATGGAGGACACCATCTGGCGCAAAGACAAAGAGTGAGTGCGAATGACGACCACGATACTTCCCCTACGATTCTTTCGGGCGCACGCAGGCGTCTCACGCTATCCAAGGGATGCACATGACGTAAGCGAACGCGATGATTGAAGGCGCCACGATCGTGGACGGCAGAATCGATTCATCGAGCTGCCAGCCGGATCGGACCTGTGCTGGCGCTCATCGATGCGATGCCGGAACGGCACGCAAGAGGCTGGCTGCGAAGTCGTTTACCTTACGGCATCCGACGCCCGCATGATAATGGTTCTCATCTGTGGCGCAAGGACTTTGTGAGGAGCGCTTGAGCTTTGTACCTTAAAGGCTCGATCGCGGCATGCGGACTCATGCTCTTGCTGAGACGACTCTTGCGACGACCTAAGAGTCAATTCAAGAATAAAGAACGGGAGAACTATCGCGCCGGTCGCCATTAGCTTGGCAGCGCTGAAGGCAATGGAGCGGGTGATGGGAATCGAACCCACGCTAGTAGCTTGGGAAGCTACAGTTCTACCATTGAACTACACCCGCACCGCCTGCGGATTCTAGGCAGCAGGGGTCGCGGGGGCAACTCCCTTGGGCGCGACCATTGCGATATCTTCAGCATCCTGTACGGCACGCATTGCCGAAATCGAAGGTATACCGGTGAGATTCGATCTGCGCGACCTGGAACTGTTCGTTGCGGTGGCCGACGCGGGCAGCATTGCCCGTGCTGCGGACCGCTCGCATACGGTGGCCTCGGCGGTGAGCAAGCGGATCTCCGACCTCGAAGACAACTTCGGCATGCCGCTGTTGGTGCGCGGCGCGAAAGGAGTCGAACTGACGGCAGCCGGACATGCATTGTTGATTCGGGCACGCGTGTTGCTCCACCAGGCAACTGGCCTCGACGACGAGATGCGCCGGCATGCGAGCGGCGCGCGCGGCTACGTAAGAGTGTTCGCGAACATTTCGTCGATCGTCGAATTCCTGCCGACAGCGCTTGCGACCTTTGCGGCCGCGCATCCGGACATCCATGTGCACCTGGAAGAGCACAACAGCTCCACCATCGCGGCGGCAGTGGCAGACGGCTCGGCGGATTTCGGCATCGTCAGCGAATTACCCATGATCAGCGGCGTCATCGCGGTGCCGTTTCGCACCGACGATCTCGTCGTCGTCCTCCAGCCATCGCATCCGCTCGCAGGAAGAACCTCGATTGCGTTTGCTGAGATCGTCAGCGATCCATTCGTCGGACTGCACGCCGGCAGTTCGCTGCATCACCTGTTGACACGCGCGGCACTCGAATCGGGAACCACGCCGAACTGGCGCATTCACGTCACGAGCTTCGATGCAGCTTGCGCGATGGTCGCGGCCGGGCTCGGCGTGAGCATCGTGCCAAGCGCAACGAGCACTCCGTATGTGCGATCGCTCGCCCTTGTCAGCCTGCCTCTCAGCGATGCCTGGGCGATACGACAGCTATTTCTATGCGCACGCAAAGAGCCGCCGCTGCAAGCTGCCGCGCTGGCGCTGTTCGAACACCTGCGGATGTCCGTTACCAAGACAGGCGCCCTGCTATGATCGCGCGCCACTATCGAGCCCCATTGAGATGCAGTACGCGTGAAAGATTCCGGAAACCCTGAAGGCGAACCAGTCGAGCATCCGTCCGAGCAAGAGCATTCCCACGGTCGCCGCTCCATTCGCAGTTTCGTGATACGAGCCGGACGATCGACGGCGGGCCAGCAACGCGGGCTAGACGAACTGTTTCCGATCTACGGTGTCGCGAACGAGACCGGCGTGCTCGACCTCGACGCGATATTCGGCAGGCACGCGCCGCGCATGATCGAAATCGGTTTCGGTGCGGGAGAGGCGCTGCTCGAATACGCGAGCCAGCAGCCGCAGATGGATTGCATCGGCATCGAAGTTCATCCGCCCGGCGTCGGTCACTTGCTGCTCGGTCTCGAACAGCTGGCGCTGACCAACGTGCGTGTCATTTCGCAGGACGCAGTCGAGGTTCTGCAGCGACGCATCTCTCCCGCCTGCATAGATCGAATTCATGTGTTCTTTCCCGATCCGTGGCCGAAGAAGCGACATCACAAGCGTCGCTTGATTCAGCCCGAGTTCGCCGAATTGCTCGCACGAGTATTGGCCGCAGGCGGAGTGTTACGCCTAGCCACCGATTGGGAGCATTACGCACATCACATGCGCGAGGTGCTGGATGCATCTGCGTCGTTTCGTAATCTTTCCGATAGCGATGGCTTCATGCAACGCGACCCGTCGCGAGTACTCACTCGCTTCGAGCGTCGCGGTCAGCGCCTTGGTCACGGCGTCTGGGATCTCGCCTACGAGCGCACGCTTTCCTGACGTCGTCGCCCGACGTCATAGGCACAAATACTTGTGCCCTGCGAAAAATATTTCGCTTGAATCCGCGCGGACACAGGACTAAAACAAACGTGACCTTTCGGTGCTGCGCAAATGCACGCAGTCTCGAGCTGGTTTTTATGCTGTTTTATCCTCTTTGCCTCAAGGCCACGGAGATCTAACTCATGACGTCGCTGGTACCGTTGAAACCGGTCGTGGGTGACTGGTATCGCAGTCTGAATGGCACGCTGCTGGAAGTGGTGGCCATCGATGCCGAGGACGGAACCATCGAAGTACAGCACTTCGACGGCACTATCGAGGAGTTCGATCTCGAGTCCTGGAACGAAGAGGAACTGGCCAGGGCCCGGCCGCCCGAAGACTGGACCGGCTCCGTCGATGTCGAACCCGAAGATTACGAGTCCGAACGCGATATCACGGCAGGCGGCATTTCGAGCGATGCGTTGCTCAGCCTGGATCGCAGCGAAGCGTCGGGCTATTCGGAATGGCCGGCGCCGCGATTGGAACTCTAGAATCTACGCCAGCAACTCATGCATGTCGCTGCGCCAGTACCTCCGGATCTTCATCGAGCACGACATTAGCATCGGCAACATGTACCGCGATTCGCGTGAGCTCGCTTCCCACGCAGGGCCCGGCGACGCACACGCCGCTGTCGATCATGAATTGCGCGCCATGCGAGCAACATAGAATCAGCGTGCGAGTGCTGCTCAGGAACTGATCGGGCTGCCAGTTGAGCGGATGTCCGGCATGCGGACAACGATTCACGTACGCGTACACCTGCCCCGCACGCTTCACGACGAATCCGCGCAGAGGCCAATCGCCGCTACCCGCACTGAACGCACGCGAGCCGGGATCGGCAATCTGATCGAGACTGCAGATGATGCGCGAAGCTACGCCCGCCTCATGCACGGCCAGGTCGATCGAGTGCACGCACCTGCTCACGCATCACCCAGACCAGCAACAATCCCGGTAGCGCGAGCAGCACGCTGATGATGTAGTAATTGCTCCAACCTGCGTTGTCTGCGATCCATCCGGCGGGGCCGCCAAGCAGATAGCGCGGTGTCATTGCCAGCGCGGACAGCAGCGCGTACTGAAATGCACTGTAACGCGGATCGCATAACGCCATGATCAGCGCCACCGAGGCGATGTTGCCCATCGCGCCGGCCGTGTTGTCGATGACGACGGCGGCAACCATCAGCGGATAACTCTTCCCCGCCAGCGCCAGCGCGTAGTAGAGGAAATTCGACAGTGCCTGCAACGCGCCGAATGCGAGCATCGAGCGCAGCAGCCCCAGCTTCACCATGAAAATGCCGCCGAGTATGGCGCCGGCGATGGCGCTGCCGGTGAACAGCGCTTTCAAGACCACCGCGATTTCCGTCTTGGTGAAGCCGACATCCATCATGAACGGAGTGAACAGGCGCAACGCGAAGGCATCGCCGACTTTGAACAGCACGACCAGCGCGATGAGCGCCAGCGCGCCCGGACTTCCCAGCAATGCGGCGAGCGGCTTGGAGACGGACTCACCGAGCGTGCGCGGCGATGCATGTTTATATTCGGGTTCGGGCGCAAGCAGCGTCGCCACGCAGAACGCAGCCATGATTGCAGCGAGGATCAGCAAAGCCGGCTTCCATCCCAGGTGATCCGCCACGATCAGGGCGACCGCGGATGCGAGCCATGCAGAGGTCCGGTAACCGAGATTGTTGGCGGCGGCGGCCATCCCGCGCTCCGCAGGTTTGGCGACATCCGTGCGATATGCGTCGAAGGCAATGTCCTGGGTCGCCGAAAAAAATACGATGGCGACGGCGCAGATGGCGACGGGCTGCAGCGAAATGGCCGGATTCTGGAGTGCGAACATGCCGATCGCAACCGCGAGCGCCAGTTGCATCAGCAGGATCCAGCCGCGACGCCTGCCGAGCAATGGCAGCGGATACCTGTCGACGACCGGCGCCCACAGGAACTTGAGCAGGTAGGGAAGCGAAACGTAAGACAGGATGCCGATGGTGGTGTTGGTCGCGCCGCTGTCCTTCAGCCAGGCTTGCAGCGCGCTTTCGGTGATCTGGTTCGGAAAGCCCGACGATGCGCCGAGCACCATGATGGCAATCATCTTAGGACTGGACAGCACCTCTCGCAGTGACGGTTTGTCGTCCGGCGCCAGCGGGACTGCCTGGCCTGTTGTCTGCGATCTGTCGTTTGATGCCTGCATCGTGTCGGCAGTATAGCGTCGGGCCCTGGTGAGTTCGGCAGTTCCGCAAGGGCGACGCGCGGGCGGCGGGGAGTTATCCTTCGCGCCTGTCTGCGATTGCGAGCACCCGAGATGCCTTCATCGTTCATCGATCTGTGCCTGGAACTGGGCGTACTGCGCTTCGGCGAGTTCAAGCTCAAGTCGGGCCGCACCAGCCCGTACTTTTTCAATGCCGGGCTGTTCAGTTCCGGTCGTGCGCTCGCCGAACTCGGCCGCTCGTATGCGGCAACGATTCATGCAGCGGGCCTGGATTACGACGTGCTGTTCGGGCCTGCATATAAAGGTATTCCGCTGGTCGCGACGACGGCGATCGCGCTCGCCGATCGGCATGGCCAGAGTCGTCCATGGGCATTCAATCGCAAGGAAGCCAAGAATCACGGCGAGGGCGGCAACATCGTCGGCGCACCGCTGCGCGGTCGCGTGCTGATCGTCGACGACGTCATTACTGCCGGCACCGCCATTCGAGAATCCGTCGAACTGATCCGCGCGGCAGGTGCAACTCCGGCAGGTGTCGTCATCGCCCTCGATCGCCAGGAACGAGGACAGACTGCGCAGTCGGCGGTACAGGAAGTCGAGCAGACGCTAGGCTTACCGGTGACGAGCATCCTGAAGCTCACCGACCTGATCGCGCATCTCAAGGCAAGCGGGGATGCCGATCAGCTCGGCGCCTTGCAGCGATACCGGGATATGTACGGTGTCAGCAACGTATGAGGCGCAGTGAAGCTGCGCCGGCCTCGCCGATGAGTGGCCCCGGAGAGAGGTAGTAGACCAAACCTTAACTCGCATGAAATGTGCGAATCCGCTCGTTTCGAGCCGGCAATTACGTGAGCTTGATCGTTGGTTGGATGCAATCGGTGCTGCACAATGCCGGTTGGCTCAGGGAACCTCAGACGAACTCTCAAGCAATGAATCGGATCGTGACAACATCGCTGTGTGTGCTCCCCCTGCTGTACGGCTCAGTCGTACCGGCAGCGACACCGGCGTCTGGACGCGAAGCCTTTTACCGCTGTCGCACCGCCGAGGGCCAGACGCTCTACGGAGATAGCATGCCGCTCGGATGCCAGGGACTCGATACCCAGGTATTGAACGAACGCGGCATGCCGTTGCGCCTCATCGAAGGGGAAAAAACGCGCGCCGCCCGGGTGGAGCGCGAGGCCCAGGAATCGGCCTTGCGCCGGGAACGCGAGATACGCCAGCAACGCGACCACGTTCTCAATGAAACCTACCTGACGGTGGCCGACATCGAACGGTTGCGCGACCAGCGGCTGGACCTGCTGGAAGGGCAATACAAGCTGACCGAACAGAATATCGCCAGCCTGCGCGAACGGCAGAGCCGGCTCGAAGCACAGATCACGCGCTTCAAACCCTATAACACCAGCCCGGGCGCACCGCCGCTGCCGGATCACCTGGCCGAAGAGATGGTCAACACCGTGAACGGTTTGAAGGTGTACCAGGAAACGCTGACCAAGAACCGCATTGAGCAGCAGCAGCTCACCGAGTCGTTCGCTTCCGACATCAGCCGCTTCAGGGAATTGAAAGGCGGACGGTAGAACAGCAAGCGACGCCCGCTTTCGCTAGCCTCGCCCCGAACTCCCGAACCCGCCGACGCCTCGTTCGGTGGCCACGAACTCGCTGACCACTTCGAACTCGACCTGCGCCACCGGTATCACCACCAGCTGCGCGATGCGCTCGCCGGGCTGAATGGTGAAAGCGGTCGTACCGCGATTCCAGCACGACACGAAAATCTGCCCCTGGTAGTCGGAGTCGATGAGTCCGACGAGGTTGCCCAGCACGATGCCGTGCTTGTGGCCGAGACCCGAGCGCGGCAGGACGATGGCTGCATAGCCGGGGTCCTGGATAAATACAGCAATACCTGAAGGAATGAGCTGCGTGTCGCCAGGTTTCAATTCCAGCGGCGCATCGATACACGCGCGCAGGTCGATGCCCGCGGAGCCGGTGGTGGCATGCTGGGGAAGCGGGAATTCATTGCCGATCCGCGGATCGAGAATCCTCAGCTGCAGCCGGCGTTGACCCGAATCGCGGCGCGCGCCGCTCGCCTCAGCGGGCGACATGAAGTGTGGCAATGCCGGGTGGGGTGGCGATGGTTGCTGCTTCCCGTTCGCTGCGTTCGCGATAGCGCTGCGCAATGACATCCACCAGCTGCCTTGCCAGTGCCGCCTTGCTGGTCAGCGTGAGTTCCTGCTTGCCGCCCTGCCAATACACCGTCAAGGCGTTGTCGTCCTTGTCGAAGGCCAGGCCGTCGCCAACGCGGTTGGCCGCGATCATGTCGAGATTCTTGGCGCTGAGCTTCAACAGGGCATTGCGTTCGACGTTCTCCGTCTCCGCCGCGAATCCCACCAGGAATGGTGGCCGCTCGCTCCTGCCCACCGTGGCCAGGACATCGGGCGCACGCATCAGCGACAGGGTGAGATTATCGCTGGTCTTCTTGATCTTCTGGCAGGCCACTTCACCGCACTGGTAATCGGAGACGGCCGCGGCGGCGATGAAAATGTGCACACCCGCCAGGTGCTGCTGAACTGCCTGCAACATCTCCCCGGCGCTTTCGACTTCGATTTTGTTCACGCCGCGCGGCGAGGGAATCTGCACCGGTCCGCTCACTAAAATCACTTTGGCGCCGGCATTGCGCGCAGCTTCAGCAACGGCGTAACCCATCTTGCCCGAGCTGCGATTACTGATGAAGCGCACCGGGTCGATGCGTTCTCGCGTGGGGCCGGCGGTGACGACGACGGTCAACCCGCTCAACACACCGGATGCCGCACGCGCGGCGAATAATTCTTCCGCGATTTCGATGGGCTCCAGCATCCGGCCGGCACCTACGTCTCCACAGGCCTGTTCGCCCACTGCCGGCCCAAGCACGCGAATCCCTCGCTGCTGCAGAATCCGCACGTTTTCCTGGACCGCGGCGTTGGCCCACATCTGCTGATTCATCGCCGGCGCCACCGTGACAGGGGCGCTGCTCGCAAGGCAGACGGTGGTCAGCAAATCGTCGGCAAAGCCATGCGCGAGTCGGGCGAGACACTCGGCAGTTGCCGGTGCGATCAGGATTTCATCCGCCCAGCGCGCAAGTTCAATGTGCCCCATGGCAGCTTCCGCTGCCTCATCCCACAGGTCGGTGCGCACCGGTCGGCCGGAGACTGCCTGAAAAGTCAGTGGAGTCACGAAGTGCTGCGCCCCACGGGACATGACCACCTGCACCTCGGCGTCGCGCTCGATCAGGCGGCGGACGAGGTCCGGGCTCTTGTATGCGGCGATACCGCCGGTCACACCGAGCAGAATTTTGCGTGGCTGCGAATTCATGGCGTCGATTATGGGCACAGGCGATGGCAGCGGCAAACGAACGAGGTCGCATACCCCCATGCCGCGCCGTCATGGATACAAGGGAATCATGCATTTCCGAGGCAATGACCCAGATTTGCACCGGTCACTCGAGCAACGGGCAACACAATATGGCGGACCGCCCCGTGCGCAGAGTACCCATCGATGTCCATCCGAAACTGGCCGATTGCGGATCGCCCTCGCGAAAAGCTGCTGGCTCTTGGCGGCCAGGCCTTGTCGGAAGCCGAGCTGCTGGCCATCCTGATCCGGACCGGGACGCGCGGCCGAAGCGCAGTGGATATAGCGCGCGACCTGCTGATGGAGTTCGGCTCGTTGCGTGGCTTGCTCACTGCCGATCGCGAAAGGATCTATGCGACCCGCGGTCTCGGCTCCTCGCAATACGCTGCCCTGCAAGCCGCGCTGGAATTGACCCGGCGACACTATCAGCAGCTCATGTCCACCGGTTCAGCGCTCGCCAACCCTAAGGCGACCAGGGAATTCCTGCGCATGCGCCTGCGGGACCTGCCCCACGAGGTGTTCTGCTGCGTGTACCTGGACAACCGCAATCGCGTCATCGCGTTCGAGGAACTGTTCCGTGGCACCATCGACGGCGCCAGCGTTCATCCGCGCGAGGTGGTCAAGCAGGCCCTGGCCCGGAATGCCTCAGCCATCATCCTTGCGCACAACCACCCCAGCGGCATCGCCGAGCCCAGCCAGGCCGATGAACTCATCACCCGGCGCCTCAAGGAAGCCCTGTCGCTGGTGGACATCCGCGTAGTGGATCACCTCATCGTCGGCGACGGCGTGTGCGAGTCGTTTGCGGAAAGAGGACTGCTGTAGGGGCAGATTGGCCCCGATTGCCACGGCAAGCCTTGCCGCCGCGCGGCCCTGCTGGTATAAAGCGCGACTCATTTTTCGGTACCGGCTCGGCTCACGCGTGGGCGGGACCTCTTCGAGTTCGAGGATTCAGCCATGTCGAGAGTCTGTCAGGTCACGGGCAAGGGCCCGATGTCCGGAAACCGGGTGTCACACGCCAACAATCGGCGCCGGCGCCGCTTCCTCCCCAATCTGCACGACCAGCGCTTCTGGCTCGAATCCGAGCGCCGCTTCGTCAAGCTGCGGGTTTCGATTCACGGCATGCGCACGATCGAAAAGCGCGGCATCGAACTGGTCGTCGCCGAATTGCGGGCCGACGGCGTCAAGGTCTGAAGAGCACGACTCTTCCAGCCAGGAGCACTTAAACCATGCGCGAAAAAGTAAAGCTGCTGTCGACTGCCGGCACCGGTCATTTCTACACCACGACCAAGAACAAGCGTCTGCATCCGGACAAGATGGAGGTCATGAAATTCGACCCCAAGGTCCGCAAGCACGTCTCGTACAAGGAAGCGAAGATCAAGTAGGCCTGCCGTTTCCTCGCCTCCCCCGCCTCCGGGAGAGATAAAAAAACCCGCCTGCTGGCGGGTTTTTTGTGTCCGGCGGAAATGTGCCGGCTCAGGCGGGTTGCATCGCGTACCCGCGCAGGCTGGCGGCGAAGTCCTGCAGCACCTTGATGCCGCTGGCCTCGGCCTGTGCGATCCAGTCCTTGAGGTGCTGGAGCAGGTTCTCGTTGCTCATGTGGCTGCCATTCCAGAGAACGCGCAGGCGCTCGCGAAATTCATGCACGGTCTGCAATGTCTGGTTGTTGGCCAGCACTTCCTTGAGGCGCGACTGGGACAACGTGTCCAGCAGCACGGGCTCCCGCACCAGGAGCTTCTTGACCCGGTTGCTCAGCTCGCCACCGGCATTGCGCACCTGATCGCGAAACACGGGCACTGTCACCGTGCGAGTGTAATCACGCAGCACATGCATGCGATTGACGATGACGGCGCGTACCGTTTCGAGATCGACGTGATTGCGAGCCGCATCGCGCGTCGGCTCCGGCGCCACGCGAATCACCCTTGCCAGGCCAAGCGCCTGGAAAATCCGGATGTACAGCCAGCCGATATCGAATTCCCAGCGATGAATGGAGAACTTGGCCGAACTGGGGAATGCGTGATGATTGTTGTGCAACTCCTCGCCGGCCACGATGAAGCCCCACGGCATGATGTTGCGCGCCGCGTCCGGGCATTCGAAATTGCGATAGCCATAGTAATGACCGATGCCGTTGATGACGCCAGCAGCCATCAGGGGCATCGCGAGCATTTGCACGGCGATGATGATGATGCCCGGCACGCCGAACAGCAGCAGGTCGGCGAGCACCATCAGCACGATGCCCTTGTTGCGATGGCGCGCATAAACGTTACGCTCCATCCAATCGTCGGGCGTGCCGCGACCGAACTTCGCATGCAGGTCAGGACTGCGCGCGACTGCCTGATAAAGCTCGGCGCCTTCGAGCAGCACCTTTTTGAGGCCGAAAATGACGGGGCTGTGGGGATCTTCCGCCGTCTCGCAGCGGGCGTGATGCTTGCGATGCACAGCCACCCATTCACGCGTCACGATGCCCGAACTCAGCCAGAGCCAGAAGCGGAAAATGTGGCGCAGTACCGGATGCAGGTCGAGGCTGCGATGGGTAGCGTCGCGGTGCAGGTACAGGGTCACACCCATGAACGTGAACTGCACCATCAGGAACGAGGCCAGCACGTAGCCCCAGAAGCTAAGATTCAGAATTCCGTATAAAAAGTCTAGATTCACGGGCAACCCTGCTTGAGGCTGTGGGTAAAAGACCTTGGGGAACCGGTAGGCAGCGAGG
>Ga0247777_1000478_pt1 | contig 11390 bp, 9 predicted proteins | sample UWRJL154409C5_FD_179937 | JGI IMG/M metagenome (GOLD analysis project Ga0247777, IMG submission 179937) | Plant litter microbial communities from Arlington Agricultural Research Station in Wisconsin, United States - UWRJ-L154-409C-5 | ecosystem: Environmental > Terrestrial > Plant litter >...
CTCCTTCTCGGCCCCCCTGAGCGGCTGCGTGACGAGGCCGGTGAGGCCGTCATACAGCCCAAACCCGAACTCCCTGCTGGCGATGCGGATGCCGCTGGCGAGGTCGGTGACTTTCTCCTGCGGCCGCAGCGTCTCGTCGCCGTACAGCTTGGGCGCGTTGCGGAAGCCCTTGGCGAGGCCGAGACAGAAGTTCATGGGCGTCTTCATGCCCGTCGTCACAATGCGGCTGACGCCTTTGCCCGCGTTCACGGCCGTCTCCAGAGTGACGTTGGCTCCCGAGTTCGGCGATGACGGTCGCCTTATGGGTGATTTGCCTCTCCTCGAGTTCGAAGGGCTCTGCGGCTCGCCCGATGGCGAAAGCGTCCCGTCGGGGGACGTGACAAGCATCGAGTCTCCCGCGGTAGCTTCGGACGAGCCGGCCACGTCTGGCGACGTGATGTTGATCGATGGCCGGGTCGAGACCAGGCTTGCCGTCTCGGCTCTCGATTCGAGCGTCTGGCGGTCGGACTCTGGAGCAGCCGAGTCCGGGGGGGTAATGTTGGTCTCGATATGGCCTGATGTGGGTACTTTGGGCGGCTCCTCCGTGCCTGGTGTCCCGGGGTTGCTCTTCTTCGCCCCCTTGAACATCTCACGCGGGATGTCGGCCGCGGCCATGGCCATTCCGCTGAGGTCACCCAGAAGCGACGACGTGACGGCCGTTATAGGATCCCACGGCTGGTCTTCGGTGTTGTACTCTCTGGGGCGGTACCTGAATCGTGTCAGTTGGCCGTCGGCTTGTGGGCAAGATGAGAACATACAGCTTCAAGTCGGAGTATCGGACCTTGCCCTCTTTAACCAGCACGGCCGCGGCCAGTGGGCTTAGTCGGACGTGCGTCCTCCGAACGCGCCATACGGCGGTTCGACTTGGCGCCAGCGAGCACCGCAGCGTGTGCATATCTAGGTGGTCGTGAAAGTACCGGCCGCCCAGGTCCGCACCCTTTTCCTCGCGGATCTTGGCGCCCAACTCCTCGGCTCGGGCCTGCGTCTCCGGCTTCACGGCCTCCTGGATGGCCTCGGCCAAGTTCTCCGCCGTCAGCTTTTTGTACGGGATGGGTTCGGGACCGGCGCCCGCTCGCGCGATCATGGCGCCCCAGAACGGTTGGTCGCCAAAGAACGGCACCACGACCGTTGGCTTCCCTGCGTTGATACCGGCCGCGCTCGTGCCAGCGCCGCCGTGGTGGACGACGGCAGAAACATGCTTGAAGAGCCAGTCGTGCGGACAGTTGCCGAGCATGAAGACGCCCTCGGGAATGCCGACCGAATCCGCTCCCAGGCCGCCCCAGCCTTTTGATACGAGGGCGCGAACCCCGGCGACGGAGACGGCGTCGAAGATGGTGCGCGTGAGCTGGTTCGGGTTCTCCACCACGATGGAACCGAAGCCTATGTAGACGGGGGGAGGGCCGTCCGCCAGGAAGGCCGCCAGGTCCGGCTCGGGGGTGTACGACGAGGCGAGGTTCAAGAAGAAGAAACCGGCGATGGAGATCTCGCGGCCCCAGTCGTTCGGTTTCGGAATCAGCGCCGGCGACCAGCAGTAGGTCGTGGGGATGCGGAGCCTCGTGAGCAGGCCGGGGGCCCAGATCAGAGAAAGCGGCTCCAGGTCGAGCACCTTTGTGCGGAAGCGGTTGATGACGTCTCCCAGCCCCTGCCAGGTCATCATCTCGACCAGCGCGTACGAGACGTAGTTGGTCATGACGACGTCCGCATTGGACGACTGGACGTTGGCCAGCGGGTGGGGGAACGCCCTCGTCGGCGACCAGGGCATGGTAAACATCATGTGCATGGGTATCCCCAGCTTCTCGGCGATGTGCACGTGGGCGAAGCTCGGGGGGTTCGCAATGATGGCGTCGGCCACGAACGGCTTCTTGTCGGGGTCCCCCGGCAGCTGGAAGCTCTCATCGAGCGGCTCGTTCGCCTGGTGCGGTTGGGGGGCCGGGCCGAGGCCGTTTCCGGCCTCGATACAGGACCTCCAGCAGCCGAGGACGATCTCCTCGATGCCCTGCCGCCGCTTGGTGATCTCGCCGCTCTTCAAGGCGTCCAGGCCGGGCATCAGGCCCGGGTTCTTCACCATGAAGGCCATGAGCTCCGAGGGGTCGCCGCCGATGCTGAAGAACTCGAGGCCCTGGTCCTCGACGAACTTCTCGAAGGTGGGGTGCGTGGCGAGGCGCACGCGGTGGCCGTACGTCTCCTTCAGCACCTTGCCCAGCGCGACGAAGGGCTGGACGTCGCCGCGCGACCCGACGATCTGGATGACGATGTTCAGCTTGGGCGGGGGCCGCTGGCCCGGCTGGCCGCCCAGGCTCGGCGGGATGTACGCCGGGGGGAGGGCCGAGGGCGGCAGGGTCCCCTTTTGGCTGGGGACGAGCTGGCTTCGCAGGGCCGTGCCGATGAGGGACGCGAAGGCGGTGTTGGACTCATTGATGTTGATGTTGACCCGGCCGTCGTCTGCATGCTTCGGGTAAGTGATGGTCCTGCATCGTGTTGCCCCAGCTCGGCGACTACTGACCTGCGACGGCGGCCTCGGCCTGGAAGCCAGACTGCGTGAGGTGCAGCTGGTCCATGTGGTCGCCGTAGGCCGGCGGAGCGTCGTCGGCCGCGCCCAGATCGTTCATGTTGAAGCCGTCGGCGGCGAGGGGGTCTCGAGACTCCAGCAGGCGCACGACCCGCGAGTCGGCCCTTCGCAGCTGGCTTGCGTCCGTCATGATGGGCCGAGGAGGGGAGCTTGGAGAGCTCGGGAAACGAGGTCGAGGTGCTGCTCCTGCATTTATGTAGACTTCCGCATGGAATCTCAGCTTACGAAGGAGACGGTCGGCGCAGTTCGAACAGGGATCACCAGCATTGGGGGGAGCTGTGCGAAGGACGGGCGGTTCAGCGGGGCAGCGCTGGAAGGCGATATGTCCCAAGACGATGACGGAGGGGTATTTGGAGGCGTTTGGGCGCGACGCGGCAGCGCAGAGTGATGATGTAAAATGCGCCCTGAAACCAATGGCAGGGCTCTCTCAATTCCGGAAACGCCCCAATCATCCACGATCCGCCGCAAGCTTCCCACGTTCAGGTCGCATCATCGCAGCCGAGGCAGTGGCCAATGGCGTGGGAAGGCGCAGGAGCCCTTCCACGTAACGACCGCGTATGCAGAACAATGTCAATGCAGTTGTGCTTCGCCCTAGACCACAGCTCCGAGGCGCTATGCAACATCGACTCGCGTATTCACATCTCCGTGGCCGTACTCGTCTTCGTATCTGTTGCATCTCAGACGGGAATGCCGCGCGTTAAGGGGGAACCGATTGGGCAGCGTATTGGAGAAACCCCAGGCACCCAGATTTTGCTTTTGCCATGCAGAAGAGTATTGTACACCAGTCCCGAGGCTCTCAATACCCCAGCACCGGATTGGAGAAACCCATCCCGTGGCGATATCGTAGAGCCCTTCCCCTGCCACGCAGGAGTGGCCCCCCGGTCCGTCGTCCTCGCGCCAGCATCCATTAGCCTTCACATGCCTCTCCGAGATACGGCATCCGCTGCAGGGCTGCCATGTCTCTCTTCTCGCCTCCGCCCCTCTAGCTGGAGAATCGCCGGGTGATCTTCGCAATGACTGCGAACGTTTGGTCAGCGGCGTGTCCGCAAAGAACGGACGGCGATCTCGCCCCTCCACGTGGAACGACGTACTGTGCAGCGCAACAACGCTGAAGATGAAGACGAGCGACAGTACCAGCACGACAACGGGGTCGACCTTCAGGCCCGGGGACTCGTCCGTGTAGAGCTCTGCACCGCGTCAGCCACCTCTGCTCCGCCCACCTCGGGCACATGGGGCACGCACTCAACATCGTGCTGCTGCTCCCGCCGGCGCCGGCCGCGCGAGTGCTGCTGGGCCGCGCATTGGCAATCTTCTCCTTCTGGTCGGCGGCTGCCCGCCGGCGGATGGCCGTCCGCGCGCCTCCAGGCGCCGCAGGCGACGACGGCCGGCCGACGCTGGCGCCCGTGGCCGCCGCCGCCGCGTTGTCGGGAGATGAGGCTCGGGGAGAAGACTGCGCGCGATTGACCGGTTAGCTACACATCAATGCCCACGGCCAAAGCCTCGGACCGGGCGGTGCTCGAGGGGAAGGCCGACAGGGTTTCGGGCATGCGGTACGCACCATTGTGGGAATCTGAAGAGAGGGAACGAAGCCAAGGAATGAATGAAATGAAGTAAGAACGGGGCAAGGCTGCTGAAAGAGCGAGATTTCCCAGGTTGTATTGTCGTGGACGTGGATGGTTCTCAGTCTCGGAATCTCTCACGAAAGTTTAAGTTTGGTTTGCTCTGATTGAGGCCACGTCTGGTTCAGCCGTAGGTCGCGGGCTGGAAGTTTTAGCGGCACGAGTTTTTCCGACCCGAAGTTAGGGGTCACCAATCCAAGGCGGACCCGACCAGGCGAGGTACAGGACATCTGCACATCAACCCCTCGCCGAACTTCCAGGTCGGGCTGTGGAATGAGAGCTCAACCACAGGTCGACGCCGAAAACGCAGGATGTCTATTGAAACACGATACCGAATCCTCACTTTGGGTAGTTCCAACCAAATCAGAACCCCCGATGATTAGGAGCACATAATCCGGGCTCGCACTTTGTCACGTGTGCCAGCGCTCTTACGCAGCGGTGCCGTTCGGCGCATCGGACGCAACGTGACACAAACGCCCATTTCCAACGATTGTATCAATTTGAAGCCCTCGACTGGCTCCCTGACCAGTAAGCCTATTTGCGACCAGCTCCGTTTCTGTCCCAGTCGGCACGGCCGCGGCCCCGAGAGAATGTCACCCCTGTGCACATCGACCCCCAGCTAGACGACTGGCACCACCCCCGGAAAACGTCTGCTCGCAGACTCTCTGTATGTGTAGGGCGAGGATAGCGTGATGTGGTCGAAAATGGACAAAGGAAATATAAAGCGCCCCGCCCGGCGAGAGAGCCGGGATGGAGACTCCTGCCAGTCCGTCCTCGAGATGACCTTTCGTCGCGCGTCGCTTTCTCGGGCCCAATGGCATCCTCCCGCCGGCATCCGCCTAGCCGGCTCGGGCGGTGACGAACCCGAAAGGCGAACTGCGTCCCGAAGAAGCTGCTGGATGATGTTGCCTGCCGAATTTCCGCCCCCCACTCGCCGGCCCGTTCGATGAGACGCCCCTCTGGCCGCGGGTCTCGACCCGTGGCGGTTCCGGGGCAAACCCGCACGCCAGCCTTGGGGCCGTCTGCGGCGCAGTACTATTCGTAGTAATTAAACGGTATCGCTTCTATGCCACGAGCGGCACTATAGCCAAAACGCCATCCGCTATGAGGATCAGAGTCAAAATCGGCTGGAGATGCGGGCGTAGTAGGCGCCGGAACCCGCCGTTTCACAGGGTGACGTCCAGGACCAAGCTGACGTCCTGAACCGTTGGGCCGGCCAGATCCTCGAGGACGGGAATCAGGTCCAGCAGCTCGTTGTCGTGGGCGTCCGAGAACCAACTGCTGATGGGCACCGCGTGCTGGGGGTGGAATATGTAGGAGGTGGGCGAGTTGTCGATGATGATGGTGTCCTTGAGATCCCTGCCGATCTGCGAGAGATCTTTGACGTAGTTTCCTTGGTGGTTATAGCAGCTCTCCCGGAAGAGCCGGTGGTGGACCACCTTGTGGATATCCAGCTGGTCAAGTAACGGGTCGCCGTACTACGGATTGTGAGCACACCATCAACGGCACGCGGGCTGAGGTGCCATACCTTGGATACGGACGCCGTAAAGACCACAACCTCGTACAGCTCCCCGACCCGCTTCATGAACTGGTCGACGCCGGGGCGTTTTATCACATAAACGTTGTGGTAATTGCCCTCGATTTCCACGGGGATCGTGAAGTCGGCCTGGTGGAGTATCTATGGAGATGTTAACCGGCATTGCCGAGCAGGCGTCACTTCCCGGACGTACCTTGAAGGAGCTGTGAACGAGGGTTTCGTCCAGGTCAAGGACGAGGCACTTTCGGCCCTGGAGGTGGGGTTCGACGGGACCCAGCAAGTACTTCTGTTCCACCACCGGCTCTGTCGCTACGCCTGCGTCGGCGTGGTGGTGCTGGTTGGATGTGTTGCCGGTAGGTATTGGTCCCGGGGGCGGCGGGGGGACTGTGGGAAGAACTTCGGAAGCCGGCGCCACCGGTTGCTTCGCCTTCTGGTTGGGGGGAGCCTCGGCGTCTCGCATCTCCACGTCGCCATCCCCGTCTCTTTGGGAAGTGGATTCTTGCGCCACCTCCGGTACGTTTGGCGCGGTTTGGTGAGGCGGATCGACCGTTACGATGGGTGCTGTGTTCGTTCCCACGGCTGTCTGTCTCACATCGGCCGTGTCTCTATCGCCGACAGTCGACTGGTGCGCCGTCGAGCCAGATATCCTCTTCGTCTTGGACGACTCGGACGTGCTTTGTGCCTGCTGCTGTTGCTGCTGCTCCTTCTCGAAAAGCTGCGTCTTGCTACCGCTGGTCTGCTCGGACGGCGTAGCAGCCCGTCTGCTCGTGTTTTGCCGGGCCGGCAGGTCCGTCACCTTCGTCGCGATAGGATCCTCGCCGTTCTCCAGGGTGTTGGCGTCGTCCGGCACGCCGCAGCACCCGAGGATCGAAAGAAGTCCGCCGCTCTTCTTCTTCTTCTGGGAAGAGGTAGCGGCCGGGGAGCTCGGCTGGGAGGTGCCGGGGCTGTTGGTGGGATTGGTCCCCCCGGCAGACTGCTTGCTGGAGGCGCTGCCGTTCCGTCTACGTCCGACCAGACTTCCTTTGGACTCCTTGGAGTGCCCGCCGATGCTGTCTCTGGGGTCGCTGGCCGTCGCACCGCTCAGGCCGGTTGAGGTCGGCGAGGGTTGAATCCGCTGCGAGGACGATCTCGACGGGACGTGGAGGAGGCCGCGGCCTTTCTTTCCGTGAGCCCTGTCCTCTGGCGATAATTTCTCCGTGGCCTTGGATCCCTCAGCCACGCTCGGCGATCTCTCCTGCATCTCGAGGGACATTCTAGTAGGTCGGTCTCGAAGCGTTGGGACTGGAACGAAGGTGTCAGCACGCGGCTTGCTTCGACGGCCGATGGAAGGGCAGCTTTGGGGCGAAGGTGCTCGCGCTTGTTGGCCGGTCACCACTCTGCGCAGCCTCAGCCGTCGCCGGGCTCGAGTCGCGACGCGCAGCTCGGATGCGTCCGGTGACGGTCTCGCATCCGACCAGAGCGCGTGCAACCGCGGCCGAAGATCAACAGACGGGCCGCGTCCGAGGCGGCGAGCCGTCGCGGTTACTTTGCACGAGGAAGAAGACGGGGGTGTACCAACCTCGTCAGCCCGGTCCCGATCGAACTTCTGGGCTGTTGGAGGCCCTGAGACACGAAGTCGCCGGCCGTAGACAGGCCAATTCAATATAGAAGGCTCGCGACACGCGGTTCCGCAGCTTTCGGGGACGTCGTCGCCGGGATGCGCGCGATGGAGAGGCGGGTCGCAGGGAGATTGGAGCTTTCGCGAGGTTGTGAGAGAGAAAGCAGGGAAATTGCCGCGGGCGCCCAAATGGGACGGGAGCCGAGGGCTACCTGGAGAGGCAGGTAGGCTGCGCTGCGCACCACCGGCGATGGCCTCGCGGGAGATGCGACGTCGAGACAACGAGACTCCGAAATGACGGCCTCGGGCGGATGCGAAACGGCTGGGGCGGATGGAGAGTGGAAAGACGAGAGGCCGTACGCACCAGAGGGCCGGAGAGGAGAAGCGAGATGATTGTGATGGGAGCCCCAGGAAGCGGGAGCGACACCGCAGCGCATGGGCTTTTCCCCCCGGAAGAGCTTAGCCAAGGCGGGCGGCGGCTGTTAGCGGAGCGCAGGCGGCCCGGGCTTTCCGCTAACGAGCGAGACCATTGCCGTCCCCTCGGCCGCTATCACGTATATTGCTCTCATCGCAAACCCAGCGCCCGCTCCCCGCTGGCACCCGCTGGTCCTCCTGCCATGCGCCCCTGTAGGTAGCGGGCAGTACTCGTCACTTGTGATCGCGCATCTAAGACACGCAGACGAAGGTGCGCGACGGGCGGTCTGGCCGTTGTCCTGGCCGGACCGAAGTCATCACTTCAGCTCCAAGTGCTGCAGGCTCCAGCGACGGCCTTCTCCAGCACTCCCCGTCGCCCACGCCACAGCCACAGCAGCTCGCGACGGGATTGGGATGTCGCGGGACGAGCAAATCTAGGCCTTCTCGTCCCTGTGGCTCCCACCGGCCAGAGCCATCTGGCCTCACGGCGTTCGACGAGTCTCGATCTCGGAACGGGCAAGCTTCAGGAGAGCCAGGTCGGGCGGGCGTGTGATTGGGGGAGCTTGCCGCTGGGGAAGTGACACGCCCTCGAGCCAAACCGGGCTCGAGCCGGGGCAGCTTGGGCCCGCATCGGCCTCCACTCACAGCCCAGAGCGACCTGCAGCCAGCTTTTCCGCCGCCCATCGAGCCAGAGCCGGGCGCCAACGCGGTGTCGCCGGCCACGCAGTGGTGTGCTGCCATGTACGGGGCATGTCCGACACAGTCGGTGCCGCCTTGTACGCGCCCGCGAGCGCATAAGAAGCGGCAAGCCGTCAAAGCGACTCGAGACGACATCGCATTGCGAGTCGGGCCTCGGGGCGGCAGCCGGGCGGAGAGTCGGCTCGAGTGGCTTGCCCCGCACAGCCTCACGAGCTCCCAGAATGACGTCCCGAACTGTGGCTAGTGCCCGCTCCAGCCGACGCCGTTCGTCACATGCCACATCCGACCTCGAGCCGACCACAACGGCCGACGTCGTGTCGCGACCCGTGATCCGGAAGAGGCTTTGACTCTGAACATGCCCGCCACGCCAGACAATCGCCCCTCGTCACCGTAGCCGTCCCCGCGGTCTTTTGGTCCCATCGCCGGATTCTTCGTCCCTCCCCGCCAATGGACCGTTGAGGCGACGTCCCGTGGGATTCCTCACGCAGCTTGAAGGTCGAGTCGCCGCCAACATGGCAGTGCAGTCGACGCTTCGTCGGACTGCGGCCGAGGAAGCCATTGCGGCCTTCGTCAACGAGTATTCGAACCTGGTCAGGTCACGGCTGAGGCGGACCTCCCGGACAACGCGTCTGGCCGCCGCCGTCGCCCTCGCGGCGTCCATCGTGCTCGGCGCCGAGGGGGGCCGACGGTGGTGGAAGCGGACACGCGTCGAGAAGGAGGAGGGCCGCAAGCTGGTCCGGACCAACTCGTGGCTCAAGCACGATGACGGCTCCCGCACCATTTACGTTCCGTACAAGGACCGGACCTCCAAAGTCGTCATCCACGGCACTAAGCCCTTGACCTTCGAGGCCCACCGCCGGCTCTTCCTGAACCCCCCGCGCGTCTCTGGTCTGGGAGAGCGCTACGATGTCCCGTCGACGCAGACGCGGCCGGGTCTCAACCTGGCCTTCCTCCACCAGTTCCTGAGCCTGATGAGCATCGCCATCCCCCGGTGGAACAGCAAGGAGGCGGGCTTGCTGTTCAGCCACGCCTTCTTCCTGGCGCTCCGGACCTACTTGTCCCTCGTCGTCGCGCGGCTAGACGGAGAGCTGGTGCGCGATCTGGTTTCGGGTCACGGCAAACAATTCATGTGGGGCCTCGTCAAGGTGCGTAGAATGATCCCCCGCCTCGCTTGAACGCCGTGACCGTCCTGACGCCCGCAGTGGCTGGGCATCGGCTGCGCCGGCGGCTACACAAACTCCATGATAAAATACTTGGAGTCCAAGGTCTCCATCGCTTTTCGCACCCGGCTTACGCGCTACATCCACGACCTCTACCTGAACGACAATCTGAACTACTACAAACTGTCCAACCTCGACGGGGGCGTCGGACAGGCGGCAGATCACTTCATTACCGCCGACCTGACGCACTGGTGCGCCGCAGCAGCCGAAATCTACTCGAGCATGGGGAAGCCGCTCGTGGATCTCTGCGTCTTCAATTACCAACTGTACAGGCGCCTCGGCCCGCTAGCCTTCAGCGGTCTGGCGGGCAACTACTTCTTCACGGCGAGCATCCTCCAACGCTTCTCGCCACCCTTTGGCAAGCTCAAGGCCGTCGAAGGCCGCAAGGAGGGCGAGTACCGCAGCTTACACGCGCGGCTGATCGCGAATGCCGAGGAGGTTGCCTTCTACGGCGGCGCCGAGATGGAGAAGCAGTTTCTCAACAAGGAGTTCAAGTCGCTCAAGCAGTGGATGGAGGGCATCTACCTGCTCAAGATCCGCTACAACATGCTGGAGGACTTTATCGTCAAGTACTCCTGGAGCGCGTACGGCTATCTCTTGTCGGCCCTCCCGGTCTTCCTTCCGGCATGGGGAGGACTCGGCGGCGCGGCGGAGCTGGTGGGGATCGCGGACGCCGGAAGCCGGGAGCGTGGACGGACGGGAGATCTTATCACCAACAAACGGCTGATGCTCTCGCTCGCCGACGCCGCCGGCAGGATGATGTACTCGATGAAGGACTTGGAGGAGCTCGCCGGGTATACCAGCCGAGTGTACACCCTGGTTGCGACGCTTCACCGCGTCCACGCCAACGCCTACTTCCCCCGAGGCCACGACGTCGAGCTGTACTCGCTCGCCGACGTCCAAGGCACCGTGCAAAAGGGGTTCAGGGGAGTCCGGCTGGAGCACGTGCCGGTGGTGGCGCCGATGCTCTGGCCACGGGGCGGCGACACGCTCATCGACTCTCTCTCCATGATCGTGCGGGAGCAGGAGCACCTTTTGGTGGGCAGACCCGCCTCCGTCGTGGAGGCGAGGCTAACAGATTGTAGATCTCGGGACCGAACGGAGTGGGCAAAACCGCCATCGCCAGAGTTCTCGCCGGACTGTGGCCGGCGTACCGAGGCCTGGTCAGCCGGCCCAAGGATATCGGATACGACGGCATCATGTTTCTCCCGCAGAGACCTTACCTGAGCATCGGGACGCTGCGAGACCAAGTCATCTACCCGCACGGCGAGGCCGACATGCGAGGCACCGCGAAGAAGAGCGAGCACGACCTCATGGAGGCGCTCAAGGCAGCGCATCTCGAGTACCTCCCGGACCGCGAGGGCGGTTGGGACACGCGGAAGGAGTGGAAGGACGTGCTCAGCGGGGGAGAAAAGCAGCGGATGGGCTTCGCCCGCCTGTTCTACCACGAACCCAAGTTCGCCGTCGTCGACGAGGGCACGAGCGCCGTGTCGAGCGATGTGGAGGGCCTGCTCTACGAGACGTGCAAGCAACGGGGTATCAGTAAGTCGAGGCGGCCCGGCCCGCCGGCGGCGGCGCTCGCTAACACCGTGCAGCTCTGGTCACGATATCAACGCGGGCCTCGCTGAAGAAATACCACACGTACAACCTCGAGCTCGGGTTGGGGGAGAACGGCGACGACTGGGTGCTCGAACGA
>Ga0247777_1000479_pt1 | contig 11388 bp, 13 predicted proteins | sample UWRJL154409C5_FD_179937 | JGI IMG/M metagenome (GOLD analysis project Ga0247777, IMG submission 179937) | Plant litter microbial communities from Arlington Agricultural Research Station in Wisconsin, United States - UWRJ-L154-409C-5 | ecosystem: Environmental > Terrestrial > Plant litter >...
ATACCAAGAAGAGGGAGTTCGCTAGGAAGGTGTAAAAGAACACCGACCAGCCTACCCATCCGCCAGTCCCCTTCCCTCCGCTGACGGCCGACGCGACCGTTATGGTGACGATGACGCCCACAAACTTGTAGCCCGAGTATGCGACCAAATCGAGGAGCTGCGACGTGTTCGAAATGCTGAGGAGATATGTCCCGAGCTTCAGGCCCAGGATCTCGATGAAAACGATGGCAAGGGCTACCGACGCCGTCTTGCCTAGGAGTTCGGGTTGGAACTGGCCCCGAAGGCCGGCCAGCAGCGTCGAAACGAGTATGTACGTGACGAGGGACATGATGGGGATGTACATGTCCGGGCTATTGATGTCGTCGCGCGGCGGGAGATACCACACATCCTGGCCGCTGGGGCCGACCGACTGCTGCTTCCGAGACCAAGGCTTGTGTCGCCATGGGAACAGCACCAGGAACAGCTTGTTCAAAACGTACGAGTTGGTGACCTTGAAATAATGCTTCAGCGCGCTGACGTTGACATATCGGTTGACCTGTTCCGCGTGTGTCAGCTTCGCTCTCCCGCCTCGGCGCGGTCGAGGAGACACACGTTCTGTTCGAGGTACTCCTGGCCCTGCTTGAAGGCCGTCTGGGAGAAGTGTGCTGCCACTTGCGCGGCCGGGTCGTTCATGAACTGCCCGTACTGCCCAAACATGTTCCCGCCCGCGGCCCCCCCTTGTGGCTGTGGTTGTTGCTGTTGTTGGTACGGATTCCCGTAGTTTTGAGACGTCGGCTGGGACGAGGTAGGGGGTGGTGGAGATCGCAGCTGGGGCACCGTTGACACGTGCTGAGGCACCGGATGGTGCAATGGGGGCGAGTGCCCGTATCCTGGACGTTGCATCGTTGGGTTCGGTATCGAGTGGACGGTAGCAGGAACGGTTGAGCAGCGATCACGACTCGAGGCGTTTGACGTCGAGTTGCCTGGAGAAGTCGCATGCTGTCATTTCCAGATTCCCCGTTACCTAAGCTCTAGCGTGCCGGAGAAATACTGCGCCGGCGCGTATCGATAGCGCTGACAGCAGTCCAGAGCCGGGCCCTACCGACTGTACCTAAATTATAGGTATCGGTAAGTACTCCTAAGGCTACCCGTCACCCCTGAGCGGACAGCACCTCCCACTTATTTACAGTACCATCTGACAGAAGGCGGAAACAAAGAAGGTGCGTGAACTGGGTGGTTCTTTGAACTGTATTTCCTGTTGCTCGAGTGTCCCTCCCAAAGCACCAACAGGATGATCGTCTCAGCAAAAGGCATTATGTTCCTAAGTGGCTTGTACTGCTACGCACTTCCTTGTACCTTCGGCTTCAGGGGGCTGAGCCCGTTATCGGTCTTATCGGCACCTCTAGCGAAGCCACCTGACGCAACCGCGAGGAGCGTCTTGCGTCGTCGAGCCACCGTGTCGCAACACCGCTTGCTGTCGTTCAGGATACGACCTGTTCTCGGTGCATAGCTCCCTCTGCATAGCTTCGAAGGGGCATCATGTTAGACACGTTCGAGATCCTGACCACCTCCGGGGTGGTCCTCTGGTCGAGGAGCTATGCGACTATCAACCCGTCCATCATCAACAGCTTCATCACCGACGTCTTTATCGAGGAGAAGGGCTCTACGAGCGGTGCCAAGGATGACACGCCAGCCGCGAATACCCCGCCGTACCGTATCGACCAGCACACCCTAAAGTGGACTTTTGTCAAGGAGCTGGGCATTATCTTCGTCGTGGGATTCCTTCCAAGCCCACTCACTCGTCTGGCGTGGGGTTCTGACAACGCGTGCAGGCCGTCTACCGGTCGCTTCTGCACCTGTCGTGGATCGACAAACTCGTGGATAACCTCAAAACCATCTTCGTGAACCTCTACGGCGACCAGCTCAAGAAACCGAACACCACCGTCGTGGAATGCCACAAGTTTGACGAGTACTTCGACCAACAGGTGAAGGAGCTCGAGGGCGCAAGCAGTAAAGGCCTAGAACAGTCGTGGGTGGTGGAGGATGAAGCCTTCACCGACCATCTGGAAGATGAACCACCACTCCCGCCAGGCCTGACCTTCCGGGGCAAACACTCGGGTGGGGCGAAGGAGGAACAGGCCGCCGAGACGGCTCCCCTGGACGCATCCCCGAGACCGTCGCGGCCGTCCACTCCCGGGACTGCGAGCCATCTTGTCACTGCGAAGCCCAGCCCACTAGCGAGGATGTCCAGACGGGCGCGAAAAGCACATCAGTCCAACTCGGCACCGGCCTCGTCGGGCGACGAGGCAGCCAGAAAGAGCAAGGCCGTGAAAGGTGGCAAGAAGGGGCGGAAGTGGGATGCGGACGGTCTCGCGGACGAGGACGACGGCGTCCAGCTGGACTACACCAACGACGGCGAGGAAACAGCCGGGCGATCTACCGCGTTGGAGGCGGTCGACTCGTCGACCTGGGGCTCCACGTCCAGGGGCAAATTCATCCTAAAGGACCTGGACGACGAGGTTCATTCCATTCTTGCCTTGGCCGAGCGGAAAAACAAAAGTACATCGGGAGAGCCCTCGGGTGGCTTTCTGGGGTCGGGCTTGAGCTCCATCAGCGGCTTGATTAAGAATCTGGTCGGAGGCAAAACCCTGACCAAGGAAGATTTGGAGAAGGCCATGAAATCCATGGAAGACCATCTGCTGAAGAAGAATGTCGCTCGGGAGGCTGCGGTGCGGCTTTGCGAGGGAGTCGAGAAGGAGCTCGTCGGCGTCACGACGGGCAACTTCGAGAGTAAGTTGCTAGGTGGTCCCGGTTTCTCGAGGCAACGCTGACGGCTGCAAAGGCACCGATACGAGGATCAAGGGAGCCATGGAGGCGTCCCTGACCAAAATGCTGACCCCGACATCGTCGCTGGACCTACTGCGCGACATTGACGCCATCTCGGCGCCGCCAGTGACGTCGCTGCGTAAAGCCCGACCATACGTCATCTCTATCGTCGGCGTCAATGGAGTGGGCAAGTCGACCAACCTGTCCAAGATCTGCTTCTTCTTGCTGCAAAACAAGTACAAGGTGCTCATCGCGGCCGGCGACACGTTCCGGTCCGGCGCCGTCGAGCAGCTCGCCGTGCACGTGCGCAACCTCAAGGAGCTGACGGCCCGCGAGGGCGGCCAGGTCGAGCTCTATCAGAAGGGCTACGGCAAGGACGCGGCCGCGGTGGCCAAGGATGCCGTCGCGTTTGCGGGCCAGGAGGGCTTCGACGTGGTGCTCATCGACACAGCGGGCCGCCGGCACAACGACCAGCGGCTGATGTCGTCGCTCGAGAAATTCGCCAAGTTTGCGCAGCCCGACAAAATCTTGATGGTTGGAGAGGTGCGTATCTCCTTTTCTCCCCTACGCTCCCCTCCCTCATCCGCGTACCGCTGCTCACCACAGCGCCCAGGCCCTTGTCGGGACAGACTCGGTGGCGCAGGCGCGCAACTTCAACGCCGCCTTCGGTTCCGTCCGCGCGCTCGACGGCTTCATCATCTCCAAGTGCGACACGGTCGGCAACATGGTGGGCACGCTCGTCAGCCTCGTCCACGCGACCAACGTGCCCATCCTCTTCGTCGGCGTCGGGCAGCATTACTCGGACCTGCGCAACTTTTCCGTCAAGTGGGCGGTGGAGAAGCTGCTCAGCAGCGACTAAGAGGTGGTGGTGATGGTGATTGCCTAGAAGGAGGCATCACAAACGTGATACAGGAAGCGCCCAGCTCGGGTAAGTTCAGAATAGCCCAGACCTGTCCGGTCGACGGGCATGTTAGCCCCACAAGATCAAGCCCTTTTGGATTCTCACTATGAAAATGGTGTCAAGCTGGTCAAACCGGCGTGGCTGCCCGTGAGGCATTGTTGTAGACGAGTTCGTGGGATGTTGAACTGTGGTAAGAGTTGGCGACATCAGTCGCTTTACGAATCCAAGCAAGGGAAGCCCCGTGGTCCCAGGCCTTTATCTGCAGAGACCCTCTCAGCGCAAGGACGCCGGGGGTGAAACGTTGTCATGTTGTATACGACTTAGACTTCTGAAGGTGTAAGCATGTGATCACTTGGATGTTCGCCGGTCGAGGCCTTCCTCTGGGGACTCCAGGGGGGTTCAGGCACCGGGAGAGCCTACCCCTGCAGCGGATGCCGGGCCGAACTTCTACGTTAGCCTGGGCCAACGGCGACTGGCACAGCCCCCGCTGTGCCGCACTGCCCGCCGGACTCCGCTTTCAACCTCGCTCGTCATCCTCAACTGTTGTGCCGGAATCAATCCCTTACCATCCTCACTCGTCTCTTCGCTTTCCTTGGACCGCAAGAGTGTCTCTGTGCGTTTTAACCCTTGGAGGCCCCGGGAATCCCCATCGTCCAAGACATCCAAATCTTGACACGATCGGACGAGACGCCAGTCCACTTAACGTCCTTCGTTCCGCCCCGAGTCACGCCCCGAATCCCTCAAGATGGTGAACGAAGACCGCGCGAGAATTATGGAGACGAACAAGTCCATCAGGACAATCAAGAATGTACGCCGCCCTGTATCCATCCGCCCCCCTCCCACCCTTCGCCCCCCCTCTTTCCCGCTGCCTTGCCGATCCCGCACCCCACTAACCGTGGCCACACAACAGGAGCTCGAGTCCCTCCTCGAGAAAGGCGTCCTGAGCGAGGCAGCCTTCGACGCGGTGCATGCGCAGCTCCCGGCCGAGCTGCCGCTGAGCGGCGGCGCGCCCGCCGCGCCCCCGCGCAAGACGCCCAACAACGCGCTGGCGGCGCTCTCGCTAGCGGCAGAGCCGGCATCCCACGCGGCGCCGCCGCCTTCGTACGCGGCCACGGGCCCGCCAGCGCTGCCGGCACGGTCGCAGCCGCCGGCGGCGCCGGGCAAGCCGGTGCTTGCGCACGCGCGCGCGCTGTACCGGTACGCGGCGTCGGACGCGCGCGACGTGTCGCTGGACAAGGACGACCGCGTCGCCGTCTACGAGTACATGAACGCCGACTGGTGGATGGGCCGCAACGAGCGCACCGGCCAGGAGGGTATCTTCCCCAAGTCGTACGTTCAGCCCGAGGAGGAGAAGAAGACGGCGGGATACCAGCCGCCGCCGCCGCCGCAGTCCAACCCGTACAATAGCAGCGTGCCCCCCATGGCTATTGCGGACCAGGGCAGCGGGAACGGGGGTGGCAAGGGTGGCGAGTATGGCAAGAAGTTTGGCAAGAAGCTGGGTAACGCCGCTGTGTTCGGCGCGGGCGCGACGCTGGGCGGGAAGATTGTCAGCTCCATCTTCTAGGCAGCGGGTGTGTTGGCGGGGGACGGCGGGCAGCGTGCCCCGGAGGGAGTGCGTATGACGGGGCTTCATCAGGAGCAGTGGAGGACAGAACTGGCGGAGGCACTGTGGTGGCGGCGTAGTGTGATGACCGGAACAAGTCTCTTGTTATCTCCGTCATGTGCATCAGGATTTCCTACGAGGATTACAGTGGTATTTACGTTCTCGTCACTCGCCGGATTTCCGGTTGCGAGCGCATGAGATACAGGCTGACAACCAAGATGGCGGTATACTGTCTTCTCCTTACGGGCTCCTCGTTGAGATGGTCAGCTCGATGGGCTGATGCTGCCGTCAGTGGCTTGTCTGAGCCCTTGGAGGTCAGGTGTCTACGGGGAGCCGACTGGATAACAGAGTTCCATATACTACTTCACATCCTTGGCGACCGTCACCTCGAAAACTTGAGCAATGCTGAATCGTCAACGACTGGTTTGCCCAGGCGGCCGACCAAACGACTGGCCAGCCATCGGGTTGGCACATCTTGCATATTCCAAGTGCTAACCATCAGGTGGCAGCTACTGTTCACCCGCAAGGCTCGTGACCGTCACGGCAACAACCACACGGGGGAAATTTGACTGTGACCCTCTGGAGTCGGACGAGGGGATAATCTTCCGGTATTTCCCTCACCGGGCGGGGCGCGGTTTACATCCCTGACAGCCAAACAAGCAATGCCATTGACGAACGGAACACATGGACTCAAAGTTGAGGGGAGGAAACTGATGCGGATGCTTGCCTTGAGTCGCTGGGACGACCATCAGACGTCGAGTTGAGGTATTGATCATCCGACGTGAACAAGACCCGTCGACATTCTATGACCACCCCAAGGTCTCGTCTTCAGAGCTGTGGGATCAAGGTCTCCGGGGCAAGCGAGATGGCGGGAGGGCGGTTGGTTTTCAAAAGACAAAGATTCCCCGACGCACGAGACTACCTTCGTTCACCATGCCGATATGGCCTTCACCATGGCTCGGCACAGAGAGCAAGCAAACTACCCGCTAACGCCGTTTGTACATCGACAGCGGCCCTCTTCGGCTATTGTCGTCCCCAGAGACATGGAAAAGAAAACGACGCGTCATGGAAGCAAACAGACCCGCATCCGTCTAGGCCGCCAGCTGCCATCGCCAACCAAACCCGTGGACCCGTGATCTCCGCCCCACCCCCTGACGGCCATGGTGCCGGGCTCGCCGCGGGCCGTCACCATCTGGGTTGTTTCACCAAGCGGCGGGCGAGATCTTTCCGCCTCGTTTCGACTTGTCGAAGAACAGTGATTGACTCGACGACAGGGGAAGAATGTGGCTGTTTCCCAAACGGTCGATGGCCTGCGGGTGGCCGTTGGGAGCATGCCCTGGCAACTCAGGGGCTCAGCCGCGACACGCATGTGATCGGGATTAGTGAGAGCAGGCTGGGAAGCAAGATCACCAGAATGACGATTCGCATTCCCGTCGTGGGTGGTGGGTTGAAGCAAGTAGCCGTACGACGGGTGCATTCGGCGCCATACGCTCTCGCAACCACCCGTCTCTTCCAAGTGTCCATCGTCTCTCCGTTCTTGGATGAACTGGGGGGGAGTTGAGCGAGAGGACATATCAGAGGCTAGGGGCACAGGGGCGATTCAGTACATGCCCGCCCGTCGCCGCAACGTGGCGGTCGTGGTTACTCTTTGTTCGCGCCTCTTCTTTCTCTTCGTCCTTGTCATGGCCGTTTCTGGCCTCTAGGACACCGATATGGACCGCGAATCCGGGCATCGTTTTCGTGTGCCGGCCTACGAGGCTGTCTCGCCGCCTTGCTAGGCGACGGGCCCCTGCATACGCCCGGGCAAGGCAGCTTTGCGATTCTCTTTCTTCTCCCTCAACACTTGTCTGTTCGCCATAGGAGGGATCGAGATGGATGCAGGCAACCACTCATTGATTGTAGACATATTGACTAAGGCGACCGCCGCCGGATTCAGCCGAGGCCAACGGGAGCGAGAAGAAGGCCTCGAGTAGATGTACTGTACATACCTACTGGATTCTGCCATTAAAAAGCCTGCAAAGGGGCGCGGTCGGCGTTTGCAGCGCGAAGGCCGTCTGCAGGCTAATGTCCAGAGGCGGCTACCCAGCACATATGCACGATATGGTGATTAACCGTTTGGGCTGGATGATATGTTATGGTTGCCTCAGGTCTTCGACGGCCCGAGAGCCATGGTAGCGAGACGATTGCCGCAAGAGCGTGTGGCAGACTCGGTCGAGAAATAGGGGTTACCCGACGTCTTCGGCAGCAGCTCAGCAGCTCTGCCGAGACTTCCATCTCCAGTTGCAAGCGTGTTGCTCTCGGCGGAAGGAGCAAAGAGAAGGAGGCCCCGCGGTAGCCGATATGCCACCAAACGAGACCTCCATGACTCACGGCATGCCGAAGGCGCCGCCCGCAGCGGGGACGACTGCGGCGCAACGACTTGCGGCGGTGAGCGGAGCGGTCGGCTTGGTGGAGCCGCGTGGAGCCGCCAACACTCTGCCAGAGCGACTGAGCGAAAACAAGGACTTGACTGACTCGCCGCGGCCAACGCGCAGTGGGTCGTCTCGCCGTGGTTCGGAGCGTCTGGCGCAACGCTCGTGCCAGCGGAGCTGGTCGTTTTTCGGTAGGCATCAACGTGGATGCCCGGGACAGGTTCTCCAGGACCAGGTCGCACACAACAGCGACGCCGCGTATGCGCGTCACGGGTCGTCGGGCACCGCAGGGATCGCAGACCAGGCACAAAAAGGTGTGCGCTCGGCATCGTGCATCGGCGACGGCAGGACGAGGGACCGGCCAACATGTTGTTGCTGGGCACTTGTCTCCGTTCCGCTCGGGTGAGACGGTTTGGGCCCGACAGAGGGGAAATAAAAGAACAAGTCGCCTGACTGACCGCGGCGAGCGGCGATGGGTTCCCTGCTCCACGGCGTGATGCCCCCCTCCCCCCCTCGCTCGGCTCCTCACTCCTCACTGGAGGAGACTGCAGTGGCAGAGCAGGCGGGAGCTGCCGGTCGCCGACTGGCTCGCTCCCGATGTACAGTGGGAAGCATCCAGTCTCTCGTCGTTTCTTCGTCATGGTAGAGGGCAAACAACGCAGAAACGGACTTGAGTAGGCGAGGTCTCTACCGCAAGACGTTCAAACCGCAATGGCGCAGCTGCTGGACTGGTGGCTGGTACGCAACACGATACGAACCTGAAGCCAATGAGGCGACGCGGATGTGATCAAGCTCCCGAGGCTCCCATGGAGGTGCGGGAGACGTTCGGTGGCGACGGATCAGGAGGGTGGAAGCAGGATGTGAGTTGATCAGCGCAACGACCAAGGCAGCCGCAGCCTTTTGGTAGGATGAACCGCCGACCGCTGACGTCGAGATCACCACCTCCGCGTAGCCCGTGGGCCGCATCGTGCGTTGGGGAGTACCTAGACTCGGGAAATGCCCCTGGGGAGATTCGGGTGGCTGCGGCTCTCCCGGCAGATGAATTCCCCCCGGTGGGTACAATATCCATGCCTTTGAAAGCGAGAGATGTACATACCTATCCTCCGATCCGCTTGGAAAAAGAGAATCAAGGCGAGAAGGTGCAGAGAGAGGCGTCGCCCTTCGTCCAATGCTCTAAGCCGCCCACAACAAAAGTGTACTTCCAACCTCGCGCCTTGAAAGATAAGGGGTGGGCGGTGCGTGCTTCCCGCAGGATGCGTGATCCGGGTAGGGCTTCCGCGGAGTGGGCCTAGACAAGGTGGTACAGTAGGCAAAGTGAAGTTTCCAGGTTAGGTACAGTATGTACTGCAAGTAGAGAAGAGTCCATGTGGCCGGGGCACTCACTAACAGCCTGAGGCCCACGAGATCCGGCGTGGGCTGTCGGAGTTCCACGGCTGGTAGAGTCGGCTGTCGCTGGCTCGGGGGGGAAGCTGGAACTTATGCTTTTCGTGTGGAGAGCTGGGCTGTGTTCCCAAGTCCCCTCCATTTCTCGGCGTCAGGCGCGTGTGGGACGGTGTTGAGGCACTTCAGCCGCCCACCGATGTTCGAACCCCGCCTTTCCTCTCGTATGTACTGGAGCACCCCTCCGGAGGGTCACAACCAAGCTCGTGATGCAACCTGCACGAAGCCGCAGATGAGCTCTTCCCCACGCGTTTAATAGCTTTGGACGCCTTGCCGCTACTGCTGGCTCGGCCTCTGAGCGGGCGACCGTGCATATGCGATCGTCCCCTTTCGTTCGCGCTTTCATGTAGGGCTTCTGCGAGCTGCGTGGGATCCGCTCAATGACCTCTTGGACCCATTGGCCCTAGCACGGGGTGGGGGGGCCAAAGCTCACAAGGCTGAAGCCCCTACTCCATAGGTGTAAGTTATGTACAGTAGCCATGCACAGAGCAGAGCACGCTGTTGGTTGCGTTGTCAGGTGCCGATGCGGGCGGTTTTGAGCCGGTGGTTAGCGCGGCGCTTAACAGCCGTGGTCAGCGACGTCGGCGGGGGGCGAGACCCAGGTGTGCCCGGGGATGCTGTTGAGCACGGCCTTGAGGTTGTCAACGCTGTGGGTGATAGCCTCTTGCGACGAAGTCATTGTTCGTGCCGGGACGACACCGTCTGGACGCAGGTGTTGGGCTGGCGCGTGGTGGTCATGCGGCCCTTCGGCGTATCGCAGGTGGGCCTGGTGGGTAGGGAGGCGGGCCTGGATATCTAACCTTGCGCCCAGCCGCCGCCACGCGCTTCAATAGGTACTGTACAGCATCTAATGAGGTGATCGAGGTCTGTATCCGCCTCTAAACCCAGATATGGGAAGTGTGGCATTGAATACGAGACCAGAGCGAAACATGGTCTCACGGAGTACTCCGTAGAAGTTGGCATAAAGAGGAGGACGTGAAGCTGAGCGCCGTAGATTCTGTACTCCGTACCGCCCGCCACTGTTGCAATCACGATTAGATTGAGAAGAATTAGATGGCTGGCTGTCCCCAGAAGGTGACATGTACTCCGTACACAGTACGAGTAGCACCAGCCTTCCAGCAGCCCAGGGCGGTGCTTGGCGACAATAGTTACTCCACGTGTCGTTCCAGGGCCGACATTAGAGTGAAAGAGCAGCTCGCCCTATTTTGTTCCAGCTGAGGTGGTAGCCGGATGGCGGCCGGGGAGGTTGGGTGTTGCGGGATGGTTGGGAGTTGAGCTTGACACGGCCCGCTCATCCACAAGAGGGAGACCCGGCGCCCAACCGCGTCGCGGCCCAAGTGTAACCTCATGGACCGGCCCAGCAGACTCTTTTACGTCGGTGCTTATTGGCCGCGAATTGCCCATCGCGCACCGGGACCTGACGGCTGGTAACCCCTGAATCGCCTCGCTTTCCGGCAATTTCGGGGCGTCCTCGTCACGGCGTCCCAGAATCGCGTCGTTGGACGAGCCGTTGCCTCCCAACCATTGCCGCCTCCATGTGGCCACCGCCTTTCATCAGCATCGCCAACCCAAGAACTTCCGCGGCAAGGCACTCTGCCCGTAGGGACCTGTGGGGTGCGCTGGGAGAACTCGGGGGCACGCGAGGACGGATCAGGCGCTAGCGATCGAAAAGTTCGCACTTACTCCCCCCCACTCCGTTATAGTAGCGCTTGAGCCTTCCAGAACAAGCTGAAAGCCGCGCCAGGGCCTTCTAGTTGAGTTGTCAGCCAGCCCATCCTCCGTTTACCCCTGAACAACTGGTCCACTTCGAATCTGCCCGCTCTGGCCACTCAGCAATGGCAAGCTGGGATGGAGGCCTCCGGAGACCAGTGGTGGGTTAGGTCGCGTGACAGCGCCGAGGTTGAACTGCCAGTGAAGGCTTCGCCCACGAATACCTGCACACCGCCATGATGCTGTGTTGCAATGGGGTCCTTGGTGTCCAGTGTACGACGCCACACTGGACCCGTCTCGTACTTCGCCGTTGATAGGATTTCGAACGCCGTGTGTGGCGAGCCAACGCTGGTCGCTCTGGCAAGAGTCCCCTTTCGCGTCCTTCGTTGCGGGCACAGCCGGCCACATCGCGCCGAGGATGTCCGTGTCGGAAACAAAACACCGCTCATGGATGGTAAGGGAGCTCCCAAGATCGAATCTAGCCCATGACATCACTTCAGACGCTGGAAATCGATCTT
>Ga0247777_1000480_pt1 | contig 11387 bp, 5 predicted proteins | sample UWRJL154409C5_FD_179937 | JGI IMG/M metagenome (GOLD analysis project Ga0247777, IMG submission 179937) | Plant litter microbial communities from Arlington Agricultural Research Station in Wisconsin, United States - UWRJ-L154-409C-5 | ecosystem: Environmental > Terrestrial > Plant litter >...
ACGCGCATGCAGCTGTACCTGGAAACTGTGCTGGGGCGCGATGAGCACGCCAAGGAAGTGAAACTCTACAACCTGGGCAATCGCTTCCTCGATCGCTACCAGAGCATCTTCAAGAAGCTGTACACGGCGGACCGCGCGCTCGCGATCAAGCGCGATGTGTGGGGTTTCGCGCTCGGGCTCGTTGCGACGGTCGCGCTGTACGGCGCATACGCATGGATTGCGGTGAGCGCCGTTCGTGCGCTCATCACGCTCGGGCAGATGACGATGTACGTCATGCTCTTCCGCCAGGGGCAGTCGGCCGTCACGGCCAGCCTTTCTGCAGTCGGCGGAATGTACGAAGACAACCTGTACCTGTCCACGCTCTATGACTACCTGGAGACAGAAGTCGCGCCGCCCGCGGGCGACGCAAAGCGTGGGCCGCATCCCGAGGATGGCGTGCGCTTCGAGAATGTAGGCTTCACTTACCCCGGCGCGGGTGAGCCGGCGCTCGAAGGCGTGAACCTGCATCTGAAGCCCGGGAACAGTCTCGCGCTCGTGGGCGAGAACGGGTCCGGCAAGACGACACTCATCAAGCTGCTGACGCGGCTCTACGAGCCAACGACCGGGCGCGTCGTTCTCGATGGGCTGGACCTGAAGGAATGGGACGCTGAAGCGCTGCGCGAGCGAGTCGGCGTGATTTTCCAGGATTTCATTCGCTACCAGATGCTGGTGGGTGAGAACGTTGGTGCGGGCGACGAATCGCACTTCGACGATCAGGCGCTCTGGCAGGACGCTGCAGTCAAAGGGCAGGCCAGCGATTTCATCGAGACCCTTCCGCAGAAATACGAGACGCAGCTCGGCAAGTGGTTCAAGGATGGGCGCGAGCTTTCCGGCGGCCAGTGGCAGAAGATCGCGCTGTCACGCGCGTTCATGCGTACGCGCGCCGACATTCTCGTGCTGGACGAACCGACCGCTGCGATGGACGCGCAGGCCGAGGCCGATGTGTTCGAGCGCTTTCGCCAGCTGGCGCGAGATCGCATCACCATTCTGATCTCGCATCGCTTTTCGACCGTGCGTATGGCGGACCAGATCGCCGTTCTCGATCGCGGCCGTATCGTCGAGATGGGGAGCCATGAGGAGCTGATGAAGCTCGACGGGCGCTACGCGCATCTCTTTACGCTGCAGGCGCGCGGATATCGCTGAGCACTTTCGTCACGCGCTCACTGAGCGCGCCGATGCATTTCTATACGAAAACACCACGAATGTGCGCTGACCGTCGGCGCGGGGGTCTCTATGCTCGCCCGCGAATTGAGGTCACCGACGGTATACTGAAATGCAACACTCCTTTGCATCGATTCCGCACATGCAATTCCAACCTGAGATCGTTGTCGACGCGTTTAATCGGCGAACCATACTGACCGTCGAGTGCATCGCACGGACGGGCGAGTCCGTAGAAGAGGCTGTGTACCTGCGCGACACGTTCTTGCCTGATGACATAGAGATTGACGACTGCTTCTTCATGCTGGCGCGTATCTCTGTCGTCAATCTATGGATGCCCGGGAAGGCGCGCGGTGCTCTGCCGGACTACACTGCGTCGGCGTTACCGATTCTGCGACAGCATGCTCACGAAGATCTCAAGTATCTGGAACGCGCGGGCCTTCGCCGGGCCGTGGCGAGCTGGCTCAAGAGCGTGAGCGACGGAAGGCCGGCAGACGGGTCGGCAGTCGAGCAGATGCTCGTCGAGTCTGGCCTTTACGAGAAGTTGAGGGCCGGATACGTCCGCGACTGTGGCCGATGATCCTCATCACGGAGACGAACTTCGTGCTGGAACTCGCGTTCCGGCAGGATGAAGTACGCGAGTGTGATCGGCTCGTAGAGCTGGCCGTTGACGGGACCCTCGAGCTCGCCGTTCCCGCATGCTCCCTGTTCGAGCCCTATGAGACACTGGTTCGACGGAGCAAGGCGCGTGACAGTTTGCTGGAGGCGTTCAAGCGCGAGGTGAACGAACTGGCTCGATCCGAGTTCTACGTGGAATTGCCCAGGACCGCCGAGGAGATCGTGAAACCGATTTCGGGCAGCAGCAACGTTTATGAGAACTCACTTCGTGAAGCCCTGTTGAGCATTGTGCGTGTCGCCACGATCATTCCGCTGTCCTCGGAAGTCATGAACAAGGCTCTCGAATTTCAGGAGGGCGGGTGGATCTCTCCGCAGGACTCGGTTGTTCTCGCGAGTGTGTTTTTCTTCGTGCGCGACAGGGCGGGTGACCCCAAGCTATTTGCCAACACGAACATGAAGGACTTCGTCCGGCCGGACGTGGCAACGCACTTCCGGCAATACAACTGCAAGCTGCTGAACAGTTTTACCGCGGCGAGGCATCTTGCCGAGAGGGTTCTTCAGGGCTGACGGAGGCGAGTAGCAGGGCGACCGGGAAGTCGGCGAATACGGAGGCGGCGTGGAGCACGCGCTCCTCGCCCGCCACCTGAACTTCGATGGCCTTCCCGCTCATTGCATTCCGGAAGCCGCTGCCGCCCACCTTGCGCGGAAGCTCGATCCGCGTGTCACCCCACACGTCCGCGCCGTGTGGCAGTCGGTGTTTCTCGCCGAGCAACCGCAGATAAAGCCGCGGTACCGCGACGATTGCCAACTCGTCGCCCTGCTTGCGCGCATATGCCAGCACATGCGTTGCCCGTTCGCCTGACACCTTCAGCGGCAGGTAGCTGCCTTCGCGGAACAGCTTCTCATGCGCGGCGCGCACCTGAAGCGCCGTCCAGATGAGGTGCAGTTTGACGCGGCCATCGTCGATGCTCTCCAGCGCCGCGCTCAGCTCGTCGGCGAGGTTGTGGGCCGGCCAGGTTTTGACCTCGTCCAGCAACCGATTACGAATCGCAAAATCTACCGACCGCCGGTTGTCGGGATCGACCAGTGACCAGTCCCAGAGCTCGTTTCCCTGATACACATCCGGTACGCCGGGCGCCGTGAGCTTGCAGAGCGTTTGCGAAAGGCTGTTGAAATAGCCGAATCGCGCAAGGCGCCGGGCGAGCTCGCCAATCTCCGCGGGGAACGGGTTGCCTTCGCGCGACTCCAGCGAGAGTCGAATGAACTGCCGAAGCGCGTTCTCGTACTCTTCGTTCACGTTCGCCCAGCTGGTGCGGCGTTTGGCCTCGCGCGAGGCCTTCACCATGTACTCTTCGATGCGCTCGCGGTACGAGACGAACGCGTCGTCGTTTAGCGTTTTCTGCAGCTGTGCGTCGTCCGCCTGCGTGGATGGCGCGAGCGGCCACGTGCCGAGCAAAGTCTGGTACAGCAGGTATTCCGCATGCGGCCCCGGTGCCGGCAGGTCGTCGACGATCTTGCGCCGGGCCCGATTCACCCGGCTCCATCGCTGGATCGACTTGCGCCACAGCGCCGGCATCTCGGAAAGACAGTTGATGCGCGCACGCACGTCTTCCGAGCGCTTGGTGTCGTGCGTGGAGCTGCCCAGCATTTCATGAGGCCAGTTCTTCGCGCGATGCTGGGCATCCGCGTGGAACTGGCGGATGCTCGTGCCGAACGTTTCGGGCTCGCCGCCCACTTCGTTCAGCGATGCCAGGCGCGTGAAGCGATAGAGCGCCGTGTCTTCTACGCCCTTCGCCGTAACCGGCGCCGTGACCTGCTGGAACTTGCACGCGAACGCGCGCACCTGCGCGTGATAGGGCTCGGCGATAGCGGACGTGTCCGCCAGCAGCATGGACCGCACGAACTCGAGCAGCGGAATGTTCGTCGAGGAGCTGCGGCTTCGCGCGCGGGCGATGGCCCACTCGATGTAGCGGCGATCCTCCTCCGACACCCCGCTGTCGGTCACGTAGGTGCGGTAGACGGGGAAGGCCGCGATCAACTCGGTGAGCGCCTGGCGGAGATTGGTGAGGGTGAAGTCGCGGGTATGCCGATCCGTCTGCGCAATGCGCGCGAGCTGGTTGGCAAGCACGTTCAGCTCCGCGGCCAGCGACGTGCGCAGCACGAGAACCTTCGAGTCGTACGCGGTATCGGTCCACTCCAGGTAGTCGCCGATGAACGAGCGATACACCCTGTCGAGCCGCGCCTTGGCGCGCGATTCGACGAACAAGCCGTTCACCACATTCGCGAAGTTGTAACCGGTCGTGCCGTGCACGGGCCAAGGGGGCAGACGCTCGAAGCTTGCGGTGATCTTCTCGACCAGCAGATACACGTCGCGATGGGTGACCTCGCGAGCCTTCGCCTGCAGTTTCTGGAAGTACTGTGCGGGGTCGTAGAGGCCGTCGGGATGATCGATGCGCAGCCCATCGAGCTTGCCTTCGCCCAGCAACTCCAGCACGAGTCGATGGGTAGCCTCGAAGACCGCATCGTTTTCCATGCGAAGCGCGGCAAGGTCATTCACGTCAAAGAAGCGGCGGTAGTTGATGTCGTCCGCGGCGACTCGCCAGTAGGCGAGCCGATAGCATTGCCGCTCCAGCAACTCGTGTAGCGCGTCGAAGCTCGACGGATTGCCGGGTGTGCCACTGATCTCAGTGGACGCAGCGACGATTGCGGCATGCAGGTCGGGGTTCGCGTTCAGCAGTTCCATCAGCCGCTGCTTGTGGATCTCTTCGTCGCGGTCCCGCTCGATGACGCGGCTCGGGTCCGTGGTTTCGCGATCCGGCAGGTTGCGGAACGCGGCGCTCAGGCTTTCCAGCTCCCGCAGGCCCGGGATCGGACTGCCGAAGTGCGCGAGCGCCCGATCGATCACCACCGGATACGTGCTCGGGTCGATGGGAAAGCGGTGATGGAAGTAGAACATCGCGAAGGAGCCGAGCTCCGGTTCGTACTTCAGGTGCAGCTCGCCGCGCTCGAGGATGGTGCCGTAGGTGTCGCCCAGCGCGGGCACCAGCAGCTTGTCGGCAAGCGCCGGGTTGGGCGGCGACCAGTCGATGTCGAAGAAATCGGCGAAGCGCGAGGCTTTGCCGTTTTCGAGCACGTCCATCCACCAGGCATTGTCGGCGCCCATGATGCCGACGTGGTTGGGGACGAAGTCGAGGATGTGGCCCATTTTGTGGGCGCGCAGGGTTGCGACGAGCTCGTCGAAGTCCTTGCGGGTGCCGATTTCGGGGTTGAGGGCGTTGTGATCGACGATGTCGTAGCCGTGCATGCTGCCGGGGCGGGCTTTGAAATACGGCGAGCAGTAGAGGTGGCTGATGCCCAGGGCGCTGAGGTAGGGCACCAGGGCTGTGGCGTCTTTGAAGGTGAAGCCGGCGTTCAGCTGGAGGCGGTACGTTGCGCGCGGGATGATGGCTGAGGTGCTATTGGGGCTGCGTGCGCGCTCGGGAGCGGGTGCGTCTGAGACATCGTCGGACAGGATGCGCCCTGCGACGGCATCGCCTGAAGTGCGGTCCGCATCGGCGTGTAGATCATGCATTCGATCGCTCCAGCAGCCACGTCACGCTCCAGGGTTCGAGCATGTTGCGCTTCACGGCTCCACGGATGTTGGGATGGGTGGCGAAGATCGCGCGCCCCGAGGGCTTGCCGACCATCGGCACGGTCTTGTCGCTGAGATTCGCGATGAGATGCAGCACATTGCCGTTGTTCGTCACCCAGTCCACCGCGAACGAGCCCACCTGCTGCAGCTTCACGCATCGGCCGCGCGAAATCTCGGGAATGAGCGGCACGATGTCGCGCCGACGGATGGCGAGCAGGCGCCGGTAATGCTCGTACCAGCCTGCATGGCTTGGCTGGTGCAGCGTGCTCCAGTTGAGCTTCACCTTCTCGAACGTCGCAGGGTCGGTGGGGTCGGGCAGTGCTTCGGCGCCGTCGCCCGTGAAGCGCGCGAACTTCGCGAACTCGCGCTTGCGGCCTTCGCGCACCTTCTGCGCCAGCTCCGGCTCGAAATCGCAGAAGTAGGTGAACGGCTCGGGCGCGGCCCATTCTTCACCCATGAACAGCAGCGGAATCGATGGCGCCAGCAGCAGCACGGCCGTCGCGGCTACGAGCGCCGCTTCGTCCTTCACCAGCTTGTGCAGGCGCTCGCCGAACGCGCGGTTGCCGATCTGGTCGTGGTTCTGCAGGAAGTTCACGAACGCAGTCGGCGGCAGATGTGCGCTCGGCTCACCGCGCGGGCGACCCCCTTCGTGCGCCGACACCTCGCCCTGGTATCCGAAGCCTTCCGCCAGACAGCGACACAGCATCCCGTGCGGATTTTCCGCGTAATCGTGGTAGTAGCCGTCCGTTTCCCCGGTGAGCATCACATGCAGGCAGTGATGAACGTCGTCGTTCCACTGCGCTTCCGAGAGATCCCGCTGGCGCGGGCTGCCGAGATAGCTCGCGATGTTGCTGCCGTTCTCGAGCACCAGATACACGTCGCGACGCTCGTTGAAGGTGTCGTGCACGCGCTGGGTCAGTTCCTTGATGAAATGCACTTCGCTGTCGTCCAGCATGGCGTGAACCGCATCGAGCCGCAGGCCGTCGAACTGGAACTCCTCCATCCAGTAGAGCGCGTTGTGGATGAAGAACTCGCGCACGGGGCGGCTGTGCTCACCGTCGAAGTTGATGGCGGCGCCCCACGGAGTGTGATGCCGTTCGGTGAAGAACTGCGGCGCGTACGCGTGCAGCCAGTTTCCTTCGGGGCCGAAGTGGTTGTAGACGACGTCGAGCATCACGGCGATGCCGCGCTCGTGCGCGGCGTCGATGAGGGACTTCAACTCGTCGGGTGTGCCGTAGGCCGCGTCGGGTGCGAACGGCAGCACGCCGTCGTAGCCCCAGCCGCGTTCGCCGGGGAAATCGCCGATGGGCATCAGTTCGATGACGGTGATGCCCAGCTCAACCAGATGATCGAGACGCGATTCGACGCCGGAGAATGTGCCTTCCTGGGTGAAGGTGCCGACGTGCAATTCGTAGACGACGGCTTCGTGCCACGGGCGCCCGCGCCAGTGCTCGGTGCGCCATTCGTATTTGAGCGGGTCTGCGACGATGCTGGCGCCTTCGATGTCTTCGTTCGCGCGCGCGGCAGGGTCGGGGACTTCTACGCCGCCGTCGATGCGGAATTTGTAGCGGGTGCCGGCGTGGGCTGTGTTGGTGGTCAGCTCGTACCAGCCGTCGGGTTGTGCGGTCATTTCCTGGGCGTGCGGGGCGCCCTCGGCATAGAGGAGCAGCACCACGGATTTGGCGCCGGGCGCCCACAGGCGGAAGCGGACACCGTTCTCGACGAGGGTGGCGCCAAAAGGCATGTCATGTCGGAGGCGGATGGACATGGGGTGGCAATCAGCCGCCTTTGGAGTCCTGGCCGAGCTTCTCCGGGAGAGGCTCGGTGGGTTTGGCGGGGGCCGCGCTGGCGGGCGTGACCGGGGGCGTTGTGCCAGGTTTCGCCGTGCCCGATTCATCGGGTTTAGCTGCGCTCGTTTGCGGCGAAGAGGGGATGGCCTCGGCTGTTGTCGCGGTCGTGCCGGGTTTCGCCGATTCAGCGGGCTTCGCTGCGCTGGCGAGCGGCGAGGGCGCTGCTTCGGGCTTTGGCACTGACGCGTCGTCCTTCGGCGCGCTGCGCCTGGCCGCGGGCGGTTGCGTTGCCGACGCGCCTTTCTCACCGCCGCGAAGGTGGAGCGCGGGATGCGCTGCCGTGGAGATCAGCAGGGCCATCGAGCGGCCTTCGAGCGGGTAGCTCGCGCCGGCGTCGTACCGCTTCTGTTCAAAAGGGTGTTTCGCGTTCGCCGTGTCGAGCACCACCTGCCAGCCGCCAGCGGCATGAAACTCGGGGAGCAGGAAGTCGATCCTCTCGTGGTGCGCGTTGAACAGCGTGAGGAAGTTGTTATCGCGAACCGGTCTGCCGCGCTTGTCTACGCGCTCGATCACCGTGCCGGCCATGTAGACGCCGAGGCATCGGTTGTAGGTGGTGTGCCATTCCGTGTCCGTCATCTCGCCGCCATCGGGCCGCAACCACGCGACTTCGCGAATGCCGTCCTCCAGCTCGCGCCCTTGGAGGAATCGACGCCGACTGAACACCGGGTGCCTGCGCCGAAACGCCACCATCTGCGCGACGAACTCGAGGAAGTCGTGGTTCTCGCCCGTGACGTCCCAGTTGAGCCACGACAGCTCGCTGTCCTGGCAGTACGCGTTGTTGTTGCCGTTCTGGGTCTGGCCGAGCTCGTCGCCCGCCAGCATCATCGGCACGCCCTGCGACAGCAACAGCGTGGCCATCATGTTGCGCTTCTGCTGGGCGCGCAGCGCGTTGATGCCGGCGTCGTCCGTTGGCCCTTCGACGCCGTGATTCCACGACCGGTTGTTGTCGTTGCCATCACGGTTGTCTTCGCCGTTGGCCTCGTTGTGCTTGCTGTTGTAGCTCACGAGATCCTGCATCGTGAAGCCGTCGTGCGCTGTGATGAAATTGACGCTGGCGTGCGGCTTGCGGCCGCTGGCTTCGTAGAGATCGGCTGAGCCGGTGAAGCGGCGCGCGAAGTCGCCGATGAGGTTTTCGTCGCCTTTCCAGTAGGCGCGCACGCTGTCACGGTAGCGGTCGTTCCATTCGTTCCAGCCCGGCGGGAAGTTGCCGACCTGGTAGCCACCCATGCCCACGTCCCACGGCTCGGCGATGAGCTTCACCTGAGACAGCACGGGATCCTGGCCGATGGTGTCGAAGAACGAGCCGAGGCGATCCACGTCGAACAGCTCGCGCGCGAGCGCGGAGGCGAGGTCGAAGCGGAAGCCGTCGACGTGCATCTCTGTTACCCAGTAACGCAGGCTGTCCATCAGCAGTGCGAGCACGCGCGGGTGCTGCATGTTGAGAGTGTTGCCGCAGCCCGTGAAGTCCATGTAGTAGCGCGGGTTGTCCGGCACGAGCCGGTAGTACGACGCGTTGTCGACGCCGCGGAACGAGAGCGTCGGGCCCATCTGATTGCCTTCGGCGGTGTGGTTGTAGACCACGTCGAGGATCACCTCGATGCCGGCCGAGTGCAGCGTCTTCACCATCGTCTTGAACTCGCTCACGCGGCCTGTGGCCGAGTAGCGCATGTCGGGCGCGAAGAAGCCGATGGTGTTGTAGCCCCAGTAGTTCTTCATGCCGCGTTCGAGCAGGTGCCGGTCGTCGACGAACGTGTGGACGGGCATCAGCTCGACGGCGGTCACGCCCAGGCGGAGCAGGTGATCGATGGCGGGTGCGGTGGCGAGGCCCGCGTAGGTGCCGCGAAGCTCGGGCGGAATTTCCGGATGGCGCATCGTGAAGCCACGCACGTGCAGCTCGTAGATCACGGTGTCGTGGAACGGGACGCGCGGCGGGCGATCGTCACCCCACGTGAAGGCCGGGTCGATCACCCGGCATTTCGGCATGCCGGGAGCGCTGTCGTGCTTGTCGAAGGAGAGGTCCTCCTTCGGACTACCGACGCGGTAGCCGAAATGCGCGTCGCTCCACTTGAGCTGGCCCTGGATGTGTTTGGCGTAGGGCTCGATGAGCAGCTTGTGCGGGTTGAAGCGGTGGCCGCGCTCGGGGTCGTACGGGCCATGCACGCGGTAGCCGTATAAAAGGCCAGGTCGCGCTTCAGGGAGGTAGCCGTGCCAGGAGTCGTCTGTGCGCTCCTTCAGCTCGATTCGCTGTAGCTCGCGGCGGCCGGTAGCGTCGAAGATGCACAGCTCGACTTTGTCGGCGTGCTGGGAGAACAGGGAGAAGTTGACGCCTTCGCCGTCGAAGGTAGCGCCCCGGGGATAGGGGTTGCCGGGCCAGACGGCAGTGATAGGTTTTTTGTTGGTGCGCGAGTCAGTGCGAACGTGAGGTGCGTGCGCTGGCGCCGCGGCGGGATGCGGGGAGTCGGCGCGCAAAGGCACGTGCGTGTCTGTGTAGAGCGAGTCGGCGTCGGTGTGCGTCGTGCCGGCGGTGTTGGGCTGCACTTCGGTTGCGCCGGGCGTTGCGCTGGCGGTTGTGGAGGCGCCATCGGCGGCGCCGAGAGCGCGAACTCGCGGGGATTCGGGCTCGCCCGATCCGCGCCCCTCGGTGCTGGATGGCTCGTCGGTGCTGGATGCGTGCACGTCGGGCGAGTCGTAGCCCTCCGCGCGTTGCGCTTCGTTCGCGTCAGCGGGCGCTTCCGCGGGCAGCTCCGCAGGGTCATCCACTGCGGGCGCGGGTGCGAGCACCTGGTCCATACTGTTCCTTCGGCTGACAATCAGCCGCTGAATGCGATGAGGCTGCGCAACGGGATGGACGCCCAGTCCGGGCGGTTGCGCAGCTCATAGCGGAGTTCGTAGAGGGCCTTCTCGATCTCGAACAGGGCCAGCAGCGGCTGGATGTGCTCGAGGCTCGTGTAGAGGCCGGCAGCACGAGCGATTTCGTCGTACACCCGTAGAAACGTTTCGCGCGTCTCTTGTTCCCAGGTGACTAGCAGCGGGTCCCACCTGGCGCAGTCTTCGCTCGACGTCACGGAGCACTGGCGCATTGCCGTCTGCCGCGCGTAGGAGAAGGATCGGAACATGCCGGCCACGTCGCGCAACGGCGAATGCTTCGCGCGGCGCTCTGCCAGCGGGCGAGCCGGCTCGCCTTCGAAATCCACGATGACGAAGTCGTTGCGCTTCAGCAGCACCTGGCCGAGGTGATAGTCGCCGTGATGGCGGATCTTCAGGCCGCCGGCCACGAGCCGATTGCCTTCGGCGGCGACGCGCCGTTCGAAATTCGTGCGCACTTCGGTGAGCTGGATCGCTTCGACCCGCAGGGCTTCGGGCAGGTCTTGCGGACGGGACAGAAGATCGAGCGTCTCGCGGGCGTCGTCCTGCACCTTGTGCACCCAGGCGCGCAGGTCGTGCGACGTGATGGGCTCGGGTTTGAAGGCCGGGTCTTCCGTGGGAAGGGCCAGCGCCACGTGCAGTTCCGCCGTGCGCTGAGCGAGCATTTTCACCAGCGCGATGTACGGGCCGTGCACGTCTTCAGGGGGCTCGGCGCTGGCGCGGCGATCTTCGAGGAAGCGCACCAGGTAGCCGGTGGTGTATTCCCAGCCGTCGCCCTGGTTCATCACGAATGCCTGCAGCAGGGCGAGCGTGCTGAGCTCGCCATCCTTGCTGCGATATTCGACCGCGCCGGCCACCGGAACGATGTTCGGGAAGTGCGCGACGTCGGTGAGATAGCGGCCGATTTCCAGCTCGGGGCTCGTGCCGACTTGCAGGCGGCGATAGAGCTTGAGGAACAGTTTGTCGCCGAGGCGGAGGGTGGTGTTGGTGCCTTGGGCGCGCTGGGAGCTCAGGGAGAAGTCGCCGGCGGCTTCTTCCATGAGCGGGCCGTAGGCGTTTGTCGAAGTGAACTCGATGACGCCGCCTTCGGTTTCGGTTTCGCCGCCGGCGCCGATGGCTTCCACTAGTGATCTGCAGAAGTTTTCGTCGGAGGCTGAGTCGGCGACGACGCCGACTGCGGCCTGGCGGCGCACTCGGGCGATGACGCCGGGTTGCAGCTTTTGCAT
>Ga0247777_1000481_pt1 | contig 11379 bp, 9 predicted proteins | sample UWRJL154409C5_FD_179937 | JGI IMG/M metagenome (GOLD analysis project Ga0247777, IMG submission 179937) | Plant litter microbial communities from Arlington Agricultural Research Station in Wisconsin, United States - UWRJ-L154-409C-5 | ecosystem: Environmental > Terrestrial > Plant litter >...
AAGAATGATGGACGAAACGTCGTTGATGGAAGAGAATGATCCACGTGATGGCGCGGGGGGAACGACCCACGGAGGCTCGAGAGGCTCGGCGGCTGGAAGTGCGGGGTCGAGGTGGTATTTTCCATGTCAAGCGGACGGGACGGCTCCAGTGGCAGGCGAGACTGGCCCAGTGGAAAAGGTCGACTGTCCATCCGGCAGCTCCCACACTCCCGTGGAAAAGACGGGGCCCCGGACTCGCCGCTCTCGGGCCGGCAGCACACACTTGGCTGCCCCGGACGGAGCATTTAGCGCGGAGCGGGCGAAAGCTTGTCCCTCACTTACAGTAGCTCCACTCGGCTCCGGGCGGACGTCAGCAACGGCGTCGACGCCGCACCAGTGCCCGTCAGCAGTGAGGACGCATGTGCGAGCGACTGGCGGGGTCTAGATTACGCCACCAGGGGATATGATTGGATTGTGCATCCATCCATACTGCTTACGGTCCCTCATCGGTCATAGCCTTCGCGACCGGTCGAGAATGACTGGCTTGGAGACCAATGGAGGCCAGCTGAACCCGTGGCTTGCCGGCGGTTCAGGGCGCTAATACCCAAAAGGTCCTGCTCCGTCGATAAGGCTGAGAGAAAACGTCCGGTCTCGTCTGGGCCCGCAGGCTACCCTTGCACATACATAAAGAGCTGCCCCGGACATTGCCTCGGAATCAGCAAGAACGCGCCCCATTTCCACGTTCCCTCGTCCCCGCGTCCCTCGGCCTCGTCCTCGAACCAGCCCTGCCTGCCCCATCGGCAGCCTGAGACGTCGAGATGAGCCGACAGAACGGGAGAAGGTCGAGCGTGCCTCCCATCACGTCCGTTGTCCCGCCGCCGCCAACCATGAAAAGCGCGATCCCCGCCGCGGGGACAGAGGGCCCTGCCGAGGCACCGCCCAAGCCGCGCAACCTCGTGCTCTGCTTCGACGGCACCGGTAACAAGTACAAGGGCGACGGCACCGACACCAACATTCTCAAGATCTTCCACATGCTGGACAAGAACGCCAAGGACCAATGTACGTTTGCCCCACCGCCCGTCCGCCGCCTCGAATGCCCACTGGTGCTAACCGAGACCACCAACAGATCACTACTATCAGCGTGAGAACCCCCGAGCCGCACCCTCCGACAAGAGAAGCCCGTGACTAACAGCTACACCGTCCACCAGCCGGGATCGGAACCTACGCCGTCAGCGGCGCTCTGGCCCGCACCGACTGGCTCGTCAAGAAGCGCGGCGAGGCGGAGAAGCTGATCGACCTGGTGTTCGGCACGATGCTCAGCGAACACGTGCTGTCCGGATACAAGTTTCTGATGCGATACCACATGCCGGGCGACCAGATCTACATTTTCGGATTCTCGCGCGGCGCCTACACGGCCCGCTTCCTGGCCGAGATGCTCGACGACGTGGGCCTGCTGCCCCACGGCAACGAGGAGATGGTCGACTTCGCCTGGGAAATCTTCTCGCAGTGGCAGTGCCGTAAGCCCTACAAGCACCGCCCGGGCGAGACGGACGAGGCACGCGCCAAGGAGACGAGGTGGACGCGCGACGGCCGGCGGCTGCGCAAGGACCGCAAGAACTACGAGGAGGCCGTCGCCCTCGGCCGGAAGCTGCAGGGCTTCCGCAAGAACTTCGCGCGCGACCTCGAGCCGGTCCGCTTCCTGGGCCTGTTCGACACGGTCAACAGCGTGACGCAGTTCGAGATGCCCTTCTTCGGGCGCGCCTCGTCGCGCAAGGTCTTCCCCTTCTCGGCGCGCAGCTCCGCGCGCGAGATCTGGCACGCCGTCAGCATCGACGAGCGCCGCGTCAAGTTCCGCCCGGACCTGGTCTACCAGGCGCTGCCGCCCGAGGAAAAGGACCGGCACCGGCTGGCCGGCCCCACGGCGGCCGAGCGCGCCGCCGCGGCCCTGCGCGAGGTCGACTTCGACATCGACTCGCCCGGCGCCCCGCAGTCGCCCGACGACATGGAGCGCCACAACCACGACACCACCCGCTTCGGCCAGCAGGTGCACGAGGTCTGGTTCCCCGGCAACCACGGCGACGTCGGCGGCGGCTGGGCCGACCCGCCCGACGGCCGCAGCATGAACATGGCCCACGTGCCGCTGGTGTGGATGGTGCGCGCCGCCCTGCGCGCCGGCGTGCGCTTCGACCCCCAGCGCCTGGCCCGCGCCATGGCCGTCGCGCACGAGGACAAGGAGGCCACCCCTTCGGCCGGCGCGGCGACCACGACGGCGACGACGACGGCGCACCCGAGCCCGGCCGTGGCCGACGCCCGCGTCGACGAGGTGCACAAGCGCTACCTGGCCATGATGGCGGCGCCGGTGCACGACAGCCTGCAGGTGCAGCGCGGCATGTACCTGTGGATGGAGTACCTGCCCTTCCGGCGCATGCGCTACGACGAGAAGCGGCAGCACTGGGCGTCGGTGCACTTCCCGCTGAGCCGCGGCGACTCGCGCGACGTGCCGCCCGAGATCGTCCTGCACGAGTCGGCCATCGAGCGCATGCGGCGCAACCCGGCCTACCGGCCGCGCAACGTGCTGCTCGGGTCGGCGCGGGGCGTGCCCCGCCGCTTCTACCAGCCCCAGCAGGCCGTGCCCGAGTTTCTGGACCACGAGTGGGCGCCGGCGGCACTTGGGGCCGGCGTGGTGGACACGGACGAGTACGGTGGCGTGTACGAGCGGAAGGTGCCGCTCAGGCCCAAGGAGACGACGGGGAGAAAGGGGAAGAAAAAGGGCAAGGGGGCGACGAACGGCCGTGCTCTTGACGTGGTGGAGGAGAAGACGCCAGTGGTCCCGACGGTGGTCGCGCAGCCGTGACGAGGTGGTCCGCGTTTGGATCCACGCAAATTGTATGGCGATATTACGACTCTGGCGCCTTTGAGTTTCTTGGGTATTGGAGGTCCGGCTAAGCAACTTTGCTGGAAGTCCCAACGAAATGCATTTGCTTCTTAATCGTCAACTATCCCGCACTGCTCGTCTTAATAGGGGGCAAGGCAAGCGCTCACTCGTTGCGTAACAGGCTGCCAGTAATTGGACTTAGTATGCCAAAGCTAGTACTGTAGGTGCGGTACTTTCTTCCTCACTTCTCATTCTTACAACATCTGGGACGATATCTAGATCAAACCCACTAACGTGCCCGACGTAGATGTCCAGCCCTGGTGCTGTGGGTACGTGCCCAGATCCTACATCGTAGGTGTAGGTAGATAGGTACTTTAGGTAGGTGGTACCCATCTTACTACGTTTCTCTTGCTCACCAAATGATTCGTTGGCGAGCGCCGAGCCACTGCTTCTCATAGTACCATGTCGTATTTTGCCGCAACCAAGCTGGGTATAACGTCAGAAGGATAAAAGCTGCAAGGTGGCGCAGTCAGAAACATATGAAAGTTGTACGAACGCAGAAAAATGGAATGGCTATGCCCAGTCCTGTCAATCCTGACGCCTGCAAATACACTTCCCTGTCCTTATCCCACCGGTGCTGTCCGTCTTAGTTCTATCCTCACCATCCTGCCCATCACTATGTTCGCCAAGCCAGCCATGTCCGCCTTCCTCCTCCTAGCTCTACAGGGCGTGGCAATCGCAAGTCCCCCCAGCCAGCCTAGAGATGCCCTGGCGCGACAACGACACGTATCGGCTACTCCAGAGCCCTCGGCAACGTCGGTGTCATCCGAAACAGTCACATCGACTCTGAAACTTCCGCCCGCCAGGCCGACGTTCAAAACTTGCTGCTGCTGCTATGGGGAGACGATGGAAAGTCGGCATTCGACCACGTGCGGCGGGTCGTGGCGGCTGGATTGTGCGGTCGCAGAAGCGGCGAAAGCGTTTGATAGAGAAATTTGCAGCAGGATCCGTTGCGCGTTGTGAAGGACTCGTTTGGATTGAAAAGGCTCGTAGCTCAGGTATCTCGGGAACTGTTGTGGTAGTAGTGTCGTACGCCGTCTTGCTTGCGGCATCGCCTCGTCTCCCTTCTGTTCGCACTCACTCCTGTCCCGTTATGCCCCAACCTGGCTCTTCGCGCCATCATCGGGCCCATCTCTGGACTCCTCCTTGCAGCTCTTGATCCGATGAAAGCCAAGCCACAAGTCGATGAGGAGGAGGATGTACTCGGGAAGAAGCGCCATTATTGTGAAGGCGACGGCGGAACCGAAGAGGGGGTTCCAGATGGCGGTGAGCTGGACGTTGAACTGCTGCAGGATGCCGTACGCGGCGCGTATGGCAATCAAGGGAATAGAGACCGCGGAGCCCAAGAGATACTGAGAAGGAGCAGATGTTAGTTGCTTGGTCAAGTCCCGTCAGGCAAGCATCGGCAGATTCAAAAAGACGCACCTTGTGTTCCGAGGCCGACAACAAGTCTCTTGCCAGATAGAGTCGCAGGACGAGATAGGACATCAAGCCAAGGACGAAGATCACGAGGAAGTAGGCGACTTTTCCCAGTGTCCTCCCGGTGTCAGCCGTGCTGGAATTTCCAACCATGGAACTTCCTGCCGTGATGAGGGCGACTTGGACCAGGATGGTGAGGCGCATCATCTTGATTACGAGGTGAATTCGATTATCCTTCCAGGCACTGGACGACAGGCTGGAGGACCACGTATCAGCAAGGAGACGGGAAGTGTTGAAGGGATGGGGGGAGCTAGTTGTTGCGTACATGATCCGGAAAATCCCCATTGTGGACACAAGCAGAGGAAAGACGCCGATATTGAGGAAGACGATGGCGGTGACAATCAGCCCAATGTTTTCTAGGTCGTGCGGGATAGCGATGACGAGTGGTCCGCCGATCAATCGTACTGGTACGTATCTGGTCAGCAGTTGTGCGATGCTCTCAGGGTCCCGAAGTAGTTCCTTACGGAGGGAGAATCCCACGAGCGGGAGCCACGCCTGTCTGGGTCGATTTCTCCAGTTCCGAACGAGGACGTAGATGGATACGGGAACCATGGGAACATAGAAGACGGTCTGCGCAATGGCAGCCGAGGTGTGTGGATCAAGCATGGCGGCGTCCGTTGACGATCAGAACGACCAAGGAGGTGCTTTAGTTCGACGAGGTGACAGGAATCTTGCGTTGAGAGGATGGTTGGCGGCTCTGTATGGCTTGGAGTTCTGGAAGACTGGAATGTATCCTAGGTAGCGGTAGGAAGGAGGTCCTGTCCGAAGTTTATATGCATTGGACAGGGCGTCCGCACCGACGACGGGGACGACGACGACGACGCGAGGCCCATGGTGAAATCGCATTCGCGTTCGCGCTTCGAATTCGCGGGATGTGGCCCGAAGAGGGTAAGGGCAGAACCCAGAGCGATATGGCGACGCCGTCCGGCCGGGCGGCCTTAAGCGGCCATTTCCGACATTTGCGCCTTGCGCCCGAGGCGGGAGACCTGCTCCAAGGTTGAGGCACGGGGTCGAGGGGGGACAGAGGGGCAGGGGCTGAAGCATTGGGGGGCCGCAAGGGTCGGTAATTGCCGGAAACAAGCTTTGCTCTTCGCGCTTGTTCTTCGCGCTTTCTGACCAGAATCGGTCTAGCTCGTAGGTGGCGCCGCCAAAGCGGGTGAGTGGGGCACCGTTGCTGACGACGCCCCTTGGAGCAAACGTCGCAAGTCGGTCGAGGCCTCCTCGTCCGCCTGATATTTCACTACCAAGAAAGGACGCGGTATTGACCAGAACGACGAGGTGTGGCCGGAAGACTGAGCCTCTGCACCGCTCTCCCAGTCAGCCACCGGCACCGAATCCCGACTGCCCCCCCACGACGGAACCCAGTGGGGCACGCGAGGACCGTCCGCCTGCGAAATGGTCGGCGTTCCTGGTCGTTCCAAAGCGTGCCTCACTTGCAGACAGAGAAGAATCAAGGCACGATGCCCGTTACCGACTTTGACGCCCCGGGGGGTTTCCTAAAACTAATCTGTGGTGCCCGGATAGTGTGATGGCGAGCGGCCGACGTGCCACAACTGCGCCAAGTCCAACCGGCCCTGTGCCGGCTACCAGAGGAAGCATGCCTTTATATTGGCGGAGAGCATGGCCTCCCACGGGCTGACCCCCCCTCCGAAAGAGGATAGCTCGGGGCTCGTATTGCTCTCTCGATGGAGGGTGGCCCCTGAGCAGCAGCACCCCCCTTCCGTCAAGTTTCCGCGAGCGGCTCACAGATCGCGCCACGATGCGGCTGACGAACCCGATCTGCCGGCACAGATCTCTCTCCGCCACGCGACTCGGGACTCGCTTGTCAGCGAATTTATCGCCGACCAACTCCCAGAGGGGGTCGTCGACCGCACCCAGCCCGCCGTGAAGCAGCGCAACTGGCTCCTCCAGGTGCTGTCCCTGCCCACCCTGGAGCCGGCCCTGGAACAGGCCTTGCTGGCAGCCAGCATGGCCGCCATGGGCCGGCGTCATGGACAGCAGGCACTCCTGTACCAGAGCCTGGAGGTATACACATCCTGCCTCAGCGAGCTCCGACGTGCCGTCCCCAGAACCGACGCCGTCGGCAGCGACCAGGCTCTCGCCGCATGCATGGTCCTCGCCATGTACGAGTTCAACGAGTGCCCCGGTAAGGCAGTCAGTGGATACGTGTGTCACTACGGCGGTGCGATGAAGCTACTCCAACTGCGAGGGCCGGACATCCCACCCTCGGGTCTGGCCTTCAGCGTCTTCCACGCGCTGCGTATACATAGCGTGGGTGCACCACACCGGCTTCTTCTCTCGCCGGTTTATGCTCACCACACCTCAGATATTTTACGGCATCTTCCACGCCATCCGGATGCCCATGGTGAGTCTCGCCTTGGACCTGGTAAAGCGAGCGAGTCCTCCTGACTGCCCGGGCAAAGCTATTTCCAGATCAAGAATGGGAGTCACCCGTCTTCCTAGCCGAACCTCAGTGGCTCGAAAAGCCGTGGTCCACCTCGCCCAAAGGCACTTTTGACGAAATAGTCGATATTCTTCTCGGGATTCCACCGCTCTTCGCCCGAGCTAGCGCCATCCAACGCCAGCGAACCGCACCGAATGAGACCGCTTGCTTGCTGTCTCGCCTCTACCACCGCTACCGAGAGCTCAACGTTCGTCTCGATGCGTTCTTCGTCACACTCCAGGCCAGCATCGCAGGACCGCTCTATTACCCTAATCTTGCCCGGCTCCGCAGCGTCCACGACGATGAGAACCTGGGCCGCGTATTCCCCATCGCCTTTTCCTTTCCGAGTTATGTGGTCGGGTTCACGATGGTGTTTTTCTGGATTGCCAACCTGTAAGTGGTAATTGGTAGTCTCTTATTCCCGATTCGGTCGTTCTCGAGAGTTCCGAGACATGGCTCGGGGATAACTCGACCTTCGTTCGGACTAGTACCGGCTCTTTTCAAGTACTCTGGTCGGGCAGACTCTGCCACAAGTGTTGTTCACCTCCAGGCTCGGTGCCCCGGCCCGACAAATGCTAACTCCAGGCATCACAGCATCACGAAACACCAACTCTGCCTGCTGCACGCTCGGCTGTCCGCCCTCAAACTCAAGCCATGCGCCGTTGAAGGACACGGGTCGCCGTGTTCTTGCGCGGAAGGGGATTTTGACGCGTCATCGGGAAGCCAAACGGCGTATGCATCTCAGCACGAGATGGATCTCGAACCCTTGGATCCCCAGGCCGTGGACTGGGTACAACATGGTCGCAACATTTGCCAGTCGGTCGAATACTTTATTCAGGACAACATGGGCGACACGGGCCCGGCTAGCGTCTTCCCGGCACTGACATTTGTCCGATTGTACTTCAGCTTCCGGCCGCGGTTGTGTAAGCGGGAGATACTCTGGGTTGACGAGATGCTGGAACGCCTCGCCGATAAGGGCGTCGCCATTGCTGGGAGTATAAATACTCTTTTTGCAAAGTCAAAAGTCCCCGGGCAGGCAATGTGAGCGCGGGGCATCATGTACTTACTGGCAGGCGCCAAAAGGACATGTCTCATTGTAGCCGGCAACCTTGCTAGACTTCAATAATGAGAGATGCCCCGTCAATAGGGGTCACGGTGGCAAGATCTCTCCGGTTCTAGCACAGGGAATTGGTGTCAACTTGAAGTTTATTGAAAGTACCTACTGTACCGTAGGTAACACCGAGGTAGCGTGTCCGGATAGCGGTGATAACATGCATCTAGGGGAACCCGTCATAAGTTCGGTTGCTGCACTGAGCCCTTGGTCACTAAGCTCGGCGGCTGGGTTGCCGAAATCCGTCGGCGGGATATCCATGATGGAGTAAGGGGGTATTTAGCCACCTCCAAGAAGCAGACGGCAATGGCAATCTTCTTGGCGGCGCCCTTTAGCCTGTCCTAGTTAGTGGCTCCGTGATATAGAGGAAGCCCCGTTCCGGGGCGTCCACCGGTCGAGGCCGAGGCACATGCGGTCGTCGTCGGGGCGCACCCAACGACAAACCACTTTCCTACATGTCCGGTTCGGCACTCGATGACTTTGACGTCGTGACGCGGGCGTCATCATGTTTGTGGCTCTGAAAGATCGCATTAGGGGGTACGGCATTCCAGAGGAGCGTTCCAAGGTCCGCGACGCAGCTAACGGCGAGGCGCAACAGTGCAAACCACACGGCGGACTCCGACAAGGCCAACGGGCTCGGGCTCTATTACCCAGTCCCGCTCACGAATCTGCAACCAGGCGACGACGCCGACCCCGACGCGCCGCAGCCGATCCCGGGCCGCCAGGCCGATGCCACCCCACAAGCCTTCGCCGGCGCGGCGCTCGTCCTCCTCGTCAAGATGACCATCGTGGGCTTCGCGCTGTACGGTTTCTTCCACGCCCTCGTGCGAGGCGACCACCGCGCCGACACGCATGTCCCACCCGCGCCACCGCCGCCCACGCCCACGCCCACGCCCGCCGCGTCCCACGGCCCGACGAGCTGCAACTGCGGCCACGGCGCCGCCGAGGCCGCGGCGCTGGGGTGCGTCTTCGACCCCGTGGCCGTGGCCTGGCTGCCGGCACGGTGCCGCGACGACGCGCTCGTCGCCGAGTTCAACGCCGCCGGCGACTGGACCGACGGGCACTGGCTGTACACCACGGCGACGCCCGCCGAGGGCAACTCGGCGCCGGCGGCGGCGCACGCTAACGTGACGACGGCGGGTGGCCGCGAGATGAGCCTGGCCGACGTGGGCGCGCTGCCGGCGGGCCACTTCTTCGCGTCGACGATGCGCTGGCACGTCACGCACTGTGCCTATGTCTGGCTGAAGCAGGTACGCGCCCGCCATCCGCCGCGGGGGGGCGGGCGCAAGGGGACGGCGGGGGCGGGGGCGGCTGTTCAGCTGGAGAAGCGCTTCGATAACGAGGAGCACGTGCGGCACTGTCTCGAGGTGTTTCTGGACCGTAGGCCGCTGGAGGCGCTGCACGTGGGCTTTGCTGTCACGACGGTGGCGGACGGCGAGCCGGATACGCCGGTTAAGGGGCATTGGAAGACGGTCAAGGGCGCGGCGAAGGGCGGGGCGGCGGCCGAGCACGCCGAGCCTTCGGCGAGCTAACGTTGGCTGAATCTGGAAGGCTGGGAAGGACACAGCATTTTGAAACGGGCCTTGCGAAGGAGACCTCGCGCCGCCTTGTCACAAGGACTGCGAAGACTGCCTCGAGAGCGGCCGTCCGTGAGGGCGGTCGGCCGTGGGTGCTCACGTGGCCAACTGGAACGGGAACAAGGCGAGCAGGGTTATACAGTAAAGTTAGCATCGAGGCCGATTGCGATGCACGCCGAACCTAGCATCTCCTCCGTCGACAGGGGGCGAGAGGGGGGTCGGGAACATGTTCTCGATGTCGTCATGACCGACCATGGGTGCCACGTTTCTGCGTGCGTTGAGGGAAGGAGGGCTTCGGGGCTGAGGCACGGATGCATCCCGTCGACCAACCCCCGGCGAGTGCCCCGGAGCCCCGCTCCCTCGGCGCTCTGAGACCCGACTCCCCGCGGGGCTCAAGACATCCATGTGAGGCAACGGTCAGGGTACTTCTCGTACGCAACATCTCGTGAGGACATTCAGCGTATTGGCAACGCAACCTCAAAGTGTTTTGACTGTCCAGTGATGAGGCGGGGGTTCGCTGGGGGGGCCGGCGTGGGATATCCGTTCACCTACGTCACAGGCGGGAAGTATGGCGGTTGTGTGTCTGCGCACGGATGCGACCTCCCCCGTCGAGTCCCCCCATTCGACGTCGTCTCCCCGTGCAGACCTGCCACATCGCGCTGATCGCCTGCTGAAATGCTTCCAATTCCTTCTGGAGGACTTCGTCCGCAGCCGCTGCACTCGCCGCGATCGTGCTACTGCTGTTGATCCATACCCAAAGCACCGAACTCGACCGGCCGCGCGCCGCCCTTGGCCCCTCGCCGCCATGACACCTGCCCGACCTCCACATATGCAGCTTTGATTCGGTTCCACGGCTCGCACGGTATTAAACTCTCCGTCATGGCATCCCCCAGCCGACCCTCTCCGCTGGCCGTGAGACCTTCCGCCCGAACGCACGGCGGACACATGTGTGGGACGACTTCGCAGCCTCCAGGTCGCGGGACGGATATCTTAAGCTCCACTCGAGTTACAACAACTGAATACCAGTGTCGGCGCAAATGGATCGAGCGAGAGAGAACCGGATAGATATTCCGATATGCGTGGCCGTATTTACGCTGCTCATCGCAACGACGGCCGTGTCAGCGCGCGTCTACACGCGGAAGTGGCTTCTCAACCAGTTCGGCGTCGACGACGGCTTTGCCGTGGCGGCATTGGTCAGGCTCTCCAGATCCAGATCCCAACGCCATGACTATTAACAGCTTTATAGCTTCTCGTCTTCGCGTGTGACTTTGCCGTCACCTATAGTAGGAATTGTACCATCCCGGCATACAACTTGGCACTCACCCTCCGTCACAGACATCAACTACGGCTTGGGAAGGCACGTCGACACCCTCGACAAAGAAACAATCCCCAAGTACTTACGGGTACGAGCCTCGTCGATTCGCTTCGGCTAGTGTCCCCTTGCTGACTTCCAAGGCAGACACTCTATGTCTCCATCGTCTTCTACAATGCAGCCCTGACGGCCATCAAGTTGACCTTCCTGTCGCAATTCTACCGCATCTTCCGGCACACGAGCAAGACGGCCATCTGGGTCTTCTCCGGAGTCTCGCTCTTCGTAGGCTGCTGGGCCCTGTCGCAGCTGCTCATCGCCATCTTCAACTGCGACCCGGTGGCGGCGTACTGGGATCCGACGCCGGGCGCCATCTGCATCGGCAACCACCCGTTCTGGGAGGTGAACGCCGCGGGCAACATCGTCACCGACGTACTCATCCTGACTCTCCCCATCCCCATGCTCAAGAGGCTCAACCTACCCAAACGCCAGCGGCATATCCTCATCGGCATCTTCAGCCTGGGCGTCTTGTAAGCGACCGACCCC
>Ga0247777_1000482_pt1 | contig 11378 bp, 5 predicted proteins | sample UWRJL154409C5_FD_179937 | JGI IMG/M metagenome (GOLD analysis project Ga0247777, IMG submission 179937) | Plant litter microbial communities from Arlington Agricultural Research Station in Wisconsin, United States - UWRJ-L154-409C-5 | ecosystem: Environmental > Terrestrial > Plant litter >...
AGGGGGGGGGGGGGATCAGTTCGTCTTAGCCGAGCCTCATTAGTACCTAAGTATTTTCGAGATTATCATGGAATCGTGGAGCATGGCACCAACCGCGAACTTGCACAAACTAAATCAACGAAGATGAATTGCTCAAACTAAACGCAAGGCGGTACCAATCCATGTCCCTCATCCTCGGAGCTTCTGCTGGATCATTCTGAGCCCGAGTCCCATGCCTAAACTCCCGATTTCCACCGCGGTACCAAGAATCCGGATGCGTCCATCATCAGATGTAAAACATGGAGTCTTTCAGTCTCGCATGTATCTCCACTTCCTGATCTTGCCTCTGCGCGCTACCTGTTGCGCTTCCTGCCACGGACGGTGTCGCCGACGAGTCGTGGGGGTCGAAGACGCGGCTGAGATAGCGCCTGGCTCGCTCGCACACAATGTCGGCGTAGTAGGCGGGCGTGCAGATGCTGACCGACTTGGTGGCCCGCCCGAACATGTAGCACAGGCTCTGCGTCACCTCCTCGAGCGTGTCCGCGACGGGCGCGGCCTGTCCGGGCGGCGCGGGCCCCCCTTGCTGCTGCTGCTGCGGTTGCCGACGGTGGCGGAAGATCTCGTCTAGCACCACAAAGTAGTGGGCCGGGCGCGCGGTCCCCTGCAGGGCGGCGTGCGACTGGAGGAAGAAGTCCCAGCTGCGGGCTTCGGTCACTCCGCGGTCCACCACGGTCCCGGGCCTGGGGTTGGCCGACCGGTCGGCGTCGGCTTCCCGGGTTGGGTAGAAACGGGTGTGGTGCCGCTTGCCGACGACGACGACGGTGAAGCGCGGCAGGCCCTTCTTCTGGTCGGAGGGCGGGTAGATCCCCTCGCATGCCTTGCGCAGCAGAGGCACCTCCTTCTCGAGGACCTGCTCGTACTGGCCCTCGGAGACGCCGTCGCGGTACACGAGAATGTTGGCCGGGAGGCTGGGATGCCGTCCCTTTGTCTTCCAGAGGTCGAGCCGGGTCTTGAGCATCATGGCCAAGTCCGCTACCATCTCTTGTCGCGCTTCCGGCTGGATACGAAGGATGGCCGGCCATTGCCCGAGGTGTTTGTCGATGCTGGCCACCATGCCGGCAACGCTTGGGGCGACGCTGCTGGAGCCAGGCGACGGGTGGGTGACGTCGATACCCACGATCATGGTTGCGTCCTCGTTGATGATGCCGAGGCGGGAGTTGTCGAGCATTTGGTTGTTTCCGCCGAGCTTCAGGTTGAACTTCAAAGCGACGTTGCAGAGGTACTGCTCTTGGCCCTTCTGGGCGATGAGCTTGCGGCCTACGGCGCAGATGGTATGGACGCCGTACTTGACGTCGCCGCACGTCTTGATCATGTCGTATAGCGGCGTGTTCGATTCCGGAAGGACGATGAAAAGCAACTGGAGATTATTGCTGGCAGCTAGCTGAATCACGTCTTCCAACTTACGGTCGTCCGGGCTGTCCATTTCGATGTAGCGGGGATTCCTGGGAGCAGACGCCTGGACTCCCACTTTGGCCAACATGGTTCCGAGATGTTGAACACTTGCATCCACGGCTGCCAAGTCAAGTCCCGGTTCGCTCCGAAACTTGATGACGACGTACGACCACGTAGCCAGCGCCGTCCCGGCCCTGTTGAATTTCGACTCGGCGGCCATGTTCCAGCTGCCGAAGCGCACGGCGGCGGGCGCTCCGCTCCGGTACAGAACCCTGGGTTCGGCGAGAACGCGTCCAGAAACCGTGATCAGGTTCTGTGAGCTGGATAGACCAAACCGGCCCTGGGACTCTTGGTTAGTTCCCCGCGGGTCTTACCATGACTGGGAGATCACTCGACGTACCAGGAGGACGTTCGTGCGGGGGGAAAGGCCGACGGCCTGAAGGCCATCGTCGACGACCGAACCTGCATTCTCCCATGGCCTTCGCACAGCAAAGCGTATCATCTGCTGCGTCTGCGCTGGGCTGGGTTTCGCCTTGGCCATCTGGCCGGGGATGACGACGCAGACTTCGGGGGGCAGGTAGGTCGGGTTCTCTCTCGTGCCCACGTTGACGACGGGGAAGCCGGGGTTGGCGATCCGTCTGCCGTACGTCGTCAAGAAGAAGTCGTACACGCTGATGTACCGGCCGGCGCCCGAGCTTCCGGGGGCACCACCCGGCTTACCCCCCTTGTCCTGCGACTTCTTTCCCTTGCCGCCGGTCCCATGGGGGGGCGTGGGTGTGCCCGCTTGAGTGCCCTTCTCTGGCGTCTTCTTGCCCTTGCCACCGGTCTGTTGGCCCGATGTGGATGCGCCGCCTGCGACGGCGGGACTCTCAAGCCAAAACTCGACGTCCTTTGGGCCAGCACCGAAGTCGGACACCCTTGGAGGGTGAGCCAAGCCGCGACCGTCGCTGGGCGCGGCCAGCGCAAGGATCGTCTTCACCCGGGGGATGACCTCGCCGCTCTTGTTCTTCTTCTCCTTCAGGTGCGTCGTTTTGATCCTCAGCATCTTCAGGAATGTCTGGAGCTTTTTCTTGCTGGCCGGGTTGAAATGGCCGATCAACCCAACCAACGGCCCCGCCTGGTAGAAGGCAGCGTGACTGACATTCACGTTGACCAGGAGCCGGCCGGTTGCTGCTCGAACGCTAGCAAAGAAGCCCCTCACGGCGGAGAGTCCAGTGCCAAGGTTGCAGGTCGCCGCGCTCTTATCAATGGAGAACGTCTTGGTCGAGCCGAGGGTAGCGAGATCGGGGGCGGTCTTGCTGTAGTGGTTCAGGAAGATGTTCAAGGCCTGGATCATAGGCAACTTGTCGTCGTAGCACGCGGACAGATTGGTTGACGTTAGGTACTCCATGAATTCGGCAGCCGCGTGCGTGCCGACGTGTTGAACGCGGACGTTGTACTGGGTGGCGTTGGTCCGCGGGGTGTCTTCCCCCTCGGCGCGGTAGGGGATGGACTTCTCGGCATCGGGCAGCTTCTGCCTCGAAACGAGGGTTGTCTTGAAGTCCGATACCAGGTCCTTCTGGACCTCTGCGAAGTCTGGTTCTTGTAGCAGAAGCCGGACGATCTGGTTCAACTTCTTCCCAACGGCAGCAGGGGTGACCGTGATGTTGTACCGGTATAGCAGAAGAGCCGAGGACACATCGAGTTCGACATAGTTGGCCCACAGTGTCACTGGCGTGCCCTTGGTGCCATAGCCGGGTCGAAGTGGGAACAGGGCCGGTTGAATTAGCGTCGCCGTGTTCTTGCTGGCCTGCTGAAGAGCGTCTTCGAGTTTCGCGACGGTCGCTGCAGGAGGGGGGATTGTTCGCTCCGCATTGCTAGAAGCCCATGCGACGAGATTAACGGAATGCCTCCTGTGATGGACGAGAAATCGGATACGTACCGGTGAACTTGCATCGGCGGGCCTCCGAATGCTCCTCCGCCGCGGCCGGGCTGACCTCCGCCGCGGCCGCCTCCACCTCCGCCGCGGCCGCCGCCCCCACCTCCGCCGCGTCCGCCGGCCCCCTGGTTGCGATAACCAGCCCCGCCACGGCCTCCCCGGATTGCCATTTCTCCCCGGAATGCCATTTTCGTTCGTACGGCTTGGACTTCGGGGTTTACTCACAAGCAGGAGTAATTAGAGGCTGGCTGGCCCCCTGCAGATTCACTGTGATCGGCGAGATGTTAGGCGTTGGCAGCCAGCTTTAAGGACTTTGAAAGCTTGTGTTTGTCTCAGGCTCACAGGGATATCAGGTGCTTGTTGTGCAAGGTGCGTGCAGGATGCCGAGTGTCATACGGAGCAGTCTTTCCTATTGGCCCAGTTGCTTGAGTTGACGTCAGGTTGTCCCACAACACCGAGGGGTCAGCTGTCGCACAACTTACCGCTTATCCACGCAAACTTGACAACTCTCAACCGGGTTCAAAGAGAGAAAGAGCCCAGGTTTTCCTGTAAAGATTGAAAATAATTGAGCTCGAAACCGTCAGGGAAGAAAACTGAAATCTGACGATCGGCGTGGGTGCAGCTGGTTGAGGTCGAGAAGCTTCTTTGTGGGGCTGTCCTCTCAGTTCACTGCTGAGTGGCTTGGGGGGTAAGGTAGTTGGAAAGATTGCTTGAGGGTCTGGCAATTCAGAGTGTCGTAAATTACAAACTCGTCAGATATATATAGCTCTAGCAGCTGGAGTAGAAAGTGGGGCGGCTGGTCTGGGAGGTGAATAGACTGTCAGTGACTCTAAGTCCGCCGCGCTGCAACCAATTCACTGGATTTGCTGGTATGTAACGCTGTTCGTTCTCACATCATTAAATAAGGAAGGAACTACAGTGAGGGCAGTTACGCAAGCGGCGTGACCACGCCCCCACGCAATGCGACTCATTGCCATCAGCAGACTGATCAAGCATGCCCTTTAGAGGCAAGCAGAGCGCCATACAACTCTTGTAGCATCACCGACAAGCCGCTCCTGTGTGTGCGAACCCTAACCTTGGGAGTTGCTAGGGAATGCCTGCCTACGTCTGCCAAGACTAACGTAGGGCCTGCGTACCCATGTTGCAGGCTACACTTGAAGTCTACAACACCTGGGTCGGCCTTCAACGGGAGAGGGCAAGGCTACGTACGGCATATGCTGACGACCTACGAACCCACTGCACCGCAGAGTCACGTTATCACCTACAAATTCCACTGGGGACCGAGGGGGTAGCCGTGACGACTTCATTTCGAAGAGGCTTATAGTACACAAGCGACCACAGATCGCAACCACGACATGTCGGCCCCGCCATCCAGGGCCCTTCGACATCCCGCCGGATGTCCCATGACCCTTTCTAGACCCGATGCCCATGCCAACGCGAATGCAACCCCCTTCCGCCGCTTGATTAGGTTCGTCGACTTTTGTAGATGCAGAGTTGAGATGTGTCTATGATGAGCCGGGCCGAGCCGCCGCGGCACCGTTCCTGTCCGTTTCCCCCCGTTCTCCGTCCGTAGAGGCCCCGAGCACGGTGCAACAACCGTCGGGCAGACGCTGTTTCCGAGATCCGCCAACGCCGCGTACGCCGTTATACCGACTAGCCGACGTGGAAAAAAACAACAACGCCGGCGCACACGTAGACATAGGAAACGAGTGAGCGTCTGATGCAGCTGGCAGACTGCCGACCACCGACCTCCCGACACACACCCCCCTACTACCGCTACCCTCGACCATTCTTCTTCAGGGGTATCATCTGCCGAGGACGGAGGTGACAAAGGAGACGAAAGACAAATGCTGCGATATGGACTGGGCAAGGAAAAGAGAGAATGGCTGGTATTGGCTTGTGGCCGACGGGTTAGACCGCGACGTTCGCCGCCTCGTCCGCCGCCTGGCCGCCACCGAGAAGCTCGAGGACCTTGTTCACCACGGCGCTGGGATAGCCGCGGCTGAGCATCTCGCTGACGACGCCCTTGGCGCTCTCGCGCTCCTCCACGGCGAGGAATGCGCGCGTCATGGCCTCGTAGGTACTGGGTTCGCGTCGGTCGCGTCCCACACTCGAGTAGATCTCCTTGGCCTTGTTGATGTTCTTCTCAGCGGCCCAGCCGTGGATGAGCGTGTTGGCGATGTACGGAGTGAGTTGCACACCCTTGCGGCGCATATCGGCGAGAATGGGCTCCGTGTCGGCGACCTTGTGGTTGGCCACCATCGCCTCGAAGAGCGCCTGGAACAGGCAGGCATTGACGGGGACGGCGGGATCCTGCAAGACCGAATCGAAGACGCGGCGCGCGCCTTCCATGTCGTGCATGTTGCAGCCCCGAGCGTGGATGAGCGAGGCGTAATGGACGGGTTCCGGGCGCTGACCCGAGGAGCGGATCTTTTCCAACACCGCCTCGGCGGCCGCCATGTCGACCGGCTCGAGCGTCGCGTGGGTGTCGACGAGGAGCTTGTATGTGTGTGCCGTAGGGGCAATGCCCTTGGCGGCCATTCGGTCGTAGTAGGCAAGCACCTTGGCCTTGTCGCGCTTGGTGGTGAGGAAGAACTGCATCATGCTGTTGTAGGGGGCCGGGCGGGCCTTGTAGTTGGGCATGGCCTCCATCTCGTCGAACAGCTCCTCGGCAAACTTCTCGTCCGACACGCGGCAGAGGGCGTTGACGATGGTACCGTACGTGACCGACGTCGGCTTGATCCCCAGGGCGCGCATCTCGGCAAAGAAGAAGAGGCAGTCGTCGATGCGGCGGGCCTTGCCGAGCTTGCCGATGAGCGCGTTGTAGAGGAACGAAGTCGGTTCGACGCCCTCGGCCTTGGCGCGGTGGAAGATCTTGACCGCCTCGGAAGCCTCGTCAAACGTCTTGGTCGACTCCTTCAACGTCGTGATGTAGAGACCGTAGGTGTTGGCCGAGGGCGTAAGGCCGATCTCGAGGAGCTCCTGGTGAAACGTCTCGGCAAGGGTCCGGTTTCCGACCGTGAGGCAAGCCCCCACCATCGCATCCAAGATGGGCGACCAGCCATATCGAACCGCAGCATACTGCGGTAGGAGAGGCACGTCGGACCGGGCCATGGCTAGAATGTCGTTGCACACGTCCATCTTGCCCTCCCGCGAGGCCGCGGAGATCAACTTGGCGTACGTTATGTACCGGGGATGGCGACCAGCGCGTCGAATGTTTCGGAACCGGGATAGAGCCTCGTTCAGCCGGGGGCCGCGTCGTCCGTGTGCGCCCTCCAGCTCGTCGGCGATGACGGACGAGCCCTTGAAGTCGGTATTGTGCGCATGAGGGTCGAATGTCTCGTCGAAGCTCGAGACGGTCGGCGTCGACGGATAGGGCGAAGCAGAGTCCATCGTCGGCGGCGCGTACGATGTCATCGAGGCCACCTCGCGGGGGTCCGCGATATTCCTCGCCGCCATGAAGCGGCTAAGAAACTCGACACCCTCGTCGACCTCGTCAGCAAGGCTGGCCCTGCCGCCGCCGGTCGACCCCCGGACGCGCTGGAACATCGCTTCGGCTTGGGTGAGACCTTCCAGTGCTTGCCCCGAGCCGATCATGGCCACGGCGTACATGGCAGCGGGCTCGATGAACGATGCGTTCACCGGCATGTCGGGACTGCTGAGAATCTGCCAGTACTTGGTGGCAGCATCCACGTCGCCCTCTCGTACGCTCAAGGCAAGAAGCGCCATGGCGGGGTTGGCGAGATCCGCAGCCTGAGAGAGAGCACCAAAGGCGGCGATAGCACTCTGCTTGTCGCCGTGATCGGCAGCGACAGTGGCGAGCTGGGTCATCGTCTCCGCCTTGGCCTCGTTCTCGACCATCTGCGCCCACTCCAGAGCCGAGTGGTAGATGCCACGGTCGACAAATCCCTTGACAAAGCCGCCGCTGACGAGAGCGTCCTTGATGTCGGCAGCGTGAACATCGTACTCACGCACGATCTTCTGGTAGAACTTCTTGGCGCCTTCGACCTTGTCGGTGACGACGTAGGCGTTGATGACGGCGGCGTAATCTTGAGCGTCCAGGCGATCGTGGAGCGTCGGCTCCCCATTGTCGTTGGCGATGGCGAGGTTGCGGTACTCGTTGTAACATTCGACGGCGCTTACCAGATCTCCCGAGAGCGCGAAGGCGGTGATCATGGCCGGGAATGTTGCCGCGTAGGGGATGGTCCGGTCCGCCTCCATGTGGCCGAACATCTGAAGCATCTCGGAAACGCGGCCAGCTTGCGCACAGGCCGAGATGAGTTGGTGGTACGTCTCCGCCGTGTACACGGCCGTCTTGGATGTCACCGACGAGTCGAAGAGCTTGATGGCGAGGTCGAGACGGTCATCCTCTGAGAGGATGGCGTGCTCCAACTCGTGCGAAGCGAACATGAACTTGCCGGGCTCCTCCATCCCGCCGAACCGCAACCGCTTCTCCTCGAGGGACTTCTTCAGGGAGGAGACCTCCAGCGACCGAGACGCCAACAAGCCGACTAGGATGTTGAAAGTGTCATTGTCTGGCGCGACCTTGCGGCGGAGCATGTCGGCGTAGACGTCCAGGGCCTTGGAGACTATCTCAATCTTCTCCGTTGGCAAGTGGATGGCGGCCATCAACAGGGCGTTGTACGCGCTGGCGAGAGGCCGTACGCCCGCGACCAGCATGGCCTCGAAGACGGCCGGGATTTCCGCATACCGCGCCGACTCCGAGAGCTTCGTGAGGTGGTCGGCGTACGTTTGCGATTGGGGGTCCACGGGGACGGGCGGCGTTTTGACTCTCGAGATGGGGGTAATGGCGCGGGACAGGACGTCGTCGGCTGGAGACGGAGCCGGCGTCAGGAGGGACGTGGACGGCTCCTCTTCCAAGGCGCCGAGCTGCCGCCGGGACTCGATCTCCTTCTCGATGGCGGCATCGATGTGGGCCAGCGCGGCCTCGGCCTCGGCCGGTACCGCAGATCCGTCGGCGCCATCTTGCTTCTGAGCTCTGGCTTCGCCGCCGAGAAGAATGGAGGCCGGGGAAGGCTTCCATTCGATGCGCTGCTGGAACTGGAACTGGACCCATTCGCTGCCGACCTCCTCCTCCGCCTCGGCCTGCGCCTTCTGAAGGTTCTCGAAGTAGGCGTCTAAGCCTCCATGGTTGACGGCGCGCTCATGCTTGAGCTCGGGGACACCGGCGTGGCTGGTGTGGAAGGCGCTCTGGAGCTGAAGGGTCTGGAGGCGGCTGAAGCGGTTGCTACCGCGTCTCGCAAACGAGGGCCGGCTCTGCGAGTGCGGATGGGTAGCGGCTACGACCGACTGGGCGTAGCCGTAGGTGAGAGACTTTGCGAATCCTTGACGGATGAAGTTCTGGTAGAGGGACTGGTAGATGGTTCCGGGCATTTAGAATAGACCTGGGGGGGAAGGGGACTGTCGAGGCCAACAGGTCAGCACATTCGCGCTCAGTGTTTGCCTGAGGATACCACCGCGACACTCGAGTGGGAGGTGCTATGCGGCGGCGTCGTCGGGCGGCCGTCTCGCGGGGTGGCGTGAGGTGGTGAGAGAAAGCTCCCACACCTCGCACGCGACCCGTTGGACCCGGCCGGCCGGGACGCGGTGGGCCCCGAAGAACCGGAGGACCCGAGGGGCACTTACATGGGAAGAAAGGAGTAGGCGCAATTGCAGGTTCATTTGACAGCAGCAAAGCCGTCAAACAAACGCGCTGGTTCAGGTCTGGAATGGGGTCTAATGGAGGGATTTCGAAGGCGAGGGAGGAAGAACTGAGGAATACCAGGCGAGCCTTGAGATGTGGGGATCGAAGCGATTTGGCGACGGGCCGCAATTGGGGCTGGGGAGATTGGGACGAAAAAAATCGGAAGGCCAGCGTCGGTTGCCGCCAGCTCGGGACGTTAACCCCACTGTTGCAGGAGCGTGCGTCGCGGACAGGGGCGCGGCTCGGGCGGACAGCGCTGACTCGAACGCGACGATTGCGGTTTTAGTGGGCCTGATCTCTTCCACAGTTGTCCAGCAGTTTCGACAGGATCGAACTCGAGTCTGTTGGCGGTACTGTACGTACAGTACAGTATTTACAGTACCAGGATATCGACGAGGATGGCGCCCTCAGAGCATCTTGGAGGGATCGAGCCCAATTTACGTCTGGAAGAACCTCGAGCTCGTACTGTAGGAAGCTTGGTAGGTTGTACCTAGTTTGCTTCCTTCTGTACCTACTGTAGCTATCTGGCCTCAAGATAGCGAATTACGCGGAGCGGTCGAGTCCCGGCCAGATAAAAAGAGGTGTGCGTGTCATTCACCCAAAGTGGTAGCGTCTCCCGTCCTGAGGATACGCGGCCCCGCGGCCACCGACGCCAGGCTCCAAGGCTTCAAGGGAAACTTACCATGACGAATGGCATACGCGGGCCACGGATGCCTCGGGCAAAGAGGGAGAGCAAAGAAGAGAAACCGGAGGCGACGAGGGCAGTGCCTTGCTCCCAAACAACCGTCGACGGCCTGTGGCGCGTCTGGGATTCTCTGGTCAACGTTACCGATTGGCCCTGCGGGACGCGACGGCTTGCAGGCGAGGGAGAAGCCGGAGAGGGACCACCAGCCTGTCGGGATCCTCCCGACGAGCATCACGGACCTCGAGTCTTGCGTCTTACCTCGGGACCGGCCCTCGATGAGTTCGATGAGTTCGATTACTGTGGCCAACGCCACTGTCAGGACGTCGCGGGCTAGGAGTCGAGAGAGGGAAACGAGCTACGACTCGAGCTCCACTTTTGCCCCTATCCAGGCACGTCCAACTGACACCGCTGGCAGAGTTTTCGTCTCCCGAAAAGCAAACCACCGGTCGAGGTCCCAAGTCGCTTGTTAACGCAGGCGACCCGGTGCCCAAAGAAACCCCCAGGCCGTGATCGTCAGCACCAGAACCTTGCGGGCCTGGAAAGTGGGGGGGAGCTGAGCTTGACCCAACTCCTCCAGTGTCACGAGTTGTCCCGCGCGAAAATGCGCCGCGACGAGTCCCTGTCGCCGGAGTCTGCGAAGACCCCGTCACCCCGCCGTGCCCACCTCCGAGCCTCCGTCCATCCCTCCGCCCACATTGTTCCGCAAGACCCCAATGAATGAAACCAACCGAGCCAGCCTTGCCAACCTAGAGTACTGTACGAGGAACTCGAGGCTCTCGATGCCTGATGAGTACCTACTCCGGACCTTGCATTCGCGATCGATGTTGTCGTTGCGGTTTATCAGATCCCAAGGGCAGATCGACCGCGTCTCGCCCGAGCCTTCATACCAGCCGTCGAGGGTGTCGCGCAGACTCCCGTGATCGCATCGTCGCTGAACGGTGAGCCCCCATACTCCTGGCCAGGGGGATCCTTCGTCCTTCGGCTGTGGGAGCTGTGTCGCCCAGGACCTCGGCATGAGGCTGCTAAGATGCCAGGTTTGGAGAGAAGTCCAAGTGCGCCTGCTTTTCACCGAACACTGCTATTTGAGCGAATCGCAGCCGTTTCCCCACCAAGTACCCCACTCTGGCTTGCTCGAGCGGGCTGTTCCTGACGATCCGGCTTGTTCTCTACGGAGTATGAGTGTACCCAAACGTCATCTCGGCAGACGTACGCTTTTCATGGTCCTCACGCCGTGAGCCATCGGTGTTTGCGTTCTTTCAAGGCTGTGGCCTCGGTTCCTCTCTTCTTTCGTCTGGACCTAGAAGATGCCTGACCCCAACACCACCGTTGCCGTCTCGGCGCCTGGGAAGGTCCTCCTTGCTGGGGGCTACCTGGTGCTCGATCGGGCCTATACGGGGCTCGTCTTTGGGCTGAGCGCCCGGATCAATGTCATCGCCCAAGAGATCAAGACGATAGAAGGAGTCCAGTTGACTGAGATTGTAGTGGAGAGCCCGCAGTTCCTCGACGCATCGTGGCGATACGGTTTCCACCTTGCTGACGAGGACGGCGGGATCAAGGTCACGCAGCTGCGAGTGTGAGTGGTGTTTTCAGGCTACGCTCCTCGTCCATGCCGGGAAGCCCATCGAACCTCACCCTTTCCG
>Ga0247777_1000483_pt1 | contig 11365 bp, 11 predicted proteins | sample UWRJL154409C5_FD_179937 | JGI IMG/M metagenome (GOLD analysis project Ga0247777, IMG submission 179937) | Plant litter microbial communities from Arlington Agricultural Research Station in Wisconsin, United States - UWRJ-L154-409C-5 | ecosystem: Environmental > Terrestrial > Plant litter >...
GGGTCCATGTTGGCGGCTGGGGGTGTGTCGGTTGAGGATGGGCCCGATGCGACAGTGACCGTAAGTTCGGGGATGCAAGGCAGGGGTCATAACCGTTCTCGAATGCCAAGGACGCAGCCTTGCGCGCGGAACCAGGTGGCGTCGCGTCTGGCCAATAGAAAGCTCGTCTAGCTGGAGGGGTGCGGGTGACGAGGCCGAGACGTCCTGTGTCCTCAGGCGATGGAGCGGCAAGGCAGACACGGGGCAAGTCTGCAAGCCCTCTCCTGACACGGGATGCCCGCTCCCTGCTCCGTCCGGTCGTTTTCTCCTCGTACTCAAGTTAGGCGGGCGTCATTCCATCGCGGCAAAGACAACTACACAGGGAGATCGTCTCGATCGCCTGCAAGCAGACATCCCGGTGTCTGAAACACTGCACGACGCTTCGGTGTTGAGTAGGTACCTACCAACAACCTATTTACTTCAGGCAGCATCACGACCCGCCGCTCCCCTCTTCGAACCCCCCACACCCCGCGAACGACGACGTCATGCGCTCTGGTGATTCTGTTGTTGGAAATCGATGATATACGAACCTTGGAGCCGCCCCAAGACGACGTTTTGCCGTGCTGCTCCAAGATGGCGCTCATTTCGGCCAAGACGATCCTCACATCCCTGTCGCTCTTCCACATCACGCTGGGCTTCTTTTTCCTGACGAACCCCGTCTCCGTCGCCGACCAAGCCCTCGTCTACCTCATAGGAGAAGCCATGGGAATGGTATGGCCCTCGCAGAACGCGTGTTCTGCCTCTTCTGTCTGACGTCCGAAGCCCCACTCCCGCAGCTTCGAGACCCAGTCGCCCGGCCTTGCCTTCCTGGCTGTCGTCCTCGCGACCCTCGGGGTCACCGACCTCGTCGCCCTCGGCAGTCTGCCCGAGGAGGTAGGCCTGGTTCATCACTGGGGAACACAGGGTATCGCCGCCTTCTTAACCCCTGCTTCCCTGCGCTGTGGAGCCTGAGGCTAACGTCCGGTTCGACTAGCCCCGATACGCCTCTTCCTCTCGATGCTTCTGCTCTTCTACACTTTCACCTTTGGCGCGTCGTCCCCGCTGTACAACTCGTCGTACCCGAACCGCGGATTCGCGCACCATCCTTCGGCGCACGCGCACAACCCCAGCTACGCCCCGGCCGGCTGGGGCGGCGACGGACTCAAAAACCGTGTTTTCTTCACGTTCATGTTTGTCGAAATGGTCTCCTGGTTCTGGATATGGGTGACTCTACGCGAGGAACGCCGAGAGCTGCAGGCCCGCAAGGCAGCGAAACGGAGGGCTAGTATGGGATACGGAGGCGGTCGTTGAAGCCTGCCCGATGCCCAGGCGCGAGACACAGGTGGAGTACCACTTCGCCACCCGGTCATGTAGGCTCTACAAGAGGCTGTTACTGGTACGGTGTACCTGGAGCGGCGGGCGGTAGAACTCGGAGTACGATGCTACGCGCATACGAGGAGGATGATGCCGCAGGGACCAGCGTTGCCGCATGCTCAGGAGTTCGGTGGTTTGTTTCGAGGGACGTACGCCACCCCATCGGAGGCGGACGTGGATATACCCTTTCATCTTCCAGCTCTCTGTTTCCAGCCGTGAGAGACTGTCACCTCGCATGGTTCGCAGGGCGTACTGTAGCTACTCCATCTTCATGCGACCCCACCCGCGGACCGCCTCCCTCCAACTCTCCAGCACGCGACTCGCCCATTCTTCGACGGCAGGACGCCCGCCAACCATATCAAGTACCATCTCGGTGGTCGCGTCGGAGGTTCCGTCACCACCCGACCCCACGGTCCACTCCACCACCCGATCCAGCCACCCAGCCTCGCCTAGGCTCCCCTGCAGCTTCTTGACATGGCTTTTGATCTCGCCCAGGGTAGTCGTCCCTAGCGTCTCGAGAGCTCGCATCTCGGCCAGGACTTCCCTGTGGACGTTCGCCCGGCCTGTTCGATCGCGTGCCGCCTCTCGCGCGCCGAAGCCGAGGACGTATACCGCGCTGTGCTTGATGGCCAGGCCGGCATCGCGAAGAGTGGACGCGGTATGCTGGTCCGCCATGCGGTACAAGACGGAGACCCCATCCAGAGCCGACGGGGACTCGGAGAGAAAGGCCGTGCGGAGAGACGTCAGCGCTGTTCGCAGACTCGAAAGCAGGGGGGCGAGTGCCGGGGGCCGCGGATCCGCGCTTTTCGCGTTCAAGCCGATCGCCACGATGCTCGATAGAAGAGAGAGGATCGTGTAATACGACTCCTCGGGAGCCGTAAGACCGGGAGCGGTCTCGGGACGATGCAACAGGTCGACCAGTGCGGCGCCGAGGGAGGAAAGAGTCTCGACGACGAAGAATCGCTCAGCCGACGCGGCCCCGCCGGCCTGTGCCGGCCTGTAGTCTTTGGCGGGTTGAAATGCAACGAGCTCCAGGTACCGCTCTGAAAGAAGCGCGAGATGGGATCGCTCGTGCTGGGTCGGCGGTGTCAGCGGGGGATGGCTTCTCAACGCGGGCGTGGGCGACTACTAACCGACAGCCCGGGGCCGAACTGGACGAGTTCGGCCAGCGCCGGCTTCCCGGAGCTCTCGTAGTTCGGCAGCGACCCGAAATCGGTTACATCGACTAGACGCGTCGCCGGAGCGACACTCGCTGGCAAACCTGTCAGTGTGGTCGGGAACGGCCAGGCGTGGGGCCGAGTCCAACTCACCGAAGAGGGACACCTCCTCGATGTCGTCCACCTTCGCCCCAAACGACCGTGTGCCGCGTCTCTCCTCCACGGCGGCCATGACGCGCGTGCAGCTGCGCCTCAACCGGTCGTCAAACTCGGCCATGTCCAGGATACTGGTGTAGTTCCCCGCCGAGAAAGCGTCCCAAATCGTGACGGGAGCCGGCTCGCGCAGGGAGGTCCGATAGTACGCCTTCAGCGGCGTCATCAGCGGTGCGCCGGTGCCGGGTTGAAAGAGGGTCGGTGCCACGCTCGAGATTCGGTCGAAGAAGAGAGGAGCGAGGGCGTCTTGTATCGTGCGCTTAACGTCCATAGGCGTCCACAGGGAGTGGGCGGCGGTTCCGCATCCGAGCAGGAGATAGAGCTTGACGAGCAGCAGAAGGAGGGGAACCTCACCCGGGCTCTTTTGGAGCTGGCAGTCGAGAAGAAGGACGGCTTGGAGGAATCTCGAAACGTCCACAAAGTGGAGGGGGGATCCCCGTCGCGGCCGGCAGGGGGCGTCAAGGCCACTCAGTTTCAGCAGCGCCATGGACGTCGTCAGGGCTAGATCCGGTCGGGGGTCGCCGGCGGAGCCCGCGAGAGCGGCGAGGACCACTTCGTCGCCGGCAATGGCCTGAAACGCCCGTCCCACGTCGCCGACCAGATCTTCTAAGCAACGAGGACAGATTCTCGACACGGTGGAGCCGCAGGTTTTGCAAAGATGTCCCCGCCCGGCGACTGGTTGGTTGAGCGGCCGTGTTAATGCCTGCGGGCAGGTCGTTGCGAAGTAGCGCAGCTTGAACTGCAGTGTTTCCAGGCAGAGCCTTCGGGGTAGGCCCGAATCCTTTCCTCGCCCGTTAGCAAGCGGGTAGGTCGACGTCGCGGGACGAGAGAGTTTTGCGTAGGACCTACGGTGCCTATCAACCTGGGGAACATCCCGTGTATGAAATGTCTCGTCTCGCGGGAGCGGAGCAATTCGACGTAGGGCCGCACATCTTGAAAGATCGAGATCTTATCCCAGTGTTGCTCGAGAAAGAGACATAACTGGGCAACACGTGGCGTGACATCCCCGCCCTCCTCGGAGTCGCATATCGTTGCGGCTGAGTGAAAGGTGAGGTGGACAAGGGCCAACCCGATGTTCTTTGCGTGCATCTGGGCCACGTTGGACTTCGGGGGGAGGAAGCGCTGTAGCGCGTCCCGGACAGCGGCTGTGGCCCTATTCTTGCTGTCAGAGATCTACGGGCGGCGGTGAGGAGCGGGAAACGGGAGCTGCGCCTACGCCTCTGCGTCTGGTTGTTTCCCGGCGGCCGAGATGAACCTTTTCCACACGCCCCAGTCGGAGATGGAGAGGGAGGGAGCGCCGTCGGGGTCGACGCTCTGGAACGCCTGGATACAGTAGTCGTAGATCGTATCCCACTGTTGGCGGGACTCGAAGACGTCGAGGACTTCCAAGAAGAGGTGCTTCTTACCTTCCTGGAGGCGGCGGATCGCGCCTATATGGGCGCTGCTGGCGTGTTTCGCGAAGTCGTCCGGAGCGCCGAGGCGGGCAAGAATCTTGAAGAACAGCTCAAACTCCTGATCGGACCTCAAATCGCGCTCTGCCGCGGAAGAGCCGCGAGGAATCCCATCCGGGTCTGCTGTCTACGAGGCGGAGTCTTAGCATGACGCCCGGTTCCGGCGAGGAGGGTGGGAGAGGTCTACCGACTCCGCCAGATTGGCGGCTCTCTCCAACTGCTTAAGGGCCAACATGCCGTAAATATTCTCCTTTTCAGGAGGACATTGAATGCTCGTCTGGTGATGTTAGGGCACCTACCACTGGGTTTCAAACGAGGCTCAGAGGGGAGGAAGGGTGCGTACGGATAGCATGTACGTCAACGTGATGCTCCAGAACATGTAGCGTCGGTCGACTGTACTGGATAATTTGTCGAGGGCGGCAGCAATCTGATAGGCCTCAGTGCTCGGTTTCCGGTCGCGCAGAACCGCGTCCCGGAAAAGGGGGGGGGATGCGAATACCTTCTGGCGTTGACCAGGTCCCACTCGCGAAGACATGCCTGGAAGCAGGACAGCGCGGCCGGGCTGTTCGGGTTCGCCCTGGCCCATCTCATTCGAAGCACCCCAAGAGACTCAGAATAGACGGTCATCGAGCCGGCCTCGCGGCAGGCCCATTCGTACAGGTCGAGCGTTTCCACATCCGTCGGGATCGACCCGCCCCGGACCAAGGCGTCTACGGCGACAGCGGGAGCACACTTCTCAATGGGGTTCTCCGACTGAGACTCGCCACAGCACTTGACGGCCTAGGTACCCCCGGAGTCAGCGCGGACGCCGCCAGCGAGGGATTCCGGGGCAGCCGACCTCCATGTACGAATCCCTTCGAGTTTTGAGGCGCCTGTCCGCCAAACGGACCACTGTCGTCCAGTGGCCATCCTGGAAGGCATTGAAAAGCGCAGGATCTACATGGCCCTTGAGATGGGGCCAGTCGTACGAGGCCATTGCGGCGTTGGCGGAGAAGCAGAGCCGTTTTGAAGGGTTTCTCAGCGGGGTCAAGAGGTAAGAGACGGATTTTGGTCCGTTCGGATAGCTCGCCCCTGCGGATTCGGGCCTCAGGCCGGGGAGTCGGGCCGGTCCGTGTCGAATTCTTGTCCGAGGAGCCCTTGACGTCTCCACCCTAACTACCTAGTACCTACCCTACGGACTACAGACCCACACAGTCCATATTTTGGTACTCCGTAGGGTCGGGTCACCAGCGGGGGTTGGATGGCGAGGGATGATGGTGTGCGAGCACACAGTGCTAATATTCCATGAGTTATAATTTCACTGTGCACCGTTTCGGTCTGCATGGAGAGTGGGGAACGACAGTTCACGATAGCATCGGCCCAGCCAGTGGTCACTGACACGGACTACCTGCAGTGACTTAATCTACGTATGTAGGTAGGTACCATGGCACATTATCCCCGCCCCTCCGACCAGCCTTGTGGCCTTCCGACATCACTCGATTCGCACCCGCTCCCTCGCCCCGCACCGAAGACATGGAATGGATCCAACTTTGGGGGGAGGGGGCTAGGGCACCGTGCTCCCACTCGACGGATGACGACCCAGGACAGCTCTCGAGCGGTGTTATGCGGCGGCCTGGCGGGTCGGGATGTGTCCACCGTCTGCGCGGCCTTCCGGTCGGGGTTCGGCGGCTCTACCTCCTCCAGGGCGCGCTGGATGACGTGGCGGGTTATCGGGCGTTATTAGGACGGGCTGTCGCCCTTCGCGCTGTCCTCCCTCGAGGTTTCCGTCGACGGTGGTGGTTCGCGTCGCCTGCCAATCTGCGAAGGTCGGGTTAGGCACACGGGACATCTCGACGCGCAAAGGGTATTGGGGTCGGGCGGCGTACCCATTGCTTCTTACACTCTCGGTAGGCACTGGACAGCGGAAGGTGAGCCTCTAGATTGGTCTGTGGTCGAGAAAAAGGCACTCGGACGGGGTTGGCCACGGGGAGGTCCTACTCGAAGTAGTCTTGACACATGGATCGGTCCCCGTTGTTCCTGTGCAAGCACCGGATGCTCCTCGATGCAGCTTCTTGGCAGGGATCGAAGAACTCGCTCTTGGGCTTGCTGCAAAGCGAATAAAGTTAACGACCGAGGGCGGCGCTGGCTAGGTATTGGATCGCACGGAGAGGCCGGCCGACGTACCTTGCAAACTTCTCCCTGGCTGCTGCGGTCCAGGGATCCGCGGGGCCGCCGTTGTGGGCCGCCATCGTTCTCGCCTGCTCGGTCGGGTCGGGGGTACCACTTCGAGCTCTTTATTACATCAGGTAGGTAGGTAGTAGGGAAAAAACGGAGTTGCTCTCCGAGAGCAGGCTTGCAGGTGAGCTTGACTTCTTCGTAGCTAAATTCGGTCGTTGGAGACCCGTTGAGCTACCCCTGCAGCCGCCAGTCGGGTGGAGAGCACGCTGTAAAGTTACTCCCGGGCCGTCATCCGCCCTCGTCCCCACGGCTAACGAAACGCGCTAACTTTTGAATTGGCGTGGAGTCGGGTACTCTTGCCGAGTCCGTACTCCGTACTCCGTAGCGGATTCCCCGTCCCCCTCGAGAGCCTGTATCTCGTCCTCAATTCAGAGCAAGGCCGACCTGAACTTAACCAGGCAGTTTCGACGTTATCCATCGGGTTGTTAGGGCACTCGAGCTCAACCCCCGTGAGGTAGGTAGGTGCCTGCCTACTGGTAGGTACAGTACCTGCCTTCCCACCTACCACCTCATGGGCCACCGACCGTACCCTGACTGGTACCTACCCGAGTTACATACCTAGGTACCTACCTCAGGTACCCGACTATAGGTAAGTACCTACCTGCCTACTAACCCTCACGGTGGCCTACCCGCAGGATAAACCATCGTCCTTCGGCCCTCCTTGGATCAGTGGATGTCTCGGCACTGACCTTGCCTCCGCGTCTTGGTCCTCATGTTATCAAACCACCGAATTCCCACCCCCACACCCTACTGCTGGCAGACCATTCAAACCCGGGCCGTTTCCATTCATTTCGCCCTGCACCCTAACTCAGCGACGCAGAAGAGTGTTTGCCGTAGATATCAGGGCTCAACGATCAAGGGTCCTCCATTCTATCCCCACAACTGCCGCGGGACGCCAGACGAGGATGGGCGGGAAGCGGGAGAGGATCCTCCAGCGCTGGCGAGCCACCCGGGCGTGGGAGCTTCCGGGGTTCCAGGGGTCGGACCCGCCGACGCAGATGGAGGCGCTCGCCGCAAAAAAGACCTTTACGCCGGGTAACCGTGGTCTGGTGGGCGCCGACTCGCCGTCGCCGGAGGAAGTCGTTCGCGCCAAAATCAACTGCGGCAACAACGTCGCCGTCCTATTTGCGGCCATGCATCATTACCGAGCCCATTTCGGCGCGGGCATTTTTTGGACGGCCGTGGATAAGGCAGTCTGCTTCCCCATCGCCGTGAGCGGTTACCAAGTCGTCGTGGAATACTTGACGGGCGCTCGGCGTGTCTACATCGCCGCAAACGGAGCCGACGCCCCTTCTTACACGGCCCACCTCGTCGACGAGTGGATCGCCATGACGGAGCAGTTTCCGGAGGGGCCTCGTTTCCAAGCTTCGAGTGTCGAAGGCCCTATGCCGACCTTGAAGGCCCTCGACGACGGATGGCGAGCCCTGAGAGACTCGAAGCGCCTCCAAAATCTAGGCACGATGCCCCTTCCGGCATGCAAGCACTTCAGCGACGTCGAAGAAGGCGAGATTGTGCCGGAAGATCACGCCCTGATAGCCGCGGTCGTACCCTTAGGCGCCGAAGGCGGGCGGAGCGGGTCTCCGCCTGCGCGACCGTCGCCTCCGCAACCCCGAGCCGTGAAGAGGGTAGGTTCGCCGCTTGAAGGCCCCACGATCAATTTAAAGCGTCGCGCCGGCAGTCTTCCAGCTATCGACGCTATTGTCCAAGAAGGACTACCCAATTCGAGTGCCGCGCCGCATAAGCAGCACGGCAGCGTCCCACGAGACATGATGCGTTGCTGGGTGCTATCGACTCCCTGAGGAGCACGGTAGAAGCACAAGCAAATCATCAGTGTCGACTGGTTGACCTTCACCATCAAGATGACGCCGACGTTGGACGTCGAGTCTCCCGCGCCGAGACTCGTCTGGAGGCTGCGGCCTTCGAGTGGGAATCGCTTCAGTCGTTGGTGCGCAAGGGTGCCGGCGCCTGGAATAAGGCGGCCGAGAATACCATGACCTGGGAAAAGGCAGCCAAAGGCCTGGTCGAGGTTTCTGGCGCGGCCCGGCGCTCGGTACGTGCCTTGGACCACAAACTAGAGAGCTCGGCACAGCGATGGTGGGAGATGACTGCGGCCGAGGCGTCTGAACGCATGTTTCGGGACAAGGAACTAGCGGATGCACTCGAGCGCATGCGACGGGACCATACCGACGGCGTCGACGCACTTAGGGCTACCCTGGTAAGCCAGAATGGCGTCAACACGGCCGCCCTGCGCGTGTCCAAAGATCTGCAGGGGAGACTTGACGAACTGGAGCGACGTTTCCCCGAGAGGGCCGGTCGGGAGGAGCCCGCGGCCGAGAACCCCGATGCGGCCAAGGGGGGCGCGCCAGGAAGCGTGGGAAGACTCGGCATCGGAGAGTTGGACGGGGAGGCCGGTCATGTTCAGCATGGTTCCGCCCTCGAGCAGCTCTTCCACAAAAGTTCGGAACTCGAGGACCGGCTTTCCGCTCAGAGGAATGATATCGAAGGCCTGGAGGCGACGGTCGGCGCCTTATCCGCTAGAATCTTGCAGCTGGAGGCGGAGGCAGCCCGTCGTCCCCGTCCTTGGGCATCGGAGCATACAGGCTCGCAGCCCCCGCTGTACGCCCACGCAGACATCAACGACTTACCCGACCTCAAGTCAGAGATGCCCTAAGTGAGTGGGAAGCAGTGCATCAAGTCTGAGGAGGCAGGAGCTTAACATGGACAGTGCCACGATAGCTTATAGGAGACAAGCAGGGAGGGCCCTATCTTGGAGGCAGGGGATGGTGGTCGAAAACGTTCTGCTATCCCCCGGCACGTTGTCATCTGGCGCCATCGTCACACGTCCACCAGCAGGCGTCGATCCGCGAAACTAGACTTGCTCGTCGGGAAGTACGTACCAGATAGGTATCTAGGTAGTCAAGGTCGAGATCGCAGCGTCCACGTTTACCCGGGGAACGCCATGCCACCCTTGCTCCTGTCATTACAGAGACAAATATGCCTGCCTAAATGGGGAGGCGACCTATCCGATACTGGCGAGGATCTGGATGAAGTCCATACACCGAGCCAAGAAGCACACGAGTACCCAACCTGGGAAAACAAAAGCTCCCAACGCCCACTCGTAGGATTGAAGAAAGCCTCCACGCCGAAGACGACGAACGAACAAAGCCCCCCCATCTCAGGTCGTGGGGATCACGTCGCGGTCTCCGACTTGGCTGCGTCGTGATGCCCGAATCCTGCACTCGTTTTCAAGCTGCGAATTCGGGTCGGATCCTCGAGGACGTCCCAGGCCATCTCCTTTTTGGTTTTTCTCTTGCGGGTCTCCCCATCGCTTTCGACGCCCAGATCCTCAAGACGGCTCTCGTCGTCTGAGCTGAAGCTGCTGGTGCTGGGACTGCGGTTGAGGACCATGTTCACCGTCTTGCCTTCCTTCTTCTTCGCGGCGACCTGGTTCTTCTTGAGCTCGTCCAGCTCCTCGTCCTGGCAGTGCATCACGACGATGCCGAGCCCCGGGAAGTTGTGTTCGAGGAAGGATCGAAGGAGTGGCAGCACCGACTTGTCAGGCCGATACGTACCCGAGTCGTTGTCGATGACTAGCTGGTAGTAGGACGGATCGCTCGGCGGCGCGTCGTGGGGCGGGCCTCCGGGGAGAGGCTCTCCAGGATGCGTGGGTTGAGCCGGTCGCGGGTCCTCCTCGCCGGTGGGTTTCTTCAGACGCCGGACAAAAAACTCGCCGGAACAGGCGATGTATGTGGCGATATCGGAATGCATCGTGTGCTTGGATAGAAGGTCGATGCCGAACTCTTTACCTGTCTCGGTGAAGCGGAACAGGCCGTCGAGCGTCAGCACGTACGTAAAGATGCGACCGCCCTCGTCGAAATGTGCCATGGTAAGAAACTGCGTCGCCGCAGCCTGGGAGCAGGGCTCGAAATCCCCGGTTTCGGTGGAGCTGTCGAAGCTGTATATGCGGCGGTGCTGCTTGTGCAGTGCTTTGCTGAGGATGCGACCCCGTAGCCCGCTCGACGTAAACATTCTTCCGATTACGGGTCGAAATTCGACATAGCGATGGTAGAGCTTAGGGGGCACGGGTCCTCGCAACTGGAGCTCGTTCGCCTGAAAGCTGGAGTCGGCGTCGGTTAGTCTACAGGTTCGCCCGCCCTTTAGGGAAGAGGCAAAGGGAGGTCAGATCTTACTCGTATTTCTTCGGTCCCTTATCCTCCTCCTTCTCGGATGATCCCCCGTTCTGATCATGATCCTTATTCACCTTGATCCCGGTCAAGCGGCCGATCATAGGACTGTAGTGCTTGATCCAGCGCGTCGGGCCCACAGTGTACATCTGTGCCCCGGGGGGATCGGACTTGCCGACGAGCTCGATGCTGAGCTGCAGCCTAGGCGACATGGACTCGTCTTTGCTCAGGGCACTGGAGGCGGCCTTCAGGAGGTAGGCACGCTTGCTGCCCATGCGCTTCTTGACCTGAAAGATCTGGCGAGCCGGGCCCTTCCAGTCGTCGCCGAGGTGTGGAGTTTCAAAGGTAACGTTCCCCAGGCGGTCGTCGTGATCCGGGCAATCCTCATCGTAAAGCCTACACTTGAGACGGAACCCGGAGGCCGGAACGTTGGCGACGATCCACGTTTCCTCCCATTCGGGCTCGGTGGTGCGGCGGAGAGTCCTCGTCCGGCGCGTTAGGACGGGGTCTTCTTTGTGCCGTTTGGGAACTGCCGCGGTGAGCGTCGCCGTGAGGTAGGGATCTGCCGACGCATTGTGAATATCGGCGGCGGGGAGGTTCGAGGCCTTGTGGAAGGTGAACCGAACAGTGTATCCCGGCGGGAACTCGGGCAAAGGAGTAGGGTCAAACCCTCCTTCCGGTTTCGTTTTGTCGTGGATCTTCTCCTTCTTGTTCGTAATCTTCTCCTTGAGTTCGCTGGTCGCTTTGCGTA
>Ga0247777_1000484_pt1 | contig 11365 bp, 15 predicted proteins | sample UWRJL154409C5_FD_179937 | JGI IMG/M metagenome (GOLD analysis project Ga0247777, IMG submission 179937) | Plant litter microbial communities from Arlington Agricultural Research Station in Wisconsin, United States - UWRJ-L154-409C-5 | ecosystem: Environmental > Terrestrial > Plant litter >...
CGAATCGCACGCATCACCGAAGGCATCACCGTCGGTATTGAGCTGGTCGGGGTTCGGCACATCCACGCAGTTGTCGGTGAGATGGCCGACGCCATCACCATCCGTATCGATGACCGGGAACTGCGACGGGTTGTTCGGATTCGTGTTGACGGGGCGAGCGTCATCACATCACCGCGAGAGACTCTTGCTCTATTGCACGATGACGTATCATACGGTCGTATGATCAACGACGGGCGTGCCGGAACGTGCGTTGACCGGATCAGATTGGGTGCAGCCGGTCCATTACACCAAGGTATCGCTGATGCGCGAGTGCTCGAGCCTGCGACTCATTGTAAAATGCCACTCGAGGGCAATCGGTTCACAAGAGCGAAGAATAATGCTACGCCACGCACACCGCGTGAGCGCACGGGTAGCTGCGCTGATGCTGTCGATTATAGGTGTTGCCGGGCTTTCACCTTACTGCCACGGTGCCGAGGCTGCCTCCGCTCGACGCTACGATTTCAAGATCGGAAGTATGCCGCTCGACCAAGCGCTACAGGAGTTCGCGCGGCAGAGCGGCCTTCAAGTGCTGTTCCTCTCACACCTGACGGATGGCAGGCAGGGGCCAGAGCTTGCCGGTGAATACACACTGGCTGCTGCAATGGAGCGCCTGCTCCAGGATTCTGGTTTGAGCTTCCGGGTCGTCGATCCGCAGACCATCGAAGTGCGTCCGCCTGCCGTAGTGGCCCACGGTGAAGCGCGGGAGCCGCCCGCGGCACCGGTGAGCGTTCCGATACAGGAGGTCACCGTTCTCGGCCGGGCCGAGCAACTGGTTGCCACGCGCGTACCAACCGCCTTGCAGGATATCCCGCAATCGATCTCGATCGTCGCGCCCGAGCAGATACGGCTGCAGAACGCCGCCGATCTGTCGGATGTATTGAGAAATGCGACAGGCATCATCGTCAATCGAACCACGTCGCTGAGCGAAAATTACTATGCACGCGGGTTCGAGACTCTCGCCATCCACGTGGATGGCGGCGCATCTCTGGACCCTACTTTGCCTGTGCCGCTCGTATTCGTGAGCTCGCTCGATCTGAGCGAGTTCGAACGCGTCGAGATTCTGAGAGGATCTGACGGGTTATTCGCCAGCAACGCCAATCCTGGCGCGACTGTCAGTCTCGTGCGCAAGCGGACGCTACCTGAGTACCAGATGGAACTCAGCGCCGTCGTGGGCTCCTGGGACACGCGTCGCTTCGAAGCCGACGTCACCGGTCCGATCAATGCCGACGGTTCGCTGCGCGCGCGCGCGGACTTGGTCTACGCCCGCAACGACTACTTCTTCTCCACCGCAAATTTCGAGCGAAAGAAGGTCTTCGGAGTCGTCGAATACGACGTTACGCCGCGGGCAACGCTCACAGCGGGCGGCAGCATTCAATGGGACGACGCGGTGCCGTGGGAGGGAGGGCTGCCTTTTAATCAAGACGGCAGTGATGCACATGCTCCGCGGGACACGGCGCTGACTTACGACTGGGCATATCAGCGCATGCGGATGAGCGAGACCTACTTGCAGTATCGCCAGCAATTCGGAGACGGCTGGAACCTGCGGTTCAATGCCACGCATTGGCAGCCACGGATCGAATCTGACTACGCAGTCATATACGAGCTCACCGGCGACTCCGCGATGCCGAGCACGGCCACCACAAACGCGTTCCCGTCCGGCAAACCCACAGACATCCGGCAGAACACGGCCGACGTCACCGTGACCGGCGTGCTCAACTGGCTCGGCCTGCGGGAGCAGGTCGTATTCGGCGCCGACTTCCGGCACTTTGCGGCGAACTGGAACCAGTATTGGGTCATCGCCGGACCGTCGCAGAGCCTGCGCAACTTCAATCCGCATCTCTATGGGGACCCTCGTAGCCGGATCGCCAAGGGCTTAGAGATGGACGGCGTTTCAATGCTCTCCCAGCACGGTGTGTTTGCATCCGCGCGCATAGAGTTGAATGCCGCGTGGGCGGTAACCGTCGGGGCGCGTCTCGCGACCGACGAGCAGACGACACGGTTCTGGAACGATCCCAACAGCAGCGCCTACGAACCAGGCCTCACGTTTGGCAGCAGCAACATCCTGACGCCCTACCTGGGTGCTGTGTACAAGCTCAACGAGCATTACTCATGGTATGCGAGTTATGCCGACATCTATCTGTCCTACGCAGGTCAACTGGGAGAGTGGAGCGGCTCGGCGCATGGAATCAATCTCGAGACGGGCGTGAAGGGCGTCTGGCGTGACGGTGCGCTGCACAGCTCACTTGCACTGTTTCGAACCCAGCAACGGGACCTCGCCGGCCACGGCAGGGCTGAAAGTCGCGGCGCAGAACTCGAGATCAATGGCGAGTTGCAGCCCGGCTGGCTCATGGGGGCCGGATACACATACAACGAATGGCGCGAGCCCTCTGATGGCCTCCTGTACCCGATGCAGAGCCCGCGCCACCTCCTGAAACTGTGGACGAGTCTGCAGCTGCCCGACCGCCTCTCGCGCTGGACACTCGGCGGCACCGTGGCCGGGCAGACGCACCTCGACGTGTCCGGCTGGGTCTGCTTCGGCGGCGGCTGCGATGTGACCCAGAAGAGCCATGCCGTCCTCGATCTGCGCGCCGCGTATCAGATCGATCGCAACTGGCAGATGGCACTGAACGTGAACAACGTGTTCGACAAGACCTATTACGATTCAATCGAGCCCTACTACGCGCGAGCGTTCTACGGCCCGCCGCGCAATCTCATGCTGAGAGTCGACGCGAAGTTCTGATCCGCGCCGGGTTGATCCACTCCTCCTGCACGAGGCCTCGTTGGCGCGCGATCGCGACGGCTTCGGTGCGACTGGCGGCATCGAGTTTGGTCAGGATCGATTTGACGTGCGCTTTCGCCGTGGCGACCGTTCGCCGCAGGTGCCGGGCAATCGTCTTGTTGGGCAGGCCTTGCATGACGAGGCTCAGAACCTGGAGCTCCCGGTCGGTCAGGGGCCGCGACCGAAGGCTCGTTGCCATCTTCGCCATGACGAATGGCGCAATCGCCGTTCCGCCACGGTGAATGCTATGAACCGCACGGACGACTGCGTTAAGGCACTTGCCAGCGAAATGTCATGACGAGTTCCGTCGTCGGGGCGGCAGAAGTCGCAGTGCGATGCGGGGCCCGTCGGAGCCGCGCTGCAATCTGAGCACCCGGCCTGATCACTGGCCCGGTTTCACTTGACGATGACCGATAACCTCGGCTTGCGGGGCCCTCATTGTCGTGTCTGCGAGCTGTGACTCGGCGCCCTCCAGCGAAGCCCGCGCAGCCGCCACTGCCGCTTCACTCTGCTCTGCCTGTCAGCGCAGCACCACACAACCTGGCGACCAGCGGCGATGGCTTGCGCCCGGTTCTGCGTCAACTGCGCCATGAGTTGTTCGGAGGCGGAATGAAGCTACCCGTCGAGCCCGCGGCCCTTCATCATCGGATGGTGTCAAGGCGCGTTTACTTCGAAGCTCGCGGATCCTGCGAGGCATCCACGTAGTCGAGGCGCAGCGGGCCGAAGGCAGTCACCTGCGTGACGTATTCGCCGGATCGAGCTCGGTGAAAATGCGGGGTTCCACCAGGGAGCACCAGCACACTGCCGGGAGGGTGCGCAGTGAGCTCGTTCTCATCGAATACCTCCCCCAAGCCAATGTAGAACGCACCGGAGATCACCGTGTAGATTCGATCTTCCACATGACGATGAGGCATCATGCGAACACCGTCTGGCAGCCGCACGCGAATGACATAGGGTCCTGGCAAGGCGGGATTGCCTACCAGAACCGCGAGTCGTGCTGGTGCTGGAAATGCCGGGAAGGGCTTCCAGACGACGTCCTCGTTACGAATGACGCGAAACTGCTCTTCCCCCGGCCAATGGACCAGCGGTGCTGATGTCGTTGTGTTCACGGTTGCGTTCCTTCAAAGCGGCAACCGAATGGGATCACATCAACGCCGGGTTGCGTATCACACTAACGGATCGGCCGCAGCGTGCGCCACTGTCCGCCGCGCGCCGCCCTGTAATTGATACGATGGTGTCATCGACACCGTATCCGATGGCTGATCAGATCCCGGTGGGTTTCGCCGCCGGAAGGCTCCGACTGCGGCGGGGGAGTAAACAAAAGTGTCGCGCTGTCTGCGCCCGTGTCGTGTATTTCGGATTGCCATTGCTCCCGATTCTGTCGTGGCACATCGACGGCGGCGCTGGACGCAATCCCAGAGCCACACCAGGCAGTCCGGACCTCCGCGAATACGATCGCGTCGAGATCTTGCGCGGCTCCGATGCGCTGTTTTCCGGCAATGGCAGTCCGGGCGGAACGATCAGTCCGGTGCGCAAGCGCCCTCTGGCTAGGTTTCTGACGCAATGAGCGCGATCTCATTTCGGCAAGCGACTCTCCGGCCGCTCAGCGAGCCGTCAGTAATAGAAGCTCCCGACGGCTCACCTCATCCTATCGCCAAAACCAGCTCCACCACCGCACACACGCCCGCTGGAAGGCTCACAACCCCAGCAACCATGCGTGTGGAAGTCTTCTCTTTGCCGAAGATCCCGGCCAACACCTCCGACGCTCCGTCCGCTACCTTCGCGTGATCACGGAACTCCGGCGTCGTTGCCAGTGACACCTTGAGCCGCACGACGCGCGCGACGGCGTCCAGTGAGCCGAGAGACTGCCTCGCCAGGGCAAGCGCGTTTAGCACAGCCAACTTCGCTGCCTCACGGCCCTGCTGCACGTCGATGTCGTCGCCAAGGCGGCCGGTGAACTTCGGAGCGCCGCCCTCCACGGGCAGCGCTCCGCTCAGGAACAGCAAGCTGCCGACCTGCACGGTCTCGACGTATGCGCCCAGCGGCTTCGGAGGCGCAGGCAAGGTGATACCAAGCTCGTTCATTCGCTGATCGACAGTGCCGCTCATGCCGCTCTCCTTACCACTTGCCCACGTGGGAACCGCCGTTCACTCGCAGTACCTCGCCCGTTACCAGGCTCGCCTCGGTGAGATACAGCACAGCATCCGCGATGTCGCGCGACGCGCCGATCTGTCCGCTCGGCGACAGCGACCGCAGGAAGTCCTTCGGCACGCTCTCCAGCAACGGGGTTTCGATGACGCCCGGGGCGACCGCATTCACCCGGATGCCCTGCTTCGCATACTCGAGCGCGAGGCTCCTGGTGATCGAGTTGAGACCTCCCTTCGTGATCATCGGTACCGACGCCGGAAGTGAGAGCAGCGGGTGATCGGCGATCGACGCGGTAATGTTGACGACGCTTCCGCCCTTGCCTTCCGCTAGCAGCTGCTTGATGAATCGCTGCGTCACGAAGAAGAAGCCATGAAGATTCGTCGCCACGAGCGCATTGAACTCATCGAGCGTGTAGTCGGTGAATGCTTTAGACATGAAGATGCCGGCGTTGTTCACGAGCGCGTCCGCCGATCCGAACCGTTTCACGGCGGTCTCGATGAGTCGTGCAGCGGTGGCATCCTGCGCGATGTCGCCATCCACGAGCGCGACTTGATCGGCACGAGTCAACGCGTTCTTCTGGCTGATGCGGCGAGAGTTCGCCACGACGTTGTAGCCTCGCTCGATGAACAGATTCGCCACGCCGGCGCCAATGCCCTGCGAGGCGCCCGTCACGATGACAGTCTTGCGATTCGTTGCCATTTCAGTCTCCTGGTGCGTGTTTCAGATGCATTGGATTGTCGGGGCGTGTGCACCGCCCGATAAGGTGGGAAACTCGGCAATCTGATTTCCAATATTGGAAAACCGGATGGCCGATCTCGATAACATCCTCGTCTTCGTGAAGGTCGCGCAGCGCCCGAAGGCGCGCCGGTCGAGATCCATTTGCTTAGCCATGGTCGCTCTCTCCTACGTAGGTGCTCAGTCTCAATCCAACGTCCATCGCCGTTGAAGTACGTTGGAAACCGGCGCACTACCCTGCACGGATCTCGGGCCTCGTAGCTGCAGCGACGTACGCCTGCATGCCGGAGCGCAAGCTCCTCGTTCGTAGGCAGAGTTACGCAGTCGACAGTTTCTTCGCCTCGGAGGCGGCACGAATTCTCGGGTTGCAGCATGCCGATGTTGACCCGAAGCGTTAGCGGGTCGCCGTCGCCAGGCAGTGATCCGGACATCGGCCTGTATCGCGTACCGTCACTTCGGAAGCGGTGCTTCGTGTCCCGGCAACCGCATCGTCACTTCCTGCAAGAACCATGTGTTCCCATCCGGATCCCTGAATGACGCGTACGTCGCGTAGCTCGCTCGCGAAGGGTGCGCGCCACTGACGAGGCCCTCGCCATTGATGTGGTGAAACACGCCACCGGCATCGTAGAAGAGCTCGCTCACGTCGACACCGCGCTCACGGAGTTTGGCGCGCGTGGACACGATGTCCGACACGATCAGGTGCAGGCCCTGCGCCGAGCCAGGCGTCGCCGTTGTGATCCCCTTGCCGAACATGATCGAACACGATGAGGCAGGCGGCGTGAACTGGATGACTCGATATGAATCGCCTTTGGGGTAATCCAGGTCGAGTCGCCAGCCCAGATCGGCATAGAAGCGCCTGGCTCGCTCGACATCCGACACCGGAATGACGACGACCTCGAACATCATGTCGCAGATGGGAGGGCGGACATACGCCGGTGGAACGTCGAGGGGGTTTGCAATGGCACTCATGGATTGATCCTCGTGGAATGGGTCAGGCGCGGACTATCTTCTCTGCTGCATTCAAAGTAACTGCGCGAGCCGCCCCGCCCAATTATCCAATGGTGTCGTTGATACGTGGGAGCGCTCGTCGAGAGTCAACGACGTGCTCAACAAGACATACTCCGAGCCGCTCCAGCCCCTCAACCCGGCTTACATCCATGGCGAGCCGCTGAATTTCACGGTGAGAGCGGAGCTCAGTTTCGATGCAGCCTGATTGGTGTGACCCGGCCGACACCATCGTGCAATCGATCCTGCACGCGCGCTCTGATGGAATGACCCTTCTACTACCGCCTAACGAGGACTTTCCAATGGAAGAGCACGTCATCGTCGATTCGAGCTTCTCGGCCACCATCAACGCGCCCATCGACAAAATTGATATCCCCGCGTGGTGCTTCAGCCTGCCGGATGAGGAGTATCAGGGTTGCTCTCCTGCACACTACGCTGCCGGCGCCACCACGGCACGCGACGGCCGCCGCATGTCCATCAACGTCGAAGTCCTCGGCAGCGTTCCGATGGTTCAGCACTACGTCGAACAAGTCGCGGAGAAACACCGCCTCGTTTTAGATTCCGTGTCTGATCTGTTCACGCCTGCCGGCCGCACCAAGATCCTCGTCATGTGGGAGCTGAGCGTCAAATCCCTCGGGGGCGACAAGTGCGAGTTCACGAATCACGTCCGCTCGCGCGCCACGCCGGAGTTCCTCGACTACCTCGGGAAGCTGGGCATCCCGTTCGAGCTGTTCCGTACGCAGCGCGAGCCGATCAGCACGGCGCATAATCGACAGGAAACACCCTTCTTCGCGGCAAGCATCGAACGTCACGCACTTCGACGCAAAAACGCTGCCTGAGGACCGCACATGGGCAAGGTGACGTACAAGCGGCCACTCACCGGCCTCGTGGTAATCGATCCCTTCAACGACTTCCTCTCGGAAGGCGGCAAGGTGTGGGATCGGCTCAAGGGCGTGGCCGAAGCGAACCACTGCGTTCCCCACATGTTGCAGATCCTGAACGCCTCGCGGAAAGCGGGGCTTCGGGTCTTCTACGCTCTGCATCGTCGCTATCGGGCCGGTGACTACGAGAGTTGGAAGTATGTGGCTCCGATCCAGCAGGCCGCATGGAAGCGCAGAACGTTCGAAGCGGGAACCTGGGGCGGTGAGATCCGCAGCGAGTTCGCGCCGCTTCCAGGGGAACTCGTCGCGCACGAGCACTGGTGCTCGAGCGGCTTTGCAAATACCGACCTGGATCTGCTGCTGCAACAGGGAGGCATTCAGCAGCTCATCATGATCGGGCTCATCGCTCACACCTGCCTGGATGCGACGGTGCGCTCCGCTGTCGATCTGGGCTACCAAGTCACAGTGGTCAAAGATGCAACGGCCAGCTACTCGGAAGAGCACATGCGCGCCGCTCTCGACATCAATCTCCCCAACTACGCGACCGCGATCCTGAGCACGGAAGAGCTGGTCGGAGCGATTGCCGCCTCATGAGAAAAACACCCGCCGCCGCCGCGCTCCTCGCCTGCGTCCTGACTGCTTCGTGGACTGGTGCACCGCTGATGGCTCAAGGCAAATACCCGATGCGATATCGCACGACGAAAATCGACGGGCTTTCTATCTTCTACAGGGAAGCCGGCCCGAAGAACGCACCCACGCTTCTTCTACTGCACGGTCTGCCGTCTTCGTCGCGCATGTTCGAGCCGCTCATGCAGCGGCTCGCGGATCACTATCATCTCGTCGCGCCGGATTACCCGGGGTTTGGTCACAGTGAGTGGCCCGACCCCGGCCAATTCGCCTATACCTTCGATCATGTCGCCGCGATCATGAATCGCTTTACCGAAACGCTCGGCCTCACACGCTACACGCTCTACATGCAGGATTACGGAGGGCCCGTAGGTTTTCGGATCGCGATGTCGCATCCAGAACGCACCGAGGCACTCATCGTGCAGAACGCCGTGGCTCACGACGAAGGACTGGGTGAGAACTGGAAGGTTCGTCGCGACTTCTGGGCGGATCGAGCCAGCAACGAGACCGCACTCCGCAAGAACCTGCTCTCGCTGGAGACAACGCGTGCCAGACACGTCGGCACGGACCCCGACATCGAGCGGTATGACCCCGATCTCTGGACCGACGAATTCGCGTTCCTGAACCAGCCGGGCCAGGCGGACATACAAGTCGAACTCTTCTACGACTATCGCAGCAACGTCCAGGCGTATCCCAGGTGGCAGGCATGGTTGCGCGAGAAGCAGCCGCGGTTGCTGGTGCTTTGGGGAAAGCACGATCCGTCGTTCCGCGTCAGCGAGCCGGAGGCATACCGCCGCGACGTTCCCCACGCAGAGATCCACGTGCTCGAGGCCGGGCATTTCGCGCTGGACACGGCGGCCGATGAAATCGCCGCCCATGTCCGGAAATTCGTTGCGCGCTAACGACCGCGCAACGCTTTGAGTGCCCTGCCCCACTCGATCACCTGATCGAGCAGCGTTGCCAGTTCAGCCTCGTGGCGAGCATCCGGCTTGAGGACGGAGAAGTTCTCGAAGTCGGTGAACAGGGACAGACTGACCCGCGTCGACACATCGGCCACCCGCAGGTTCCATCGGGAGTCGTAACTGCTCCACCGCGCGCACTCAGCCCGCGCCTCCGTAACTGACGAAGCCCGCAGCCTTGTTACTCCACTCGGCGTAAAGGAGGTCGATGGCATTCTTGAGCGCACCAGAGACACAGGTCGTATTCAGCGATCTCGACCAGCTCGAACTGGGCATCCCGACGCCCCGGCAGCATTAAGTCGGCCCGGGCGCGTGCTGCACATGATGACTGCGATTATGCGCATTCGAAAGACGCGCTCATGGCGCGTCTCCCGGGCAGGGTGCAGGTTGCATCGGCAAGCGGACGATGAAGGCGCTTCCGCAGCCGATACCGCTGCTATGAGCCTGCACGTCTCCGCCGTGCAGTCCGACAATCTCCTGCACCAGAGCCAGCCCTACGCCTAGCCCGGGGTGCGACTGGTCTTGTGAGATTCGACCGCGGCCTCGACTTCGTGAACGATGTCTATCCATTCGCGTCGGAGTGTCAGCGCACCGCGCGCGAAACCCGCCAGATCCAGAAGATCCTCGACGAGGACCGACAGCTGGCCGGCTTGTCTCGCGATCAGACGTCGCGCCTGATCCATGGAACCGGGGAGCTTTCCGGCGGACTCCATCACGACGACGGCGTTGCGAATGGCACCGATCGGATTGCGCAGCTCGTGCGCAAGCATCGCGAGTGGCTCGACACGGGCAATTGATTCATTCATCTCAGAAGCCGCTCGCTTCAATGACCGCCGCCGCGAAGTCTTTGGGCGCTTCCTGCGGGACGTTGTGCCCGATCCCCTGGAGCACCCGATGCGCATACTTGCCGCGGAATTTGCCGGCGTAGCCTTTCCCATCCGCCGCTGCGCCATCGAAGTCACTGCCGATGGTGATCGTGGGAACCGAGATGATCGGAGCCTGTTGAAGCCGCGCCTCGATGGCGTCGTACTGCGCTTCGCCGGGAGCCAGTCCCAGGCGCCAGCGGTAGTTGTGGATCACGATCGCGACGTGATCCGGATTGTCGAAGGCAGCGGCGCTGCGCTCGAAGGTCGCGTCATCGAACGCCCACTTCGGCGAGGCGATCTTCCAGATGAGCCTGGCAAACTCCTGCCGCTTTTTTCTCGTAACCGGCGCGGCCGCGCTCCGTTGCGAAGTAATACTGATACCACCAGCCCAACTCCGCGGCCGGTGGCAGCGGTTGTTTGTTCGCCTCGATGTTGGTGATCAGATATCCACTGACAGACACCAACGCCTTGCATCGCTCGGGCCAGAGCGCCGCGACCACTGCCGCCGTGCGAGCTCCCCAATCGAAGCCGGCAAGGACTGCGGTCTGGACTCCGAGCGCATTCATCAGATCGATGACGTCAGATCCCGTTGCCGCCTGCTGCGCGTTTCGCAGCGTCTCGTCTGAAAGAAAACGTGTTGATCCATAACCCCGCAGGTAGGGCACGATCACACGTAAGCCCGCGGCCGCGAGCAGCGGCGCGACATCGACGTAGCTGTGAATGTCATACGGCCAGCCATGCAGCAGGATCACCGCCTGCCCTGAAGACGGCCCGAGCTCGTATACCCGACGTCGAGCACGCCGGCCCGAATCTGTTTGAGCGAATCGAAGGATGGGCTGGACTGCTTCGAGCGCTTCTGCGCGCGTGAAGGTGAGGCAAACGCAAGCTCACTCAGCGCGGCGACACAAGCGGCGCGCTGAATGAAGGAACGCCGGTCAACACGGTTCTGATCACTCATCGACACTCTCCCCTACGCAGCTGCCCAAGTTCAACTCGACGTCGGACCGTTGCTGAAGCCCGCGGGAAACCAGCGTCGCGAGACGGGTGCGGGTCTCCGGTCGTGTCGTCGAAGCGAAGTAGGCCTTCATGCCAAGCGCGAGCTCCTCGTTCGATGGCAGCGTTACTTCGTCCACCAGCTCCTTCGCAGCCGCGATAGCGCGCTTGTCGAAACTGGCGAGTCGATTAGCGAGTCGGTCCACGAAGCCATCCAGCTCTGTGTCTGGCAGAGCGCGATTCACGTAGCCGTAGAGCTCAGCCAGCTCGCCCGGAAAATCATCCGCACCCAACACGACCTCCAGCGCGCGGCCGCGGCCGATTAGCCTCGAC
>Ga0247777_1000485_pt1 | contig 11362 bp, 8 predicted proteins | sample UWRJL154409C5_FD_179937 | JGI IMG/M metagenome (GOLD analysis project Ga0247777, IMG submission 179937) | Plant litter microbial communities from Arlington Agricultural Research Station in Wisconsin, United States - UWRJ-L154-409C-5 | ecosystem: Environmental > Terrestrial > Plant litter >...
TGGGGCATCGGCACACTATCCGCCGGTATAGCTCCGCGGCCGGACGGCAACCAGCAGAAGAACGAACGGCAGCACGTCATCCTCTGGTTTGCCATCCTGTGCATCGCCATCCTGGCGTACAACTCGGCCGAATTCGCGCACTCCTCGCTCGGTTCGGCCTACGCGCTCGTCCTGGCGACACCGGTTGCCGGCGTGGCGCTTGGCAAACTGATCGCCGCGATCATCGGTCTCGGCGCGCTCGGTGTGATCGTCGCGGGGCTCGTGAAATCGCTGCGCTCCGGCTGGCGGGCCGACGGCGCCCGACGTCGTATCGGCGTGGGTGCTTTCGCCGTTCTGCTGCTGTCCGCCGTGGTTGGTTGGGCGAGCATGAATCATTCGCACAACGACGCGTCGCGCTTGAACGTGATCCTCATCGGCATCGATTCGTTACGCATCGACATCGTCGGCAAGGACGGGCCCGCGGGTGTCGCGCCACACATGCGCGAATTCCTGAACGACTCTGTGTGGTTCACCGACAGCATGACGCCGCTGGCGCGCACTTTCCCCTCGGTGATGTCCATCCTGACTGGACGCCAGCCTCACAAGACGGGCGCGTACATGAATTTGCCGCCGCGCCACTTGGTCCGGGAAGGCGACACGCTGGGCCGTATTTTCGGTCGCGCGGGGTACCGCACGGTGTTCGGGATGGACGAAGCGCGATTTGCAAACATCGACGTGACCTACGGCTTCGACCAGGCGATCACTCCACGGCCCGGCGCGTCGGAGTTCCTGTTGTCACTGTTTGCCGATACTCCGCTTTCGAATCTGGTGGTCAACACGAGGCTGGGCAGCTGGCTGTTTCCGTTCATCTACGCCAATCGTGGCGCCGCGGCCACGTACGATCCCGATGCCTATGTGGACCGATTCGAGCGCGAAGTGAACTTCGGCAATCCGTTGTTCATGCTCACGCACCTGACGCTGTCTCACTGGCCGTACAGCTGGGCTGGCTCACCCTTGACGGGTCCCAAAACCGATGCCGTGTGGCCCGACTACTACGTGAACGTGGTCAATCGCGCAGACCAGCAGTTCGCCGACCTCATGGAGATCCTTCGCCAGCGCGGTGTGCTCGATAACGCGATCGTCGTCCTGTATTCCGATCACGGAGAATCATTCGGCAAATCCCATGAGGCGCTGGTGCCGGATGACGATCCGCTGGTCGCGGCACTCGCGGCGGTGCCGCAGTGGGGTCACGGCAGCACGGTACTCACCGCGCATCAGTACAAGGTGGTGCTTGGCATGCGAGCCTATGGTGCCGCCGCCGGCAAACTACCGGCCGCGCATCAGATCTCCGCGCCGGTTTCCGTGATGGACATCGCCCCGACGCTGACCGAGCTCGCGGGAATCCCGACCGAGACCAGGTTCGATGGTGTTTCGCTGGTTCCATTGATGGCCGCCAACGGCCAGGTACCCCGGCAATTCGTGCACCGCGTGCGTTTCACCGAAACCGAATTCACACCCGTGGGTGTCGTGACTCCGGAAGGGCGTATCTCGGTGAGCGGCATGGCGGAAGTCGCGAAGCTGTATCACATCGATCCGGTCTCCGATCGTGTCGAGGTGCGCGACGAAAACACCAAGCCGATGCTGGCAATCCGGCAATACGCGGCAGTCGGTGATGAGTGGATGCTGGTCGCCGTGCCCTATCGTTCGGAAGGGCTGAGCCATCATTTTCTGGTGCTTCCGAAGACGGGCGGGACGCCCCAGCTGCTGGCTGCCGCGCCGCTGCCCGACGCACCGGAAGACCTGCGTCGTGTCTGGGATGCGATGCAGTCGAACTTCCCCGGGATCTTGCCGTCGGCGGAGACCCTGGAAGCCGTCGTTCGTTCCAAGACCACTGTCGCTCACAGTGGGCGGCCTGTGACGCCGAACGTCACAAAGTGACGCGGAACGTCAAAGGCAAATCGGCAGAATCTGGAAAATGCGTCAGAGAATTCCACCAAATCAAGCAGATATGCTGCCTCAGCGGGTGGCACCTCGCTTGCATACTCAAGGCAAGGCGCGTGTCGCCATGATTTCTGACTTTCGCAAATTCGTTTTCAACAGGAGCTCCTCGCAATGAAAAAGGCAATCCAAAAAGGCTTCACGCTCATCGAATTGATGATCGTGGTCGCCATCATCGGAATTCTGGCGGCCATCGCCATTCCGGCGTACCAGGACTACACCATCCGCGCCCAGGTGACGGAAGGTCTGAACCTGATGTCGGACATGAAGGCGGGCGTTGCCGAGTGGTATGCGCAGGAAGGCAAGTGGCCCTCCACGCTGGTGCAGCTCGGTATCTCGGGCGGTGCGTCGTCCAAGAGCGGCAAGTACGTCAAGTCGGTCGGCATGGACACCGGCACGCTGATCGCGACGTTCGGCATTCAGGCGAACTCGAACATCGCCACCAAGAAGCTGGCCCTCCAGCCGAAGGTCAGCGCCAACGGCGACGTGATCTGGGTCTGCGGTAAGCGTGCGATGCCCTCGGGCGCCACGAACCCGTCGTCGGGCGATTCGGCGAATGCGTCGACCAACACCGACCTGAAGCCCAAGTACCTGCCGGCCACCTGCCGCGCTCAGTAATGGCGATTTGAGTTCCCCCGGAACTCACTGGAAGCCCCTCCCCGGAGGGGCTTCTTCTTTTTGGGCCTTCCCTTTTGGGAAAGGGATCACGTGGGAAACATTGGCCGTATGCCAACATTGGCCGCAGATTTAACAATTGCCTGCCTCAGGTCCTTGGGTAGACTACGGACCTCAGCGGGTTTGGTCGCTCGCACGTAAATACATGAACGACAACGCATCTTTAGCACTCGGCAATCGCGGGGGGCTCGGCGGTCTGCCGCAGCGCCTCGTGCAGGACGGTGTGGTCGAAGAATCGGCCATGCTCAACGCGCTGCAGTCTGCGAAGGATCGCAAGTCCAGCTTCGTCACCCAGCTCATCGCGGCCGGCGCCGCGAAGGCACGCGACATCGCTATTGCCGCGTCCACCGAGTTCGGCGTGCCGCTGTACGACCTCGACTCGCATGTCGTCGACCTCGACACTGTCAAGCTGGTCCAGGACAAGCTGATGGCGAAGCATCGCTGCCTGCCGTTGTATCGGCGTGGCAAGCGACTGTTCCTCGCGGTGGCGGATCCGACCAATCTGCACGCCATCGACGAAATCAAATTCCAGACCGGCCTCGGCATCGAGGCCATCGTCGTCGAAGACGACAAGCTGCAGAAGCTCATCGACAAGGCCGCCGAGCAGGCCGAAGCGGCGATGCCGCAGCTCACCGACGACGAAACCGGCTTCGACCTCGAGAATCTCGATGTCTCCGGCGGAGACGACGACGCAGAGGGCGGTGGTGTCTCGCGCGACGACGTCGAAGACGCGCCCATCGTGCGCTTCGTCAACAAACTACTGCTGGATGCCATCCGCCGCGGTGCGTCGGACATCCACTTCGAACCGTACGAAAAGATGTACCGCATCCGGCTGCGCATGGACGGCGTGCTGAAGGAAGTCGCGCAGCCGCCGGTGCAGCTGGCCATGAAACTCTCGGCGCGCATCAAGGTCATGTCGCGCCTGGACATCGCCGAGCGTCGCGTGCCGCAGGACGGCCGCATCAAGATGAAATTGTCGAAGACTCGCGCCATCGACTTCCGCGTGAGCACCTGCCCCACCCTGTTCGGCGAGAAGATCGTCTGCCGTATTCTCGATCCCTCGCAGGCCATGCTGGGCATCGACTCACTGGGCTACGAGCCCTTCCAGCGCGAGATCTACCTCAAGAACCTGGCCAAGCCGCAAGGCATGATTTTGGTCACCGGACCCACGGGTTCGGGCAAGACCGTGTCGCTGTACACCGGCCTCAATATCCTCAACCGCGAAGACACCAACATCTCGACGGCCGAGGATCCGGCGGAAATCAACCTGCCTGGCGTGAACCAGGTGAACGTGAACAACAAGGTGGGCCTCACCTTCGCCGCCGCGCTGCGCGCCTTCCTGCGCCAGGATCCGGACGTGGTGATGGTCGGCGAAATCCGCGACCTCGAGACGGCGGAAATCGCCATCAAGGCCGCGCAGACCGGCCACTTGGTCATGTCCACGCTGCACACCAACGATGCGCCGCAGACGCTGACGCGCCTGGTCGACATGGGCGTCAAGCCTTACGCCATCGCGACCTCGGTGAGTCTCATCATCGCGCAGCGCCTGGCGCGCCGCCTGTGTTCGCAATGCAAGGCCATTGTCGACATACCGGCCGAGGCGCTCCTCAAGGAAGGCTTCCAGGAAGCCGACGTGCGCGCCGGGCTCAAGATTTACGGACCCAAGGGCTGCTCAAACTGCACCGACGGCTACAAGGGGCGCTGTGGCATCTACCAGGTCATGCCCGTCACCGAGGCCCTGGGCCGCATCATCATGGAAGGCGGCAACGCCATCGACATCGGCGACCAGGCCGCGAAAGAAGGCGTCTGGGACTTGCGCCGCTCGGGCCTCGAGAAGATCAAGGCCGGCGTCACCAGCATCGAAGAAATCAACAGCGTCACGATCGAATAGTCAGCTTAAGGATTCGCGAGCATGGCAACAGCAGTCGCAAGCGCCGGTGGAAAGTCGGTCAAGCGTGACCAGTCTTACAGCTGGACCGGCATGGACAAGAAGGGCAACCGGGTCTCCGGCAAGAGCCTTGCTCCCGATGAAACCGCATTGCGCGCGGACCTGCGTCGCCAGGGCATCGCAGTCAATCGCATCAAGAAGCAGGGGCAGGCCTTCAAGGGCGGCGGCAAGGTCAACCCCGGCGACATCGCCGTGTTCAGCCGTCAGCTCGCGACCATGTTGGCTGCCGGTATCCCGCTGGTGCAGGCCTTCGAGATCGTCGGCAACGGCAACGACAAGCCCGCGATGCAGAAGCTGATCCTCGATATCAAGGCCGATGTTGAAGGCGGTACCTCACTGCACGAGGCGCTCGGCAAGCACCCGCTTTATTTCGATGACCTGTACGTCAACCTGGTCGAAGCCGGCGAACAGGCGGGTGCGCTCGAAACCCTGCTCGACAAGATCGCCACGTACAAGGAAAAGACCGAGGCGCTGAAGAAGAAGGTCAAGAAGGCCCTCTTCTACCCCGCGGCCGTCATGGTCGTGGCCATCGTCGTCACCTGCATCCTGCTGATCTTCGTGATCCCGCAGTTCGAATCGCTGTTCAAGGGATTCGGAGCGGACCTCCCGGCCTTTACGCAATTCGTCATCGATCTGTCGCGCGGCTTGCAGGACAACGGCCTGTACTTCGCTGTGGTGGTCGGCGCCGGAATCTACGCGTTCTTCTACTTCCACAAGCGCTCGCGCAAGATGCGCGAGTACATGGACCGGATGATGCTGAAGTTCCCCATCATCGGACCCATCCTCTACAAGTCGGCGGTCGCGCGCTTCTCGCGAACGCTGTCGACGATGTTCGCGGCGGGCGTGCCGCTGGTGGAAGCCCTCGAATCCGTGGCCGGCGCTTGCGGCAACATCGTGTTCGAAGACGCCGTCATGAAGATGCGCGACGAAGTCGCCACCGGTCAGCGCCTGCAGCGCGCCATGGAAAACACCGGCCTGTTCCCGAACATGGTCATCCAGATGATCGCGGTCGGTGAAGAAGCCGGCGCGCTCGATGCCATGTCGGGCAAGGTAGCCACGTTCTACGAGGCGGAAGTCGACAACGCGGTGGACAGCATGTCCTCGCTGCTCGAGCCGCTCATCATGGCCATCCTCGGCGTGCTCGTCGGTGGCCTCGTCATCGCCATGTACCTGCCCATCTTCAAGCTGGGCGCGGTGGTGTAAGGTCGCCTTCGGAATAAAAAGAACCAGGGAACGCCGCGCACCGCGCGGCGTTTCTTTTTGACCGCATGAACGAATTCTTCGAAATGCTCGCCGCCCTGCCCTGGCTGTTCGTCGGCCTGAGCGTGCTGCTGGGCCTGCTGATCGGCAGCTTCCTGAACGTGGTGATCCACCGCGTGCCGATCATGATGGACAACGAGCTGCGCGCCGAATGCGTGGTGCTGGCCGCGCATGACGCCGCCCTCGAGGGCGAGGTGGTTGGCGAGGTCGCCGAACCGCCGGTCTACAACATCGTCACGCCACGCTCGGCGTGCCCGAAGTGCCAGACGCCGATCACCGCGCTGCAGAACATCCCGATCGTGAGCTGGCTGGTGCTGCGCGGCCAATGCGCCAGCTGCAAGAACCCGATCAGCATGCGTTATCCGCTGGTGGAGCTCGCCACCGGCATCCTGTCCGGCTTCGTCGCCTGGCGATTCGGCTTCGGCCTCGCCGGCTGCGCCGCGCTGGCCTTCACCTGGTTCCTGATCGCGCTGACGATGATCGACTTCGACACGCAGTACCTGCCGGACGTGCTCACCTACCCGCTGCTGTGGCTCGGCCTGCTGGTGAGCCTCGGCCACCCGAGCTGGGACGAAGGCGCGGCGCCCGTGGGCCCGCGCGATGCCATCATCGGCGCGGCCGCGGGTTATCTCATCCTCTGGAGCGTGTACTGGTTGTTCAAGCTCATCACCGGCAAGGAAGGCATGGGCTACGGCGACTTCAAACTGCTGGGCGCGCTCGGCGCCTGGCTGGGCTGGCAGATGCTGCTGCCCATCATCGTGTTCGCCTCGGGCGTGGGTGCCATCTTTGGCGTGGTGGTGATGATCCGCCAGCGCCGGGGACGCGACACGCAGATCGCCTTCGGACCTTTCCTGGCGATCGCCGGCTGGATCGCGCTGGTCGCCGGCCACGACATCGTCAATCGTTACCTCGGCCTGTTCTCGCTGCGGGGTTAGTGGCATGAGTCGCGTGTACCGCGTGGGTCTCACCGGCGGTATCGCCTGCGGCAAGAGCACGGTCGCCAACCTGTTCGCCGCGCTCGGCGCGTCCATCGTCGACACGGATTTGCTGGCGCGCGAAGTGGTCGCGCCCGGATCGCCGCTGCTGCCACGTATTGCCAGGCACTTCGGCGCACTCGATTCGAAGGGGGTGTTGCAGAAGGACGGCAGCCTCGACCGCGCGCGGCTTCGCGAACTGGTATTCGCAAATCCCGCCGAAAGGCAGTGGTTGGAAGGCCTGACGCATCCCGCGATCCGCGAACTCACCGACGCGCGTTGCGAAACGGCCACCGGCAGTTACGTGATCGTCGCGATTCCGCTGCTGGTGGAGACCCAGGGAGCCCAGCGCTTCGACCGCGTGCTGGTGGTGGACTGCGATCCGGCGCTGCAACTCGCGCGGCTGCAGGCACGCGACGGCATGACGCGCGCGCAGGCCGAACGCATGCTGGCCGCGCAGGCCACTCGCGAGCAGCGGCTCGCGGTGGCGGACGACGTGATCGGCAACGACGGCGACATCGGCAGGCTTCGGCAACAGGTGGAGAAGCTGCATTTCCAGTACTTGGCGGCCGCGAAAGCGCAAGCAGAAGGGTCCGACACGTGAGCGATCGGTTTACGGCGGATGCCGGCGTCCCGCAGAATAGCGAGATGGCAGAGGAAGCCCAGCAACAGGCACCCGAGGCGGAGACCACTCCGCTGGTATTCGAGCAGCCGCTCAACGAGCGGATGCGCACCTTCCTGCGCCTGGATTTCCTCTACAGCCAGGCGCTGTACCACAACGAGATGCAGAGCCAGTGGGGCAGCCGCGCCGCCATGGGCAGCCTGCTCGACATCCTCGCCATCGCCGCGCGCGGCGACGTGCGCGCCGACGTGCAGAAGGAGCTCGAGCGGCACCTCGCGCAGCTCAACGTGTTCCAGAGCAAGCCGGGCGTCGACTCGGCGCGCCTGCGGACCGTGATGAGTAACCTGCTGCGCCTGCGCGCCGACCTGGTGGCCTGCGGCTCTAACTACCTCGCGGGCCTCAAGGACTCGGAGTTCCTGTCCGCCATCAAGCATCGCAGCGCCATCCCCGGCGGCACCTGCGAGTTCGACCTGCCGGATTTCTTCTTCTGGCTGAACCAGGCCACCGACCAGCGCGCCCGCTCGTTCAACGAGTGGCTGGCCACGCTGCGCCCGCTGTGCGACGCCATCGCCGAGCTGCTGTGGATCACGCGCCAGCACGGCAAGCCGCGCCAGGAGATCGCGCGCGGCGGCGTGTACCACATCACCTTCGAGCGTGACACGCCGATCCAGCTGGTGCGCATCGCGCTGCCCACCGGATCCGGTTTGTATCCGGAGACCTCAGGGTCTCACTACCGCTGCTCGGTGCGCTTGCTGGCCTGGAATGGATTGAACCAGCGGCCGCAACAGACGACTGAAGACGTGCCGTTCACGCTGACCTGCTGCACCTGACCCGCGCGCGTTCAGCGGCCTCGCGTGGCCTCTAACTTTCCGTTACCACCGTACCCTGGTGATACAGCGCCTGCCAGCCATCTGGCGTGCGTCGCCAGAGGGTCGCGCGCCGCGTGACGCGCGCGCCCTGCAGCAAGGTGTACGTCACGAGGTAGTTATCCGCGGCGAGCTCGGCGCATTGAAAGCCGTCGACCTGCCATGGGTCGTCAGCCGGCGCCTTGGCCCGCTCCTCGAGGATGTCGAGGACGAACTCGCGGCTGTACCGGCGGCCGGATGCGCCGACCTCCCAGAATTCCGGCGCCGTCATGCGCTCGAAATCGCGGCGCGTGGCGCCCTGTTCTGGACGATGGAACAGCGGCTCGAGCCGCAGCAATTCATCCCGCGCTTGGTTTGCCATGTTCCTTCAGCCCGGCGCCGGCATGCCCAGCGCGTTCGCAACGAAACCGAACTGGTCGGCGTAGTCCTCGATCTGCATCCACACCGGCTTGCCGGAACCATGCCCGGCCCGGGTCTCCACGCGAATGAACACCGGCTTGTCGCAGCCCTGCGCATGCTGCAACTCCGCCGCGAACTTGTAGCTGTGCCAGGGCACCACGCGATCGTCGTGATCCGCCGTGGTCACCAACGTCGGCGGGTAGCAAGTCCCCGGCTTCACGTTGTGCACCGGAGAATAGGCGCGCAGCGCCGGGAACTCTTCCGCATTCTCGGCGAGGCCGAAATCGCTCGACCACTGGCGCGCGTTGGCGCTCGCGGTCTGGTAACGCAGCATGTCCATGACGCCGACGCCGGGCAGCGCGGCGCCGAACAGGTCGGGCCGCTGCGTCAGCACCGCGCCGATCAACAGGCCGCCGTTGCTGCGGCCGATGATGGCGAGCTTTTTGGGGTTGGTGTACTTCTCGCGCACCAGGTATTCACCGGCGGCGATGAAGTCGTCGAACACGTTCTGCTTGTGCTGCTTCGTGCCGGCGACGTGCCACTCCTCGCCGTACTCGCCGCCGCCGCGCAGATTGGCGACCGCGTAGGTGCCACCCATCTCGAGCCAGGCCTGCACCGATGGGGCGAACGTGGGCGACATGATCACGTTGAAGCCACCGTAGCCGTACAACATCACCGGCTGGTTGCCGTCGCGCGGCGCGTCCTTGCGGCGGATGATGAACATCGGCACGCGCGTGCCGTCCCTGGATGGATAGAACACCTGCTCGGTGACGTACGGCGTGAAGTCCGCCGGCACCTTGGGCACCTGGTAGTCGCTCACCGAGTTGTTGGACACGTCGAGACGCAGGATGCGCGTCGGCGCCAGGTAATCCGAATAGGAAAAGAACGCCTCGTTGCTTTCGCCGCGGCCTTCGAAGTCCTTCACCGTGCCGAGCCCGGGCAGCCTCGCCTCGCCCACTTCCGCGCCGCTGCTCTCGAATACCTTGAGCACGCTGGTCGCGTCGTGGGTGTACTCGATGACGATGCGTCCGCCGACGAAATCCGCGCCGTCGATGGGATCCTTGGACTGCGGCACCACGGTGCGCCAGGCGGCGGGCTCGGGTTTGTTCGCATCCACCGCGATCACGCGGCCGCGCGGGGCACCGTTGGTGGTCTTGAAGTACAACGTGTCGCCCTTCGAGCCGATGAAGTTGTACAGCGCGTCCCACGCGGTCAGCAGCGCACGCGGTTTCGAGTTCGGCTTGCGCAGGTCCTGGATCAGCACGCCATTGGCCTCGTAGCCCTCGAACAGCCCGATGATGAGATAGCGACCGTCTTCGGTGATCTCGGGAGCCGGCACGCGGGTGGCATGGTCGGTCACCTTGAACACCAGCTTGTCGGCCGACTGCGCGTCGTCGAGCTTGTGATAGTAGATATCGGGCCGGCCCGCATCATCGCCGCGCTGCGCTTCGTCGGCGTTCTGTCCGGGCTTGAGCGGGTACCGGCTGTAGTACACGCCGGAGCTGTCGTGCGCCCAGGCCAGCGGCCAGAACTTGTTGAACTTCACCGCCGCGGGAAGTTCGGTGCCGTCGTCGACGCGGCGGAAATGCCAGATGTTCCAGTCGCTGCCGCCGTCCGAGAACGCGTAGGCCATGATCTTGCCGTCGGGGCTCGGGCTCCATTCGGACAACGCGATGGTCGCGTCGTCGCGCTTGGTATTCGGATCCACCAGCACGCGCGGCGGCGCGTTCAGAGAGTCCGCCACGTACAGCACGCTCTGGTCCTGCGTGCCGTCGTTGCGCATATAGAAGTATCGGCCGCCCTCGCTCTTCGGCACGCCGAAGCGTTCGTAGGTCCAGAGCTGCTTGAGGCGATTGCCGAGCCACGCGCGCTGCGGCAGCCGCTCGAGATAGGGCTGCGCCAGCGCATTTTCCGCGGTCACCCAATCCTTCGTGGCCGGCGCGTCGACGTTCTCGAATGCGCGGTAGGGATCAGCCACCTTGACGTCGTGGTAGACGTCGATCACCTCGCCGCGCGCCGCCGCCGGATACTGGATCTTCGTGGTTTCGGCCGGCGGCGGCGTGTACGTGGCGTGAGGCTGCGACGAGCACGCGACGAAGAGCGCGATCGACGCGCTCGCGAGAGCCACGTACCGGTAGCGAGCGGAGGTGCGCATCCCTAAACTCCCGAAATGAAATTGCCCGGCATCTTAACCCACAGTCCGCGTGCGCCCGGCCGGCGCGCCGTGTCATCCCGTCTTTCCGTCGCAGCCTTCGCGCTGACCTGCGCCGCGCTGTTCGCCACGCCCTCCTGGTCGGGGAAACTCCCACTGGAACGGCTGTTCGCGGCGCCGGATCTGTCCGGCCCCACGCTGCGCGGGGTCAAGATTTCTCCTGATGGCCAGCTCGTCGCCTACCTGCAGGGGCGTGACGACGACAAGGATCGCTACGACCTCTGGGCCTACGACGTGAAGTCGCAGAAGCATCGCCGGCTGGTCGATTCACGCTCGCTCGCTGGCGCCGACAAGGCGCTGTCGGTCGAAGAAGAGGCGCGCCGCGAACGCCAGCGCACCTCCTCGCTCTCGGGGATAGTCGAGTACAGCTTCGCGCCGGACAGCCGCCACCTGCTGATTCCGCTGAACGGCGATTTGTACGTTTATGAC
>Ga0247777_1000486_pt1 | contig 11358 bp, 12 predicted proteins | sample UWRJL154409C5_FD_179937 | JGI IMG/M metagenome (GOLD analysis project Ga0247777, IMG submission 179937) | Plant litter microbial communities from Arlington Agricultural Research Station in Wisconsin, United States - UWRJ-L154-409C-5 | ecosystem: Environmental > Terrestrial > Plant litter >...
GCGCGCCCCCCCCCCCCCCCCCCCCCACCCCCAGAACCCTCCCGGGGTTTCGCGACTGACTGCCCGAACAGCTTGGGCAGATGAAGCTGGAGAAGCAAAACATACCCTCGTCGTCGCGAACCAGGGTGAACCAGCGTCTGCGCAACATCGAGGCCGACATCGACGGCTATCGACGCAAGCTGCGAACCCTCGCCGACGACCGCTCCGCCCTCTTCGGCGCCCGCTACACCGACAGTCCCTCGGACGTGCAGCTAGAGCAGCGCCAGCAGCTGCTGGCCGGCACCGACCGACTCGACCGGAGCACGCAGCGCCTCCGTAACAGCCAGGCCCTCGCCAACGAGACCGAGGCCGTCGGCGCGAACACGTTGGCCGACCTTGCGAGGCAGCGAAACGTCATCCAGCACACGTCCGACGTTCTGCTGGAGAGCGAGGGCTACGTGGATCGCAGCGTCAAGACGTTGCGGGGCATGGCTCGAAGGCGAGTTACCCGTCCTCGCCCTGAATACCGCCTCTTCTAACGCCACCCTCTAGGATGGCTACGAACCGTATAATAACTATCTCCATTATCACCATCCTTGTGCTTCTCATCATTGCCGTCATTTTTAGCAAGTTTAGATAAGCGTTCGGAGGAGGCCTGAAGTGGAGACTTGCGAGGGTGGGTTTGATTACTGACGTATCTCTCCGGCGTTTTGGGGGCACCATAGGTACGAGGAGTGTCAGAATAGGAAGTGGCCTAATCGCAGACTTGTGTGTCCCGCGTTGCTCGAGTATCCTTCACCTTCCTTCTGTGACATGTTCTCTCGGAAGCGTCGACGTGCAGTTCAACAGCCTCTAGTATAGGGGGTTTCTGACAATGGCTGCTGCGTGGTACGCCCAAAGCATGCAGCTCGCTCATCGCGATGGGCTCTCGTGTCCAGTCCCGCTCGGTCACCAGATGATAGTTCGCCTCACCTCCTCGGTTTTTGGGCAGGTTTTCCCACCCTGCCTGCCAGGGCCGGCGCCCTCTTCTTTTCTTCACCGAGACCGGGTCGCCTCCCACGAATGAAGCCTTTGCCGCCTCGACCGCCTGCCCGCCCCCGGCCGCGATGCGCCTGGCTCTGGGAAGAAAGACGTCCGTGATCGGCTCTTGCACTGCTGGTCTTGTGGTTACCCCCTTCTTCATCACTTCCCTCATCCTCCTCGGCATCTTTGGCTTTGTTCGACCACCTCAGACGTCCTCTCTGCCCCCTCTTGGGGACGTTCTTGCCCCTCAAAGCTGCGACGTATGCTCCGACGCCCGTATCCTCTCGTTCGGCGGGATCCACGTCCATGGCGACCTCGGCGTTGGTCTCCTCGCCGAGGATAAGCTTTCCGTCGGTGTCGAGCCTAGTCTTCCGGGGTGCAAGTTTTCGGGTCTTCTCCGGCCTCGTCGAGGATATGTTGGCGAGGGCCTTGCGGTCCAAAAGATCCAAGGGGTCGTCCTCCTCTTCCAGGATGTACGTCTTGCCTCCCCTCCCGCGACGACCTTCAGCCTTCATCCGAACGGCTTGATCTGCATCATCAGAGCCGCCCGCCTCGTCAGACTCGTCGCTGCTGTAGAGGGCTTGATCGTACTCGCTCTCGAACCTGCCGGCGCGGCGCCTGTCTTGTCGCTCTTCTTCACCACTTTCCCCGTCGGCCTCGACAGCAGCTGCCTTCCGTCTCTTGTTCCGATCCTTGCTCTTGCGGATATTGACGATGAGCTTACGGTCCGCCTCGGGACAGTACTGGTTTACCGTATCAAACCCGAACCTGCGTATCATGCGGTCCAGAAGATGCTTGATCTTGGTACGGAAGCGGCTGTGGTGCTCGTGGCTCCAGAGCATCAGGTTGGGAAGGAGTGATGGAAGGCGTGGCAGCATCAAGTCCAGGGGCAGGCTGACTGTACAGAGCTTGATGAATCCCAGTACGCTCCTGACCACCTCTCGGTTATTGGAGGTCAGAAAGAGGTCCATGGTCTGGACCAAGTCCGTCAAGACCTGAGCATCCAGGTCCGCCCGGAACTCGTACAGGATGCGAGTCATCGCCGTGATAGAGGCGGAGATCGTATGGGAGGTACTGCCGGCCAGGCCGGCGCTCACCATGGTAAAGTACTCCTCGATGCTCGCCTCGACTGCGGCCGCGTCATCGGGCAGGTGGGGCACCCGGCTGTTATCGATGAGGAGTCCTTGTGCAGACTTCATCCTCTGGCCCATGAGGACGAGGATATCGAAGGCCGCTGTTCTGGCCCGTTCATTCTGCTCCTTGCAGCAGATAACCACCTCTGGCAGCATCGACGGGATGAAGTGCAGTGACGAGTCGGGAATCAGGGGCAAAAGTGCTGCGATAGCTCCAAGGCGCTCCCTTCGAGCAGGGGCGGAGACCTCATCTGCCGTCCTCAATAGCAGCTGGTACAGTTCATCGTGCCTCTCCTCCAGGGCTTCCCTCCCCACAGACGACTCCGCGATCCGAGGAATGAGCTTGTATGCTTTCTTCTGCAGCTGAGGATCGTCGTTGCGGGAGACGACGGTCGCAGCCACCTCGAATAAGGCAGCAAAGCTTTCTCTAGGGAGATGGAGAGACATGGCTATGAGAAGGTCGAGAAGGCTTTGACGACTGGGCGGCATTTGCTCCCCAGGCGGTTGGGAGGTCCCCGTGCCTTGCTGGGCAACGGGCTCTGCAAGTGAATCGCCGAGGAACTTGCAGACGCTGTCAAAGGTCCCCACCAATGCAGGCATGGGAGTGATGCTCAAGAGCGCGTTGATGGTCTGCAGGACAGGCCCACGGGTCCGCGCCATGGACTGACCGTACACGTTGAATAGTACGGCCAGGAAATTGCCGGCAAAGCTGCTAAGGTGCTCAATGTTTCGTTTCGCCTCATCTCGAGAAACCCTGCTCTGCAGGACTAGGTCTTCTTCTTCTTCTTCGCAAGATGAGATTGCTCGGTTCGAGTCGACAAGCATCCGGAGGGCCCTACAAATATCCAGGCGGAGCTCCACATGTTGGTACATCATGTTCGAAATGAGTTCAGCAAACGGCGTGTCGAGAGCGACTCTCAGATCGAGCGGTAAGTCGCAGTATCCCGGAAGGATGGACCAAATTTGCTGTACGACCGTCTCGTAGATTTTTGACTCGACCGTCTTGTCCTTCGCCCCGAGATCCAAGGCGCGTCGCATCATGAGCTCGCCGAGAGGTACAAGCTCCGTTTTGAAGTGCGCCAGGTCTGCGTTGGCGACAAAGTCTCGCAGGAGCGGGAGCATCCATGCCCGTCCAGGCTGTGTCTTGGTTGGCCGTTCCAGGTTCAGTGGTAGGATCTCAAGAACGGCAGCCGGACCCATTGCACGAATAGCTTTGCCGAGGACCTCGTCTGCTTCTTTTCTGCCCCCAAACGCCTCCTCTGCCCGCAAATCACCGACACATTTGGTTGCATCGGAGAGGTAAGGGTGGGCCCGCCAACGCAGTGACTCGTAGCAGGCCGACAGAACGTTGAACACCTCCGGCCAGGCGGCCTGGTACCTGGCGCTGAGGAGATTCTCGACCGTCTTGACCAGTTTCAGAATGACTTTCTCGTCATACACGGAGAGATCGAGAAGAATGCGGCTGGGCACGCAGTTAACCAGAAAAGACACGAGGCATTCCGAGGCGGAGGTGCGAATGCTGTGAGACGGAGATTCCAGATATTGCGAAACCGTCGCAAAAACGTCTGGAAGCTTGTAGAATGTGTCGTCCGGGTCAAACTGTGCCGAGACGTCGTAGACTCGAGACAGTATCGCGATCCAGGGCGGAAGCAGTTGCGTGTCTGTCTGAGGGGGTCTCAGCTCGGTGATAATTTCGAGGAGCCAAGGAAGTTTGGACGATGCCGTCGCATCGGCCATGCCTTCGAATATCATTTCGAAGATGTCGAACACGGCTCTGACGAGATGATCGTTGCCGCTCCGCGCGATGTCGAGCAGCAGCTCGCATAGTCTCTCGAGCCTACTGCTCGGCCATCCGCCGCTGGCCGCAGCAATAGCCTTGACGAGCTGGAGGGCGTGGATCAAGGCCGGGTCATTTGTCGACTCGGCCGCCCGCTTGTTCTTACGTATCAAGGCAGCTTTCTCCGAAAGCCCTCGCAAACTGTCGATGGCGGTTTCGGCGCACATTCCTGCCGCGGGATGGTCGAGAGATGGAGTAGGCGGGGGCGACGCCAGGACCGTCTTGAGAGCTTCCAGCGCGCGCTTCCGTACTTTAGGTCGGTGGTCCAACGAGAGGTTTAACAATCCGGCCACCGCGCGGCGTGGCCCGATCTCTGCGTCGGAGAGTCCCCATGCCGCCGAATCCTGGGCGAGCAGCAGGGCCTCCAAGCACCCGATGGACGGCCGGAGCAACGGAGCATCGGCATCTTCTTCGAGGAGCCGGGGGGCGAGTAGGGTCAGGATCTGAGGGAAGTTGGCTCGAAGGATTGGTTGAGGCGCGTAGGGCGTGACAAGATCCAACAGATAAACAATTGACTTCACCAGGTCCTTATTCGTTCCACTGGTGTTTGCGTCGCATCTTCCGAGGGTTGCAAGCAGCGCTGCCAGGTAAGCTGTAGGGGAGGGAGACGAGCCCTGTTCCGCCAGAGTTGAATCGACCGCACCGAGAACGATGGCTGTCTGTCAAGAATAGAGCGGTTAGTCCCACCGGTTTACGCTGCCGGAGTGTGAGGCGGCCAGATGGCCGTTCCAAAACGCACCTGGCGCTGGTTCTGCAGTTTTGGCGATCGGATCTTGTCCAGTTTCTCCATGAGAGAAACTGAAGACATTTCGAAGTCGCCCAGCGAGGCTGAAGGGGGCAGAGAGTGCTCGAGTAGTTGCTCTACCAGACCCCAAAACTCGGCCGTGGGAGAAGGACTCCTTGGGTGTGGTCCTACGGAGTACCTAGTAGGTATTCCTGCAGTGCCTCGCGGTACAGTAGTCAATCACCGAGAGGTGGAAGGTGGTTCTCGATCTGTAGGAACATTGGAAAAAAATAAAATAAAGTGGGGCCATGGGGTTGCCCCTCTGCGATAAGTGATAAAGCAAGACGCACGCGGGGCTGTACGGAGTACCTAGGGTACGGAGCACCTATCAAGCCTACGGGCCTACTACGCGAGCTTACGACGTCGAGGGGACCTACCTACCTACCTACCCGTGCTACCCAAGGGTGCCATGGCGAAGATCTCAGACCACGGACTGATTAACGAACTGCCTCCGGTAGTAGCTCGCTATTTATCACGTGGATGAAAGCGCTATAACGTTACACAAATGCGCAACTAGATTGCTCTAGATTCGTGTTTGCACGAATCTAAACTCAGACAGTACTGCGCCCTTTGCACATTGTGACTCGCTTGTAGAGCGCTCATCTAAAATATCTGTGGCCCGACATGTTGTACCTACCGGTGACGTGCCTAACTGCCCGTACTTTGACTACCTACTCCCCTAACAGGTTGCCGACGACTCCTTGAGGGGCTTACCGATATCAGGCCCGATAGTACAGAGTCAGCCTCCGTCAGGGAGCTGGGACCATGTTCCCCTGTACATCCCAATGAATGTAGTTGGGCCAAACGATCAAGGCGCCTCTTGGCCGTCTGCGCTCAAGCAAACGCCGCATCATCAACCTCCTCGATCTGGCTCTTGATGCGGAGAAGCAGCGTCGTCTTCCACGAATCCAGCTTGCTCATACGGTCGTACGCAAACAGGATGTCGGCGAACTTCTCCTGCTCGCCGGCCGAGATGGACTCGTAGAGGTCAGCTAGTAGTTGGTGCTCACGCGTCGAGGTGAAGGTCGGGTCTAGGTCGCGATACTTCTCGAGAGAGCGTTCGAAGGAGACGAGGTCAGCCGTTGCGAGATGGCATATCCCCGCCTTGAGGAAGTAATCCTTGACAGAATACTTCATCAGGTTGTTGGCGACCGACGCTTGAGCCACCCTCTCGTAATTCTCGATACTCCTGAAGTAGTCGCCCTCCAAGGCAGAGATGTCGGCAACCTTCAGCCACAGCTTGTTGGCAAGTCTTGTGCCTTGTCAGTACCACCATTTGCATGCACAAGGGTGCCGGATGAAACCTACGCAGCTGCGCCGTCGGTCTCGTACCAAGTCGCTGCGTTTTCGTAGCACTCCAAGGCACGCTTCTTGTCTCCCAACTCCGTCTCAAAGAGCTCTCCCAGGTTCTCTTTGTGCGATGCCGCCCTTCGAAAGTTGCCCTTGGCGCAGTAGTGGTTAACGGCAACGTTGAGGCAACGGGCAGCGTCCTCGGGGCTGTCCTTGCGGTATGACTTGAAGGCATCCACGAGAGTGTTCGCGGCGTCGTCGGGTTCGTTAAGATTGTTCGTTTGGACCTGCGCCGCCTTTTCAAAGGCCTGGCCGGCTTCTCGGTCTGGCATCCTTCCGTCAGCTAAATTCGGGGGGAGGGGGACCCAGTCACAGCGGCTCACGACGCACTGGACTTTTGCATCCTGAAGGCGTTGGCTGCCTGGATGTAGAGATCGGCCGCATTCTGAAATTTGTCTTCACGACCGCCGAAGAAGCTGAAGCCGCCAGAGGCTCCGGAAAGCGCCTTGTCCGCCTTATTTCGTTGCGTGAGCGCGGGGACGATGATGGAGCTGGCAGAGCTGATCTGTGGCGTACCTTCTGTAGCAAGGCTCGCGGATCTTGCGCCATATTGTCTGATTGGGAGGTCTCCGCGGGTGTGGTTGAAAGTTTGAATGATGGACCGCGGTGAGAAGAAGAGCCGGTTGCTTTGTGCGACTAGGCAAGCGCCGGAATGTCTACTATAGGTAGTGTCAACTTCATCGGGTTTGGGGCTGACGACAGAGTAGTTGCAACGGCGCGGGGAGCTGAGACACGTCACTGGTGAGCGCCGAGCTTACGCAGTACCACGACGGAACATGTATGTACTGTACTGTAAATGTTCCTTATCTGTCCCAACCCCGAAGATTTTCCGGCTATCTTCACAAGCACCTCTGCCGCCGTCCCAGCACCCGCCCGCACTGTGACAGGAGAGCAACGACGTGCATCCTCCCGACCGGAACGCGTGAATGACCAACAGTACAGACGGAGTACCAATACGATCTATCATCCAGGAAGCTAGACAATCTTTCGAACGCTTTACAATCAACGGTCACAAGATCGATGCGAGCCTATCCATCAGCGGTTGAGGGTCAAAACGACAACGTCTAGGTACGTAATGTCGCCGATCACAGGTTTTCCTACGGGACGACTCGCCTTCCCAAATTGACAATCCACGCTTCCCGGGATCCGACAGACCTGCGCGGTACCTGCAAGCTCGGCATTTGTGCGAGATGCTTCGCAACACCGTCCGGCACCGACCTGCCCGGCCTCACAGGCCCGACACTCGTCGACTCTTGGTCACAAGGACGACAGCCCCCCGGACGGCCCTATCACCAAATTGCGCCGCGGCTCCCACGCCCAACATTCTCGGCCAGCCCACCTGGTCGGTACGCTCACTTCTACCGCCCCAGGCGGCTGGGGAAGAGCCTGAAAGCCTGGCAGCTTCTGCCAAGCTTCTCCGCCTCCTGCAACTCTCGGCGTTGCCGTCTCCAGCAAACGCTGAAGAGCGGTTCCGAATGGCCAAGACGCTGCAATCCCAGCTTCACTTCGTCAAGGATGTACAGGGTGTCGATACGGGGGGCATTGAGCCTCTCCGGTCCATTCGTGATGAAACGCAGGTGGGGCTTGATGAGCAGACAGTTGGCCTCAAAGAGCTACAAACCGCCTTAGCGCAAGAGAGGGCGGTTGGGCACAAGAGGCGACCACGGCGACTTAAGCAAATCACCCTGCCCGAAACTCAGAACTGGGAACCTTTAGCGTCAACATCGCAGAAGGCTGGGGGCTACTTCATCGTGCGCAGCAAGCTCAAACTATGAACCCAGCCTACCCTGCCGCTTCGAACTCGTTTCAGAGTGTAGTTCGACTAGAGACAACCCGGGCTAACTCTACAACCGTGGGACAACTATGCAGCATGAGTCAAGAGGAAAGGCTATTTGCATGGTATAGAGTGTCTCGGCCCCCTTGATGGGGATTGCTGTGCTCAAGGTAACGGTTTTCTTGCATACAATACAACTGTACTGAAGACACGGGCAACTGATAGGCAATGTCCAGCCAGATCGTGCGTCCTACCGGTTGCAGTCATCGGGGGGTAAGACCCTGTGTTCGGGGGTGTGCTTTGTGGCCGGGGCAGCCTCCGTAAGCTATTTCGCGAACCTCGTGGTCTCTTTCTTATTAGCCTCCCTGTTCCTGCGTTGCTTCTTCTTCTTCTTGGCGGAATCGAGCTGTGCTACGGCCGACTCCTGCTCCGGCGCCTTCAGGCATTCGCGCTTTCGCTCGTCCTCTGCCAGCTTTGCTTCGATCCGCCGAAGGGTTTCCTCGTCTCGGGAGACTTGAGCGAGGATGACGTCCTCCCAACCGATGTTCTTCAGGATGCGGCCGGTGACGTGTCGATACCGCAAGTGGGCCGTGATCAGATCTGTTGCATCGACGTTTTGTACGCCGGCCACCCCTTCGATACGTTGCAGGCCCGACACGCCGAAGACGATACTGCTGGTGCGGTAGAGGAAGCCCATCAGGTAGTCGTTCCCGGAGAATACGTTGACGAGTCGACCTGCAACGACGCTTCTCAGTGCCGACCACGATCGCGCGTCCGATGGGGCCGGGGCACCCATCAACACCACACTCTCCACCACCCCAAACACTCGTCGCTCTGCCAGGCTCATGAGACATGTGTAGATGACTCGAGCCCCCAGACCGTATCCGACCAGATTCACGCCGCGTTCGCCTTGGATCTTGTTTAGGAGGGCGTCGGCAAGAACAAGACCAGCCTTGTCGGCCCGGACCATACCGACGCTCCACGGGCCGTCGATGATCTTGCTTATTCTGAGCAAGCTGGACGGCCAGGTATCGCCGAGCAGGCTGGCGAAAACCGGCGCCCCCGTGGAACAGCGCGCGGCTCCGGACAGAGAGTTGGCGGGCTCGATGTCCTTCTTCGCCATCGACCACGCCGCGCTCTTCAAAACCGTCTCCAGCGCGTCTCCCATCCTGACCAGCGCTTCCCCTTCCCAGCGCCAGACGTATGCTTCACTCTGGTGGCCCAGAAACTGCCACGGTGCCAGGATGTCGTCCCCGCTGCCGACCCAGCCGCTGGCGGCGATGATGATCCGAAGCCGACGGTCTCCCGTGGGAACTGCCCTCGCCTCGCGAAACGGCGTCGAGACGCCGCCATGCAGAGGGAGCAGGGCAATGTCGGCGATGTCTCTGGTGTACGACTCCATCATCTTCCCTGCGCCGCGCCCGCCGTACAGGCCGAAAAGCGTGCCATGGACGAAAGGGCTGTCCGACATGCCCCCCAACAATCCGGCCGCGGCGCCCCTGCCGAGGCTCGCGCCTCCGGCAACCGTTCCGATGCCAGCAGTACCAAGTGCGACGGGAAGTCCGCCGTTGGCACCTAAGGGGCCGGCAGGTCCGGGCCTTCCCCGCCGGGGAACCTTGTTTTCTTCGCCCTTCTTTGGAGCCGGGTCCTCGGCAGTCAGGTCCGTCATGGCCTGAGACAAGGCTCGAGCAAGCCTCTCCTCGTCGTTGCTGAGCGCATGGAGCGGAACGTGGAGAGATGACGCCACGTGAAGGAGAAGAACGCGGGTGTAGGCGTTGTAGTTCTCGAGCGAGAGGAGCAGTAGACACATCGAATGAAGAAGCAGCGTCCGTTTCTCGAAGGGGAGGCAAGAGAGTCCAGTTGTCACCGGTTGGTAGGAGTTCTGGAACGCAGCGTCGGCCTCCATGACGGACGTTGTGGTTCCTACTCTCGTCAGCTCTGGTGGCGGTCGTCAGCCTGGACCTGATGCGACTGGTGCGGGCGATGGGGGGAAATACCCTCCTTCTGCGCCTTGGTGTTTGAAGGAAATCTGGGCGGCGTCGGCGGCCCCTTGACAGTTTGCTTGCCCGGCAGCGGCTTCGGGGGCGCTCTGGCGGCGACAGGCGTTGGTCGCCTCGATTGCGACGGGTACTCCCTACCAGCCGAGATATCGCTGACCCTCTTGAGGACCGCGGTCTGCCACTTTTTGAACGCTAAAATGACGTCCTTCTTGAGCTCTACCTGCACTTTCTTGGCGATCTCGTTCTCCCTCTTGTTGACAATCATGGCAGCCACTTCTCCGGTGGCGTGGGGGTCGCGGGGCAGTCTGCCCGTGGTGAACCCTTCGGCGGGCTCGGGCGGCGTTTTGGTCGGGACGGCGATGGACTTGGCGTTGTTGGCTCCAACCGGAGGGCCCCAGACATTTGCTTCTTCGGCCTCGGCGCTTCCGAGGAAAGTCGGGGCAAGGGGCAGTTCGAAGATGCTGGTAATCTGCTGCTGCATATTGTCGGTGAGAGTGTTGACGAGCTGCACGAGCTCCGTCTTTTGGGCCGGAGTAAGAAGGCCGCTGAGGTCGATCTCACGACGGAACGCCCCGCGGCCGCCGGGTCGCTGGGGGTTTCGAGGGGGCATCGTGGCCGTGGGATCGTCGGATGAAGACGAGTCGCAGTTGGCGCTGGGTGTATTGGTGATGTCGGTGACTGGCGAAGGCGTTGCCGGCAAAGCGGTTTTTACCTGATGACCGGGAGAGACGAGAGTTGGGGCCAAGCTTGCCATTGTTTGAAATCGGGGTGAAGGGGGCCGGGGATGGCGATTCGGGGGGAAGGCGCTTCTTACGGGGGTCGGTGCGCCTCTGGGGGAAGGCAGGAGCGTCGAGATTTGGCAGACTTGGTTGCTGAGGTACTGATCTTAGGTATGGAGAGATCGGTACCCAAGGCGTCACTGCCTTCCTCGTACCTCCTAGACTGCCTCGTGAACGTAGAGTAACCACTCTCGAAACTGGAGATTACTCTCGAAACTGGAGATTACTGTAGGAAGACGAGATGTCAACCAACGGTCGGGAGCCAGAGTTTCAAGCCGCCAGGTACGGAAGAGGATGTGGCAGTTTTTGTCGTGAGTGGTAGCTCTCACCCGTACATGTGAGGCCTGTTTGCCTGCCACCTCGCAGAGTCGTAAGGGGCGCACGCCACGGCCTGTGGCACCGTCGTGCAGACAGCGGCCAGACGACATCCAGACGAGAACCATGGCCGTCTGCATCCTTCCAGCAGCCAAGACGTGGGAAGGCACGTCCAATATGGGCCGTCTCGGAGAGACAGACCTAAGGGCGCCTACAGCTACCCCAGCTACAGTACCTGGCTAGGGTAGGCACTCGCGGTAGGTACATGGAATTAATTAGTGCAGGTAGCTACTTACTACCTACAGGTACCTACCTAACCTAACCTACTGATAAGGCACCTTACCCACCTCCCACAGATAGCCGCCCATGTAGGTTAGGTTAGGT
>Ga0247777_1000487_pt1 | contig 11345 bp, 5 predicted proteins | sample UWRJL154409C5_FD_179937 | JGI IMG/M metagenome (GOLD analysis project Ga0247777, IMG submission 179937) | Plant litter microbial communities from Arlington Agricultural Research Station in Wisconsin, United States - UWRJ-L154-409C-5 | ecosystem: Environmental > Terrestrial > Plant litter >...
AGCGGCGCATTCAGAAAACTCTATGGAGTACTAGACGGCGCATATGACGAGAGCGTGCAATGAGCAAGACTATGTGACATCGACATGGTTTTCCCCAACCTCATAGATCGACGATCTCGGAAAACGGCGTGGAATATGACGTCCTGAGGGCCTCCGGTCCACGTTGCTCAGCTTGTGACGGCGAGCGCAGCTTCCTCCCGGAGACATCTCGTTGTTCTAGGACCTGTCGACTAGGTGACACCATGAGGAAGATGCCACCGAAAAGTGTCGTATTGCCGCAGTAGTCGACGCCAGACGAGCCGAAGCCCGCGGCGGACCGCTGGGCACAGATCCGTGGTGAGAAGAGGAAGGAGAGAAGTTTTGCAAGGGCGTGGCGGCAGGTTATGTACCTGGATTTTTTTTGTGGGGCTTGCACTGCTTATGTAACAAAATCACTTCCTGATTTCTGGATGTTTAACGTTGAGTCTCGCGTCCTCGATGATTGCCTGGTACATCGTGACAACCCTGGCCGAAAAGAACGCCTCAACCCTTTAGTCTCCTTTCCCTGTCATCCGTCACAGCCCGCCCGTCATGGACGCCGCAGCGATCGAGGAGGCGAACCGTTTACGGGTGTCGATGGGCATGAAGCCGCTGCCTGTCCCAGGAGCTGCCCGACCGCGCGACGTCACACCGGAAGACGACGAGGACAAGTCGGCAACCTATGAAGGCCGGCAGGCGCAGGCCTACGACAACTACCAGAAGAAAGTCCAGGTTGAGGAGGCCAAGAAGAAGCGTGAGGCAAAAGCGGCCGCCATCAAGAAGCAGAGGGAGAAGGCTCAACGCAGCGCTATTCTGGCCGGGAGCGGGCTGGGGGACGCCGATGCCGAAGTGGATATCGATGCCAAATCATGGCTGAAGGGCCAGAAGAAGCGCCAGAAAAAGATCGAGAAGACCCGGAAGTCGGCGCTGGACGAAGAGGCCGCCGAGGCGGCCGCGGTCGCTGCGCGAGGTTATGGGTCCCAAGACTTGGCTGGCGTCAAGGTCGGTCACGACATGTCGGCACTTCTCGACAGCGATGAGCAAGTCCTCACCCTGAAAGACACGGGCGTGCTTGATGAGGAGGAGGAAGGCGACGAGCTCGAAAATCTCGATCTGCGGGACCGCGAGAAGCTCCACGAGCGTCTGGACTTGAAGAAGAAGAAGCCGGCTTACGACCCCAACGATATCGACGAGACCGGCGAGCGGGGCATCCTTGCACAGTATGACGAGGAGATTCACGGGAAAAAGAGGAAGCATTTCAAACTGGATGGTCTTGGCAACACGACCGCGTCTGCCGACATGGTCAGCGCTCCGGGCGAGAAGAAGAACCTGCAGAGCCTCAATCTGGACGTGCTCAACGACGGGCTGGCTTCTGATTATCTTGACGTCTCTGAGGTCAGGGTGAAGAAGCCCAAGAAGAAAAAGTCCAAGGCAACCAGGCAGCGAGCTGCGGATGACGAGGATGCACTCTTCCCGGGAGACGCTCTCACGGGCGACGGCGACGGCGACGGCGACGCCATGGAGGGCGTGATGTACTCCAAGAAAAAGAAAATCGTCGACGACACGTTTGTAGACGACGACGACTTGCAAGCCACGCTTGCGCGGCAGAGAACGAGTACCCTGAAGAAGAGGAAACGAGGAGGCCCGGAAGCCCTGGCGCGGCAACTCAAGGAAGGGGGACAAGACGCCGAGCCGAGCAACCAGGGTGGCCTTGTGATCGACGAGGTCTCCTCGTTCGTCGACGCAATGCAGAAGAACGACGAGGAGCCTCCTGCCAAGAGTCAAAAACAGTCGCACACGAATGTTGGGGCGAAGACGGTGACAGCCATGGAAGAGGATTCCGACTCGGATGCCGATGTCCCCATGGCAAATGCCGGGGACCTGGAAACGGCAGCGGGGGCAACCCAGGTTCCAGCAGATGTCGACGCCCCCATCGAGGAAGAACAGCTGATCGGGCAGGGATTGGGTGCGACAATGGCCATTCTTCGTCAAAGAGGCTTCGTCGAGCAAGGGAGCGGCTCCGATGCGCAGCTAGGTCGGCACCACGCCGAGTTCATCCAGGAGAAGCAGCGGCGGCTGCAGAAGATTGAAGAGGACGCCCGGAAGCAGAGGGAGCATGATCGGCCCATGCTGTCCCGTCTGTCGGCGAAAGACCAGCAAGAGTACGCCCGGAAGCAAAATGCCAACCGCGAGTTTCAGACGTCCAAGGTTCTGCAGGACATGTTCAACCAGGGGTACAGGCCCAACTTCAACATCAAGTATACGGACGACCACGGGCGGTCCCTGGATGCCAAGGAGGCCTGGAAGCATCTCTCGCACCAATTCCACGGCAAATCGAGCGGCAACGCCAAGACATCCAAGCTGCTGAAGAAGATCGACCAAGAAAAGAAGGACGCGGCACGGTCCCTCTTCGACAGCAGCCAGAGCGCGAACATGAGTTCGGCGCAGCAGAAGAAGAGGCACGAGCCGGGTGTCAGGCTTTCCTGAGCGATCATGAGCGGGAATGGTGCGTCGTGAGGAACGTCAGCGGTGGTGTGTATGGTCTGGAGAGAACGGGGAACCGAGTCTCGCGAGTGCGCCCATATTAGGGGCGAGACGAGTCGTCTGAACCTGGCGTCAACAATAAAGGTGCAACTTCCCTTCCTACAAACCAGTGCTCTGTCGGGTTCTCGTTGGTGCTGACATTGCAAGCCACCGATCTAGGCTTCGTCGGTGAGTCGTGCCATACACCAGATTGTTACAGGTCTCTTACGGTTTGCCTACGTTGGTACCCGAAGACATCGAGTGATGGATGCTTGCGTCTCACATGCGCCTGCTTCCGAGTGGAACTTGCCAAGGACTCACCACATTCATTTCATTCACGCACCGGCACGCCTGCTTGGAGAAGATGTATTTGATGACCACTTGCCTCTCGGCGGCCTGGCCGTCCGGCGGCCACCTGATTCTAAGGCTTATCGTATTTCCGAGACGCGAAAGAAGAGCAGCTGGGAAGTCCCCAAGATCCAGCCACACGCTCCTCCTACGCGGCCTTCCCGCCGAAGAAGGCTTCGATGGTGTTCCTCACCTCGGCAGCGTATTCGGGGAGAAGCCATTCCAACGCCTCGTCAAACTCGCGATTCAAGTCCTCGGGCGTGAAGCTAACTCGCAGCAGCGACGCATGTTGCAAGTTGACCTCCTCGCTGCTGCCGCTGCCGCTGCTGCCGCTGCCGCTGCTAGGGCCGCTGCTGCCTCTGCTGGCCTCCAGACTAGGTTGCAAGGCCAGCGGCGCCATTCCGTCGGGTCTAGCGTGGGCATCACTATAAAACTCGTCCTTTTGTCCGTCCGCCAGGCCTCGAATTTGCGCCCCGGGCAGCGCCTTGAGCGGCGCCGTCGAGGCCTCGCAGGGCGTGAAGATACATTTGCCCCGGCCCTCGCCTGTGTATACGCCCTTGGGCCGCACCAGGATCGTGTCCGTGGCTCGCGGCCGAGAAAGAGGCACGATTTCCCGCAGGCCCAGGACCCGGAAGCACTTCTCGTCCTCGTCTCCCAGGAGTCTGGGTCTCAAAGGCGGGATGTGGTCCTCGCTGCCATCCTCGTCGCCGTCGCCACGCGGGGACAGGTTGGCGAAGGGGACTGCGTAATGACTGCACCAGCTGCACCCGTAAACCTGCGCTCGCGAGGGCATCTTGCCACAAGAGGCGAGCGGCGGGGGCAGTAAGGGGCCGTGGCTTCTCGAACTTGAAGAGATAGCTTGCGGCGCCGGAGAAGCGGTAGACCCTTGGCGTCGGGCAAGGCGATGAGGAGACCACTGAGTGCTGGATCGCGATATACAGCTGGGAAAGGGCCCTTTATGACTCGCCGTTGAGGTCCGTGGCCCGTGTGTGTCTCGTTCTCTTTTGTCTTCGGGGATGAGACCGAACGGCGTTTGTGTCGCCCATTGTTCGGTGGCTTTGTCCATCCCTCCCGGCCCGACGGCACAAGATGGTACCCTCTTCGATGCAAAGGAGACAATACCTAGGCCCGTTCATGGGCGTGTCGCAGTCAGGAATTGCTTAGTGCCTATCCTGGGGGTTGTTGGACTTTTGTCAGGCTGTCAATGGGAGAGTCCTGCTCAAACCAGATCACCACCAGCTGAGGTTTGCAAAGGCCCGGGGAAAGACGTTTTGTAAGAAGGCAAGCCGTCGCCAGAGCAGGTCCCTTTGATCTTTCTATCAACGAGGGCTGCATACGGAGTCTTCATCTCACGTACATGACTCAGGAGGGGATGAGGCTGTCAAGATGGATGTTTGCCTACGTCGTGATAGTAGCGATATAGCGACTTGCCCCTCGCGCGCATTTCCATTTTTCACGACAGGTGGGAATCCTTCCTGTTGACAATTTCCATTTTTTTCCGCCCCCCCTCCCCTCCGTCTTTCGCATCTACGGACGAAGTACCGGAAGCCCTCTTCGCCTTCGTACACTAGGTACCTAACTAGGTATTTTTACACTTCGGTCTCCACGTCTGGCGACCGCCCGCTCAGGCTGCCGACCTTAGTGAGCCGCCGGACCGCAAAGGTTGCCTCGTTCTTGGCGAACTGAATATTGCGCATTGGTCGCCTGTGAGGGCATCCGTCAGCCCCGTTTGCTGTCTATCGCGAGAGGGGGTTTGTTTTGGGGTGGCCTCGGAACTCACCACTGCATCAAACCCCTCTGCTTGCGGTGCAGGTCCCGGCTACGCCCCTTGTAGTCCTTGTACTTGTTGATGGGGTTCTTGCTCTTCTTGGTCGCCTGCGAGTCGAGGCTGGCGGTGCTGTCCATCGACTGGCGGTGGTGGCTACCGTTGAGATCCCCACTCTCGCGCGGCGAGCTGCCGCCGTCGGTCGAGGCGTCGTTGACCCCCAGGTCCACCTCTTCATCCTCGTCGGCCGACGAGTCGTCTTGGTCCCCGGGGTCGCCGTCGAAGTAGTCACCTTCCTCTTCGCGAGTCCCCGGCGCGGGGGTGATATCAAAGGCGCCGTGCCAGTCGGTCTCGGTGCCGTCCTTGGACAGCCACTTCTGCTTGTGTTCTTCGGGGGCCTGGGCCAGTACGTCGCGGCCCTGGGTGAGCGAAGCGTCGTGCAGCGTCTGGATCGACGGCGGCACCTCGCTCCGGACCTCCTCGGTGCGCACGCCCTCGGCGAAGCAGGCCTCCCAGCACTCAATCGTCTCGCGGGAATCGTTGTCACTAACGAACTTGAGATGATCGCGGTCCGTGCCTGACTTGAAGCGGCCCCGGAAACGCAGGCGGCCCAGGTCTTCGAATTGCATGTCGGGCACCGATCGGTAATTGTCTTCGGTGATGTAGTTCTGCGACAGCCGCAAGCCGTTGTCGCACTTCCAAATGGGCAGATCAAAGTCCTTCTCCTCATTGTCCACCACGTCCTGCAACCAGAGCGCCGCGTACGTATCGTCGTGTCGCTTACCCGACTGATGGAACTCGATGAAGACGGGCGACCGGTAGCGGTACCGCACCGGGAGGCGAACCCGGCCCCCTCCGGCCTTGTCGGCCCCGCTGATGTCCCACTGAAGACCACTGCCGTCGGCCGTCTTGGAACACTGATCGCTCTTGATGGTCGCCGAGCTGCCTCCGGTGCGAAGTCGAAGCTTCATCTTGGTCGAAGGCGCAAAGTTGGTCGTGGAGAGCGTGTCGGACAGGAACTCGAAGGTGCCGATGTCGCCGAAGCCGACCTGGGTAGGCGGCAGCTTGAGCTCGACCGAACGGAAGAGGAGGCTGATGCGGATCCTGCCGAAGCCGATGCCGCCGTCGAGCGGATACCATCTCGTGCTCTGGCTGCTGGTCAGGAGGATATCGGAGAGCCTCAGGGGCACCACGCCGATGAGGGGGTCGTGCTGTCGGTTCCTAGAGTCGCGGACGCTGACCGTGACAATGGCCGATCGCCAGTCCCGGACGAAACGCTCGGTGCCGGCCTCGAAGATGGGCTTGGACGAGACCACCTTCGTCCGAGTCTTGTAGGCGAGCTCATCGTTGATGAGGATGGTGCAGTAGGCGCTCGGCAGCTTCTTGCTCTGCTCCTCTTTGAGCTCGCCGGCCTCGGGTCGGGCCGGCTCGTACTCCTTGCCCTTGCGCTTGCCGCTGGAGCCCTTGATGTTCTCGAGCTCGAGATTGACGATCTGGTGTACGACGACGCTCAGAACGCCAGAGGGCCACAGCGGGTCGGGTGGCGTGAAGACGACGGCCTTCTCCTCGGTCGTCTCCAGCGAGCCCTTCTCGTCCTGCAACTCCTTCTTGTCCTTCAGCTCCTTGGGCAGGTTGGGGTCCTTGCCGTCGGTCCGGAGAGCGCTGCGGAACTGCGTCTTTCCGAAGAAACCCACTTCCCAGTGGAGCTCGCCGGGCATCGCGCTCTCGGCCTTGACGCCGCGAAGCTTGGACACCTGCGGGAAGAACTTGCCCGGGTGCTGGATCAGCTTCTGAATACTAAGTTCCACCTTGCCCACCACATCGTCCGCCGACGACCGGTCGCTATCCCAGAGCTCGAGCGACAGCTGCTCGTCGGCCTTGATGACTTCGGGCGTCACGAGGAGGGCGCACGTCTCCTCAAAGAGGGGGTTGAGGTCGTCCTGGATGACACGGGTGCAGTATTGCGGCTTGCCGAACTTGGAGAAGGCGACGCAGATGTACGGGTCCGACCCGCCGCCCTTGCTGCCGCGAGCGTCCTGCTTGCTGAGGCCGGTGGCCTTGTGGATGCGGATGAAGAGGACGCCGAGGGCCTGCGTCTCCTTCTTGATGCTGTCGCCCTGGAGCATCTTACCGATGTCGAGCGTCATCGACTTGGGCGCTACGTACATGGAGGCGGCCGTGGCGATGGCCCAGTTGACAAAGTTGGAGATGAGAGGGAGGTTGAGGATGTTGGCGCCCTTTTCGACCAGCGGGATGCAGCTCGCCTCGACCTTGGGCAGACCCATTAATGTGAAGCTCAGCGTCTTGATGAAGGGCGGGTCCGGGGCCAAGGAGACGCGGATCCTCGCCGTGGCCACCAGGCCGTTTAGCTCGACCCAAATGGGAAAGGGCACGCCGAAGAGCCCCTTGACGCCGAGGTAGAAGACCAGCTGCATGCCCATGTTACGGGCCTTGGAGGAGACGTCGCCAGACGACGGCAGCGCGTGGTACGCCACCGTGGCCTCGAGGTTGTAAAAGTCGCCGCCTTCTTCGTCGGCGGCCAGCTCCTGGGGGTCCTTGGTCTCCTCGTTCTGCTTTCGGATCTCGTCCTTGAGTTCTTGCACGTGGCTGTCGGGCAAGGCGCGCAAGCTGAGTATGCGGAGCGGGTTGCTGCCCTGGGAGATGTCGTTGACCTTGACGTTCTCGATGACGCCGGGCACGCTGGCCTGCATGACGTCTTCGAGGGTGTCGGCCACGGCGGCAAACATGTCCGGGTTGATCAGGCGCCAGATCAGGCCGACGGCCGTGTTCAGCCACTCGACCGACTCGGGGATCAGGTTGACGACGGCCGTCTCGCCGCGCTCCTGCTCGCTCGACCACTCCGTGTCCCTGCCCTGGCGGATGAGGTCCTTGACCCAGAGGAAGACACCCGAGGCGATGAAGATGGCCAGAGGAATCAGCCCCCACAGCCCGCCGCCGAACATCTTGCCGACGAAGATGATGGAGAAGAAGATGCCGGCGCACAGAACATTGGCCCGCGCTTCCATGGCGGCGTACATGGGTTCGTAGCTTACTGAAGGCGTGGGGTGGAAGAGTACGTTGGTCTTTTCGCCGTGGATGGGCACGTCGCTCGTAGAGCCCGGAACGACGGGATCGGGGGGCGCCGTGATGTCTTGGTTTCTCTTATACTCTTCTCCCGACTGTCGGGCGTCCGTCTTGACGGGCGTGGGTTTCCCGAGGTTGGCGTTGGGTACCGACAGCTGCGGGTCCTTGACGGCCGACATGAAGGACGAGTCGATGTCGGCGATCTCAACATCTTTGCCGGTGACGGGGTCTCGCACGATGCGCCGGTTCTTGCCGTGCTTCCTGGGAGGGGTGTCGACATGGTCTTGGACGTCGGGTCCGCCGCCTACCTGTTGCGTATTGTCTTGATGGGCGTCGATCTGGGCGTCGCGGCGCTTCTTGTCCCGGTCAAGACTCTCCATGAACTGCTTGATGTTGGGCACGCGGTTGCGCCCCGAGTAGTGCTGGCCCCCTACCGGGACAACTGTCTCGTCGGCGCCGGCCATGTTGTCTGCTGTTTTGGTGTCCACGCAACGCTCGATCGGTAGTGACTGCCGTTGGCCGGATCCGCCTTGTCGCCTTTCCGACTACCTAGCCTACGAGGTTCTCTGGCAGTCGGCTCTCTCGACTGCGGCAGTGGTGGGGGGAGGAGGTACCAGGGGAGGAAGGGGGACCAGGGAAGATACGAAGAAGGCCGAAGGACAGGCCACAACTACTACTAGGTAGGTAATGCGGAAGAGAGAAGGAGAGAGACGACGGCCGGGCGGACGAGGCAGGCAGCCGAGATTATACTACGCCAGCGGAGACAACGCTCCCCAAGTTAGTCGCAGCGGGTGAGCAGCAAGAAACCGCGTCAAACAGGCTTGACTGAAAGCGGTGGTGATTGCGCCCCGTGCCAAGCCAACAGAACTGGCCTGGTCGGACTGGAGCTCAATATTCCTAGGTAGCTACCGAGCTACCCAAGCTGGCTCGGCTGGCCAGGAGCCGGTTGTTCTCGATTTCACTGGGAGCGGGCTGATGTATGACGTCGTGATGTCTGGGTCTGGGCGCGCGGCAAGGGCTTTCGAGGGGGGCTCCACCTCAACCGCCTCACCGGGAGCGGTTCCCGGCTCAAAGGAGCTGCCAAGCCACTGACGACATCACCGGGCCCCTCTCCCTCTCGAGCCTCTCTCCTTCCCAAGAAGCGCTCTTCTGCTCAGTGGAAGGGCGGAACGATGGTAGAACGATGCGAGCGGCATATGTGAGGGCACCAATAATACCACTTGGCCCCACCTGGTATGTACAGTACTGTGAAGGTGCTTCAGCAAGACTGAGCAATATTCATCTCCACACGGGCTTGACCGGGGGGGGGGCAGGCTCCATATCCTTCCAGGTTCCATGGATGGATCCCAATGCTGAGGGGTATCCGATTGGAAGCATCTCTCATCCGCCTCGCTCATCGATGCAAGCGATGCTCAGAACGCGGCTTGGGCCCTTGGGCCCACACACTCGGCATACAAACCTTGGCGGTTCATCCACTGCTGAACGAAGAACTTTGTGGATCACCACGGGGATCACCGTGGACTCCATAAACCGCCTCACATGCGAGTTCATCACTACGAGCGCCCCGAGCCTTGCGCAGCACAGCGTGCTGCGCAGTCGCTGTGTCAACAGAGTAGCCTCTTCGCCGTTGATTGACTCATGTTCGTATAACGTCGTTAAGATCGTCAGAAACCCCCTTTTTTGCGTGTGGCCCCGGCGTGGAAGCGTAGAATACATTGCAATCTCCTCAACATACAGGACAAACTCGGTGGTTTTGTACCGTGGTATCAGATGCCCTGCCAAATTAAACCCCATCCTGGAACATGAGTTGCCCCAGCATGCTCCGTTGTTTCCCAGCCGCTTGAGCCCTTCTCGCGGGCTGACCGCCCGCGCCGCCGCCTCACCTCGCGGCGAGCAGATCTGCCGGTATCGGCGTGTCCCTTCGGTTTCCCGTCTCCGGACTGAACAGATCTTCCGAGCCCAGCCGCTCCGAGCCCAACCTCGACGATCCAAGCCGCCGGCGGGGCTCTGAGCCGTGGCGAAGCCGACGCGTAACCGTCGGGGTAATCATGTCCAGCTCCATGTCGAAGCCGGGAGTAAGACCCCGGTCCGTCAGCTGCGACACGACGCTGCACGTGTCCGACATCTCCACATCGCCTGCCTGGTCACACCCGGCATCGTTGTCGTGCTCGATACTCGGTGTGATGATCTCGGGCGGGACGATTTCCGCGATAGCGGCCATGACATCAACCGCGAGCGGCGGCGCCGCCCGGGGAGGCCGTGAGGCTCTCGGCGGAGGCGCCGGGGCACCGAGGACCGGCACGGATACCGGCTGTGGCCTCGGTCCAGAGGCAGCCGCCTTGGCGGCGGCCATGGCACCCCCGAGCTCGACATCTTCTTCCTCCTGGCCGATCGTCCAGACCCACCGTCGCTTCTTGTCCTTCTTCTTCCGCTTTCGAATGCCGCCCGCGGACGACGGCGCAGCCGAGACAGGAGTCGAGGTAGCGAGGCCGGCGAGCCGTCGGCGCATCTCCTCGAAGGGGCCTGGCGTCTGCCCTCCGTCCCGAGTCTCGTCGCCGGTGTAGGCCATGGTGAAGTCGAGCGCCTTCTCGGGATCATCCATGGGGCTAGCCGTATATGGCGACGCATCCTCGAAGAGAAGGTCAATGTGCGACCTGGTGTACTTGTTGGTCGTAATTGTCTCGGTCAAAGGGCTCTCGTAGCCAACCCGCCGAGCCGCCTTCTCTTGGAGACGGAGCGACTGCCGGCGGGGAGAGGTGGGGGTTATGGCACTCCTCGGAGGCAGCGGCGAATTGCGAAGGATGCTGTGAATCCCCCGAGGATGGACGTAGGGCAGATTCTTGCCCGTCATTCCTGTCGGGAAGGTGGTTCGTCGGCGCGGCGTCCGAGAGGAGGGCGACGAGGCCATGTTGGGAAACAGGCGGGCCGTGTCCATGGGTGAAAAGGAAAAGATGGCGGTAGCAGCCGACTCGACCGGCCCGGCAGACATGGGAGGTGTCGCTGTCATGGTGCTGGGAAACGTCACTTCCATAGCGACAGGCGGAGACATGGGCTGGGCGGTGAGCGGCGTTTCCGGTAGGTGAGCCGTGTAGGGCGTGGCGTTCCGACGGTCCTTGCCAACATCTTGTGTCTGGAGCCGGAGCTGCGGCAGCGGCTGCTTCGGGTGGGTGGCAGATGTGTTGATGGCTGTGACGGGCTCCGTCCCAACGGGCGTCGACCGGTCGACGGCCGTCGAGTAGACGTTGGAGAGGGTGTTGAACGAGGTCGGGGACCCAGGATTTACCATAGCGGCCAAGGCCCTCGAGGTTCGAACGCTAGGGCCGGTGGCGAGGGCCTTGATCTGTAGAGACAGCCTAGGCCGCTTGGGAGGACTCCCGTGAGGCGACATTGGGGGCGACGACAGGAGGAGACGGCCGGCGGGGGCCCGAATTAGATACGACGGGAGCAGAGACCGGGCGTGAAACAGAGAGAGAGAGGGAGAGAGAAAGAGAGAGAGGGCGAGAGAAGGAGAGATAGGGGGAGAGAGAGGGAGAGGCTCCAGGCGTGGGAGAGGGGACGCCGCCGGTCTGCGAGACCAGCAGACGAGGAGGAGATGTCGACCAGACTT
>Ga0247777_1000488_pt1 | contig 11323 bp, 13 predicted proteins | sample UWRJL154409C5_FD_179937 | JGI IMG/M metagenome (GOLD analysis project Ga0247777, IMG submission 179937) | Plant litter microbial communities from Arlington Agricultural Research Station in Wisconsin, United States - UWRJ-L154-409C-5 | ecosystem: Environmental > Terrestrial > Plant litter >...
GGGTGACGAGAAAAACGACGGGTCTGCCGTGTAAGACAACGACCGAACGGAGCGGTCACGCTAGGATTCTCTTCATCTCAGAGTGCATCTGCGTTGTGCGATGAGCCGCACATACTTGGAATGTAGTTCTAGACGCCGAATCGACGAGCATGCTCCTAAGCAGACATCCATCCCACCCGGCCAGAGCAGCCATGCTTGGGCCAGCCTGAGCAACGTGACGAGGGTTGATCTCCTCTCTGTGTCGTGTAAGGCACGGATCGCACCATACTGTTAGTGTGCGGCATCTTGCGACGGTAGTGATAAGCCGAGAGGCGAAAGGCTAGCCGTTCGAATGAGAGGTCGGGGCACGGATAGCCTTTGGAAGCGAAGCGACGCCTCGGATATTGTTCTGCGGCCCATGCAGGCTTAGCCTCCTGTATGCAGGTCAGGGGTAGTAATGCTCTGTGCAGTACCTGCATAACGGCGAGTCCCAGTCCTGAGTGTCCAGCAGTCCTGCATTGACAAAGCGCACCTCTGCGGAGTGTCTCCCGCCCAAGGTTTGCCGCATGCGCGGTAGGCTGTGTACCTAAGCATCTCTGCTTCACGCCATGCATTCGTGCCTTGGGGTGTGTGGCACAAATATGCTTTCCAATTATAACTCCGTACCTCCCAGGGTTGGTTAGGGGCAGTTGTGGGTGAAGTGTCTGAAGACAGGGGCCACTCCAACCCGCCGTGACATCGAGATGGGACCTCCTTTCCCACTACGAGGGTAGTTGCATATTCCCTGCCCGGTTGGCCCGCTGCATGGCACCTTAGGCCCCCTTTCCCCAAGCCGTCTGCAGGATGTCCTTTACCGTCCAAGGTTTGATCTCGGGAAACACGGCATTCAGGAGCTTCTCTGACTTGAAGTCGAACACGCCTTCCTCGAACCAGAGCTCGAAGGTGCTTATCATTCCCTGGAACGCCTCCTTAGGGACAAAGGAGTAGAGGCCGACGTGGCTGGGAAGCTCGGTGATTTTGCCGCTCTTGAGCACGTCGATGCTATCGTACGTCACGTCGAACTTGGCGCCTAAGGTGGGCCCATTCGTGAGCATTAAAGCTCTCGGACAGGGACCGAGAGGGTGTGGGCTTACCTGTTGCCTGTTCGGCGAGGCGGAGGAACTCGTTCCACGTCACCTTGTCGCCGACGATGAACGACCTGTGCTCCCACTTCTCGAGATGCAGGCTCGCCGCCACGAACTTGGCCACGTCGGTGGTGTGGGTGAAGGCCACCGGGACTTCGCCCGAGCCCGGGATGCCGGCGGCGTGGTGTGGGATGTCGATCACGGTGGTGATAGGCGTCATGTTGGACTTGATCTGGGGAATCGCCCAGTAGTCGAGGAACCAGCCGGTATGGAACGCGGTCCACTCCAGGTCCGTCGTTTTCTCCAACTCGGCCCGGGATTTGAGCTTGGTCGCTGCCGAGGGGGATAGAGCAGCATGGCTGGGTAAGGGTAGGATTAGTCGTGGCCCCTACGGTGTGCTGAGGAGCGGTACCTTTCCTTGTGAGGCGAGCCCCAGTCGCTGGCCACAAACCGCCGGGTGGTCTTTGAGGCGTTGGCGGCATGGATCAGCTCGACCTCTTGGGGCGTGGTACCATCCCACGGCATGGTGGCGATGGCGGAAATCAAGGTGTGGACATTGTTTTCCTCGAGCGTCTTGGTCAGGGCTTGGACGTCAGAGTAGTCGACGGCGAGGACAGGCACTCCAAGATCAGCCTCGACCGTTGGGTTGGGCTAAGGAGTCAGCAGCGTGTCAAGCTCGTTTGGGCATCGGAGCCGTACCTTTCGGGCGATGATCTTGACGCTGTGCTTCCCGGCGGCCTTGATGGCTTCCACGAGGGTCTTACCGACGTTCCCAGTACCCCCAGCAACCGCTACGACCACCATTGTGTCGGTAGAGTACCTATAGAGCAGAGAGAAGGACTGAAGATTCGGGAATGGAAGTGTTTCGATTCTGACTGGGAACAGTAGCAGGGAACCGCGGGAGTGAAGATAGCCTGAGTGTTGGGTTGGACTCAAGGACGGGGGAGCCTGCCCTCTAATTATACTCGCGAGTCTATAGGCTCCATTGTCGGCGAGCCCAAAAGGATCTCATTGCGTTGAAATGTCATCTCAAGGCCATGCGGCCCGATCCGGGACCTAATTGCTTCCGGAGGTCAATTCGCGGGGGTTTGAGTTGGATGTTGTCGGAAGCTATTTGCACCCGAGCTTTGTAAGGTTCGGGGCAACGCCCCCTTCGCCCGGGCTCGCACGGCGGAATCCCTCCCCACCGCCCATTGGTGGATCACAAGGCAGGAACGTGCAAGGAAACCCCCACAAGGCGTCGCCACCTCCGTTTTGCAGTCTTTGTCGTCCGTCGCGGTCTTGAGAAACCCGAGAATAATAATGAAAAGCTCCAGAGCCTCGCTAACTTGCCTCCAGTCTCTGGCGAAGCCTTGTTCGCAGAGTCGCCTCCGCTGTCATTGCTAGCGGAGGCACCTGACGGAACGCTGCCATCCAGTGTTGGTGAGCCTAGAACGATTTTCGGACACCTTTCCGTCGTGTTCTGGATGAGTTCCGCTCCACGGGCTGTATGTTTTCGCTCAAATGGGCTGCATGGAACCCCCACTACCAACCTTTCAAGGACAAGATATCCAACCTCAGTATAGGTAGCTCGTAGATAACCTATAGCTCTAGTAGATGATCTATAAATGTAAGGATGACCTATAAATCAGGGGATGATCTCTAAGTATGACCTATCTAAAAAACAGAGTAGACGACCAACCAACCTCTGTTGTATATGGACCTTCGTTTTGCTAGGCTGAGGGGCGCGGGTGTGGGTGGGTACAGCCCACGAAACGAAAACGTACCGCCCGCGGAGCGGAAATCTTCTGGATAAGTACGCTGGCTCGAGCAAGCCGACGGAAACTAGGATCCGGCTGCTTTCTTTAAGTCATGGGAATATGGGCGGTGGCTCCCTTCTTGGCGGTGGGGGAGGCTCCCTTAGGACTTCCTTGGTTCTTCCTTTCATGTTGGGTCATCCTGGGCCACGGCGGTTCCGCAGAATTGTATCGCTCATGTCATGTGTGCACGTGGTCGTATCAATGGCACCTTCCGCCCATATCCTCGCCGCAAAATTTCTTGAAGAAGGTTCCATTCTCGTGGCCGCTCATATGGCATGTTGAGTTGTCCGGCAGGGTTCTAGTAGCCACTACCTAAGATACCTAGTCATGGCCCCTCTCGCGAATCATCTGCTCCATCCGGATCTGCTGTAGCGATATGGGCCGGATTACCGGACCTGAAAGATTCAAATAGTGAATTGCATCGCCATGTGACTTGATCGTAGCGGCATCACTCTCGCTCAGCGCCTCCTCGACAATAGTTAGTCCCAGACTATTCTGCTGCCTCGCCACGGCTTCCCAAGCGTCGATCACAGGAGGCCGCAAGCGTGAGACCAAGGCACGGGTCCATGTTCCCTTCCAGGTTATTACAGCAGGCCGCTGAGTTCCGGGCTGGGAATGAGGTCGCCGGTGCTGGTATCTAAAAAGCATGGCTGATCCCTTGTCTCCGTTCCACATCTCCATATTCTCCAGCTTGGGCATTCTCATGGCCGTCGCTGCTGCGTCCCGAAGCATATCCTTGATCCTCGTCATATTTGACCGGGACACGAACAGCTGTGTTGTCAGAGTGACCGAGGTCAAATTTGCCCATACCCACGACGTATGTTTGCAAGCGAAATCGAAAAAATGACTGGCGTCGACGATGAATGAAGCAGACAGCTGTTCGAGTCTGAGGCTGGCGGAGCAAACCGCGTAGCTAACATCAGTGCCCGCGATCCGGGAATTGTTGCAAAGCCGTTCGTTGACCGAGTAGTCTGGTGCAAAATTCTCGAAGAGGACTAGTCTCTGGAGTGGTAGCTGGCTGGAAGAGAGTGACTTGAAGAGCTCTTGGAACGACCGATCTGTGAAGCCCTGCAGACCATCCGTCCATTCTCTCCAGGGCTCGTAGTGGATTTCCTGCAGCTTAGGGAAGCGAGGGAATAGCCGTGCCAGTGCGTGCGGCTTCCACCGTCGACGGGTCTGTTGACGCAATAGCACGCTTGTAACGGCCGGGACCAACGGCCGTTGGCCCCACCACTCCATTTCCTGTGCTTCATTCTCGAATGGCCCAAGGTCCATTATTTCTTCGAACATCGTCTCGAGCGCCATCCTGCTCGGAAGCGAGACTTGACGGCCAGCCCTCCAGCCATGCTTCTGATCGTCGAGTTCAGGTCGAACCAGCATCGACTGCTGTTCCCTCCAAGGGGCTGCGCATTCTTCCGAGGACAAATCAGGTTCAAACGTGAGATATTTGTACCAGTGCTCCGAGTCACTCGGGGAGTGGACGCTGATATCGAGCTGCAGCACCCCCCCGCACGGTCGCGGCCCCCAGGTGCTGAGAACGGAGAATAAGCTCTCGAGTCCGTTCATAACCAGGATGTTGTCCTCGTAACTAATGCCCCACGTATCATCACTTTGCGACGGAGGGTCACATTTGGAGCAATCGTATGCCTTAAGTTCCACGCAGAACCATATGTAACGTACGAGAGCTCGGTTGCGATGCGTCATGGAACCGAAGTCGGCGAGGCGTGAGCCCAGTGTCAGCTTGATCCGGGAAAAGTTGTGCTGCTCGATGATGGCCTGCCATTCTCGCGACACCGTGGCGAAGCTGGCCGAACTGCCCTCGGTTTGCAGTAGGACTTGTAGAATCACAATTCGGATCTCTGCGGGAAAACGTTGCCAGGAGGTTCTGCAGGTTGTTGCTGGCGGTGTTGGTGGCATATTTTCAAAAATGATAGCAGGGTGAAAAGCTGTAGTTGATATTGGTCTTGCTGCAGGTGGTGGTAGAAAGGAGGAGAGAGAGAATGGATTGGGAGGTGCTCTGTGGATGTGGGAGAATGGCGGTGGGCTGCCTTTATAGTTGGCCACATGGCTTCCAAAGGTTTTGTCTTTGCCTGATCTGAGATAGGTATGCCCTTGTCGGTGGCTGAGCCAGCCATGCAGACTTTGGTCACACAGTATAAAGCACAGTAACGCCATACTTTGAGATTTACCCTCGGGGATACCTCGGCTCACCCGGACCCATCAATCCGGGTGAGCCGGGGTGAGCCCGCCGCCTTAAGCTCACCCAGGCCGGATGAGCCGGGGTGAGCGATCGGGTGAGTAGGGTGAGCTCTGGGTGAGCCGCGGCCGGCGCAACTTCCGAAAGTTGATAGGTCCGCTGCTCTTACATGGGATACGGTACCGGCCGGCGCTGGACCGCTAATGACTCACCTGTTGAATATAACGTCGATTTGACTGACATTGTTGAGTCATTACTGCCTGTGTTCTAAAAGTGATTGGTCGCCGCTCCCCTATATAACAGGCCGCCATGAGGCCGCTGATGTAACTCGTGTTGATCATGACGTCTACAGTACTGTATTTAACTAACTTCGTGTCAAAGGACTTCCCTTTGCAGCCCAGGGCCATTTCACCTTTACCCTTACATGTATACGGTATTCAACATGCCAAACGGAAAGGGTCCAAGACCTCATGTGATAGAAGAGAAGCGCCACCAGGGCCACCAGACAGGGCCATTAAGGCAGCACCTTCCTGTGTTTCTGTCCCCTAGGCAAAGGGGCCTAGGGGGGGACTGCTTTCCCTAGCATGTATTTAACTAGAGAGATGGACCAGCTAGATTGGAGAGGTCTAGGAGGGACGAGCCATCTCCAATCGCTTTGCGGCTGCCCAGACAAGCCCTTTGGCGGAATTTCCGTCGTTCTCCTAATGGGGGACTTCTAACAATTCGCCCTAGTGCGAGAGACGAGTCTCCTGGAAACAGAATTGCAGATGCTGTCTTCGCCTCCCCTAGTCAAGCAACCATTTCCCATCACTGTGGTCATGGCTAGCGCCCTTGTCCGCGGCTTTCACCAACGTAATCTGACGGTTAGGTCATAATCGTTAGGGACAAACTTGCAGTCGTAGGAAACAAGCAGTGACTATACTACTCGGCGGACCTAATCATTCAACATTATTATTAAAACAGTATCTAGTGGGTTCAGGGGCGAGAACGTGCCAGTAGCGAGTGCAGTTATCATTACCTCCGGGCCGGCTAACCGGAGTACACTTATCACCGGTCCTGTCATGCTTGGCTGTGCGTACTCTGGCGAGAGCTGCAAAAACTGAGAGTGAACATCAATTTAGGACACGGGAATCATCGACGAGAACCCCTTAGGGTGCAGTACGATTTTCCTCCGTGGGCAGTAGACTAACCCAACTAGGTACCTAAGGCAACCTAACCCACTTATTACGGAAGAATCTAGTATATCCAGCAGTAGAACCATAACCCTCTAAAATTACCCCTAAATTTTCTAGAGCTTGATTTTAGTAGGCAGCGCTAAGGGTATATACTTAACCTTACTAGCATCAAGGTTAAGGACGAGGACCAGCCACCGTGAGCCCAATCTCGTACACTTTAAACCAGTCCCCTGAGCCGTCATACGCAGTAACGTCTCCACCGGGTGCCTTAGACCTGTACAGCATGACGGGACCGATATGGGCGGCGCCCACCAGATTTGTCAATCCAACTTTGGCGCCGGCTTCAACAGTTGCAACTCTGGTGGACTTTGCCGAAGCTTGACCTCCGACATTGCATCGGAAGTCCAAGTTCGTCATCGAGACGAAATCCTTGATGTTGGAGTTCTTGCGCACATATGTGAAATCGGGCGTAACCGACCCGTTAATGATCAACGCCCTCCAGTTGTCTCCATTCCATTAGCATTCGCACTTCAAAGTTAGCGAGGAAATACAAACTGACAGTGAGCGAGGACCAGAGGAGCGCACAGAGTCGCTAAAAGGATGGAGAGAAGCCTCATCTTCAGCATTTCATGGAAGCAAACACCAACCGCACAAGCTTACTACCGGAGCCAAGGGTTTCGAGGGGAGCCCAGTCTAAATTTTTTAAGTCCACGCCGGGCCAAGGATTTTCTGCTGTGAGGCTCAACGGTAGTGAGATCCGGCGAGATGTTGGCTGGGGAAAGGTAAAGTCGGTAGGTAGGAGCTAAGACCTGGAGACCGACAGAAACAATGGGGCCAAATATATACTGCTTCCTTCCCAGCTTCCACTTCTCCGAATTGTTAATCGCATTTATTCTTGCGCGGGGGCGGCTATATATGAATAATTTAGTACTGCCGTGAGTTTTTACCTGGGGGCACCAGCGTATGAGACTGTACAACTTGAGCAGCTCATGTGCTCCCGAATACGGCGGCATATTATTGGATTTGAACTTCATTTCCCGGACCGATCACCATAGATATTCTTTTCAGGTCTAACCATTCATTTTTCTGCGTTTCAAAAACCACCTCTAAAGCGTGCAAGACTCAGATCGGGCCTTGACGGCTCCGCTTCGAGCTGCAATCCTGGAGTTTCATTGGCCAACATATGGGAGAGAGTGAACCTACGGACGAAAGACACGACGATTCAATTCGCTACCAGGGCTGTAAGTCTGGGCGGATACAGCTACCCATGACTGTCACAAAGCCAACCCACGAGACCCGCCGAGCAATCCAGCGGTCGAGCATTCCCCAAGGCGGCGGTGAGGACCACGCTCTGCAACCTACGTTCCGTCTTCATCATGACCGGCCGATACCGGCCACCCATTCCCCGTCAACACCCCTCGTGACGGTCTCGTCCCTGGATCTGTTGATTCTGGAGGCCTTGAACACGGCGAAGGCAACGGGGGCGAGCCATGTGTCAGCCCCGACGTACAAGGCACTACCCATCCACTCAATTGTGGATGTTACAGGACGATATGTAAGGGTTCAGGACGTGTATTGCAACGAGCTGTGCCTACTCTACGAGTACTTCGAATCTGGAGAGAAGGAAGAAAAGAACAAGGGCCAGAGACGCGTGGCGCGTCTGATCAGACTCCTCCTTGGCCCGTGCGGTCGTTCAGGGGACCGGTGGGGCCGGGGCCGGCGTTGGGGCCGGCGTTGGGCCCGGCCCGGGGCCGGCCCGGGGAATTGGTCCCCGGGCCTTGGCCGAGGCCACCATAGCCCGTTACACTGTGAACGGCTTCTTCGTAACACGTAAATCATATTAAGTAAGTTGGCCCTGAGCCAGCCTGAGCAAAATTGGGGAGAGGTCAAGTGAACCGAAATGGGAAGGTGGGGTTCAAACTGGGTCATGTGACTGTAGGGACCCCAGGTTGAGTCGAGATCTCTGCTTTCCCCTCTTTGCTTTACCAGGCAGGCTCAAATCCGAACGACTGTCACGGCAACAGACGCCCGGAGATTCTCAAGATGGAGGCCGTGGGCGACGCCCTCGCTTCCTTGAAGCAGGCCGAGCCATGGGTCCTTGTCAGTCTTGGGACCGTGCTCCTCGCGCTGACGGTGAGAATACTCTGGCCGACAACCAGCCCAGACCGTCCACCGATGCTGGGGGACACAATCCCCTACGTTACCAATACATTCCAGTATATGGGAAACATGAATAAGTTCATGTCGAGGGCAACGTAAGCATCCCTCGTCTAACAGCCCACGGAAAGCCATTGGCGCCGCTTCGCTGACCTCTACCAGGAAAGCCCTCAAAAAGAAGAACATCATCGGCTTCCATCTCGGCCCCAAGAACGCCTTCTTCATCAAGGGCGCGCAAAACATTTCCACCATGTTCCGCACCTCGCCGGCCATCGGCACTGAGAGCTTTATCCTCATGGCTATGGAGACCATGGCGGGCATCACCAAGGAGGACCTGGCTAAGTTCGCCCACGACAAGTCGGGCCGCTCAGCCAAGGCATTACCGGGGTACGAGGGCATGCCGCCAAGCGAGCGCATGTGGTTCCCCTATACAGACATCATGCACCGCTACCTCTCGCAGGCACACTATGCCAACGCACTAGCGGCCTCATACCAACTCTTCTTCGGCGAGGAGCTGGAGCGTCGCTTTCCGGGGGTCGGCGAGTGGAAAGAGGCCTGCGTGCTACATGACATCATGAAGACCGACATGAGTACCGCCGCTGTCGTATCACTGCTGGGTCAGCGCATCTTCGAGGCCGCGCCTGAACTAATGGACCGCTTCTGGGATGCTGACAAGATCCTTGGCACCATCCTGTTTGGCCCGCCTAAGTGGGCGTTCCCCTCGGTATACGCTACTATGGAGCGCTTCGTTGATGCTGCGGGTCGCTTCTTCCCAGATGCATGGGAGCGCTTCGACTGGAATGGGCCAGATGCTGAGGCGGACTGGGAGCCTATCTTTGGCTCCCGCTTCTTCCGCGAGATGGCGAGGTGGATGAAGCAGGTAGACTTCAGCCCTCGGACTATTGCTGGCATTACGAGTGCGACTGCTATTGCTGGGTGAGTTGGCCCCCCTAGTTTTGGTCCACTAGTGCCTGAGAAATGAGGCTCGCAGGATGAACGCCAACACAGTCCCAATCTCGGCCTGGGCCGTCATAGAGCTAGCGCGCGACCCCGAACTCCAGCGCGCGCTGCGTGAGGAAGTGGAGACGACGTTGATGATGGACAACGAAGGCCGGTGCGTCGTGGACCGGCAGAAGATGCTAGCTTTGCCGCTGCTACAGTCCGTCTTCGTTGAGGTGATGCGCCTGCACGTGTCTATCAACATCACTCGCGAGGTCGTGCAGCCGCTTGAGATTGAGGGCTATCGGCTCCCACCGGGCACTGTGCTACAGGCGCCGACCGAGATCTCGCACTACGCCGAGGTCGTCTGGGGTGTCGAGGGCCACCCGGCCTCCGAGTTCTGGGCCGCGCGCCACGTGCGCTACGTCGACGAGAAAGGCGAGGACGGCCAAGTCAAGCGCGTGCCCAAGTTTGAGATGACAGGGAGAGCGACGGATTGGTTCCCTTTTGGTGCGTTTTATTCCTCCTATGATACGACTGAACAGGTTGGGGACGCTAACTGGCGGATAGGGGGTGGTCTCCCCATCTGCCCTGGACGGCACTTTGCTAAGCAGGAGATCATGCTGACTGTGGCGATGCTTGTGAGCCGATTCGAAATCCAGTATGTCCACTATGTCCACAAGGACGGCTCCGTGTCGGATGAGCCGCCCGTCAACGACACCAAGTATTTAGGGGCTGCCGGAGTCCCGCCTGACCGTGACATGATGGTACGGTGGAAGAGGCTGTGGTAAGATCTAAGTTAGCACTTGTTATTTTTTCTATAATTTGGTCTCCGTAATCTCATATATGTATTCGTTGCACATGACCGCGCGCCGCTTTTACTAGGCGAGGTGGCTGAGAGGACGCATGTGGGAAGTCTGGTGCACCGGAGATGGCGACGAGGGTCTCGGCGGCGATCTACTGCCTATCTACGAGCATCTATATCGGGAAGGCGGACTACAGATTGGATCATATACAGCTTATTATCTAACACGAATCTGGACGGCCCAATTTCCGTCATTTTCCCTAGACGCCAAAATTCCACTCGCAACTACGAGATGTGCCGGACTTTCGCCTGTCTTGTGATCGCATCCTTCTGGCGCTCACTCTTGTGAGAAATCCGTGTTGCCCCCCGTCGCCTGAGCAACGTTCAGCTTCTTCAACCTCGCGAGGCTCCGCGCCAGAGTGCGGACCCCGTCCTACTTTCCGTAATGTCTAGTCTGGAGACTTTTGACGGAATTTGGCTATGCCGCGCTTTAGAGGGGATGAGGGAGCAATCGCCAGTTTTGGAATATTCACGAGCATAGGCTATGAGAAACTGAAATTTCAGGGAAGTACGTATTCTACTAGTATACCTATTATTTCTACACCTTTAAGAATCAGCTCTTACAGCTAGAATAGCTAGAAGGTCAACCTTCTAGCTGGGATTATTATCCTTATATTCAAGCTTTCTTCGCACTGTCAGATCAGCTGATCAGACAGGTGATACGCTTCTTCTTCTTAGAGTCCTGAAGCCTCTGCCTTAGATTAGAACCTAAGCAGAACAACTGTTCAAGACGCTTCCGTACGAATACCAATTCTACTGCTCCAACGTTCTCCCTATCGCTTCGCTCCTCTCGACAGTACCAGTGACCTTGTATTGAGATGGGGTTTGGAGGTATTGACAGGAGCTCTGGTCTGATCAGGTGATCAGACATGGTACGTGCTGTAGTGCAGTGGTTTTTGTACGTAAGATGCGCTCCTGCGACGAGGAGGCAAGACAAGCAGGCACGCACGACGAAGACAGCACGCGCGCTCCCTACCGAATTCGATTTGGACTGATCAGACCTGCTGTGCTTAAGTAAAGCCGATCAATTGGCAAGAAGCGACAAGAAGCTTTCGACTCGGTGCGAGGCCCTGGCCGCGTCCCGCGGC